>ERZ773059.1631-NODE-1631-length-10873-cov-24.867536_pt1 | contig 10873 bp, 15 predicted proteins | sample MGYA00580514_ERZ773059 | MGnify/ENA primary metagenome ERZ773059 (study PRJEB29015, sample SAMEA2737981) | human oral metagenome | biome: human oral; feature: human-associated habitat; material: dental | place: China | collected 2056 ...
AGGCCCACTCATGACTATGACAGACCCGATCGCAGACATGCTGACCCGTCTGCGCAATGCGAACAACGCCTACCACGACGCCGTCTCCATGCCGTCGAGCAAGCTCAAGGTGAATATCGCCGCCATGCTCAAGGCCGAGGGCTATATCGCCGACTACGAGGTGACCGACGCCCGGGTCGGCAAGACGCTCACGCTGAGCCTCAAGTATGGGGCCAACCGCCGGCGGGCCATCCAGGGCCTCAAGCGCGTGTCCAAGCCCGGCCTGCGCGTCTACGCCAAGTCCACGAACCTGCCCAAGGTCCTGGGCGGCCTGGGGGTGGCCATCCTGTCCACCTCCTCCGGCCTCCTGACCGACCGGCAGGCCGAGTCCAGGGGCGTGGGCGGGGAAGTCCTCGCCTACGTCTGGTGAAGCAGGAACGGAGGAATCACCATGTCTCGCATTGGACGTCTCCCCGTCCCGGTTCCCGCCGGAGTGGACGTGACCATCGACGGCAACGACGTGACGGTCAAGGGCCCCAAGGGCACCCTGTCGCGCACGATCAGTGAGCCGCTGAGCGTGACCCGGCAGGACGACGGCTCCATCCTGGTGACCCGGCCCGACGACGAGCGCCGCTCGCGCTCCCTGCACGGCCTGTCGCGCACGCTCATCCACAATATGGTCGTCGGCGTGACCGAGGGCTACTCCAAGCGGCTCGAGATCGTCGGCACCGGTTACCGCGCCGTCCAGAAGGGCACCGGCATCGAGCTGTTCCTCGGCTTCTCCCACACGGTCGTCGTCGAGGCCCCCGAGGGCATCACCCTCAAGGTGGACGGGAACCTCAAGATCGAGGTCTCCGGCATCTCCAAGGAGCAGGTCGGCGAGGTCGCCGCGAACATTCGCAAGATCCGCCCGCCGGAGCCCTACAAGGGCAAGGGCGTGCGCTACGCCGGCGAGAACGTGCGCCGCAAGGTCGGAAAGGCTGGTAACAAGTAACCATGGCTTACGCGATCAAGAGGGGCAAGTCCAAGGCCGTCGCCCGCAAGATCCGCCACCAGCGCGTGCGCAAGCACATCAACGGCACCCCCGAGCGCCCGCGGCTGGTCGTCACCCGCTCCAACCGCCACATGGTGGCCCAGGTCGTCGACGACACGATCGGCCACACGCTGTGCTCCGCCTCCACGCTCGAGGACGTCGTCAAGGGCGTCGAGGGCCACAAGGTGGGCGCCGCCCGCAAGGTCGGCGAGCTCATCGCCGAGCGCGCCCGGGCCCTGGGCATCGAGGCGGTCGTCTTCGACCGCGGCGGCAACAAGTACCACGGCCGTGTCGCGGCCGTCGCCGAGGGCGCCCGCGAGGGCGGACTGAGGCTCTGAGCCAGACGACGAGAAAGCAGAGGAACAATGGCTGCATCGCAGCAAGACAGGTCCGCGTCGTCCGACGGCCCGGTCCGCGCCGCCGACGAGCGCCGGGGCGAGGGCCGCGGCCGCCGCGACCGCAGTGACCGCCGCGACCGTCGCGACCGCGGCAACGAGGACAAGTACATCGAGCGCGTCGTCGCCATCAACCGCGTGTCCAAGGTCGTCAAGGGCGGCCGCCGCTTCACCTTCACGGCGCTGGTCGTCGTCGGCGACGGCGAGGGCACCGTGGGCGTGGGCTACGGCAAGGCGAAGGAGGTCCCCTCCGCCATCGCCAAGGCCGTCGAGATCGCCAAGAAGAACTTCTTCCACGTCCCCATGATCCGCCGCTCCATCCCGCACCTGGTCCAGGGCGAGGACTCCGCCGGAGTCGTCCTGCTGCGGCCCGCCTCCCCCGGCACCGGCGTCATCGCCGGCGGCCCGGTGCGCGCCGTCATGGACTGCGCCGGTGTCCACGACATCCTGTCGAAGTCGCTGGGCTCGTCCAACGCGATCAATATCGTCCACGCGACGGTCGACGCGCTCAAGCAGCTCGAGCAGCCGGAGTCCGTGGCGGCCCGCCGCGGCCTGCCCCTGGAGGACGTCGCGCCGACGTCCATGCTGCGGGCCCGGGCCGAGGGCGAGGCCGACCGGCGCGCCGAGGCCGAGAAGAAGGAGGCCGCCGAGGCCGCCGAAGGAGTGGATGCGTGATGGCCGAGTCCGCATCGAAGCAGACGACCAAGCAGCTCAGGGTGACCCAGATCCGCTCGGGCATCGGCGGCACCCGCCGCCAGCGCGAGACCCTGCGCACCCTGGGCCTGCGCAAGATCCGCCAGTCCGTCGTGCGCGAGGACACCCCCTCCGTGCGCGGCATGATCGCCACGGTGCACCACCTGGTCACCGTCGAGGAGGCCTGAGATGGCTGACACCAGGAAGACCGAGTCGGCCGGGAAGTCCGGGACCGAGGCCGAGAAGGCCGAGAGGACCGAGAAGACGCGGATCATCAAGCTGCACCACCTGCGGCCCGCCCCCGGCGCCAAGAAGGCCAAGACCCGCGTGGGCCGCGGCGAGGGCTCCAAGGGCAAGACCGCCGGCCGCGGCACCAAGGGCACCAAGGCCCGCCGCCAGGTCCGCCCCGGCTTCGAGGGCGGCCAGATGCCGCTCCACATGCGCCTGCCCAAGCTCCGCGGCTTCAAGAACCCCAACCGGGTGGAGTACCAGCCCATTAACGTCGGCCGCATCGCCGAGCTGTTCCCCGCGGGCGGCCGGGTCACGGTCGAGGATCTCGTCGCCGCCGGCGCCGTGCGCGACGGCTGGCTCGTCAAGGTCCTGGGCGGGGGCGACGTCGACATCAAGCTGGAGATCACCGCCGACGCCTGGTCCGGCTCCGCCAAGGAGAAGATCGAGGCCGCCGGGGGCTCGCTCACCGCCCGCTGAGCGGGCCGGGCCCAGCCCCTCACCGGGGCGGGTCGCGAACGAGATCGAGGGCCCCTCCCACCGGTTCACCGCCGGGGGAGGGGCCCTCGTTCGCCGTGTCAAGCCTTCTATCACTGCTTCGGCGGCAGGAGAGGTCGCCGCGACGCGGGGCTTCGTCGCGGGGATGCGGGCGGACCGGGTGATCGAGGCCGCCGGGATGTGCCACGATCTTCCGGGCGGGCGGTGACGCCCGCGGGCGCGATGGTGACGGATACCCCGTTACAAGGGGGCGACGATGGGCCGCAGCGGGTGGCGCAGGCGGTAGGGTGGCTCACGGTGCTGTCCCGGTACCGGGCCGTCGTGCGCCCGCACGGCTGCCGTCAGATCGTCCCCGGAAGCCACAGGAGACCGAGTGCTCAGCGCGTTCATGCAGGCCTTCAAGACGCCTGACCTTCGGAGGAAGCTGCTCTTCACCCTGGGCATCATGGCCCTGTTCCGCCTAGGGTCCGTGCTGCCGACCCCGGGCGTCTCCCTCACCAACGTCCAGGCGTGCTTGGACCCCCTGAAGAACCAGCAGAACCAGGATGATCCCGGCCTGGTCAACCTCATTGACATCTTCTCCGGCGGCGCCCTGCTCCAGCTGAGCGTCTTCGCCCTGGGGATCATGCCCTACATCACGGCCTCCATCATCATCCAGCTGCTGCGCGTGGTCATCCCGCGCTTCGAGGAGCTGCACAAGGAGGGCCAGTCCGGCACCGCCAAGCTCACCGAGTACACCCGCTACCTGACCATCGGCCTGGGCGTGCTCCAGTCCTCGGCGATCGTGGCCACAGCCTCCACCGACCAGCCCTTCGGCATGCGATGCCCGGACCCGCTGGTCCCCCACTCCTCCCCCCTGACCATGGCCCTCATGATCGTCACCATGACCGCGGGCACCGGCCTGATCATGTGGCTCGGCGAGCTCATCACCGACAAGGGCATCGGCAACGGCATGTCCCTGCTCATCTTCACCTCCATCGTCGCGCGCATGCCCAAGAACCTGCTGTCCATCTTCGGCGGCTCCGACGCCTACAAGTTCTTCGTGGTCATCGCCATCATCCTCGTGGCCACCGTCGCCGTCGTCTTCATCGAGCAGGCCACCCGGCGCATCTCGGTGCAGTACGCCAAGCGCATGGTGGGCAGGCGCCAGTACGGCGGCTCGACCACCTACATCCCCATCAAGATCAACACCGCGGGCGTCATCCCCGTCATCTTCGCCTCCTCGATCCTGTCCATGCCCCAGCTCTTCGCCCAGTTCTCCAACACCAATGCGGGCTGGGTGCAGTGGATCCACAACCACCTCCGGCAGGACGCCAATGTCTACCTCGTGGCCTACAGCCTGCTCATCCTCTTCTTCACCTTCTTCTACACGGCCATCACCTTCAACCCGGAGGAGATCGCCGACAATATGAAGAAGTACGGCGGCTTCATCCCCGGCATCCGCGCCGGGGAGCCGACCGTGCGCTACCTCTCCTACGTCATCAACCGCGTGACGGTGGCCGGCTCGGTCTATCTCGTGGTCCTGGCCCTGCTGCCCACCCTGGCCGTCAGCAGGTGGCTCGGCCTGTCCTCGAGCCTGCCCTTCGGCGGCACGACGATCCTCATCATGGTCGGCGTGGGCCTCCAGACGGTCAAGGAGATCAACTCCCAGCTTCAGCAGCGCCACTACGAAGGGTTCCTCTCATGAGCGCACGCATGGTCCTCCTGGGCCCCCCCGGAGCCGGCAAGGGCACCCAGGCCGCCCGCATCGGCGAGCGCCTGGGCATACCGGCGATCTCCACCGGCGACATCTTCCGCGCCCACGTCGCCGGGAGCACCGAGCTGGGGCGGCGGGCCCGGGCCTACATGGACAAGGGCGAGTACGTCCCCGACTCGGTGACCAACGCCATGGTCGCCGACCGCCTGACCGAGGACGACGCCGCCTCCGGCTTCCTCCTCGACGGCTACCCCCGCACCGCGGCCCAGGTCGACGCCCTGGATGACATGCTCTCCGAGCGGGGCGAGGCCCTCGACGTCGTCGTCGAGATCACGGCCGACGCCGACGCCGTCGTCGAGCGCCTGCTGGGCCGCGCCGCCGAGCAGGGGCGCGCCGACGACACGGAGCCGGTCATCCGCCGTCGGCTCGAGGTCTACGCCGAGGCCACCGCGCCGCTGGCCGCGATCTACGAGGGCCGGGGCCTGCTGCTGCGCGTGGACGGCATGGGCGGCATCGACGAGGTGACGGACCGGATCATGGCGGCCCTGGCCGCCCGACTGAGTGTGTAGGTGCCGTGTTCTCCCGCAAGCGCATCGAGCTCAAGACCCCTGATCAGGTGCGCCACATGCGCCGTGCCGGGCTCGTGGTGTCGGACATCCACGCGGCCCTGCGCGAGACGGTGCGCCCGGGCGTGACGACCGGCGAGCTGGACGCGGTGTGCGCCGGTGTCATCGAGGCCGCGGGCGCCCGCTCTAACTTCCTGGGCTACTACGACTACCCGGCCACGGTGTGCGTCTCGGTCAATGACGAGGTCGTCCACGGCATCCCGGGCCCGCGGGTGCTGCGGGCCGGGGACCTGGTCACCTTCGACTGCGGCGCCTACATCACCGACGACGACGGCGTCCAGTGGCACGGCGACGCCGCCTTCACCACCGTCGTCGGCGGGCGCTACGACGGCGACTCCGACCGCATCCTGGACCGCACCACCCATGAGGCCCTATGGGCGGCCATCGCCGCCGTCGCCCGGGCCGCCGCGGGCCAGGCCGGCGGGCGCGCCCAGTGCCTCAACGCCATCGGCGACGCCGTCGAGGACGTCGTCGAGGCCACCGCCGAGCGCGACGGGCTGCGCCTGGGCATTCTGGAGGAGTACGTCGGCCACGGCATCGGCACGCGGATGCACATGGCCCCGGACGTGCTCAACTACTCCGTCAGGCGCAAGGGCCCGCGCCTGCGCCCGGGCATGGTGCTGGCCATCGAGCCCATGCTCACCGCCGGATCCGCCCGGGTCCGCGAGCTCGACGACGGCTGGACGGTCGTCACCCAGGACGGCTCGCGCGCCGCCCAGTGGGAGCACACGGTGGCCGTCGTCCCCGGCGGGGTCTGGGTGCTCACGGCGCCCGACGGCGGAGTCGAGGGCCTGGCCCCCTTCGGGATCGAGCCCCGCCCGGTGCGCTGAGGCGCCGGCCTGTGGCCGGGAACACCGCGAATGTGCCTCATCTCGCGTGGTGCCCCCCGGCGGGCCGTCGTATCCTTGGCAGTCGGTGCGCCAGCGGTACTCCCGTTCGGCGCCCTCTCCGACGGCGTCGCCGTCGGAGGAAACTCGAGTGAGAAGGCACCGGAGGAACATGGCTAAGAAGGACGGCGTCATCGAGGTCGAGGGATCGGTCGTCGAGGCCCTTCCGAATGCGATGTTCCGGGTGGAGCTGAGCAACGGGCACGTCGTGCTCGCGCACATCTCCGGCAAGATGCGGCAGCACTACATCCGCATCCTCCCCGAGGACCGCGTAGTCGTGGAGCTGAGCCCCTACGACCTGTCCCGCGGTCGCATCGTCTACCGGTACAAGTGACGGTCCTCCCCGCGAGGGGCGTAAGGAGGAGCATTATGAAGGTCAAGCCGAGCGTCAAGAAGATCTGCGACAGCTGCAAGGTGATCCGTCGCCACGGCCGCGTCATGGTCATCTGCGACAACCCGCGCCACAAGCAGCGCCAGGGCTGAGGCCCGCGCACGGCCCCCCGCGGGGAGGCCGCCATCAGCACCCGCCCCGGCGACCGGCCCCGGCCGGCGCAACCCCCGGTCCCCGGAGGCCGGGGCCGCAGCACACAGCGGAGAGGCGGGTGACGACCTCCGGGAGCACACAGGAGAACCACACCGTGGCACGCATTTCCGGCGTCGACCTGCCTCGCGAGAAGCGAGTCGAGGTCGCGCTGACCTATATCTACGGGATCGGGCGCACCCGCGCGGACCAGACCCTCAAGGCGACGGGCGTCGACCCCGACACCCGCGTCAAGGACCTGACCGAGGACGAGCTCGTCGCCCTGCGCACCCACATCGACTCCAGCTACCGGGTGGAGGGCGATCTGCGACGCGAGGTCCAGGCGGACATCCGCCGCAAGATCGAGATCGGCTGCTACCAGGGTCTGCGCCACCGCCGTCACCTGCCGGTGCACGGCCAGCGCACCAAGACCAATGCGCGCACCCGCAAGGGCCCCAAGCGCACCGTGGCCGGCAAGAAGAAGGCCAAGTAAGCAGCGGCCGCGGCGCGGCGAGGGCCCGCCGCGGACGACGATCCCGAACGAAGAAGGAAGCATGCCCCCCAAGACCCGCACCGCCGTGCGCAAGCCGCGACGCAAGGACCGCAAGAACGTCACGCACGGCCACGCCTACATCAAGTCCACCTTCAACAACACCATTGTCTCCCTGACCGACCCGCACGGCGCCGTCATCGCCTGGGCCTCCTCCGGCCAGGTCGGCTTCAAGGGCTCGCGCAAGTCGACCCCCTACGCCGCCCAGCTGGCCGCCGAGGCCGCCGCCCGGCGCGCCCAGGAGCACGGCATGAAGAAGATCGACGTCTTCGTCAAGGGCCCGGGCTCGGGCCGGGAGACCGCGATCCGCTCCCTCCAGGCCGCCGGTCTCGAGGTCGGCTCCATCACGGACGTGACCCCTCAGGCCCACAACGGCTGCCGCCCGCCCAAGCGCCGCCGCGTCTGAAAGGCCTCGGGCCGACGGCGCCCCCGCCCCGCACGGCGGCCGCGCCGTCGGCCCCATGCGTCCCGCCGACCGGCGGGGCGCGGGCGCACCGCGGCGGGCCCGCGGCGCCCGAGTCACGAGGAACGGCGTCATATAGCGGGCGCCGCGACGAAAGGAAACCACGTGCTCATCGCACAGCGACCCACGCTCACCGAGGAGGTCGTCGAGGAGGACCGCCGCTCGCGGTTCGTCATCGAGCCCCTGGAGCCCGGATTCGGCTACACGCTCGGCAACTCCCTGCGGCGCACGCTGCTGTCGTCCATTCCGGGCGCGGCCGTCACGTCCGTGCGCATCGACGGGGTGCCCCACGAGTTCCGCACCATCGCCGGCGTCAAGGAGGACGTCACCCAGATCATCCTCAATATCAAGGAGATCGTGCTCTCCTCCGAGAACGACGAGCCGGTGGTCATGTACCTGCGCAAGTCCGGCCCGGGCGCCGTCATCGCCGGCGACATCACCCCGCCGGCCGGCGTCGAGATCCACAACCCCGAGCTGGTCATCGCCACCCTCAACGAGAAGGGCAAGCTGGAGATCGAGCTGACGGTCGAGCGCGGGCGCGGCTACGTGTCGGCCAACCAGAACAAGGATCCGAACGCGGAGATCTCCCGCATCCCCGTGGACTCCATCTACTCGCCGGTCAAGAAGGTCTCCTACGCCGTCGAGGCCACCCGCGTCGAGCAGCGCACCGACTTCGACCGCCTCGTCGTCGACGTCGAGACGAAGGCCTCCATCACCCCGCGCGACGCCCTGGCGTCGGCGGGCAAGACCCTCGTCGAGCTCTTCGGCCTGGCCCGCGAGCTCAATGTCGAGGCCGAGGGCATCGAGGTCGGCCCCTCGCCCATGGATCAGGCCCTCCAGCAGGACCTCGCCCTCATGATCGACGAGCTGGACCTGCAGGCCCGTTCCTCCAACGCCCTCAAGCGCGAGGGCATCCACACCGTCGGCGAGCTCGTCGCGCGCAGCGAGGCGGACCTGCTCGACATCCGCAACTTCGGCGCCAAGTCCATCTCCGAGATCAAGGAGAAGTTGGCCGAGCTGGGGCTGTCCCTCAAGGGCTCCCCGGTCGACTACCTCGCGGACGACGACTACACCAACCCCACCTTCAGCGACGAGCACCTGGCCTGAGCCCCGCTCGCCATTCATCTAGGAGACAACATGCCCCGCCCCACCAAGGGCCCCCGACTGGGCGGCTCCCCCCAGCACGAGCGCCACATGCTGGCCAACCTGGCCACCCAGCTCTTCCTCCACGAGTCCATCAAGACCACGGAGGCCCGCGCCCGCCGTCTGCGCCCCTACGCCGAGAAGCTCATCACCAAGGGCAAGCGCGGCGACCTGCACGCCCGCCGCACCGTGATGAAGAAGGTGACGGACAAGTACGCCGTGTACCGCCTGTTCGAGGAGCTCGCCCCCCAGTTCGAGGGGCGCGAGGGCGGCTACACCCGCATTGTCAAGACGGCGCCGCGCAAGGGCGACAACGCCCCCATGGCCGTCATCTCCCTCGTGCTCGAGCCGGTGGCGAAGAAGGAGATCGTGGACGACGCCGTCGCCACCGCCAAGAGGGCGGCCGCCGAGGCCGTCAAGGCCGAGGAGCCCGCCGCCGGGGCCGATGAGGCCGAGGAGCCCGCCGCCGAGGCCGATGAGGCCGAGGAAGCCGCCGAGGATGTCAAGGCCGAGGAGCCCGCCGCCGAGGACGCGCCCGCCGCCGAGGACGCGCCCGCCCAGAAGTGAGCCGTTAGTCCCGCCGCTCCGCTCCGGGAGGTCCGGACCCCATTGACGGGGTCCGGACCTCCCGGCAATTCCCGGGGCCCGGCCCTACCACCGCCGTACGGGGCGCCGCCAGGGGGCCGCGTCACCGTGGATATCACAGTCGGTCCGCCACCGCCGTGCGCCGGGAGCCGGACGCCGCCCCGGATGCCGCCCGGCACCGCCCTCCGCCGCGTATGCAAGGCAATTCGTAGAGGACCGTGAGCACCGGGGGAGGATGGGGCGGCGATGCTCCCGGGTGCCGCCCCGCACCCTCATTGTGATGAGACTCACATACGGATCTGTGGGAATCGCGACTTGAGGTTTCCGTCCGGTCACAATCGCGCTAGGCTGAAATCATATTGAGTCCTGACCTGACTACTGGGAGTTACACATGCCCCTGACAGACACATTGCGTAGTAGGGCGACTGTTCGTTCTGCGGCCAGGCGCGCCCTCGGCGTCCTCGTGGCCGGCGGCCTGGCGACGACCCTGGGGTGGACGGCGCTGACGGCGCCCGAGGCGCAGGCGGCGGGAACCGTCGAGGTGACGGGCATCACAACCCGCACGCTCCACGGCGATGACCCGACGACGGTCCAGGCCTGGCAGCGCATCGACATCACCGCGAACTGGACCGACAAGAACCCGACCGCCGGGGACACCATCAGCCTCGCCCTCGGGGAGGGACTGCGCTGGCCCGGCGGCGTCGACTTCCAGCTGACCAAGAAGGGCGACGAGAACGTCAAGATCGGCGACTGCGCCGTCCACGAGGCCGACAAGACCCTCATCTGCACCCTCAACGACACCGTTGAGCAGTGGGAGAGCATCGACGACGGCGAGCTCACCATCCACGCCCAGATGACGGACAAGATGGTCGGCAAGACGCAGACCACGGTCACCGTCAACGGCACGGACTTCACGGTCATTCCGGGCGATGACAACAACGACGGCACCTGCGACATCAGCTGCGACGGCGTGATCCCGAAGAAGGCCGACCCGAACAGCTTCAAGATCGGCTGGCTCAGCCGGGTCAACGATGACGGCAGCTATGTGTGGACGTGGGAGGTCAACGTCTCCGGCGCCACCTCCTACAAGGTGGTCGACCAGGGCGGGGACTACCGCTACGTGGAGTGCACGGACTCCGACTGGGGCCACTACTGGCGGCCCCAGGACGCCGCGTACAACGAGGAGACCCGCACGGTGACCTGGACGACGGCGGCGGCGACCACCGTCTGCCACGTCCTCTACACCTCCGGCTCCACGGCGGGCTCCGTCTCGAACGATGCGGTGGTCAACGACTCGGCGACGACGCTGACGGCGACGGCGACGGCCAACGCCCTCGGTGAGGGCTACGGCGACGGCTCCAACGCCACGCCGACGCCGACGCCGACCACCGAGGCCCCGACCACGCCCGCTCCGACGCCGACCACCGAGCCGACCGCTCCGGCCACCACCGAGCCGACCGCTCCGGCCACGACCGAGCCCCCGGCCACCACCGAGCCGACCGCTCCGGCCACGACCGAGCCCCCGGCCACCACCGAGCCGACCGCTCCGGCCACGACCGAGCCCCCGGCCACCACCG
>ERZ773059.1635-NODE-1635-length-10862-cov-3.920514_pt1 | contig 10862 bp, 8 predicted proteins | sample MGYA00580514_ERZ773059 | MGnify/ENA primary metagenome ERZ773059 (study PRJEB29015, sample SAMEA2737981) | human oral metagenome | biome: human oral; feature: human-associated habitat; material: dental | place: China | collected 2056 ...
TTATTTATTGTTTTATAAAAAATCATATATACTTTCTCAATATCAAACAAAAAAGAGAAGATTTCTCTTCTCCTTTTTACTAATATTTAGAATCTATATTGTAATCCTGTTGAGATTACTGAGTCTGCCCATTTCTTATCTTCTACTCTGAAATCTACATTTCCATATACTCCAAATACTGGACTTATTTCTCTAAATACTCCAAAGCCTACCCATGTTGTATTCTTTGCTTGTTTTACTCCTTGGTATTTTTGTCTTACATTACTTCCTGTGAAGTTCCCTTCATAAGTCAAATCTCTCTTATCTGTATTTATTGCTTGTGTTACATAAGCTTGTAGTTTATATTTATCTGCTACATACTCTGCTCTTGCTCCCACTAAGAAATTTGTTGCTCTATAATTCTTACTATCTGCTTTTATTCCCCAAGATGCTTCTGATTCATTGAAACTTCCTCTTCTTAAATAATCTTGTGAATATCCTATAAATGGTGTAAACCATCCAAATTTCTTTCCTATTTCTATGTAAGCTGATAACATTTTATCATGGTGATTTATCTTTCCTGTTAATGTTTCTCCTGTTGATGTTAATAATTCTCTTTCAACTTTTGATGAGATATTTGATAATCCTAATCTACCTGCTGTATAGAATCCATATGGTAATTCTTGTTTTCCATAGAATGATACTCCTACCATATTACTCTTTGATTCTCCTGCATATCTATTGAAGTTTGCTTTTGCATAAGAATAGTTTAATGCTACTCCTAGAGTTGTTGTTCCTTCAAATTTAGTATCTATACCAAATTGCCCTCCTGTTACTCTTGTATCTGCTGAAGCATAACCATCTCTTCTTAGCTTTCCTCCACTTCCTAATACTGAGAACCATACTTCCGAATCTTTATTTGAATTTTTAAAATTATCAAGTCCTGCTAATCTATTTGATAAATCTCTATTTACATTTTGTGCTTGTGAGAAAGTCAATGCTTGTGCTGATGCATATATTTCTCCTGACATCATTTCTGTTGCTGATGTGAAGCCCATTGTTGACATTTTTTGTAATGTTGCTCCCATAGCTAACTCTTCTTTTGTTGCTGTTCCAGATAATGCTTTTTTATCTAAATCTTGGAATACTTTTTCTACATTTTCTGCTACATTCTTAGATGAAGCTTCTGCACCTTCTCCTATATATTCAACTGGATTTTGTCTTGATAATGTTGCTACTACTTTTCCATCTTGAACTTCTACATTAGCTGTTCTCATTCCTTCTGTTTCTACATTAGCAATATTACCTTGAACTGACTTTCCTTCCATTACAGTATTAGATGAACCTTGTGTTGTGACATAACCATTTGATAATATTTTAACAGTTGTATTTGGTTCATATTTTATATCACCTAAAACTTTGACATTTGATAGGAAATTTACCTCAGTTGTTGAACCATTATAACCAACATAATCTCCACCTATTATTGCAGTTGAACCATTAAATGCTACTGTTCCATAATTTTTTACTTTTATTTCACTATCTGTTATTTTTTGAGGATCTATATTCTCTATAAGCTCAAATCTACCAATATCATAACCAACTATTGCCTTGGGATTAAGTACTAATTTTCCACCCACTTTAACAGTTATTGGACTTGCATGAACTTGGTGAATTTCAAGTGTTCCATTTGTTACTATACTTCCACCAGCGAATGAGTTATTTCCAGTTAAATGAAGTGTTCCTGAACCTATTGTTTCTAGACTTCCTTCTCCATAAATATCATTATCAAAATATGATTCTGTTCCTGCTGGTATATTTGCTTTAAATATTGTTGTATCACCATATTTACTAATATCTGTAAATGCTCCTGGTCCTTTTAAAGCCCTTTCTGTATTTAATATTCCCCAACCATAAGTAGAGTCTGGAAATGCTGTAACATTTCTCAATTTAGCTTCTGATAAAGTATCTGGATCTTCAGTTAACTCTGTTTTATCTGTTGTAGTAAATAAAGTTTGACGAATTTGATCATTTGTCATCCAAGGATATTTTTCATAAACTAAAGCTGCTGCTCCTGTTACTCTAGGTGCTGCATAAGATGAACCTACTCCATAGTAACCTGCTGAATCTGTTGCTGAAGTATTATAGGCAGAAATAGACCAATAACCAGCCTCATATCCAGCTTTAGATAACTCATGACTTCCACTTCCCATTATATTATATAAGCTTCCATCATTTTCCTCTATTCCTACAACAGAAATCCAACCTTTTTCTAAATTATTATCAAAATAAGGTAATCCTGCATCTACTGATGAGTTTTTACCAGCATCATTACCTGCTGCCCATATAAACAACCCTCCTTGATTTTCAACTATGTTTCTATAATAAGGTATTTGTTTTTCTTTAGTTGTTGATCCTCCTGCCATATTAAAATAAAGTGGCATTGAATCTCCTTCATTTTTATAAGCTGCAAGCTCAGAGTCATCATAAGCTTTATCACTACCAAAAGACTGATTAAATATTTTTACACTTTGACTACCAAATGCAGCTAAAGCAGCATCATAAGTTTCTTTATTAGGTAAAATTGCTCCGTATACATTTTTATTTTCACTATCATTATGATAATCTTGTCCTAAACTTCCAACAATTAATCCAATTTTATTTTGAGGTGGATCTGTAACACTATCCATATCTCTTATTACTTCCAAAACTTCTTCACCATGTTCTAATGTAGTGTTTCTTATTGAACTTGCATCATCTATTTGAGAATTTATTCTAGTTAAAATTTCTATTCCTAGATATAAACTTGTCAAAGTTCTGGTTCTTCTTGGAGTCACATTATTACCTTCTTTATCTTCTGCTGTTGTTCTAACAGCATTTTGAAAATCTGCATCTAATACTGCAACTTTTACTTCTTCTCCTTCTAACAATCCTACAAAATTTCCTGCAACTTTTCCATCTTCTTCCCTTGTATCTTTTGGAATATTTACACCAGAACTTACTTGTGCAGCATAAAGATTTGTTTTTAATGCTGTCATATTCCTTTTATCCAAAGGATTTGTTACAGTTGGATAATTATCTTCTGTTACAGCTGGTGTACTAGGTGTTTCTGGCTTGCTCGGAGTATCTGGTGTACTAGGTGTATTTGGAGTATCTGGCTTACTTGGAGTATTAGTCCCTGGATTTATAGGCAAGTTACTAGAACCTCCACCGCCGCCACCACCACCTCCTCCACCACAACTTACAAATAGTATGGAAGCTAGTGCAATTAACATCATTTTACTTTTTAAAATTTCTTTCCTCATTTAATTTACCCTCCCTGTATTAAAATTTAACTTTTTTTAGATGTATAATAAATTTTGTAAACTCCTTTATTTTTTAATTTTAACATATAAATATGACTTTTTCAATCATAATTATATTTATCCTATTAACTTAAATCTAAAATATAATCTTCTTTTGTTAATTTTTTTAAAATGGTATAATAAATAAAGGAGTTGATTTTATGAGAATTTTTGTTTGTGATGCTTTTAGTTCTGAAATTTTTAAAGGAAATCAAGCTGGTGTTGTTATATTAGAAGAAAAAGAAGAATATCCCACTGTAACTTTAATGAAAAATATTGCAGCTGAATTAAAACATTCTGAAACTGCTTTTGTAAAGAAAACTGATAATAAAAAATTTAAAATTAGATACTTTACTCCAACAGAAGAGGTTGAATTATGTGGACATGCAACAATTTCTGTTTTTTCTGTTTTAAGAGAATTAAAATTAATATCTAGTGGTAAATATATTGCTGAAACTTTGGCAGGTAGTTTAGAAATAGTAGTTGATAAAGATTTTATATGGATGGATATGGCTAGTCCTAAGATAGAATATACATTTAATTTAGATGAAATTAAAGAAATTTATTCTGCATTTAACATAGATACAGTTCAGGCTACTAAAAATTTAATTCCTAAAATTGTAAATACAGGTTTAAGTGATATTATCATTCCTATTGAGGATAAAAACATCTTAGATAGTTTTGTAATGAATAAAGAAAGGGTAATAGAACTTTCAAAAAAATATAAGGTCGTAGGAGCTCATCTATTTACACTTGATAAAGATAAAAAAGTAACTGCTTTTTGTAGAAATATTGCCCCTTTAGTTGGGATAGATGAAGAATGTGCAACAGGTACATCAAATGGTGCTTTAACTCATTATTTAAAAGACTATAATATTATTTCAAATAAAGATATAAATACTTTCATACAAGGTGAAACAATGGGCAGATCTTCAACTATATTAAGTAGATATAAAGAAGATGGAATGACTATACAAGTTGGAGGAAATGCAGTGATTTCCTTTGAATGTAAAATTTATGAATGAAATAAAAAATTAGGCTACTACAATATAAAAATCTGTAGTAGCCTAGTCTTTCTACCCACCAAGATAAGCTTTCTTTACTCTATCATTATATAGCAAATCCTTTGCTTTTCCTTCAAGAACTATTTCTCCTGTTTCAATAACATAAGCTCTATCAGAAATAGATAGTGCCATCTTAGCATTTTGTTCTACTAATAAAATAGTAGTTCCTTTTTCTTTTAACTGCTTTATGACTTCAAAAATTTCTTTTACAAATAGTGGTGAAAGTCCCATTGATGGTTCATCTAAAATTAAAAGTTTAGGTCTACTCATCAAAGCTCTTCCCATAGCAAGCATCTGTTGTTCTCCACCAGATAATGTTCCTGCCAACTGATTTTTTCTTTCAGACATTCTAGGAAAAACTTTATAGAAGTTTGCTCTATCTTCTTCTTTTTTCTCAGCACTATCTTTTATAGTAAATTGTCCTAATTTTAAATTATCTTTAACAGCAAGCTTTGAGAAAATTCTTCTTCCTTCTGGAACTTGTGCTATACCTAATTTACATATATTATGTGCCTTTTCTTTTAAAAGATTTTTTCCTTCAAATATTATAGAACCACTTTTAGGAGTTATAAGTCCAGATATTGTTTGTAATGTTGTTGTTTTTCCAGCACCATTAGCCCCTATGATAGATACAACTTCTCCTTCATTAATTTCTAATGAAATTCCTTTAAGAGCTTGTATATTATCATAGAAAACTTGTAGGTCTTTTACTTCTAACATTGCCATTATTCATCTTCCTCCTTACCTAAGTATGCTTCTACAACTTGAGGATTATTTATAACCTTTTTTGGATCACCACTTGCCAATATTTGTCCATAGTTTAGAACAACCAATCTTTCACAGATACCAAGAACTAACTTCATATCATGTTCTATAAGTAAAACTGCTATTCCAAACTTATCACGAATTAATTTTATAGTATTCATTAAATCTTCTGTTTCTTTTGGGTTCATTCCTGCTGCTGGTTCATCTAAAAGAAGAATTTTTGGTTCTGTTGCCATAGCTCTTGCAATTTCTAATTTTCTTTGTTCACCATAAGGAAGATTTCCAGCATGCATTCCTGCATACTTATCTAAATCAAATATTTTTAAAAGAGTCATTGCCTTTTCTTTAGCTTCTTTTTCTTCTCTCCAAAAATTTGGAAAACGTAGCATTCCAGATAAAATTCCATATTTCATACGAAAATTATATGCAGCTACAACATTATCTAAAACTGATAGATACTTAAATAATCTTATATTTTGGAAAGTACGAGCCAAACCTTTTTTTACAAGAGCAGAAGTTGAAGTTTTAATAACATTTTCTCCATCTAGTGTATATTCTCCTGAACTTGCATTATATACACCTGTTAATATATTAAATACTGTTGTCTTACCTGCTCCATTAGGTCCTATTAAACCAATTAATTCTCCTGAATTTATCTCTAAATTAAAACTATCAACTGCTTTTAAAGCTCCAAAACTAATTGATATGTCTTTTGCGACTAAAAGAGGTTTTTTATTTTCCATTTGTTTCACCTCTTTTTGATTTTTTAGTAAAGTATGAAATCACTTTACTTATTTGGAACTCTTCTCTTCCAAGTAATCCTTTTGGTCTAAATAACATCATTATAATTAAAATTAATGGATAAACTATCATTCTGTATTCTGCAAAACTTCTTAAAACTTCTGGTAAAATAGTAAGAACTATTGCTGATAAGATTGAACCTGTGAAACTTCCCATTCCACCAAGTACAACCATAACAAGTATGTTTATTGAATAGTTATAGTCAAATTGTTTTGCTCCTAAAATTCCTAAATTATGTGCATAAATTCCACCTGCTATACCTGCAAATATTGCTGATAATACAAAGGCAAAAGTTTTATAATAAGTTGTATTTATTCCAGAAGCTCCACTTGCTATTTCATCTTCACGAATAGCTAGGATTGCTCTACCATGTCTACTTGTCATAATGGCATACATAAATATAACTGAAAATATTGTTATAAAATATATTAATGTAAAATTATTTACTCTCGGTATACCTGTTAACCCTTGTGCTCCACCTGTAAATTTAAAATATTCTATCAATACTCTTATAATTTCTCCAAAAGCTAAAGTTATAATAGCAAGATAATCTCCAGTAAGTCTTAAAGCAGGTATTCCTATTATAAATCCTATAGCTCCTGCTACAAGTCCACCAACTATTAAAGCTACAATGTAACCTGGATACCCTGAAAGAAAGCCAGACTTAGTTAAAAGTGCTGCTGTATATGCTCCTATTGACATAAAACCTGCATGCCCTAGAGTAATTTGTCCCAAACAACCAACTGTTACATTTAAACTTGCTGCTAAAATTACATTTATTAAAATCAAAATTAAAATTCCAACTTGATATCTACTTATGAAACCAGAATTTATTAAAGAGAATAATATAAAATATAGGACTATTAATAGTACATAAGTAGTTATATAACTTAATTTTTTACTTTTATCCATTTATACTTTCTCCTTTACATTTTTTCCAAGTATTCCAGTAGGTTTAAATAATAAAACTATAATCAATATTGAAAATACAAAAGCATCTGCAAGTTGTGATGATAAATATGCTCTTGTTAAACTTTCAACAATTCCTAATATAAATCCTCCTAAAACTGCACCTGGCAGTATTCCAATCCCTCCTAAAACTGCTGCAACAAAGGCTTTTATTCCAAGCATTGAACCCATTAAAGGTTGAATTTGTGGATAAGCTGAAACATATAGTACAGAACCAACTGCCGCAAGCCCACTACCTATTGCAAATGTTAATTGTATTGTTCTATCAACATTTATTCCAACTAATTCAGAAGCTGCATAATCTTGACTTGTTGCTATCATAGCCTTACCATATTTAGTTTTTTTCATAAATAATTGTAAAACAACTGATAAAACAAGTGTTGTCACTATTGTTACAACAGCTCCAAAACTAATATGAATACCAGCTCCAAAAGATATAGGAGCTTGATCAAAAATTTTAGGAAATGATCTTGTATTTGGAGTAAAAATTTTCATAAAGACATTTTCTAAAAATAAACTAACCCCAATAGCAGTTATTAAATTTGAAATTCTTGGTGAATTTCTAAGTGGTCTATATGCTATTCTTTCAGTTAAACAACCTATAAGTGCACAGATAATTATTGCAGGAATAACTGTTGCCCAAATTGGTAAACCTAACGATGTAAATAATGGAATAGAAAAAAGTGATGTATAAGCCCCTATCATTATAATATCACCATGTGCAAAATTTATAAGTTGTGCTATACCATATACCATTGTATATCCCAAAGACACTAGAGCATAGATACTTCCTATTTGTAAACCATTAATTATTTGAAGTAAAAACTCCATTTTTATCCTCCCATATATCTATATCTAAAAAGATAAAACAACCTCTACCAAATTTTATGATTACTTATCTAACTTAAAAGCTTTATAGTTTTAATAAAAATATTGCATATTCTATATGTGAGTGTTTTCAGCAATAAATTTAACTTTAAACTCAAAATTTAGGAAGCCATTCATATTATAAAGCAGAAGTTGTTTTTATCTTTTTATTTTATTTTGATGCTACTGAATCAAATGTGTAATCTCCATTTACTATTTTAATTATAGTTATACTCTTTACAGGGTTATTTTTTTCATCAAAAGTTAATTGTCCTGTAATACCATCAAATTGAATTTCTTTTATAGCCTTAGTTACTGCTTCTTTATCAGTTGTTCCTGCTTTTTCTATTGCAGCTTTTAAAAGATAGGCTGTATCATAACTTAAAGCAGAGAATGCAGAAGGTTCATCATTATATTTTTCTTTGTAGTTTTTAATAAAGTTTTGTATTCTTTCATTACTATCTTTTGTTGAATAGTGATTAGCAAAGTATACATTTTCTATTGCTGCATAAGAAGATGGATCTACTGTTTTCACAACTCCATCCCAACCATCAGAACCAACTATAATTGATTTTAATCCAACTTCTCTTGCTTGTATAGCAATTAATCCATCTTGTTCATAGTAATCAGGTATAAATAATACATCTGGATTTTGTTGAGCAATTTTTGTAAGTTGAGCCTTGAAATCTTTATCTCCATCTGAATATCCTTCTCTTGCTACAACTTGAATTCCTTGTTTTTCAGCTTCTGCTACAAAAGCATTAGCAACTCCATCTGAATAGTCACTTGAGTTATTAGACATAATAGCTACTGTTTTTGCTCCTAATTTTTCTTTCGCAAATTTTGCTAAAACTTCTCCTTGATATGGATCTGTGAAACATACTCTAAATACATTAGAACCTGCTTCTGTTATATTAAGTTGTGTCCCAGTAGGTGTTATCATTGGGATTCCATCTTGTGCTGCAACTTCTGCAACAGCAACACTTGGTTTTGAAGTAATATCTCCAACTAATGCAACCATTCCCCAATCAACTAATTTATTATAAGCATTTACTGCCTCTGTTGAATCTCCCTTTTCATCTAATACATTTAATTCAACTTGTTTTCCAAGTATACCACCATTTGCATTTATTTCATCAATAGCTAATTTTAATCCATTAGTTGCTGATATTCCATAGATTGCAACTGGTCCAGTTAATGGTCCAATAGCTCCAATTTTTATTGTTTCAGCTTCTGTTGTTGCTGGTTTATCTGCTGCTTTTTCTCCTCCACAAGCTGCTAACAAAAGTGAAGCACCTAATAATGTAGTTAATAATTTTTTCTTCATTCTATTTCCCTCCAAATTTTATTTTTTAATATGTAAGGCATACTATATCAAAAAAAAAGAAAAAAGTAAAGTATTTTTTTAATATTTTTGTATCAATAAAAAAGACAGTTTTTTTAAACTGCCTTTTATTGTTCTTTTACTTTATTTTTTAAATATTTTTATCTTAATGAAAAATAAAGTGTATTGTAACCTTATTTTTCACTAAAACTATTTTTCTTTATAAATATGTATAGCATTAGCTTGATGTAATGGAGTTACAGTTAAATCTGTAATTTGAATTTTTTCTGGTAGATTTACAACATAGGCTATTGTGTCTGCTATATCTTCTGCATATAATGGTTCTATTCCTTTATATACATTGTCAGCCTTTGTTTTATCTCCTTTAAATCTTATTAAACTAAATTCTGTATCTACAAGTCCAGGTTTTATATTAGTAACTTTTATTTTCTTATCTATAAGCTCTGATCTCATTGCATCACTTATTGCTTTCACTGCAAACTTTGTTGCACAGTATATACTTCCATTTGGATATGCTATTTCTCCTGCAACAGACCCTATATTAACAACTGTACAAACTTTATCAGTTGCTATCATAAGTGGGAGAATAGTATTAGCTATATATGTAAAACCTTTTATATTAGTATCAACCATTCTGTCAACATCTTCCATATCATATTCATAGAATTTTTCAAGTCCAACAGCAAGTCCAGCATTGTTAACTAATATATCTATTTTTTTCCATTCATTATCCAATGAATTTATATTTTTTAAAACATCATTATAGTTTCTTACATCAAAAACTAAATTTTTAACTTTTACTCCATATTGTTTTTCAAGATTTTCTTTTAACTCATTTAAAATATTTTCTCTTCTAGCACATAGAATTAAATTAACTCCCATCTGTGCTAATTTTTCTGCTGTGGCTTTTCCTATTCCACTACTTGCTCCTGAAATAAATGCAATTTTTCCTTTAACACGATTTTCTTCCATAATATCCCTCCTATATCTTATTTAAAGTTTATATTATTTTACACTTTCTACCAAAAATTTTAATTAAAAAATTTCTTGAATTTAGAAAAAAATTGAGGTGAATTTGATATAGAGTTTATCATCTCTCTAATTTCAGTAAACCTTTTCTTTAAGTATTCTTCACTTTCTGCATAAGCTCCTAGTGCATCAAGCGATAACTTCATATGTTCTTCTGCTCTATTTTTATCTTTTAAGGCTGCATAACAAAAAGCAAGTTCTAAGTCTTCTGAATATGGAAGTTTTCCCTCTTCAATATATAATTCTCTTGATTTTAAAAGTTTTTTAATTGCTTCTTCATATCTTCCCAATCTAGTTAAACATTCACCTAATTCCATATGTATCCATCTATTTCTTTTTCCTAGTTCATATGCTTTTGATAGAAATTTCTCACCATCTTCATATTTTCCAAATCTATCATAGAGCCAACCTATATCTGATAATAGATAGGTATCTTCTTTAAATCTATCCTCTTTTTCATAACCTTTTAGATAGTATTCAAGTGCTTTTTCATAATCATTTAATTCTTTGTAACAAAGACCATATTCTACATCTAACCAACTATCATCTCTTCCAAGTTCTCTAACCTTTAAATAATATTTTAAAGCCTTATCACATTCATCTAAATTACGATAGCACCAACCAATTTGAGAATTTAAATATATTTCATCACTAACTTCTTCTTTTAATTCTAAAGCATGTTTATACTTTTCTATGGCT
>ERZ773059.1636-NODE-1636-length-10861-cov-7.627244_pt1 | contig 10861 bp, 6 predicted proteins | sample MGYA00580514_ERZ773059 | MGnify/ENA primary metagenome ERZ773059 (study PRJEB29015, sample SAMEA2737981) | human oral metagenome | biome: human oral; feature: human-associated habitat; material: dental | place: China | collected 2056 ...
TCGGTCCGGTTCCGTGTCGAGATCGGTCCGGTTCCGTGTCGAGATCGGTCCGGTTCCGTGTCGAGATCGGTCGTAACCCGTGTCGAGATCGGTCGTAATCCGGCTCGAGATCGGTCATTCCGGTGCGGGGTGCGATGTTTTGGGGCTGAGGGTTGTATGGGTCGGGTCGCACCGTTGCGGGCCGGCTCTGCCGGTGCCCGCGTGCGCCTGGAGTGGTGGTTCTCGGGGGCCCGGCGGCGAGGTCGAGGGCCCCTATGCCCGCGTGTGCCGAGTGGAGGTCCGCGAGGGGACTCGGTAGCAAGGTCGAGAACCTCAATGCCCGCATGCGTCGAGGGCGGTCGTCACCGCAATTACTCAGCATGAAAACCCTTGTCCTGATGCCCGCGCCCGGCAGAGGCGGTGGGTTTTGCACACTCGCGTGCACTCGGCGTCGGTGGGAACCGCGGAATCATGCGGAACAGCACTGTCAGTAGCGGTGGTGGTCTTGCTCCCATGTGCGCAGGCCCCCTCACTGCACATGGGAGCTCGACCACCACGCACAATGCTCACTGGAAAAGCCCGTCATTCCAACAAAAACTAGCCACCGCTCCGCAGAGGCCCCGGTCTCCCATGTGCACCATCGAAGACGACCGCACCCACCAGGCGTATCAGGCTCCCTCACAACCGATCCACCACAAACTCGAACCGGAAGCGGACCGATCTCGGCACGGAGTGCGACCGATCTCGGTGCGGAGGCGGACCGATCTCGATGCGGGTTACGACCGATCTCGAGAAATGAATGAGGCGCAGCCGGTTAGCTGGTCGCGATCGAGATCAGGAAGACCAGCTCGAGCACCACCTCGACCAGACCCATCGTCCCCGGACGCAGCGGCCGGTGGCGCTCCTTGACCAGCTTCCACTGCCAGCGCGGCATGACTAGGGACCTCACCGCCAGCACTACCCAGAGCGCCGCGTGCATCCACGGCAGCCACCCGCCGACCGCCAGCCACACGGCGCCTGCTGCCACGACCGTATGCGCCGCCACCGTCGCGGCCAGAAGCCGGTTGTTGAAGCGCTCGCGGATCATCGACTTGATGTACGGCACCGTCCCGCAGAAGTACGCCGCCGTCGAGGCCGTCACCAGCCACATCCACGGCCAGCCCACAAGCTGACCATTGGGGCTCATGCCTGGCAGTCCGGCATCGTTGCCGCCGGTCCCGAGGAATCCGCCCGCGCCCCGCACGGCCAGGCTGTAGGTGACCGCGGCGATCAGGCTCGCCGCCGTCGTCGTCGCCAGTCCGGAGGGCAGTGAGCGCTCACGCCCGCGCCACACCTCCCACAGCGCGATCGCGAACAGCGGCAGCATGAGGATCGCCCACTGCAGCAGGTGCGGAGCCACAACCAGGGTCAGCAGCCCGAGCATGCCGGTCCATCCGGTGTACACCACCAGTGGGATGAGGAGCAGCGCGCGCTTGCGCGCGGACCGGGTGCGCAACCACTGCGACCAGGCCCAATAAGTGAGGTACGCGCCCCACCAAGACGGGATGAACAGCAGGTTGACCCAGCTGAAGCCGCCCACGACCCAGCCGACGATCGCCGGCATCACCAGCATCGACCAGGCGCCGTGCTGGTTGGGGACCCAGGCGCGCCGGCCCGGCTGACGGCGGATCTTCTCCTGCTTGCGCCGCTCGGACTGGACGAAGGTCTCGCCCGCGCGCGTGCTCGCGGGGCGGCGGGGCTTGCCGGTGGCGAGCATGATGTCGTCGTCGGGGCCCGGTCGGGACTGCTGATGGGGAATACCAGTGCGCGGCCTCTGCTCCGCGGCGGGGGCGGCATCTGGACCGGAGGCGGCCGAGGGGGCCTCTTCGGCGGAGACTGCTCCCTCGGCCTCCCCGGCCTCCCGGACCGAGGCGACCTCCGGGGTCGGGTCGCCGGAGACGTACTCGATATGGTGGTCGGAAGGTTCCGAGGGGCGCTGCTGGGTCACGTGGGCAGCCTACTGAATGCCCCGCTGAATCCGTCAGCGCAGGCCGTAGATGAGGGTGGCCTTCTTGGAGCTGGTGTCGTTGCCGGAGCTGTCCCACGCATCCCAGAAGGTGCTCCACATGACTACTGCTCCAGGCGCGGCGATCGCCTGCGGCTGGTTCATTTCAGAGTCGCCGGCGTGCAGCAGGGACTCCGATTCCACTGTCACCGCCGCTGATCCGTCGGGGCGGGTCAGCGCCAAGCCCGTGGGCTGGTCATGAGAGTCGGAAGGAGCCGATACGGCGACTGCTGTATCCGCCGTCGCCCAGCCCGCAGGCCGATGATCATGGGTACTCATCTGGTACTGCGCGCCCTCGGCAACTGGCGTGAGCGTGCCTGTGGAGGGATCGAACAGTGCTGCGATCGACAGTCCACGGCCTTGCCCGAGATCCTCCGTCTTGGGCGCCCGGCGCAGCGCGATGAAGGAGCGCGAGCTCCAGGGGTCCGGGCCTCCGAACTCCTCGAGCTCGACGACGCGCGCGTCCTCGGGGACGGTCTTCGTCACGTCGCCGCTGAGGGAATCGATGTCCAAGGCCTCCATGGCGGTCTCACGCGAGCCGGAGTCGGCTCGCGATGCGTTGGCGTCCCGGTCGGAGTAGCGCACGACCCATCCGTCCACCACGGTGAGTCCGTCCTCCGGGCTGCCGACCACGTTCATCAGGAGATGCTCGGAGTCCGGGTCGTCGTCGTTGATGAGAGTCAGGTCGCATGCGCTCGGTCTCGGATCGTCCTCATAGCCGTTGTCGCAGGCTTTCTTGGTGATGAGGGTGTGGTGACCGGCCGTCCCGGAGAAGCGGTAGCGCTTGTCGGAGTCCGGCTTCAGGTCCAACTCCCACATGAACGACCCGTCTACCAGGGAGAAGGCCTGGGTATCGATGAGGACCACCGAGTCGGTCATCTGAATGGCGGGCATGGCCTCGTCGATGTCGTCGGCCTCGGTGGGGGTTATCTCATCGGGATCGTAGGCGCGCCCGCCCTTATCGGGAGTCTTGGGACTGGCGGATTCCCGGGGGCGGTTCCCGGCGTGCTCCATGATGACGCGACCGGTGACGGTATCCAGGACAAGGGTGAGCACCCTGATGCTGCTGCCCATTGTGGGAGTGATCGCCAGAGCGATGGCGATGCGACTGCCGTCCGGGCTGGTCACCGAACGTATGACAGGCGGTTCCTCGTCGCTCGTGGACGAGCGGCTCCTGGCTTTCGGCTCGGGCGCGCCGATTCTCCCGACGACGCCGCGGGCGTGCCGGTAGGACCACAGTGTGGAGCCGTCGTCCCCGTTCAGGCCGATGAGTCCGTTGTCGGTGATCAGGACCGGCCCCGCCTTGCCCGCGGCGATATCGACGACGGGCTCATCCATGGCGAGCTGCCAGGCGACCTGTCCCGACACGGATGCGGGGGTGGCGGGCAGCTGATCGTCCGACTGTGCGGGCGCCGTCGTCCGCGTGACCGGATCCGGGAGCAGTGTCGGAGCCGCGGCGGCCAGCACCGGAACCAGGAGGGCCGCCACTGCTCCCAGCAGGCCGAGGCGGCCGCGTCGCCCCAGCGGTATGGACCGCCATGCCTCCGCGCCCTTGGGGCGCGGAATCGCATCGCCTGCCCTGCGGCACAGGAGGAGGTCGAGGGTCAGGGCGATGGTCAGGGAGGCGACGGCGCATGCTGCGAGCCCGCCCGTGATGGTCCGCGAGCCGCGGATGGAGAAGAACGTCCAGGAGATGAGTGCGCCCACTGCCCCGATCCCGAGGGTTCCGGTCAGGACGCAGATCATCAGGCGCGACGTGGGCTCCCAGCGGCTGCGGCCGATTCTCCACGCGACGAACCCGATGAGGCATTGCGAGATCAGAAGCACCATCCCTCCCTTGCCGGGCGGCGGAATGGCGGGCTCCATGTAGCGGTGCACCAGGAAGGCCGCGCATGCGAAGGCCGTCGCGCTCAGGGCGGCGCCCTGTCGGATACCGCGCATCAGATCGGTGGTGTGGGATACCGGGATGGGCGCGGGCGTGCTCGTTGCGGAGTCGGCGGCGGGCTCGACGGCGTCGCCGGTGTCAGGCTCGACGGCGTCGGCGGCATCAGGGGCGCTCGCGGTGCTCTCTGTGTTCGCAATGTTCGCAGTGTCCTCGGTGCCCTCGGGGTTCGCGGCACCGCTGTCGGGAGAGTCGCTCATGAATCCGCCTCTTTCGGGATCGCGTAGAGATCAAAGCGCTGTCGCGATACATCGGTGATCAGCGAGTCGGTATAGGTGGAGTCCACTTTCATTTTGTCGGTTATCCGAAGAACTGAACCAGGGGAGTCAGGGGATTCAATAGTGGGCGCACTGGTCGCCGGGGTGCTGATATTGATATTGCCGACCGTGGTCTTGTTGTTGGTTCCGGGCTCCTTCTGGATGAGCTCCACCTGGTTTCCAGTATTCGTGTCCAGAGACTCGGCCGTCATTCCGGTGATATCGATTCTCTGATCGGTATTGAGATCGACCAGCTCTCGGGTCTGCTGCTCGGGGCCGGAGAGGAGCTCCACCCATCCGCCCGGGAAGATGTTGCGAACACCGGTGATTTTGGATGCCTCGTCTACTCTGGCCGGGGTCGCCAGGGTGACGGTGGCTGCCCGTCCTTCCTTAGGGCTGTTAGGGTCGTGAATGCTGTACGGCGATTGATCGGATAGCAGGAGGCGGTCGCGGGTGGCGCCCACCAGCCAGGTGCTCACCTTCGCTGTGCTCTGAAAGTCCGCATAACCATTCTCCCTGTTCAAGGAGTAGGTGAGGATGGTTCCGCCGGTTTCCAGGGGGGAATCGTCCGCGGTTTGGATTGCCAGGGTGTCCGAGGTCAGGACGGTGCTGACGATCTCGCCCTGGATCTCTGCGCTCCCCACTATTCTGCCGCTTGTCAGATCGATGACGGCAATGGGCGTGATCCATTCTTTGGCGGATTTATTCCAGGTGGGTTTGAGGCGGATGACGAGTAGTTGTCCGTCGGGATCTGTGACCATCCTGCCAATGGCCGGATTGTCCTCGTTGGGGAAACTGGTGGGTAGATAGTCGGAGAGATTGTGAGAGGAACCAGAACGTGAGGTGTCTCCAGTGGATAGTCTCGTGGGACTGGTGAGTTCCAGACTCCACTGCGGGGAGCCATCAGTCGGATCGAGCAGGGTGACGGTCAATGTGTCGAGTCGGCGGGACTCGTATGTCGATACTGCGCTGTTCCTGCTGTCCGACGTGTCCTCCTCCTTCGGGGCCGACAGGGCGATCGGCCCGGCCGCAGTGACGGCATAGTCGATGAACAACGACTGCTTGAACTGGACGGTCCACGTGCCCGAGTCGCTGGTACGGGCGAATAGGTCCGGCCCGCTGCCCGAAGGACGCGACTCGGAGGCGCTGAATGCTCGCGTGGGCGATACCCGTGCGCTGTAGACCTCGGCGGAGACGATGGTAAGAACGATCACCCCGGTGATCGCCGCGACGCGGATCCAGAGGCGAGGACTGCGCAGACTGCGCAGACTGCGCAGATCGCGCGGATCGCGCAGACTGCGCAGGGTGCGGCTGAAGATCTGCAACGGGCTCGGCCCGCCGTCGTCGGCGGGTTGCGGAGGTTGCGGCGGCCATTTCCGCGGCCTCGGCGGTAGGAGCACGATGCCGAGCGCCAACAGGAAGCCGCCGACGATGAGGAAGCGGGCTCCCAGATAGTGGGCGGGGGCTAAGTCCGCCAGGATGACGACGGCGCCCACCAGGGCGGAGAAGTCCAGGAGATTGATGCCGAATGCGGCGGAGCCCGCCGAGGACCTGGTCAAGGGGTCCCGCCGGATCCACAGCTGCATGGCCAGGACGACCGCGCAGCTCAGCAGGATGGCGAGGCCGCTGCAGAAGAGATCGCGCTCCCGGCCGGGAAGGTCGCCGCCCAGCATGGCGATGGGCCGGACGCCCAGGGCCGACATGAGGTGCGCCACGATCGGGACGAGAGTCAAACCCACTCCCGCGCTCAGGCAGGTAATGGAGGCCGCAGTCAGCAGCTTGTGGAGCAGCGGCCGCGGGCGCTCGTCGCTGCGGGCCTTGACGGACTGACTGGGCTGGTCAGGCGGTGAGGTCATGGGGCCTCCATGGGGGTCGGGCTGAGAGTCACGTCCATGTGGTCCTCAGGTTTGACGAACTTGGAGGTTCGGTAGCGGTCCTTGACGTCGGTGACGGGTTCGGTGTGCACGGCACCGCCGTCGGCGGGGGCGCCGATCCAGGCCGCCGAGTGCTGATCGAAGCGCGGCGAGCCGTCCTTGTCGGGCTCGGTCTCGACAATGCGGTTGAGGAGGATGCCGGGGCCATCGGTCAGGATGAGAGGGTCGGGGGCGGTGGCGAAGCCGGTGATATCGGTGGTGGTGCCGGTGGAGACATTGAGGATCTCTCGGCTGCTCGCCGCCCAGGCCAAGTCTTTCCCGGGGCTGCTGACGGCATCATTGGCGGCCGCCGGGTCGGTGTAGCGCTCGACGCGCCCGGCGCTCAGGATTCGGTAGACATACGGAATAGTCGCCAGAGTCTCGCCGCTCGCGGACATCTCGGTGATCGTGGTGCTGGTGCACGGCGGGCAGTAGCCGGAGAGGCCATCAGGCGCCAGGAGAACGGCATCGGCGGCGGCGCCCACGAGCCACTGGTCGGTGCGCAGGGTACTCGGCTCGGCCTCAGGCTCGTCCAACGGCGCGACGGCGAGGGTGCCGCTGCCCGCCGGCACATAGTCCTGCGCGGTCTGGACGAACAAGTCGGAATCGGTCAAGGCCTGCCCCAGGACCAGGCCGGTGGTCTCGAGGGTGCGCACCGTCTCGCCCGTAGCGGCATCCAGAACCAGGATGCCGGCGCGGGTGCCGGCGATTGTCGAGGACTCGTTCGAATTGAGCTGGAGAGAGATGTATTGGCCGTTGGGACTGGTGACGACAGGGCCGGGAGACCCGACTAATTCGATATTGTCCATCGCTGCGCGTTGAGGAATCGACTGGTTTCTTGAGGGGGAGCTCTCCAATGATTCAATCGCAGGCGTGATGGTGAGCGACCAGCGCAGCGAGCCGTCCTGCGGGTCGAGCGCGGCCAGAACGGTCTTATCGTTGGGTCCGGAATACTCCTCGGACCTTATGCGCAGGATCGCCACTGGCCCCGACGCCGTGGCGATGAGCCACGGGGTATCGCTGAATAAGGCCAATCCCGTCGTCCAGCCCTCGCTATCGGAGACCGAGGAATCGACCAGGTCAGCGGGACCAGACTCGATACTGGGCGCTCCACTCTGCGCGTCGCTGCTGGTGGATGGGTCGCAGCCGGTCGCCCCCAGTGCGCACCCGACGACGGCGAGGACGCAGGCCGTGGATCGCAGCAGTGCGCGAAGGCGTGAAAGACGGCGGCTCGTCATCAGTCATCTCCTGCTATGCCGTAGATGACGCTGACCTTCGGGTCGTCGACGTCCGGAAACTTGGATCTGAGGACAATGACCGTGGCCCCGGGGGCGGTCAGGGCGGTGATATCCGAGCGTTCCGCATTGAGAGGTTCCGCCTCCTCGGGAAAGAGAGTGTGCCTTTGCGGGGCGAAGAGGGTTCCCGGTGGAATCTGGGCCGAAGTCCCGGCACTGCCGTCGGCGGGATCGATGGCTACCGAGGTTATGGCCTGTGTGTTGTCGACCGTGGTGCGCAGGCTGACTTTCGCGGCGGCCAGGCCGGAGGACTCGACGGCCGGGGTTGCCATGTCCGTTGCCGGATCGAAGACCGTCTCGGCCCAGTTCACCTTGGGATCGTCGATACTGCTGCGCTTCGCAAGGCTTTCGAGCGCAGCGGCGGTGACCAGGGTATGGGAGGCGTATGAGGCGACCGCGTTGATGCCGCTCGCGCTCCCCAGAGAGATCGGCGCGTACTCCCAGCCGAGGGCGACGGCGTCGAGGCTCACCGCCTGCGCGTCCCAGGCCGGCTCGGCACTCCCGTCCGGAACCGTTCGTGCCTTCTCGTCGGTGCTGCGCGCCACCCAGCCGCCCACGACCGTGATGCCCTCCGCAACGCTGTGCTGCAGCTCGAGATCGCGCAGGACATGGGTGATGTCGGTGGTTGCGGTCGGGTCGTGATCGGGGGCGATGCGGAGCGTACTGGTCATTGCGCAGAACTCATTGGAGGTGATGCAGCTCCTCTCCGCACTCACGATGACGGCGGTGTGCCCGGCGGTTCCCGAATAGCCGTTCTGCCCCCGCCCGAATGTGCCCTCCGGCATTGTCCACAGGACTCTGCCGCCGTCGAGTGCGAAGGCCTCGTCCCCGTCGACGGCGAGGGAATCGGTTATCTGGAAGGAGTCGTCGTCGGTGCCCCGGTGCTCGGCGGTGACCTCGCCCGTGGCGGAGTCGAGAATGACCGAGACGACGATGTGCGAGTGGTGCAGACTCGGGCCCTTCATCCGTATGGCGACGTGGCGGGCATCGGGACTGATGATCAGGGTTTTGTCCCTGGAGTTCCCGCGCCCGTTCACGTAGTCGGCGTCGCGCTGGTAGGTCCACCGGACGGAGCCGTCCTCCCCGTTGAGCGCGGTGACGCCCTCGGGCGTCAGGATGATCGGGCCGGCTGTGCCCGCAGCGACATCCAGGAACGTGCCGACGTTATAGGTCCAGTCGATGTTCTTGTCATTCTTGCCGCTTCCGCCCGGGCCGGTCGGACGGGCGGGCGGCTCGGAGTCGGCAGGGGCCGTCGTCCGGGTGGCCGGGTCGAGCAGGGCGGTCGGCACTAGGGCGGCGGCGGACAGGGCCAGGATCGGCAGGAGGGCGACGACGGCGAGCAGGGCCCTGCTCCGGAAACGCAGATGCAGTGGAGTCGGCGGAGTCGCTGGAGTCGCCGGATTCGGCGGAGCGTCGGGATCGCTTGTTCCCTCGGGGGCCGGGTCTGCTTCGGCGGGTTCGCGCAGGCGCCGCCAGCGGGCCGGGTCGTTGGGCGTCCGTCGTCGTGCACCGATTCGCCTGCGGGCGCGATACAGACGTATGTCGGCCACGACGAGCAGAGCGAGTGCGATGAGGGCGGCTGCGGCGATGAGGTACACGGGAGAGGTGATGGTGGTCTCCCGGTAGTCCGCCCACCACGCCCGCGCCAGACGCACCGTCATCGCAAGCGCCGCGCCCACGACAATGAGCTCGGTCATCGCAATGATCGCTGTTATCCCAGCAATCCTGGTGTTATTCGTGTTGTACTCAGTCCGCTCACTACTCGCCGCCGCGCAGTCGACGACGATCATCACCACGCAGGCCAGGATTGTGAGCGCCCGGTGAGGGTTGAGCAGGCTGATCTCCTGACGCCAGGCGCAGAGCAGGCCCAGGAGGGCGGCGCATGTGATCAGTGCGCCCAGTCGCAGGGCGCGCAGTGCCAGGATTCCGCGGTAGCCGGCTGGAAGGGCCTCATTGGCGGAGCCGGGCTGCGGAGCGTTCACGAGCCGGGCTCGTCGGTCGGTGCGGAGGCCGGAATGAAAACGGGTACGGGAGCAGAATTCGGTGTATCAGGGGTCACAAATCTATTATGTGACTGAGCCGTGACCGGTGTGAAGGGCCTGTCCGTCCCGGGTGGCCCAGTCAGCCCAGCAGCAGGCCGAGCAGCACGAGCAGGGAGGCGACCACCTCGAGGCGTCCGACGAGTTTGACGGGCACGAGCTTCTGCCCGCTGTCCATGCGCCTGCGCTGGAGCATGGGAAGCGCGACGGCCCGCAGGAGCAGCAGGACCCAGACCAGCGCGTGCAGCCAGGACATGAGCCCGGCGACCGCGCAGCCGAGTGCGGCCGCCGTCACCACGGCGTGAAAGCCGATCGAGCCGATGATCATTCGCGGGTCACCACGTCGGCGTATCATTGTCTTGACATAAGGGACTGCGCCGACGAAGTAGGCGGCGAGGAATCCGGTGAGCAGCCACATCCACGGCCACCCCGTCAGCGAACCGTTCAGGCTCTGGCCGCGCAGCTCGCTCGCCTCCGGTCCCAGCCCGAGCCAACCTCCGCGACCTCCGGTGCCCAGGTCGTAGACGACAAGGGCCATGAGGGAAGCCGCCAGCGTGGTGGCGCTCCCGGAGAGCAGGGAGCGCTCCTTGCCGCGCCACGACTGGTGAACCGCCACTGCTGCGAGCGGGACGAGAAGGAGCCCCCAGCCCACGAGGTAGGGGGCGCGGGCCAGGGAGATTAGCGCCAGGATTAGCGTGATCGCCGAGTAGACGGCCAGCGGCGTCCGCAGTGGAGCGCGCTTGCGGGGACTGCGGGTGCGCAGCCACTGGGTCAGCACCCAGTAGCTGAAGTAGGCGCTCCACCAGGCGGGCAGGACGACGGCGTCCATCCAGCTCCAGCCGCCTACGACGATGCCGACCACCGCCGGCAGTACGAGCATTCCCCATGCCCCGTGATAGTTGGGCACCCAACCGCGCTTGCCGCGCCGGCGCTTCTTCTTCGGCTTCTGCGGTGCGGCCGTCGGGACCCGGCGCGGCTGCCCGGCGTCGGAGGCGCTGCCGTCGGAGGCTGCGTTGGCGGCGTCAGTCGCACCGGCCGTGGCGGCCGCGTTGGCTGCACCGGCTGCGTCGGCCGGCTCAGTGGATGGCGAGTGGCTCACGCATGCAAGCCTAGAGAGGGGCGGGGAAATGCCGCGACCATGGTGACATCCCGTTCGCTCCCGCGTTCGCCCCCTCCAGATGTGTCCACACCTTCCAAATTGACATTCTCGAACGAGATCGACGGTGACACCGTCGATCTCGTTCGAGAATGTCGATCTCGACGCCGGAGCTCCGGTTGCGCAGGCCCGAGCGCGAGACCGCGAGCAGTCAGCCGCCCAGGGCGGCGGAGACGACCTTCTTGGCCTCCTCCTGGACGAGCGCCAGGTGCTCGGCCCCCTTGAAGGACTCGGCG
>ERZ773059.1637-NODE-1637-length-10859-cov-62.606535_pt1 | contig 10859 bp, 8 predicted proteins | sample MGYA00580514_ERZ773059 | MGnify/ENA primary metagenome ERZ773059 (study PRJEB29015, sample SAMEA2737981) | human oral metagenome | biome: human oral; feature: human-associated habitat; material: dental | place: China | collected 2056 ...
TCGCAGTCAGACCATGAATATCTCTTACTGTATATTCCAGAACATAGGTACCAGGTTTATAGGGTTTCCAAGTTCCGTTTTCACGACCCACCGTTCCTATTATGTCAATGGTGTATGACCTTTGGGCACCTGTTTGATTCCCCCATTTATCATAGGTATATAGATCTCCAAATCCCCTTTTCTTGCTAGCTGGATAGTTTGGTGCATTTAAACCTGTAATAATAGCATTGGATGGGGAAGCCGTAACTTTATCCATCCCTTTATCATCATTCAGCCTTATCTGAAAATTATTGATTGCTTCATCATTATAAATTGTGATAGTGGATGGCATAGAAATCGTAGGCGGATTAGAGGCTGCACGTGAGTGTGCCCCTCTAGCAATTTCTGTCCCATTTCGTGGATCACGCACACCAGAATTAGCCGCCAACACAGCATTGACAATCGAATTACGCGCTGAAGTAGCTTTTTGCAATACTGTTGTTAAATCACTAGTTGGATCAGTCAGGGCTTTTTCAATTTCTGTTACTGCAGCATTGGCCTTAGCAAGAGCTGAATCCGTATTTGGTAAATCAACCGCTTTTGCTAGATAGTCACCTATTTCAGCTGAAAGATTGGTCAACTTCCTACGGTTTTCTTCTTGTTGTTTAGCAGTGACTTCTGAAGATGCTAATGCAACCGCAGCAGCTTCAATTAAGCTAGTTGTGACAGAAGTTGATTGAACTCCACTAACACTATTCTTACCAGTAATTTCAGTTATTTTTAATTCAGCTGAGTCAATTTCAAGGTTCTTTGCTTCTTTTGAAGTAGAAGGTTGCTGGTCAATTGCTGTCGTCGATCCACTCTGTTCAATAGACAAACTTGACACTACAGAAACATTCGATCCACTTGTTGATTGACTGGCACTACGGAAGCCTGACCGACCAGACTCTTTTGGTGAAGTGGTCACGGTCTTATCTACCGTTTGACTCTTCTCAGCTTGCTTAAGCTCGTCCTTGCCTTGGGCTTGGTTCTTATCAGCTACCACACCAGCTGCTAAGTTGTTGCTGGTCGCGAGGGCTTGGCTATTGCTCAAAGTAGCGCTAGCCAAACTTTGTCCTGCACCAGATGAAACAAAGCTATCAGCAACATTGACTCTGACGTCCAGTGAGACAGAATTAGAAGCTGAGACGGAAGCATCAGCTACTGACGCGCTAGTTAGCACTTTATCCTGCTCTAGAGAAGTTGTATTGTTAGCACTTTCTAGCTTAGCGGGCGCTTTGCTCTCTGATACTTTTGCAGCAGGCGCAGTACTTGCTGATTTGCTAGTCAAGACCGAACTGCTAACAGATACAGACCGGCTGATAGAAGTTGAGTTACTAGCGGAAACTGATTGGCTGAGCGATTGACTAACAGACTGGCTAGTCGAGATACTAAGAGAGACTGACTCACTTGTAGAGACAGAAGCGCTGACTGACTGAGCGGCTGAAACAGAGGCTAACTCAGAAGCTTGTTCTGCTTTTGCTTTTCGCATTTCCGCTTGCGCTTGAGCAATGATCGAATTTGTACTTGCTTCTGCTGCTTCCTCATTGTCCTTGACTTCAGCTGAGACAACTGCTTTATCAGTAGATTCAGATATTTCATCTGCATAGACAGACTGCTCCTGAGTCACCATTAGACCCGCTGCCCCAGCGGCTAATATCCCTCCCAGACCTGCAAGAGTATTGAGGCTCAGATGGTCGTGATCAAGCTCTTCAGTATCTGACAAGCCGCTTGAGACAACTTCTCCCATTCCACCAATACGAAAGAGGTCGAGTTGAGAATTTGAAGCTTTTACCCAATTTTTCCCAGACTTATAGAGCTTGTATCGCTTCTTTTCGTCAATAATCTCGAAATCTTTGTTATATTTCTTACTTCGAAACATCCTTTTCCTTTCCTTTTCCAACATGCCAGTTTTTGTTAATCTCATGACCATTAGCAAAGAAGCTGGCTTATTGCATACCATAGTTCAAAAGTAACAATAAACACTTTTATACATTTTTATGCTAGGTGTCCTAATGCTCCAAGTAGTATTTTAACAAAAATAAAACAAGAATTCAATCTATTGAAATCTTTATTTATTGAAAATAAGCTTGATAAATCAAGCTATTTTAAACTATCTATATTAACCTAGAGATTTAAACTATAGATTATTATAGGAATTAGCGATAAGTAACTATTTATACAAAAAAAGCTAGACGGCTAACCCAAGATACTTGGCTCAGATCCGTCTAACTTTTTCTTTATCATATTTTGAATGGATTAGTGAAAAAGATGATTAATAATCCAAATCTTCTGCATACCCAGCTCCATTTCCTACAAAGTAGCCTGTCTTACAGTTCATACTAAATAGATAAGTACCATCTGGTTTATAGAGATTGTAGTAGCCATTCCCCTTGACAATGTTAACTTTTTCAAGGATAAACTGATCTCCTGTGATGTAGCCGCGCTCGCGAGACACCTTGAGGATCGTTTCTAAAACACCTGGATTGAATGTCCAAGCAGGATTATTGACATCATCAATCGCTGCTTGATTGTAAGGCACGCGGCTAAGGTGACGCTGGAGGTTGACTCCTGCACTTGGTAGTCCGATACCAGTTTCTGCATTTCTAATGCCACTAGGATCACTAGGCGCAGGATTAACAGCTGGCGGCGTTGATGGTGCGACTGGTGCTGTAGAAGGCGCTGACGGTTCCACTGTCGGACTAGGCGCTGGTGCTGGTAGCTGCTGACTGCGTCCTTGAGCAATAGCCGCCTTCAAGACCTCATCCAACTTGCTATTACCTGTCGATACATCTGGAAGATTGGCGTTTTCTTTCACTTGGGCATCCGTCTTCAAGAGACCATCAACGATAGCACCCGTATTGAATTGCGAATTCACACTTTGGATAGCAGAAATTTGCTTAACAAGGTCATCATACTTTTTCTTAGCAGCTGTGTATTCTGAGCTGCCAGTTAAGACATCTAACTTAGCCTTCAACTTGTCCAAATCACCAAATTTGTCATTTTTGATAGCTGTCTGACTACTATCCGTAAAGAAGCTAGCATAAAGGTCTTCAAATTCTTTAGCAGCCTCTTTCTTAGCTTCACTGGAACTTGCAGATTTCTTTTTGCTAGAAGAAACGGTCGAACTGGAACCAGTTGTCGACTTGTGGCTACCCCGGCCTTGATGAAAGTACCAAGTCGTTCCAGCGGCAAGTGCTACAAGACCTAAGGCCGAGTATAGGAAGGCTTTCTTCTTGTAGAAAGGTTTTGTCTCAGGCTCGTCCTCATCTTCAAACACTGTCGGAACTGGCTTTGATACCGGCTTTGTTGCCGGGATGATTGGTGCTTCAGCTGCAACTGTTAGCGCTGGTTGTGCAGCCTTTGTAGTCTCTACGTTTGCCGAGTTTACAGTTTCTGCTTTCACTGGCTGCGCCGAAGGTGATGTCGTATTGGCAGTATTTTCCTTCGCCTGTGACTGACTCTTAAGCTGTTTGATGGTCTCTTGTATCAAAGCTTCTTTTTGCTGCGCCAGCTCTTCCATGATTCTCAGCTTTTGGGTTTCAAATTTTCCAGCCTCGATTTCATCTCGGTGTTGCTTGATGTACTTATCAAGGATATTGTCTCCTTCAGTCACACCAGCTTCGACTTCCTCGTTTTTCCGAGCAGCCTGACCGACCGTCATCTCTTTCGCATCTTCTAAGTCAAGAACGGTTTCTTTTGATTCTTGCTCTGTTGGCATCTTTTCTTCTTTGCTCACAGCATTTCCTTTCTAATCTAGTTGTCTTTTAACCCTTTGGCCAAAGTATTGATATAAGTCTACTTTTAGAGTACCGTTGTAGAGTTTTCGCTTTTTATCCGCCTGACTGCCATATTTGGCTTCAAAAGCCTCATCGCTGGTCAAGATAAATTTACTCCAGGTCTTCAAGGGAGCAAAAGTTTGTCCCATTTCTTGATAGAGCTTGGTCACCGCATCATCGTCTAACAAACGCTCACCATAAGGCGGATTGGAGATAATGACGCCATTGATCTTGTCCGTATGAAGGTCTTGCAGACGCATTTGCTTAAATTGAATCTGGTCAGCAACACCCGCTTCTTCTGCATTTTTCTTGGCAATCTCTACCAAACGGGCATCCAAGTCAGAACCTGAAATATCCAGCTGAATATCTTGGTCAATCTGAGCTAGTGCTTCTGCCCGAAGCCGACGTACCAAGTCCTTGTCTACCCAATTCCAGTCTTCAAAAGCAAAGGAACGGTGTAAACCTGGCGCCATCTTCATCCCAATCATAGCCGCTTCGATACAGAAAGTTCCTGATCCGCAAGTCGGGTCAATCAAGGGTTTATCTGGATACCAGTTCGACAAAAGTAAAATCGCGGCTGCCATATTTTCCTTTATTGGCGCTCCGCCTTTTTCTGTCCGATAGCCACGTTTGAACAAGCTAGAGCCACTAGTATCAATCATGACTGTCACCAAATCTTTCAAAATGGAAACTTCAATCTTAAATTCTGCTCCATTTTCCTGTAGAGGAACCCCTTCTGGACGAGCATAATGCTTTTGCAATTTTTTTACAACTGCTTTTTTTGAAATGGCTTGAACACTGGGCTCATTATGCAGTTTTGACTTGACGCATTTGGCTTTAGAAATGGGAAATTTGGCACCTAAGGGTAGATAATTTTCCCAATCCAAGGCAAAGACACCTTGAAAAAGCTCTTCAAATGTTTTAGCTGGAAATGTTCCCACAACAATCTTAATCCGATCCGCTGAGCGCAGCCAGAGATTGGTTTGAATGATGGTAGCGATGTCGCCACTAAAGCGAACACGGCCATTTTCAACCTGACAATCTAGACCCAAATCTCGGATTTCACGGCCGACAACGGCTTCCAAACCTGCCGCCGCTGTAGCAATTAAATTAAATTTTTCTTTCATTCTTTTTTACTCTATCACTATCCGCTTGGCCACGCCGTTAAAAACTAGCCTCAGCTAGAAAGCAGAATACTCTCGCTTGACGATCCTCTTGAGAAAAGCCTTGCTTTCCTCATTTTATCCCTTCAGCTCACTTCTGTCAAAGGGAATCTATACCTTAATCAAAAAGCTAGCATACGCTAGCTAACCTATGTGCAATTTTCTATAAGCCATGTTTTGTTCCAGAAATGACTAGGTACCATCTCCTTCGATAATCATCTGTCTACTGTTTCCAGTCAGAATGCTATGTTCGTTTCCACGCATTCCGTGCCCCGACCAAAGTTTGGGTTGCTAGCTTGAGGGGTTTACCGCGTTCCACTTCTTCTGTTTCCAGAAGAACTACGTCACTGTGGCACTTTCAGACCTATTCAGACCTATCTAAAGACTTAGCCTTTTCAGTCGCCGTAACGGATTGCTCCGTCCCTAGGCTTATTGTTTCGCCTAGCACAAACACTACCAGCATCACAGCCGGTGCTAGCATGGACTTTCCTCATGAAAATATTAAATCTTCACGCGATTATCCAAAAATTGCACTCTGCAACATTATTGCTCCTCGTTGTCCAGAATCTGTTTGCCAAAAACTTCTTTTTCCAAACGGCTTAAGCGTTTCAAAATATCGAAGTTAGTCGCTGTTCCCATCTGTGGCATCTCAATTGTTGGTGGAGCTGGCTGACTAAGCGTCGAAGGAGTAGCAGTTTCTTTATTCGATACTTGTTCCTTCAGAAGGGTAATCTCCTCACGTAACTCCTTTACCAAAGCTGCATAAGTTTCATAATCCTTGATTACATCATCCAAAAACCCATCCACTTCAGCCTTGCTATACCCTCGCACTTCGCGCTTAAAGTCTTGATCAAAAATATCTTTTGCTGTATAAATAATACTCGCCATGCTCTCACTCCAATCTAGTTTATCATATCCAATTATATACGAAATCACCTATAAAAAGCAAGATTTATACCCTACTTTTCCGAAAAAATTTCTGCAACCTCATTCAGATCATCAAATGTTAATTTTTTGATAAAATACTGTTCTTGATTCCTCATCTCCCTGTAAAGATATTTAAGATTGGTCTCATTTTCTTCATCGTAAAACAGGTAAGCCCCGTCCGTATTCTGAAGCAAAAATTGGTTGTACTCGCGAAATTGACTCGGATTTTGATAGCTAGGATAAGCATATTTGACAAAATCTACTTGTTTAAAATCTGCTAGTTTAGCCTGATTTCCTTCGTTCCAATTTTTTCCCTGATCCTCAAAAAGAAAAATCGTAGCAATCTTGAAATTATAATCTTCTCTCAATTCCTGAGCGACTTCCAAAACCCAAGTTTCAAAACCTAAATTCCCCGTGAAGATAAGCCACTCCAATCCTTCATCCAGCAAGCGCTGCAAATCCCGTCTGACCGCTTCTTTGATGATCTGGATGCGCATGTCTTTTTCATTCATAATGCCAAGTTCAAAAGCCTTATACCCTACAATTAATAGACTTGTCATTTATTCTCCCTCAAAAAATATTTTTATGATATAATAGAGTGATGTTATTGTACCAATAAGGAGTTTTATGGTCAACTACCCTCACAAGCTAAAGATAAAAAGTAAACTAGCCCATCCAGGTTCAAAGACGGCTGTTAACTTTGCCAATCGCGGGATGTCTTTTGAAAAGATGATCAACGAATCCAACAGCTACTATTTGAGTAGGGGGCTCGCTGTCATTCATAAGAAACCGACACCCATTCAGATTGTCAAAGTGGACTATCCCCAACGCAGTCGTGCAAAGATTGTCGAGGCCTACTTCCGACAGGCATCCACGACCGATTATTCTGGTGTCTTTCAGGGACATTATATTGACTTTGAAGCCAAGGAAACACGGCAAAAAACAGCCATGCCTCTAAAGAATTTCCATCTACACCAGATTGAACATATGGAGGCTGTCCTTCAGCAAAAAGGAATTTGCTTTGTCTTACTGCACTTCTCTAGCTTGCGGGAGACTTATCTACTTCCGGCATCTTATTTGATTACATTTTATAAGATGGATAAAGGCGGAAAATCCCTCCCTTTATCTTACATTCAAGAACATGGATTTTTAATCGAAACAAAGCAATTTCCAAGCATCCCTTACCTTGAAATTATCGAACAAAAACTACTAGGTGGTATCACAAATGAATAAACAAACCCTTTTGCAGGCCTTAAAATATCTTGCAAGTGTCCTCTTATCTCTCTTTATCATTGGAGTTGTGGCTGGCGTTCTTGTCTTCACATACTATGCCTCCAAGTCTCCTACCCTCTCTGAGAAAGACCTTGTCGCAACAACTTCAAGTAAGATTTACGATAGCGATAACAATCTGATTGCGGACCTCGGTTCTGAAAAGCGGGTCAATGCATCAACAGACCAGATCCCTACACAGCTAGTAGATGCTATCGTTGCGATTGAGGACCACCGCTTCTTTAATCACCGTGGGGTTGATTTCATTCGGATAGGAGGAGCCTTCCTAAGCAATCTGAAAGGAGGCGGACGTCAAGGGGGATCTACCTTAACCCAGCAGTTGATCAAGCTGACTTATTTCTCTACTTCCTCAGCAGACGCTACCCTTTCTCGGAAAATCCAAGAAGCATGGCTGGCAACTCAACTTGAGCGAAAGGCTACCAAGCAAGAGATTCTGACCTACTACGTCAACAAAGTCTACATGTCCAATGGAAATTACGGGATGCAGACAGCTTCCCAAAGTTACTATGGTAAAGATTTGAAAGATTTGACTCTTCCTCAGATCGCCCTGCTTGCAGGAATGCCTCAGGCTCCTAACCAATATGACCCTTACACAAATCCAGAAGCTGCCACTCAGCGTCGTAATCTCGTATTATCTGAAATGTATGAACTCAAGTACATCTCACCAGAACAATACGAACAAGCTATCAATACACCAGTGACCGACGGCTTACAGAGCTTGAAAAATTCAGCTAGCTATCCTGCCTATATGGATAACTACTTAAAAGAAGTTATTGAGCAAGTCGAAGAAGAAACTGGCTACAATGTCCTTACGACTGGTATGGAAGTTTATACCAACGTTAATACCGAAGCACAGAAAAAATTGTGGGATATTTACAACACGGAAGAATATGTTGCTTATCCAGATGATGAACTGCAAGTGGCATCAACTGTTATGGATGTTACCAACGGGAAAGTCATTGCCCAACTGGGTGCTCGCCATCAGTCTTCCAATGTTTCTTTTGGTACCAACCAAGCAGTCGAAACAAATCGCGACTGGGGTTCTACCATGAAACCAATTACCGATTATGCCCCAGCCTTGGAATACAATGTTTTCACTTCCACTGCTGCCTCAATCCAAGATGCTCCTTACTATTTCCCTGGAACATCTACTCCTGTCTATAACTGGGATAAACGCTATTATGGCTGGATTACTATCCAATACGCTATCCAAGAATCCCGTAACGTACCAGCCGTCAAATCGCTGGAAGCAGTCGGATTAGATAATTCATTGAAGTTCCTCAATGGCCTTGGTATTAATTACCCTGAAATGCATTATTCTAATGCGATTTCAAGTAATACAAGCGAATCTGGTAACCAATACGGAGCAAGTAGCGAAAAAATGGCTGCTGCCTACGCTGCCTTTGCTAATGGCGGTACATATTACAAACCGCAATACGTCAACCGAGTTGTCTTTAGCGACGGTACAGAAAAAGTCTTTTCAAATGGCGGATCAAAAGCTATGAAAGAGACAACAGCCTACATGATGACAGACATGATGAAGACCGTTCTTCAGTCTGGAACTGGTACCAATGCTGCAATCCCAGGAGTCTATCAAGCAGGTAAAACTGGTACTTCCAACTATGCAGATGATGAGCTAGAGAAGTTGACAAAACCTTATTACAGTTCTAGCATTGTGACACCAGACGAACTGTTTGTTGGCTACACTCCACAATACTCTATGGCTGTTTGGACTGGTTACTCAAATCGCCTCACTCCTGTTTTAGATGATGGAGTTAAGGTGGCAACCGATGTCTACCGCTCTATGATGCTCTATCTGACAGGCTATAGCAATGAAGACTGGACACCACCAAGCGGACTTTTCCGTAGCGGATCCTATCTCTATCTCAATGGTACTTCTACTTACAGCCGCGCTTATACCCAATCATCTTCAAGCTCCACTTCTGAGTCAAGCTCAGAATCTTCAAGTCAAAGTACGAGCGAATCTAGCGAAGAACATAGTAGTACCAACTCCAGTTCCCAAACAAGTTCAACAAGTTCTGGAACAACCAGCAGCTCAACTAGTTCTAACCAAGGAACTGAACATCGTTAAACATAAAAAAGATTGGATTTTAGAAATCCAATCTTTTTTATGTTTAAATAAATCAATAGCTTTCTGCAATTGCTCATCCTATCAAATTATTTCGCCATTAGCAAGAGCTCCCATTGGATCCCATGGTGCTAGGACAATTGGATCAGCATTGTAGGCTGCCAACTCTTCTGGAGTCAATAATTCTTTTCTGACTACGATTTGGTAAGTGTACTCATCCATCCAAGCGTCGCTAGCGACAAAGTATCCCTTATCACCAACCTTTTCGCCCCAAGAATTTTCTACTTTCCATTTTTTAGCTTGACCATTTTCATCCAAGTCTACTCCAGCCAGTACCATGGCATGAGTCATGAGGCTTTCGCTATAATCAAGACGACCTGCCTTATCTTGGGTCAATTGGATATCCATGCTAGAGGTTAAATCATGCATACCTGCTTCCATGATACCAGCCTTGCGATTGCTGGACTGACCCACATCAGAGCCAAACCAAACAGTCTCGCCAGCCTGCATCTGTGCAATAGCTAATTCCTTGAGACGTTTCATTTCTACATTCAAATAGCGAACAGGTTTACTGCCGACTACATTGCCCAACATCTCGACTGTGTAAGACTTGCCATAAGGTTTATCGGCTGTTGGTGCATTGATAATAGACACATAGTCATCCAGCTTGAGATCTACATATTTTTGGTAAAAAGCCTGCGGAGTCAAATCAGCTTCCCTATGGTAATTACCGCCCTTGTCCCGATAAGCAAAGGCAAACTTCCGAGGCGGTAAGCCCAACGACATCGCTAAGAAATTAAAAATTTCCTGTAGCAAAGTTTCTTTCTTAGCTTGTAGCATAGCCTCATCTGTACCATTCAGGGCTAATTCACGCAAGATTTGCGCATCCTGACGCAAGAGTTTATTGAGAATCTGATTGAGCTCTCGGCTATTGCTGGAAGAAATGGACTCTGGATAGACTGACTTAGGCACAACGCCGTATTTCTCAAAAAGCGCCACGACCATATCCCACTGACCTCCATCCTGCTGAGGCGTATCTAGGAGGAACTTGACCTTGCGGCTAGTCAATTCTTGGTCAGTCGTTGCCAAAACCTGCTCTAAGAACCAGTTGGATTTTTCATATTTATCCCAAAAGAAGGTATGAGCCTGAGACAGCTCAAAATCCTCCAGCTGGAAGCCCGCAATCATCTTGTGACGGAAAGTATTGAGAGCTGCAAACATCCAGCAGCGGCCAGATGCCTTTTGATCACTGACCTTATCTTTGGTGAGATCCAGTGAGAAAACAGGTGCATTTTCTACAGCAGCAGTCCGTTTTTCTAAAGAAGTCAAAAGACCATTGTGGCTAATAGCATTTTCCATTGCCGCATACTTGGGATTGGCCTCATAAGCAGCGTACAACTTATCTGTAAAATCTTGTTTTAATGAATTCATAGAATCCTCCTTGTCATTATACATCTATTATAGAACTTTAAAAAAAGAGCGCAAGTAAAAAAGTTAGGCAAGCCTAACTTTTTCTTTTTAAATCTGATTTTAGGATCCCATAGACGGAAAAATCTTTGACTTGTCCTTTATGAAATATAGCCTGACGGAAAG
>ERZ773059.1639-NODE-1639-length-10852-cov-4.819302_pt1 | contig 10852 bp, 10 predicted proteins | sample MGYA00580514_ERZ773059 | MGnify/ENA primary metagenome ERZ773059 (study PRJEB29015, sample SAMEA2737981) | human oral metagenome | biome: human oral; feature: human-associated habitat; material: dental | place: China | collected 2056 ...
CCACAAATCGCAGGGCTCCGAATACCCGCACGTCGCCCTCGCGCTGGACGAACACGCCGAGCGCCTCCTAAGCCGCGAACTGCTCTACACCGGCATCACCCGCAGCAAAGGCCGCCTCGACATCTACGCCAGCGCCGATGCGCTCAAAAATGCCGCCGCCACCCCGACCCGCCGCCACACCGGCCTCGCCTGGCATCTCGACCACCCGCACAAAACGCAAACAAACCATTGACGACAGCTTGATGACAAAACGACAATAGTCGCCGTCCCGTTTCCTGCGAAACCGGAACAAACACCCCGCCCATTCATAAATCAAGGAACGAACGATGAAACAACACCTGACGCTCTCGCTTCTCACCACTGCCTTGCTCACCGCCTGCGGCGGCGTGTACAACGAGCATCCGGCAGTCGATCCGCCCGGCCCCAAGGCGGACAATCCGGCGCCGCCCGCAGAAATCCCGAGCAGCGATTTCCAGATTGAGCGACATATCGCCCTTTATACCGGCATGCACCACCGTCATTATGACGACGGACTACACAAAACGCTGGAAACCGATGCGACGAAAACCTCGGATTACAGCAATACCGCCATTAGTCCGAAAGATAACAAACACCCGAAACTGCGCCTGCCAACTTATTATGCCAACACCAAAGACGGCAATATCCTGATTTATGGCTCGCTGGATGGCAAAGGCAGTATCAACAAGCGGGATAACCTGGCTTACAAATCATTCCAGATGAGCGACAACACCTACCGCTACACGCAATTCGGCATGCTGAATGTAGATAACGGCTATACCCATTTCTGGCGCGGGCAGCAGGTTACGAAAATGCCGCAGCAAGGACTGTTCTATTATCAGGGCGACAGCATTGTCGGCTTCCTGAATGACAAAGGCATCGTTGAACATATCGAGCGCGGGACGGCCAATGCCGCTGTAGATTTTGGCCTCAAACGCCTGAATTTCACTTTGAACAGCCCCGGCTACCAAGGCAAAAGCAGCGGCATCATTTCCTATAACGGGCAGGAAAAAGAAGCGAATTTCTATTCCAGCCGCAATTCACAAGAAGGGATTAAAGGAAAATTCGCTGGTGAGAATGCCGAAGAAATGGTCGGGCGCTATGTCGATAGTGCGAAAAAGATTGATGCAGTATTTGGCGCGAAGCGGCAATAACGTTTCCAGCATCCGGTCTGTCAGCCCCTGCAAAGCGGGGGCTTTTTATTGCCATCTCCGAAAGCCCCATACGGGGTTTCATTGCCAGGGATTATAGAGTGCGCCTTGGCGCACCATTAATTAAGAAACAAATGCTTACTATGGCGTTGTTTTCGGCAGCGCGTCTTGTCTGAAACTTTATGTGGATGGCGATATAAGCGCTGGGCGAGCGCGGATGGGCGCCCGCCACGGAGGGCAGGGACGGGGCGTGAGGCCGCGTTTTTACTGATTGATAAAAAAATTTAGAACACGCATAATTCTGCGTCGATCATTCAACCCAACGCAACCGGAGGCTTTATGCAACTGCGTTTATCTGTACTGGCCGCAATCTGCGCCGCATCCATCCCCGTCGTGACTTTTGCCGAACCGCCGCCACCCGCCTGGTCTTATACCGGCAAAGACAGCCCGGAACATTGGGGCGATATTAGTCCGGTTTATGCCACTTGCCGCCTCGGCAAGAACCAATCACCGGTGGATTTGTCCACGGTGGAAGCAACTGCCGACAATAGCGCGAAATTCCATTATGAGCCGCTGCTTTATACCGTCGAACATAACGGTCACACAATTCAGGCGACCCCTGCGGAAAGTGTGCAGGCACTGCATTTGGGCGACAAGGTTTTTGCGCTGAAGCAGTTCCATTTTCATACGCCGAGCGAGCATACGTTTTTAAGCAAATATTTTCCGATGGAAGCGCATTTCGTTCACCAATCGGAAGCGGGCGAACTTGCCGTATTAGCGGTGATGTTTGAGGAGGGCAAGGAGAATCCCGCATTGGCACCGCTTTTGGCAAAGAAATTGCAAGCGGGAGAGAAGGAAAAACTGGCAGAAAAGTTGGATGTGATGCCGCTCTTTCCAGAAGGACAGAGCCATTTCCGTTTGAATGGCTCTTTGACGACACCGCCTTGTACGGAAGGCGTGAATTGGGTCGTTTTTAAAACTGCGGTTAATGCAAGCAAGGCGCAGCTGGATGCAATGCGGGATATGATCGGACATGCCAATAACCGTCCGGTGCAACCGCTCAATGCGCGTCTGGTTATTGAAGAATGATTCTTCTCCGGTGAAAAAAGCTGCACTTTTTAAGGTGCAGCTTTTTTTGTGCGTAGCGGGATGTTTTATGCGTCGGCAAGCCATGCCATTGCTTCGATTTTGTGGCCGTCCAGATCGCGGACAAAGCAGCCGTAATATTCTTTGCCGTAATGCGGGCGCGGGCCGGGCGCGCCGTCGTCTTGGGCACCGGCGGCGAGGGCGGCGGTGTAAAAGGCATCGACTTCGGCGCGGCTTTGCGCGAAGAAGGCGATGTGCGTGCCGTTGGCAGTTTCCGCGCGGCCGCCGTCGTGCGGGGTTTGTATCCAAAATTCGGGATAGGCGCGACCATAGGCGACGGCTTGATGTTCGCTTAAATCCAGCACGCGGCCGATGTTGAGCGCTGCCAAGACCTGGTCGTAAAAGGCGACGGCTTGCGCGAACTGGTTGGTGCCGAGCGAGACGTGCGAGAGGATGCTGGGGTTTTCGTTCATGGGTTTCTCCGGTTAGATGAGGGGAAGGTAGATGTTGGTGCGCAGCTCTTGCGGCGGCACTTGCTGCCAGTCGTTCAGGTATTCTTCGAGGCAGGGCGCGTCGGCCAGTTGGTAAGGCGAGTTCAGCAGCCAGTCGCGGTAGAGCCAGTCGTAGGCGCGGTGCAGTTCGGCGTAAGCGCCGCGGTGCTCTAGTACGGCGTAGCGGCCGGCGGCGAGGGTCAGGGTTTGCAGGGGCGGCGTGGCGTCTGCCCCGCCAAGGGCGACGGCAGCGGCGGCGCGCAGTTGTGCGGTCGGGCAACCGGCGGGGTCGTCGTAGTAGATGCCGAAGTATCGCGCCTGCGGCGCGGGCAGGTGGCCGCGCAAGGTCAGCAGGGTTTCGAGCTGGCTGAAGCTCGCGCCGATGCTCATGTAGTCGCCGTGATGCGGCAAGGCGACGACGGGCAGGGCGGCAATGTCGCGGATTTCCACGGAGTAAGCGGCGCTCGCGTTTTCCGGCAGCGGGGCAGGGTAGGGCACGCCGCCGCGGGCGCGGTAGTCCTGCGGGCTCATGCCGTAGGCGTCGCGGAAGATGCGGGCGAAGGATTGGGCGTTGCCGCCGTAACCGCAGGCGCGGGCGATGTCCGGCAGCGGTTTGTTGCCATCCAGCAGTAGGTGCGCGGCGTGGTGCAGGCGGATGCGTTTCAGCGTCTCGTAGATGGTTTCGCCCAAAACCGCGCGGTAGAGGCGGTGCCAATGGTAGGGCGAGAGGCAGGCGATGTCGGCAAGACGGGCGAGGTCTATGTCGTGCGGGTAGTGCTGGTGCAGGTGTTGCAGCACTTTGGCAAAGCGGGCTTCGTTGTATTCGAGGTGGCGCATGGGTTCTCCTTTGCGCGCATTATGCGGGCAGCAACCGGACGGATCTTGCGGTTTCGCGCGGGTAATGGAAACGGCGCTTCTTCGCCACGGGTTGCGCTTTAGGGCGTGTTTGCATTTCAACGGCCAAGCCCTCTCTCGCTACGCGAGCTGTTCCAGTCCCTCTGGGACAAGCATTGCTTGCGCAGCAAGAGAGGGGTCGGGGAAGGACTCAAATTGCAAACAGCGCCTAGGTGTATAGCGATAACCCTCAGGCAAAGAGGTTTTTGACTTCGTCGAGGTCGAAGGTTTTTTTGTCGCTGTCCACGCTGATGATGCTTTCGGCGATGTGGCGTTTTTTGTCTTGTAGCGCCAGGATTTTTTCTTCGATGCTGTTTTTGCAGATGATGCGATACGCCATGACGTGTTTTTCCTGGCCGATGCGGTGGCTGCGGTCTATCGCCTGGTTTTCTACCGCCGGGTTCCACCACGGGTCGACGATGAAGACGTAGTCAGCTTCGGTCAGGTTCAAGCCGGTGCCGCCCGCTTTGGTGCTGATGAGGAAGACGCGCACGGCGTCGTTAGTCTGGAAGTTTTCGACTTTGGCTTTGCGGTCGCGCGTCTGTCCGTCAAGGTATTCGTAGGGGATGTTTTCGGCGTCAAGGCGCGCCTGAATGAGGCCGAGCATTTTGACGAAGCTGGAGAAGACGAGGATTTTGTGCGCGCCGGTTTTTTCTTTGATGTTTTCCAGCAGCAGGTCGAGTTTGGCGGAGTCGTCGCCGTAGTCTTCGCGGTCGGCAAGGAGCGCCGGGCTGTTGCAGATTTGTCGCAGTTTGAGCAGGCCGTCCAGGATGTGCAGTTGGCTTTTTTCGATGCCGTCGGCGGCGATTTGGTGCAGCAGTTGTTCGCGGTAGCGTTTTTTGGTCGCGTCATAGAGTTTGCGCTGCGCCGTGCCCATGTCGCAGTAGAGGATGCTTTCGGTTTTGGGCGGCAGTTCGGTCGCGACTTGTTCTTTGCTGCGCCGCAGGATGAAGGGGTGGATGAGTTTGGCAAGGAGCGCGGCGCTCGCTTCGTCTTTGTGTTTGTCGATGGCGTCGGCGAAGGTGCTTTTGAAGTGGCTGTTGTTGCCGAGCAGTCCTGGGTTCAGGAAGTTCATTTGTGCGTAGAGGTCGAAGGTGTTGTTTTCGATCGGTGTGCCGGTCAGGCAGAGGCGGTTTTCTGCTTTGAGCAGGCGCACGGCTTTGTAGCGCTGTGATTGGGGGTTTTTGATGTTTTGGCTTTCGTCAAGGATGGCGTAGTGGAAGGGGATGTGTTGCAGGGTTTCGATGTCGCGCACCAGGGTGCCGTAGGTGGTGAGGATGATGTCGTGTTGGCCGAGGTGGGCGGCGTCACGGTTGCGCTCGGTGCCGGTCAGTGCGTACACGCTAAGTTCGGGCGTGAATTTTTCGGCTTCCATTTGCCAGTTGTAGATGAGCGAGGTCGGCGCGACGATGAGGCTGGGGCGCATGGCTTCGCCCTGGTCTTTGAGGTGCTGGAGGAAGGCGAGGGTTTGTAGGGTTTTGCCGAGGCCCATGTCGTCTGCCAGGCAGCCGCCGAGGCGGTTTTCATGGAGGAAGGCGAGCCAGTCGAGGCCGTGTTGTTGGTAGGGGCGCAGGGTGGCGCGCAGGGCGGGCGAGGGGGTAACCGGCGGTTGTTCGTGCAGGTTTTGCAGGCGGTGGTAGCGCGCCTGGAGTTCGAGCAGGTAGGCGGGACGTTCTTCGAGGTTTTGCAGGAGGTCGTCGATGATGCCGAGTTGGTAGGGGCTGAAGCGGATGCGGTCTTTTTTGATTTCGCCGGTTTTCAGCCAGGGCGCGATTTTGTCCAGCCATGCTTGCGGCAGGAGGCCGATGCTGCCGTCGCCCAGGGTGATGTAGTTTTGTTTTTTGAGGATGGCTTTTTGTAGGTCTTTGAGGCTGACTTGTTGGTCGCCAAAGTGGATGGCAAGCTCCAGGTCAAACCAGTCGATGCCGCTTTCGCTGCGGGTGCTGAGGGTCGGGCGGTTGAGGTTGTAGGGGTAGTGCTTGAGGTTTTTCAGGCCGAGCAGTTCGATGTCGGCTTTGCGCAGGGTGTCGGCGGCGTCCAATAGCCAGTGGTTTTCGAGGAGTTGGTATGCGGTGAGTTGGTAGGGCGCGCCCGCCGCAAAGTCGGGGTGCAGGCCGCGCAGGGTGTCGAGCAGGCGGGTTTCGAGGGCTTCGTCGCGCGGGTGTTGCAGGTAGTGGCCTTCGGCGGTGGTTTGTAGGCGCGGTTCGCGGCTGGTGGGGTCGATGAGGCGCTCTGGGTATTGCACCGCCGGGCGGAAGGTGATGTTGCCGTTTTGTTCGTCGAGGTAGATTTGGGCGCGCGGCGCGGCGGCGTCGGAGGCGGGCGGCGCGGGGCGGATGAGTTGGTTGTTGGTGAGCTGGTGTCTTTGGCTGAGCGGCGCGAGGGCGTTTTGGTAGAAGTCGGCAGCGTCGTCGGCGGCGATTTTGGTCTGCGGGTGTTGGCGGAACCAGGTGATGTCGTTCGCGGTTTGCGGGTCGGCGATGGGGTAGAGGGTGTTTTGGTGGTAGATGAAGAGCGGGTTGATGCGCAGTTGTTTGTTGGTGAAGGTGTAGTTTTTGTCGCCGAGGCGCAGGCGGGCGTCGATTTGGTAGAGTTTGCCATCGCGGCTGATGTCGAGGTCGAGGCTGACGCGGTCGCTGGTGTTGAGGGTGATGGGGGTGAGGTGGGCGCGGGTGTAGTTGTCGTCGAGGTTGTGCGCGTAAACGGGGCAGGGGAGGGTGCGGCAGAGGTCGGCAAATTCGCGCACGGCGGCGGTCAGGGCTTCCGGGCGGGCGTGGTTGCGGTAGTTTTGGGCGATGCGGCCGGTGCTGTAGTAGAGGGCCAGCGCTTCGCTGCTGTAGTGGCCTTTGAGGATGCGCTCTTCGAGGTCGTAGGCGTCCAGCGGCTTGATGCGGGTGGTGATTTCGCTGCGGGTTTTGTCGTATTTGCCTTCGATGACGGAGAATCCGGCGAGTTGTCCTGTGCGGAATTCGATGCACAGGGCATAGCCGTAGTCGCTGGCGGCAGGCGGGGTTTCGGGCAGGCGGATGCGGGTAAAGAGGTCGCGCGGGGCGAGTGCCGGGTCGCGCGGGGTGATTTTTAGGCCCTGGTCGGTGATGTCGGCGGCAAAGAGGCGCTGCGCCTCGCGGTCGTCGGGGTCAAAGCCGTATTCTTTGATGAGGGGGGCGAGGTGGCGCTGCGGGTAGTCGTCGGCAAAGTAGTCGCGGCCGAAGGCGCTGACGAGGTAGTCCAGCGCCATTTGCATGTGGCGGCAGTAGGTGGTTTTGCGCTTGCAGTTGCAGCGCAGGCTGAGGGTGTTTTTGGCGCGGTCGTAGGTGAGGTGTTGTTCGTAGTGTTCGCCCCAGTCCTGGGTGCGCAGGGTGAGGGTTTTGCGTGTGCGTTGTTGGATTGTGACGTTGTTGTCGTGGCGGTAGGCGCCGCTGATGCCGTGGCGCTCGAAGTCGTCGATGATGGCGGCGGGGTTGATGGTTTGGTCAGGCGTGAGGGTGTAGGTCAGCGCTTCGCGGACTGGCGGGCGGGGCGCGGCCGGGCGGGAGACTGGTGGTGGATTTTGTGCGCGGATGTGGTCGGCAAGGTCGCGCAGGGCGGCGACGCTGTGTTTGCACAGGCCGCCGTAGTTATACGGGCAGGTGCAGTGCGCGCTGAGTTTTTTCGCGTAGCGCAGGGTGATGCGGTAATGCGCGCCGCTGGAGCCGAGGCAGGTGTATTCGGCGCTGTCGTCTTCGAGGAAATCTTGTTCAACGCGGCATTCTTTGGCGCGCTGGATGGAGGCGCGGCTGGCGTGTTTTTGGATGTATTTGTCGATGGTGTCAGGTGTGGGGAGCATGCGGTTTGGGGCGGGTGGTGGCAAAGGTCGCAATTTTAAGGGATTAGCGGCGGTCGCACCATGTGAAGGACGTTTATAAGGTTAGGTGGTGCGCCTATCGCGCTTTGTAGGTTGGGTTAGGCGCTGAAATCGAGCAGGATTTTGCCGATGTGTGTGCCGCGGTCGATTTCGGTGTGGGCGGCGGCGACTTCGCGCCAGGGGTAGCTGCGGTGCAGGTGTGGTTTGGCAACGCGGCCGTCGGCGAGCATCGGCCAGAGGGTTTCGCGCAGTGAGGCGGCAATGGCGGCTTTTTCGTCGCTGTTGCGCCCGCGCAGGGTCGAGCCGGTGATGTGCGCGCGTTTGACCGCGATTTTCAGCAGGTCCACTTCGGGCGCGATGTTGCCGCCCATGAAGCCGATGAGGTAGAGGCGGCCGTCTTTTTTCAGGCAGTCGAGGTTTTGTGCGAAGTAGCGGCCGCCGACGAGGTCGAGGATGCCGTCCGCGCCGCCGTGCGCCTTGACGATGGCGGCGAAGTCGTCGGTTTTGTAGTGAATGGCGGTCGCGCCGTAGGCTTCGACGAAGCGCATTTTTTCTGCGTTGCCGACGGTGGCGAAGGTGCGGATGTGCAACGCTTGGGCGATGGCGAGCGCGGTCAGGCCGATGCCGCTGGTGCCGCCATGGATTAGCAGGGTTTCGCCGGTGCGCATCTGGCCGTGCATAAAGAGGTTCGCCCAGACGGTGAAGGTGGTTTCCGGCAGCATCGCCGCTTCTTGCAGGCTGTAGCCTGCGGGTAGCGGCAGGGTTTGGCTGGCTTTGACGGTGCAGTATTCGGCGTAAGCGCCGCCGTCTGTCAGCGCGCAGACGCGGTCGCCCACGGCAAAGCCGCTGACGTCTGCGCCGAGCGCCACGATTTCGCCGGAGAGTTCCAGCCCCATGATGGGGGTGACGCCGGCAGGCATGGGGTAGGCGCCTTCGCGCTGCATGATGTCCGGGCGGTTCACGCCAGCCCAAGCGGTTTTGATGAGGAGTTCGCCCGCTTGTGGTTCGGGTATGGCGGCGTCTTCGATGTAAAGGACGTCCACGCCGCCGGGGTGGGTCATGTTGATGCGTTGCATGGTCAGGGCCCGCCGTCGGTTTTCAGGCCACACCCGGTGCGGTAAAACTGGCCGCCCGCGATGTAGTGCAGGGTTTTCAGGTCGTCACCGACGTCGTCAAAATGCCAATGGCCGTTACGGAAGACGCGGTCGTCCGCCCAGGCGGCGGCGACTTCGCCGATAAAGAGGTCGTAGGTTTCCTGGTTATGCGGCTCCGGCAGGACGCGGCAGATGAGCCAGGCGGCACTGTCGGCGACCAACGGCACGTCGTAGCCCTCCGGGGTGAAAAGGCTGACGGCACGCAGTTTGTCGGGGTTGTCCTTGCGGCTTTCGCCCATGGTGATGACGGTTTCGGCCTGGGCGGCGAAGGGGATTTGTACGCCGAACCAGCCGCTTTGTTCGATGAGGTGGCGGGTGTAGTTTTCTTTGTCAATCACGACGGTGACGCGCGCCGGGGCGTAGTCAAGCGCGCACAGCCATGAGGCGGACATGACGTTGGTGATGCCGCCGTGTTGTGCGGAAATCATCACGGTTGGGCCGTGGTTGATGAGGCGGTAGGCTTTTTCGAGGGGGACGGGTTGGCGGGGCATAAGGGGGTTCCGTTTGACGACAAGTGATGGGGTTGCGGGAAGCATCAGGCGGACGGCGCATCACCCACGACGACGGCGTGTTCGCGGAAGATTTGCCATGGTCCGCCGTCGGTCTGGCGCAGCATCAGGGTGAAGACGATTTTTTTCTCGCCCGCACCGAGGTTCATCTGGCGGGTAGCGACCACGTAGCCGATGCCACCGTGTTCCGCGGCATGGTTGAAGTGGACGGCGGTGTTCAGCGGCGGGGCGTTTTGTTCGCGCAGCTGGCGGAAGAACGCCATATTTTGCGCGTAGTCAAAGCTGGCGACGCTGCCATCTTCCTGCACGATGATGATGCTGAGGTCGGGCGTGTACAACTCGGCCAGCGCTTCAAGGCGGTAGTGGCAACCGGCGTCAATCAGGCGGGATACGGTTTCGGTCAGCGGGTTTGCTGTCATGGGATTCTCTATAAGTTGTTCTTGGGCGCCAGGGTTTCAGGCTACCCGCGGGTAGCCTGAAATCAGGAGTGGTTCAGGACGCGACGCCGACGGCTTTCAAGAGTTCGTCTGCGGCAAGGATGCCAAGCGCGTTGGCGGCCAGCGGGCTGTCGCCGGTGAGCAGGCGGCGGTCTTGGTGTACGCTGCCGTCAATACTGGTTTTGCTGTTTTTCACCACCATGCCCAGTGCTTCGAGGCGGGCGGCAAGGCGCCACGGCAGTTTGCCCGGCATGTAGCCGATGTCGATGTTGGCGCCGTCGTCAAGCGCATCCGGGAAGACGCAGAGTTCGTAGCCTTTGAAGGGAAACTCGCTATCGGCGCGGCCAACACCGGCAGCGGCGAGGGCGGCTGGGCCGTGGCAGAGGGTGATGATGTATTTGTCGTTGGCGAGCGCCCAATCGAGTAAGCGCTGCATGTCGCGGCTTTCTGGCAGTTTGTTGTAAGCGCCGTGGCCGCCGGGAATCAGGACGCCGAGGTAGGGCGAGTCGGGCGCGGTGACTTCGTCCAAGATGTCGGCGAGTTTGGCGGGTTTGTCGAGTTTTGGCAGGTATGCGGCGTAGATTTCGGCAATCGCCGCGTCTTCGCCCGGCATCGCCTACATTTCAAATTTGGCGTGGTTGCCGGAGAGGGTGGCGACGTCGATGGCAAAGCCCGCCTTGTGAATGTGCAGCATCGGCAGCAGGGTCTCAACCGGGTGGTTGCCGGTAGAGAAGAATGTGCCGTTTTGCAGCTGCTTTCGGAGGACTGCACCATTCCCTTTATTGCGCGATATAGAAAAGATAAAACAGGAAACCTCGGCGAGGTGGAAATAGAACAGATTCAGAAACTTAGCAAAAATTTTGATGAAATCCAAAAGAGAAAAGAAAGCGTTCTGAAATCCATAGAGGAGCAGGAAAAACTCACGCCAGAACTTCGCGCAAAAATAGAGCAAAGCTTTGATTTACAGGAGATAGAAGACCTGTATCTTCCTTTCAAAAAACGACGAAAAACCAAAGCCGATGCCGCAAAAGAAAAAGGGCTGGAGCCTTTGGCAAAAATCATCATGGCGCAGAAAAATGGTGACATAGAGCAAACGGCGCAGAATTATCTGAATAAAGAAGTTTCCAGCGTGGAGGAGGCACTTCAAGGTGCGAGGGACATCATCGCAGAATGGATAAACGAAAATATTTTCATTAGAAAAAATCTTAGAAGAGTTTTTCAGCGTAAAGCTTTGATTTCCAGCAAAGTAGTCAAAACCAAAAAAGAGG
>ERZ773059.1642-NODE-1642-length-10839-cov-15.058142_pt1 | contig 10839 bp, 9 predicted proteins | sample MGYA00580514_ERZ773059 | MGnify/ENA primary metagenome ERZ773059 (study PRJEB29015, sample SAMEA2737981) | human oral metagenome | biome: human oral; feature: human-associated habitat; material: dental | place: China | collected 2056 ...
GTACAAACCGGTTATAAAGCGGTTGACTCCATGGTGCCAATCGGTCGTGGTCAACGTGAATTGATTATCGGTGACCGTCAAACCGGTAAAACAGCATTAGCGATTGATGCCATTATTAACCAACGTAACTCAGGTATTAAATGTATCTATGTTGCGATTGGTCAAAAAGCCTCTACTATCGCAAACGTAGTGCGTAAATTAGAAGAACATGGTGCATTAGCTAACACTATCGTGGTTGCGGCATCTGCGTCTGAATCTGCAGCGTTGCAATATTTAGCACCTTATGCCGGTTGTGCAATGGGTGAATATTTCCGTGATCGTGGTGAAGATGCATTAATCGTTTACGATGATCTTTCTAAACAAGCGGTTGCTTATCGTCAAATTTCCTTATTATTACGTCGTCCGCCAGGTCGTGAGGCATATCCAGGTGACGTATTCTACTTACACTCACGCTTGCTTGAACGTGCTTCTCGTGTAAATGAAGAATACGTAGAAAAATTCACCAAAGGTGAAGTAAAAGGAAAAACCGGTTCTTTAACTGCTCTTCCAATTATTGAAACTCAAGCGGGTGACGTTTCTGCATTCGTTCCTACTAACGTGATTTCTATTACCGATGGTCAGATTTTCTTAGAATCTAACTTGTTTAACTCAGGTATTCGTCCTGCGGTGAACCCAGGTATTTCTGTTTCTCGTGTAGGTGGTTCTGCACAAACTAAAGTGATTAAGAAACTTGCGGGTGGTATTCGTACTGCGCTTGCACAATATCGTGAATTAGCGGCATTTGCTCAGTTTGCTTCAGATCTTGATGATGCAACTCGTAAACAACTTTCTCATGGTGAAAAAGTAACCGAATTGTTGAAACAAAAACAATTTTCTCCGCTTTCTGTTGCTGAGCAAGCAGTAGTGTTATTTGCGGTTGAATTTGGTTATTTAGACGATGTTGAGTTATCTAAAATTGCAAGTTTTGAAACCGCACTTCTAGATTATGCAAATCGTAATTATGCTGAGTTTATGCAAGAGCTTACTAAAACTGGTAACTATAATGATGAAATCAAAGATACATTAAAAGGTATTTTAGATAGTTTCAAAGCGAATAGTGCTTGGTAGTAACGGAGAAATAAGATGGCAGGTGCAAAAGAGATAAAAACCAAAATTGCCAGCGTACAAAGTACGCAAAAAATTACCAAGGCAATGGAAATGGTTGCAACCTCGAAAATGCGTAAAACGCAGGACCGTATGGCGGCATCTCGTCCGTATTCTGAAACTATCCGTAGTGTTATCAGCCATGTGTCTAAAGCAAGTATCGGTTATAAACACCCGTTCTTAGTTGAACGGGATGTAAAAAAAGTGGGTATTTTAGTGATTTCTACCGATCGTGGAATGTGCGGCGGCTTAAACGTGAATTTGTTTAAAACCACACTTAACCAAATTAAAGATTGGAAATCACAAAATGCGACAACTGAGCTTGGCTTGATTGGTTCTAAAGGGATTAGTTTTTTCCGTTCCCTTGGTTTTAAGGTAAAAAGCCAACTTTCCGGTTTGGGCGATAACCCTTCTTTAGAAGAATTAATTGGTGTGGCAAATACCATGTTTGATGCTTATCGTAATGGAGAAATTGATGCAATTTATATTGCATATAATAAATTCATTAATACGATGTCGCAAAAACCGGTTGTACAACAATTAGTTCCTTTACCGGAAATGGAAAACGATCACTTAAGCGAAAGACAACAGGCATGGGATTATATTTACGAACCTGAACCAAAAGTGTTATTAGACAGCCTTTTAGTTCGTTATTTAGAATCTCAAGTTTATCAAGCGGTTGTAGATAATTTAGCTTCAGAACAAGCGGCTCGAATGGTAGCGATGAAAGCAGCAACAGATAATGCAGGTAATTTAATTAATGACCTACGGTTGGTGTATAACAAAGCTCGTCAAGCAAGTATCACAAATGAATTAAATGAAATTGTTGCCGGTGCGGCTGCGATTTAATAGAAGAGGAACGGTAATGGCGACAGGTAAAATTGTACAAATCATCGGTGCGGTGATTGACGTCGAATTTCCACAAGATGCAGTACCAAAAGTTTATGATGCATTAAATGTTGAAACAGGTTTAACCCTTGAAGTTCAACAACAATTAGGTGGTGGTGTGGTACGTTGTATCGCATTAGGTGCCTCCGATGGTTTAAAACGTGGTTTGAAAGTAGAAAACACAAATGCTCCAATTCAAGTACCGGTAGGAACAAAAACCCTTGGTCGAATTATGAACGTGTTAGGTGATCCAATTGACGAACAAGGTCCAATTGGTGAAGAAGAACGTTGGTCTATTCACCGTTCTGCACCAAGCTACGAAGAACAATCAAACAGTACCGAATTATTAGAAACCGGTATTAAAGTGATCGACTTAATTTGCCCATTTGCAAAAGGGGGTAAAGTTGGTTTATTCGGTGGTGCGGGTGTAGGTAAAACCGTAAATATGATGGAATTAATCCGTAATATCGCGATTGAACACTCAGGTTACTCCGTATTTGCCGGTGTAGGTGAGCGTACCCGTGAAGGTAACGACTTCTACCACGAAATGAAAGATTCCAACGTATTGGATAAAGTATCTTTGGTTTACGGTCAAATGAATGAGCCACCGGGTAACCGTTTACGTGTTGCGTTAACCGGTTTAACTATGGCGGAAAAATTCCGTGATGAAGGTCGTGATGTATTATTCTTCGTGGATAATATCTATCGTTATACTCTTGCTGGTACTGAGGTATCTGCGCTTTTAGGTCGTATGCCATCAGCGGTAGGTTACCAACCGACCCTTGCTGAGGAAATGGGTGTATTACAAGAGCGTATTACTTCAACTAAAACAGGTTCTATCACATCCGTACAAGCGGTTTACGTTCCTGCGGATGACTTGACTGACCCATCTCCGGCAACCACCTTTGCGCACTTAGACTCAACCGTTGTATTGAGCCGTCAAATTGCGTCTTTAGGTATTTATCCTGCGGTTGACCCACTAGATTCTACATCTCGTCAATTAGACCCATTAGTTGTTGGTCAAGAGCATTATGATGTTGCTCGTGGCGTACAAGGTATCTTACAACGTTATAAAGAATTGAAAGATATCATTGCGATTCTTGGTATGGATGAATTATCTGAAGAAGATAAATTGGTTGTAGCGCGTGCGCGTAAGATCGAACGTTTCTTATCACAACCGTTCTTCGTTGCTGAAGTATTTAACGGCACACCGGGTAAATACGTTCCGTTAAAAGAAACCATTCGTGGCTTTAAAGGTATTTTAAACGGCGAATACGATCATGTTCCGGAACAAGCGTTCTACATGGTTGGTTCAATTGACGAAGCGCTAGAAAAAGCCAAAAATATGTAATCACTTCAAGCTGATGCATATCAAACTTGAAGGAGAAAAACATGGCAACATTTAATTTAACAGTCGTAAGTGCAGAACAAAAAATCTTTTCCGGTAATGTGAAAAGTGTTCAAGCAACAGGTATTGAGGGTGAGCTCGGTGTTTTACCGGGGCATACCCCTTTATTGACAGCAATCAAGCCAGGTATTGTTAAATTTACTTTAGAAAATGATAATGAAGAAGTTATCTATGTTTCCGGCGGCTTTTTAGAAGTTCAACCAACGATTGTTACCGTTCTTGCGGATGTCGCAATTCGTGGTCAAGAGCTTGATAGCGAGCGTATTCTTGCTGCTAAGAAACGTGCGGAAGAAAACATTCATCAACATCACCATGATGCTGATTACGAATTGTTAATGCTTAAACTTTCTAAAGAATTAGCGAAACTTCGTGCTTACGAACTGACAGAGAAGTTAGTGAAATCTAAACGTTAATTACAGCGGACACAGTGATTTCATAAAAATTAAGGACTGATTCCTAAGAGAGTCAGTCCTTTTTTTATTATAGCCAGCCAAAGTCTGGCGATAAAAACCATACGCGATGTGTATGGAGCTAAATAGCTTAAGCGATGAACAGAAAAAAATTCTCGCTATATAACGATAACGAAAACAAGACTGACAACCGAAACTCAACATATAGGAAGATTATTTACCCCCTCGTAGCGTGCAACTTGTTGCACGAATGATTAACCTCGTACGTAATTCAGCGCTCGATCAAATCATGCACGGAACGTTATTTAACCCTTTCGGGTATTCACGATTTCGTGCAACAAGTTGCAGGCTACGATTCACTAATTATGAATTAAAGAGAAAATTAATCAGTCAATTTGATTAAGAATATCTTCTGACAAAGCCGGAGTTGCTTTTTCTTCTTTCTTGTTGGCACGGATGCGATAGTCAATATTTTGGAAATAAGCTTCGCGGAAAGTAACGTAAGGATCTTGAGCCTGCTCTAACAATGCTTCTTTATCCATTAAACTTGCACGCGTATCGATACCTTGAACCGTCCATTTTAATAAACTCCAAGGGCCTAATAATGACAACATTGGATAGGTTGTATCTGCTAGGTTACCAATATCTTGTCGTGGTGTTGCCGGGCCATAGACAGGAAGCATAATATAAGGGCCGGTTCCCACGCCATAGCGACCTAACGTATCGCCGAAACGGGAATTTTCTTCTTTTTTAAGTGGTGCACTGTAGCTTGCAATATCAATTACGCCACCTAAACCGAAGATACTGTTTAACCAAAAACGGTTGAAATGAACCATTGCCAATTTAAATTCACCTTGCACTAAACGGTTAGCAAAGCTTGCAGGCTCATCGAGGTTATTAGCAAAGTTAACAATTCCGGTTCGAATTGGGGAAGGGACATATTCTTTCCAGCCTTGAGCAAGAGGTTTTAATACGTAAGGATCCGCAACATGGTAGTTAAAATCCCACATTTTACGGTTAAAACCCTCTAAGGCATCTTTACGTTCTCCGGTTTCCGGATCAATGGTTGATGAACAACCGGTGAGTGTTGCCGTGCCTAATAAGAGCGCAATGAATAATTTTTTTGTCTGCATAATTTGTACTCAGGCGAATGAAAAAGTGGACACATTGTAAACAACTTAGTGACTAACTACAAAAACTTTCTAAAAACCTACCGCACTTGATAAATAAAAAGGCACGACATTTGTCGTACCCTAAATAAAACCAGAAGATTAAAGAATAAAGCGACTTAAATCCTCATTTTCTACTACTTCACCTAATGCCTCACTGACATACGCGGCATCAATGTTCACGGTTTGTCCATCCATGTCGCTGGCGTTGAAGGAAATTTTATCCATTAAACGCTCCATCACCGTGTGCAAACGGCGGGCTCCAATGTTTTCGGTTTTTTCGTTGACACGAAATGCCGCTTCGGCGATTTTCTTAATAGCATCTCGAGTAAATTCAATATTCACCCCTTCCGTTGCCATTAACGCTTTGTATTGCTCGGTTAAAGAAGCATTCGGCTCAGTCAGAATACGCTCGAAATCCTCAGCCGTCAGTGCAGAAAGCTCCACGCGAATCGGCAAACGGCCTTGTAATTCCGGGATTAAATCTGACGGACGAGCCACTTGGAACGCACCGGAAGCGATAAACAAAATGTGATCGGTTTTCACCATACCGTGTTTGGTGTTCACGGTTGAACCTTCCACCAACGGCAATAAATCGCGTTGCACGCCCTCACGGGAAACATCCGCACCGCTGTATTCGCCTTTCTTACAAATTTTGTCGATTTCGTCGATAAACACGATACCGTTTTGTTCCACCGCATCAATGGCTTTTTGTTTCAGCTCTTCCGGATTCACCAATTTCGCCGCTTCATCGTCAATTAAGGTTTTTAACGCATCCTTAATTTTCATTTTACGTTTTTTGGTTTGGCTGCCAGAAAGGTTCTCAAACATGGATTGTAATTGACTGGTCATATCTTCCATGCCCGGAGGTGCCATGATTTCCACGCCCATCGGCACGCCTGCCACATCAATTTCCACTTCTTTATCGTCTAACTGACCTTCGCGTAGTTTCTTACGGAAAACCTGGCGGGTGTTGCTTTGACTATCGCGGTTTTCCACTTCACCCCATTGGTTCTTCGCCGCAGGCAATAAGGCATCTAAAATTCGCTCTTCTGCCGCTTCTTCCGCTTTAGCACGATTTTTGACGATTTCCTGTTGGCGTACCAATTTCATGGCGCTGTCGGTTAAATCGCGAATAATGGAATCCACTTCTTTGCCCACATAACCCACTTCGGTAAATTTAGTGGCTTCGACTTTAATGAACGGCGCATTGGCTAATTTTGCCAAACGGCGGGCAATTTCCGTTTTCCCCACGCCGGTCGGCCCAATCATAAGAATATTTTTCGGGGTCACTTCATGGCGCATTGGCTCTTGCAGCTGCATTCTGCGCCAGCGGTTTCTTAGGGCAATTGCTACTGCACGCTTGGCGTCGCTTTGACCGATAATATGTTGATCTAATTCAGAAACTATTTCACGAGGCGTCATTTCAGACATGGTTTATTCCTTATCATTTTTTAATTCGGCAATTCTTCAATAGTGAAATTGGTATTGGTAAACACACAAATTTCACCGGCAATTTTGAGCGATTTTTCCACAATTTCACGCGCCGACAACTCAGTATTTTCCACCAACGCACGGGCAGCAGATAAAGCATAGTTGCCGCCGGAACCGATAGCAAGAATTTGATCTTCTTCCGGTTGTACTACATCGCCGATACCGGTAATGATCAGGCTTTCTTTTTCATCCGCCACAATTAGCATCGCTTCCAACTTACGCAACGCACGGTCGGTGCGCCAATCTTTCGCCAATTCCACCGCACTTTTTAGCAAATGCCCTTGGTGCATTTCTAATTTACGCTCAAAAAGCTCAAACAATGTAAAGGCATCTGCCGTGCCGCCCGCAAAACCCGCCAACACTTTGCCGTTATACAAACGACGCACTTTGCGCGCGTTACCCTTCATCACCGTATTGCCAAGGGAAACCTGACCGTCACCGCCGACAACCACTTTACCGTTGCGACGTACACTTACAATCGTAGTCATAATGCTATCCTTTAAAAATGGAAAATATGGAAGTTATATTGAGATTAATTGAGAGAATTCAAGGGATATGAATGGAATTTACGCTTTGTTTTTTCATGTCATTTTTGTTTCGGTATACAAAAAAATCAGCGCCTAATCCATTAGGACGCTGATTTTGACTAAATAAACAAGCTAACTATTCGATAACTAATTTACTGATTTGTTCACTTTTTATTTATTTAATTTTGCCTTATAGGTCGGATTCATTAAGTTTTCTACAGAAAGGATATCATCCAATTGTTCTTTGGTTAACAAGCCTTTTTCCAAGACCACTTCACGCACACCTTTACCGGTTTGCGCACAGATTTTACCCACTAAGTCGCCATTGTGGTGGCCAATGAATGGGTTCAAGTAGGTCACGATACCGATAGAATTGTAAACGTAATTTTCGCAAGTTTCTTTGTTGACAGTAATGCCATCAACACATTTATCGCGTAAGTTCACACAGGCGTTGCCTAAAATCTCGATAGATTCAAACATGGCTTGTACAATCACCGGTTCCATTACGTTTAATTGTAATTGACCTGCTTCTGAGGCAAAGGTGACGGTGGTGTCGTTACCAATCACTTTGAAGCACACTTGGTTCACCACTTCCGGCACAACCGGGTTCACTTTTGCCGGCATGATAGAAGAACCGGCCTGTAATTCAGGCAAGTTGATTTCTTTAATACCTGCACGCGGACCGGAAGAAAGTAAACGTAAGTCGTTACAAATTTTTGATAATTTCACCGCAGTGCGTTTTAACGCGCCATGCACGGAAACATAGTCACCGCAGTCAGAAGTAGCTTCAATTAAATTCTCTGAACCGGTGCAATGTAATCCGGTGACGTTGGATAAATGTTTCACGATAGAAGGCACATAACCTTGTGGGGTATTTAAACCGGTACCGATTGCGGTCGCGCCCATGTTCACTTCAAGCAAGTGTGCTGCAGCGGCTTTTAAGTGTTTCACTTCTTCCGCCATTAACACTGCAAACGCTTTGAATTCTTGGCCCACAGTCATCGGCACCGCATCTTGTAATTGGGTACGACCCATTTTCAACACTTTCTCGAATTCTTTCGCTTTATTTTCAAAACCTTGTTGTAAATAAGCGACTTTTTCGAGAAGTTTGAGCACGCTGTTGTACACGGCGATGTGGAAACCGGTAGGGTACGCATCGTTGGTGGATTGGCTGGCGTTCACATGATCCATTGGGTCGAGGTATTTATATTCACCTTTTTTGTGACCTAAAATTTCCAACGCCAAGTTGGCAATTACTTCATTGGTGTTCATATTGACGGAAGTGCCTGCACCGCCTTGGTAAATATCAGATGGGAACTGATCTAAGCATTTGCCGTTTACCAACACTTCATCACAAGCTTTTACGATTGCTTCTGCAATTTCTTTTGGAATGGCACCCAATTCACCGTTCGCTAATGCCGCTGCTTTTTTCACCATCACCATGCCGCGAACAAATTCCGGCACATCAGAAATCGTTACTTTCGAAATGTTAAAATTTTCCACCGCTCTTAGGGTGTGAATACCCCAGTAAGCATCCGCAGGAACTTCACGTTCACCTAACAAATCCACTTCCTTTCTATATTGTGTCATTTGCGTTCTCCTTTATGCTTAACACGTTTGGTTGAATTGTCTAAATTATAGAAAATTCGATTAAAATTAAATTGATCCAAGTCACAGATTTCTATACGCATTTAAGAGTTATTTTTATTTTTCAGATTAGTTTTTTTAACCCGAAAGGTGTAGCCATGAATAAAAGTTGCACCGCAAAATAAAGCGGGTAATATGCACATCCAACATGTTTTTAAGGAGCTACTATGCCGTTTATCGCCTTTCTTTTTGCTGTTTTTCTATTTATTTATGTGGAACTGAGCCTACTGGTTTGGGTAGGAAGTCACCTCGGCATTCTTATGCTCATTTTGTTACTGATCGGCTCCTCATTACTGGGCATTACTCTCATTCGTGTTCGTGGTTGGTACAGCCTTACACGGATAAAACAGCAACTCACCCAAGGTCAACTGCCCACCGATGCGCTTTTTGGCTCGCTACGTTGGCTTGTTGCCGGAATCTTGTTTGTCATTCCCGGTTTTGTGACTGATATTCTCGCTTGTGTGCTGTTAAGCCCACTCGGTCGTTACATGATCAATGCCTTCATTGGCAGTCGGTTTGTATTCTTTCGACAAAACATCTTTAAAACTGACCGCACTTTTTATTCCTCCCAAAACAGTCCGCCTAGAGATGGCGAGATTTTTGAGGCGGAATTTGAAAAAGAAGCCGATGAAAATAAACGGCTAAAATAATTTTGCCTTTCCCTTGAAACCACAAGATGATTCCTATATAAAGAGAACCTTTAAATTAACCTAAAAAAATAGAGGAAATTTCAGATGAATATTCGTCCATTACACGACAAAGTGATTTTAAAACGTCAAGAGGTTATTACTAAATCTGCTGGAGGCATCATTCTAAGTGGTACAGCTGTGATGAAATCAAATAGAGCTAAAGTGTTAGCGGTCGGCCCTGGCCGTTTATTAGAAAACGGTAGCATTCACCCAATGCACGTAAAAGTGGGCGACATCGTCATTTTCAGCGATAGCTATGGCGTGAAAACAGAAAAAATTGATGGTGAGGAAGTGCTCATTCTCTCCGAAGGCGATATTTTAGCGATCGTTGAATAAGCAAAAACACGCTGAAAAACGACCGCACTTTAAACGAAATAGATCATGATGGGAGCAATCCCACGCAACAAAATAAAAGGAAATTAAACATGGCAGCAAAAGACGTAAAATTCGGTAACGACGCACGCGTGAAAATGTTAAAAGGCGTAAACATTTTAGCCGACGCAGTAAAAGTCACTCTTGGTCCAAAAGGTCGTAACGTGGTGTTAGACAAATCGTTCGGCGCACCAATCATCACTAAAGACGGTGTGTCTGTGGCACGCGAAATCGAATTAGAAGATAAATTTGAAAACATGGGCGCACAAATGGTGAAAGAAGTTGCTTCTAAAGCCAATGATGTCGCCGGTGACGGTACCACCACGGCAACTGTTCTTGCACAAGCCATCGTGAACGAAGGCTTAAAAGCCGTAGCGGCAGGCATGAACCCAATGGATTTAAAACGCGGTATCGACAAAGCGGTTACTGCCGTCGTTGCCGAACTTAAATCCCTTTCCAAACCTTGCGAAACCCCTAAAGAAATCGAACAGGTGGGTACCATTTCCGCAAACTCCGACAGCATTGTGGGTCAATTAATCGCACAAGCCATGGAAAAAGTGGGTAAAGAAGGCGTCATTACCGTAGAAGACGGCACCGGCTTAGAAGACGAATTGGATGTGGTTGAAGGGATGCAATTTGACCGCGGTTACCTTTCTCCGTATTTCATCAATAAACCGGAAACGGCAACAGTAGAATTAGATAACCCATTCATTTTATTAGTCGATAAAAAAATCTCGAATATTCGCGAATTATTACCGGTATTAGAAGGTGTCGCGAAAGCGGGTAAACCGTTATTAATCATTGCGGAAGACGTAGAAGGCGAAGCGTTAGCAACATTGGTAGTGAACACCATGCGCGGTATCGTGAAAGTAGCGGCAGTGAAAGCACCTGGCTTTGGTGACCGTCGTAAAGCGATGTTACAAGACATTGCGATTTTAACTGCCGGCACAGTGATTTCTGAAGAAATCGGTATGGAGTTAGAAAAAGCCACTCTTGAAGATCTTGGTCAAGCAAAACGTGTTGTAATCAATAAAGACAACACCACTATCATCGACGGTATCGGCGATGAAGCGCAAATCCAAGGTCGTGTGG
>ERZ773059.1644-NODE-1644-length-10831-cov-3.676503_pt1 | contig 10831 bp, 9 predicted proteins | sample MGYA00580514_ERZ773059 | MGnify/ENA primary metagenome ERZ773059 (study PRJEB29015, sample SAMEA2737981) | human oral metagenome | biome: human oral; feature: human-associated habitat; material: dental | place: China | collected 2056 ...
GACGAAAAAACCGTTAGGGTGGTATTCGTAAGTCAATTTGAACCAAATTTAAAACTCAGAGTCGATAATCAGTCTTTAATTTTCTCAAAGGCTAAGCCCACGCAAAGCCAAAATGTAACGAGTCAAAACAGTAAACAAAAAAATCATCAACCGTCTATCAAGCAAGAGCTCCCCAAAATTGCTACAAATTCGAAATCTGAAATAACTCAAATACAACAGCAAAAAGCAACTCAACACCAAGCTCAAAATCAAAAGCTTGCTCAGCAAAAGCAAGAAAAAGTTGCCGCGCAGACCAAGACGGATGCTAAAAGTACCCAAAGCACCACCGAAAAGGATGAGCAAGAAATTGTGCTGGCGCCTGTAAAAACGACAAGCACCAAAAAAATCACAAGCGCTAAAGGCAAGGTTGTCGTCCTTGACGCAGGACACGGCGGCGATGATCCAGGCGCCATAAACGGATCGCTAAAAGAAAAAAATATCGTGCTAAGTATCGCGCAAAAGGCAGGCAAAGAGCTGCAAGGACGCGGCTACAAGGTGTATTACACACGTAGTAAGGATAAATTTATCAACCTTCGCGACCGCACGAAATACGCCAACGACAAGGCAGCGGACCTATTTATCTCCATCCACGCAAACGCTGCGCCGAGCAAAACCAAGGCAGCGACTATGCGCGGCATAGAGACGTTTTTCCTCTCGCCGGCTCGTAGTGAACGTAGCAAAAACGCCGCTGCCCTGGAAAATAAATCCGACATCGAGGAGATGAACTATTTTTCTAAACAGACATTTTTAAATTTCCTTAACCGCGAGAAAATCATCGCCTCAAACAAGCTCGCCATCGACGTTCAACGCGAAGTTTTAGTGCGAGCAAAATCAGTTAGCTCAAAAGCTTCCGACGGCGGCGTTCGCGAGGCGCCTTTTTGGGTGCTAGTAGGCGCGCTGATGCCTGCAGTGCTGCTTGAGGTCGGCTACATCACTCATCCTAGCGAGGGCGACCTCATAAATAACTCAAAGTACCAAGACGCCCTAGCCAAGGGGCTTGCAGACGGCATTGACGTCTACTTTTCAAACCAGCAATGAAAAGCGCGCGAGTCGTTTTAAAGGGCGGCATCCCGTTTAATCCCGAATTTGACGACATTTACTTTAACGCAGACGATCCCATAGGGCAAAGCGAGTATGTTTTTAACTCCGTTTTTGATGAAATTTGGGAGAAAAAAAGCGAATTTAACCTGCTTGAAACGGGATTTGGTGCGGGGCTAAATTTCCTATGCGCCTTTAAAAGATTTAAAAACTCAGATAAATTTTTAAATTTCGTCAGTATCGAAAAAACGCCGATCGCTAAAGAGGATCTGGCTAAAATTTATGCGAATTTTAGCGAGCTAGCGGAAGTTTCGGGTGAGCTTTTGGATGCCTATCCTCCGCTTATTTGCGGATTTCATAGGTTAAATTTGGCTCCAAACGTCACGCTTACATTGTGCTTTGGCGACGTGGCCGAGGTTTTGGATGAACTTAGTTTTATTGCGGATGCCGTTTTTATGGACGGTTTTGCGCCGGCTAAAAACGAAGCGATGTGGAGCGAGCAGGTTTGCGCTAAAATCGCAAATTTATGCGCATTGGGCGCTGCTGTTTGCACGTATTCGGCTTCGAGCTCGTTAAAAAGAGCCTTGCAAAATAGCGGCTTTGAGGTAAATTTGCTAAAAGGCTACGGCAAAAAGCGAGAGATGCTGCGCGCCAAATTTGCAGGTGAACGGCAAGCTGAGGGTGAAATTTGGTTTAGCAGATTTGATCCAGCCGCCAGGATCGTTCCAAAGACGGCGCTAGTTATCGGCGGCGGCGTGGCGGGCTGCGTTTGCGCGTTTAAGTTGCGCGAGCGCGGCCTAGATGTCACGATCGCCGAAAAGCGTGGCGATATCGCGCTAAACGGCTCTGGAAATCACTGCGGGATTTTGATGCCGCTTATCACAAAACCAACCGTAAATTTAGGCCGAATGCATATGAACGCGTTTTTGCAGGCGGCTCGCTTTTATGAGCGAAATTTGGGTGCTGAGGAGATAGAGTTTTGCGGTGCGACGGACTACGCATACGAGCAAAAGACGCTGGAGCGCTTTTACGAGTGGCGAGAATTTGACGCGGACAACGGCGTTTTTGAGCTAAAATTTGATGACGAGCCTTACGCTAGCGCGTTTATTTTTAATGGCGCAAAAGCTCGCCCCAGAAAGATGTGCAAGGCGGCAAGCGCAGGCATAAAAACGCTTTTAAACTGCGAATTTACGGGCTTTGAGACGCTTGAGGGCGGCACGGTTAGGGCTCGTTTTAAGGATGGGCAAAGTATCGACGCCGACGTGCTCGTGCTTGCCATCGGCAGCGAGAGTATGGAGCTTTTTGCGGACTACGACATCAGGCTTAGCTCCGTGCGCGGCCAAGTCACGCATATCGCGCCTGCCGTTTGGACGCCTGCGCCTTTTAGCGCCAAAGGCTACGTTTGTCCGCCCGTTGATGATGTGCAGGTTATCGGCGCGACTTACGACAGAAATCTTTTTTTGGACGAGCCGCGCCCTAGCGACGACGAGAAAAATTTGAGCGATGTCGCCGAGTTTTTGGACGGCAAATTTGCAAAAAACGAGCGGCTAAATTTAAGCGGCGCGCGGGAGCTAAATTTGACTATCGGCCCAGACGTCGACGCTGAAAATGCGGATCGTTCGGAAGCGATAAATTTAAATAAAAGTACGGATTTGCGTACCGAGACTACTGATGATTCGGCCCTGACGCAAGATGCATCAAATTTGACTGCATCCGAACATCTCTCAAACGACACGATAAAAACTCCGCAAAACATCCGAATAATCGGTTCAAAAGTGGGCTACCGCAGCTATAGCGGCGACCGTTTTCCGCTCATCGGGCGGCTTTACGACGAGGATTTTTACAAAGACGCCTATAATTCGTTGCTTTGGACGAAAGGCAAGTCCAATCCGCATCCAAAATACGTACCAAACGTATACGTTAGCACCGCTCACGGTTCGCGCGGGCTTTGTACGGCTGTGCTTGGCGCCGAGCTCATCTGCGACCTCGTTTTTGACCGTCCGCTTTGTATAGAAAAATCGCTTTTTGACGAGCTTCATTTGGCGAGATTTCTCGTTAGGAAACTTAAAAAAGGGCTAAAGTAGGCATAAAGTTGGATTTTAAAGTTTGATTTTACGTTATTTATTTTTGCGTCAAATTCGGCATAAATTTGAGGCAGCGGCGAGTATTGATCAAATTTTATTTTTATAAATTTAGCCGTTCTAGTTAAAGTAGCATGAGTGCCGTTTCTTGGCGCGGATTAAAAATTGTTAAGAGTAGAAAAAATGCGTATTGCTGCGCAAAAGCATAGCGCATACGAAGCGGTAAATTTAGCTGAGTGGCTCAAAGCCAAAACGGCTAAAATAGGCGAGATTCGCCTATTTTTTACCGAAAAAGTCGCCTGCGATCCTAAAGATATCGTCCACGATCGAGCCGTCTTTGTTCTGATCTAAAAACTGCGTTAGCATCGACATCATGGAGCCGCTATCTGCAGAGCCTTGCAAATTTGATGCTTTTAGCTGATTGTTTAGCATGCCTGCGATCATCGGCGCGATCATCGGTAGCAAGGTTTTGATAGAGTCCGCGCTGATGCCCAGCTGCGAACCCACGTCGCTAGCTAGAGCCCTGCTGTTTTCTTTTGAGCCTGTTAGTACGCCAAGCAGCTCGTTGCCCTCGGCGACGCTGATGTTTTGCGGGGCGTCAGCCATATCGTCTAGGTTTGAGCGGCGGATCATATCTAGGAAATTGGACGAATCCGCGTCTGATTTAAAATTCTCGTTTGCTCTTTGCATGAAAATCGGCGCGATCTTAGAAACTACGGCCTCTACGTCGTTTGCCGCCAGTCCGCTTTTTTGCGACATTGCATCAAGCATGCCGCCGGAGTTGCCCAAAAGTAGCTTTAATATATTCATTTTTATCCTTTTGATTTTTCGATAGTTTAACTCGGCCGCCGCTTGTTTGGGTTTAAAGAAGCGGCGGCCAAGCAAGCCGGGAGAGCGGCTTATTTGTAGTTTTTGATTGCCGCGTCCAGGATCTCTTTTGCGGCGTCGGCGTCTTTAAATTCTTTAACCTTGACCCATTTGTTAGGCTCTAAAATTTTATAAGTTTCAAAGAAATTTTTGATCTTATTTAAAGTGGCCTCAGGCAGGTCTTTGTAGCTCTTGATCCCGTCAAATCTCGGGTCGATCTTGGTGACCGGTACGGCTAGTAGCTTCTCGTCCATGCCTGCTTCGTCCTCCATCACGAGTACGCCGATTAGGCAGCATGGGATCACGCTGCCTGCTTGCAGCGGATATTCGTTTAGCACCAAGATATCGGCAGGATCGCCGTCTGCTGCAAGCGTGTTTGGCACGAAGCCGTAGTTTGCCGGGTAGAACATCGCCGAGTAGAGCACGCGATCGACTACGACCGCGCCGCTATCTTTGTCGATTTCGTATTTTATGTTCGAGCCGTACGGGATCTCGATCACGGCGTTGATTTTGTCCGGGTTTGAGCCTGCTTTGATTTTTGAAACGTCCATTTTAATCCTTTGTAAAGCTCCTATCTCGCCAAAAGATTTTGAGATAATTGCCTTGAAATTTAAGTAAGCGATTATATAAAATCTCGGCTAAATTTGGAGTAAAACGAGAATTTTTGCTAGCTAAATTTTGACGAGTCTTACTGCGGCAAATTTGAAGTTAGAACGCAAAATTCGCTTATCGGCAAGGTAGGTTGGAAAGCTTAAAATTAGAGGAAATTTAAGGCGGCAAACCGCCCTAAAATTATTTGATTATTTCGATACTTTTTACGTCGATAGAGGTTTTCATAAAGTCCTTGTCGACCTCGCCGTAGATGTGCACGGGCGTATTTTCATCGACGGTTACGCCTCTCCAGTCCTTGTGATCGATCTCGACTTCGATCGTGTCGCCGTTTTTATCGACGAACTGGTAGTGTTCGGGGCGAAACTCGGAGACGATCTTGCCCTTAAGCACGACGCGAGCGTCATCTGGTAGCGCCAGGGCTTGTTTTACGGTGCTTGTGCTCATGGCGCCTTTGCCGACGAAGCCGCCTTGATTTGCTGCGTTTTGCGCGCTTGAGCCAGTAAATCCGCCTGCTGCAAATATCGCGCTAGCAAGAGCTGCTGATAAAACTATTTTTTTAAACATTACGTATCCTTTAAATTTGATGTGATTTTCGTGAAATCATAGGGCGGATTTTAATGATAATTCGTGAATTTTTTGTTAATTTGGATTTATGGAAAGCTTAAATTTAGAGCCTAGTTTGAGGCTCTAAAATAATGTTTATAGGCTATTTACGAGAGCTTTGACGTCGGCTACGATAGGCTCGATCGCACGCTCGCCGTTTACGACGTGAAGTAGGCCTTTTTCTTTGTAAAATTTACGTATCGCCTCGATCGGCTCTAGATAAACCTTCATGCGGTTGTTGAAAACCTCGTTGTTGTCGTCGGCTCCGCGCGCTCGTCCGAGTACTCTCTCGCGTGCGACGGCTTCGCTAACGTCCACTTCGATCACGCCTTTTAACGCGATCTCGTTTTGCGCGGCTAGCACCTTGTCTAGCTCGGTCATTTGCTCGACGCTGCGTGGATAGCCGTCAATGATGACGTTTGATTTATCCGAGCTTTTGATAGCCGAAACTATCGCGTTTACGACAACGTCAAGCGGGACCAGGTTGCCTTTTGAGATGAAACCGTCGATTAGCTTGCCTAGCTCTGAGCCGCTGGCAACCTCTGCACGTAGCAGATCGCCCGTTGAGAAGTGCGCAAATTTGGCGTCCTCTTGTGCGATTAATGACGCATCGGTGGTTTTGCCGGAGCCTGGAGCGCCGATGATTAAAAATAGTTTTTTCATAAAATTTCCTTTAAAACGGCTTGTCTTTTTCTGCTTATACTTCGTTGGATTTTAATTTTTAAGCTCGATGAACTATATGTTCTATCTACGCTTAAAAATTAAAATCCGCCTCGTCTAAGCGAAAAATACTTCGCCTACATTTTTACTATTAAATTTCAAAGCGAAAGTATCGCCAAGCTAGACTAGGCGGTTTTAAAATTTAAGCGTGCACTAGGCGTATAGCCTGCGGGGCACCAAATTTTAAAACCAACGACGTATAGCGCGGCAAGACGACGCTTCTACACTTATTTTTCTTTTTCTCGCAGCCTTAGCCCTAGCTCCCTTAACTGCTCCGCGCTAGCTTCGCTCGGCGCCTTAGTTAGCGGGCACTGGGCGCGCTGAGTTTTAGGGAAGGCGATGACGTCGCGGATCGAGCTGGTTTTGTTTACTAGCATATTTAGCCTATCAAAGCCGATCGCGATACCGCCGTGCGGAGGCGCGCCGAAGCTTAATGCATCGAGCAAGAAGCCAAATTTCTCGCGTTGCTCAGCTTCGTCGATACCAAGTAGCTTAAACACCTTTTGCTGAACGTCGTTTTTGTGGATCCTCACGCTGCCGCCGCCAAGCTCATAGCCGTTAAGCACGACGTCGTGAGCGACCGATAGGATGTCCTCGAGATCTGGCTCGTCGATGTTTTTAGGCATAGTAAACGGATGGTGCATGGCTGAGTAGCTGCCATCGTCGTTTTGCTCAAACATCGGGAAGTCAAGCACCCATAAAAACTCCATTTTGTTTTGGTCGATGATGCCCATTTGCTCGGCGAGGAAAATCCTAAATCGTCCCATGTAGTCAAGCACGACTTTTTTCTTGCCGGCACCGAAAAACACGACGTCGCCGACTTTTAGCTCGCAGCGAGCCACGATCTCGTCAAGATCGCTTTGATCGAAAAATTTGCAAAGCGGTCCTTTTAGCCCGTCTTCTTTCATCTGGAAGTAGCCAAGGCCCTGAGCACCGAATTTGCGGACAAACTCCTCAAAGCGGTTCATCTCGCGCTTGCTAAAGATGTTGTCGCCGTTTGGCACTTTTAGCGCTTTGACGCGATTTTTCTTAGGCTCGGTTGCGATTTTGCTAAAGATTTCATTGCTAGAGCGCGCGAAAATGTCGATAACGTCGATCATCTTTAGATCGTAGCGCAGATCGGGCTTATCGCTGCCGTAGCTCTCGGTCGCCTCTTTGTAGCTCATGCGGCGGAAAGGTATTTGGATATCGTATCCGCAGGCGGCAAAGACGTCCTTTAGCATATTTTCAGCCATATTTAGGATATCTTCTTGCTCGATGAAGCTCATCTCGATATCTATCTGCGTAAATTCAGGCTGTCTATCCGCGCGCAAGTCCTCGTCGCGGAAGCATTTTGCGATCTGGAAATATTTATCAAAGCCAGAGCACATCAAAAGCTGTTTGAAAAGCTGCGGGCTTTGCGGCAGGGCGTAAAACTGTCCCGGATATACGCGGCTAGGCACTAGATAGTCTCTCGCGCCCTCAGGCGTAGCGCGCGTTAAAATCGGCGTTTCAAACTCGATAAAGCCCATTTTATCTAGGCTGTTTCTAGCTGCGATCGCCGCTTTTGAGCGCATTTTAAAGATATTTTGAAGCTTCTCGTTTCTAAGGTCTAAAAATCTATATTTTAGCCTGATGTCCTCGTTTACGCTCTCGTCGCCGATGACGAAAGGTAGCGTCTCGCTCGGGTTTTCTACTATCACTTCGTTTGCGACTACTTCGATCTCGCCCGTTTTTAGGCGCGGATTTACTAGGCCTTCGCCGCGAGCGCGAACCTTGCCTTTTATCCTTAGGACGTACTCGTCGCGAACGTGCGACGCGGCCTCGTGAGAGCTCTTGCTATCTGCAGGGTCGCAGACGATCTGGATCAGTCCCGTGCGATCGCGCAGGTCCAAAAATATAACGCCGCCGTGGTCGCGGTAGGTGTTTACCCAGCCGCAAAGCGTAACTTCTTTGCCTATGTCGGCACTGCTTAAATCAGTGCAGTAATGGCTACGCATTTTCACTCCTTTTGCTGTTTTTAACGCGCCCATTATACTAGAAATTTGCTTTTTCCCAGCTTTTTTAAAACAAAATGTGATAAAATCCGCTCTATGAAAAAAGAGAATTTATTACTTCCGGCTAAGGTAAAAAAGGTCGGTCTAGTCGCGAAAATCAATGGAAATTTGGTAAAAAACGCGCGAATCCTGCGCGAGATTTTAGCTAGGTACAGCGTTCAAATTTTATTTGAAAATGCGGCGGCTAAACATTTAAATTTAAAAGAGGGCTCAAATTTACAAGGATTTGAGGTTTGCGAGCTGGCGCAGGAGTGCGACTTTTTGATTTCGCTGGGAGGCGACGGCACGATCATCTCGCTTTGTAGAAGCGCGGCCGAGATTTCACCCTTCGTACTCGGTATCCACGCGGGTAGGCTTGGATTTTTGACCGATATCACGATGAATGAATGCGAGAAATTTTTCGCCGAGTTTTTCGAGGGCAAATTTGAGATCGAAACTCCTTTTATGCTTGACGTTTTTTTGCACAAAAAAAGCGGCGAAATTTTACGCAAAATCGCATTTAACGACGCGGTGATCGTGGGCGAAAAGGTAGGCTCCATGACGCACGTGGAGGCCTTTTGGAACGAAAAATACTTTAACGCGTATTTTGGCGACGGCGTCATCGTCTCTACGCCCGTTGGATCAACCGGATATAACATGAGCGCGGGCGGGGCGATAACCTACCCTTTGAGCGAGGTGTTTTTGGTTACGCCCGTTTGCTCGCACTCGCTCACGCAGCGCCCAGTCGTGCTTCCGCGCGGATTTGAGATCAAATTTAAAACCGCAAGCGCGGCGGTGCTGGTTATCGACGGACAGGAGCGGTACAAAATGGGCGAGCTTGAGAGCGTGAGCATGACGCTAAGCGCCAGCACGGCGCGGCTAATCCGCCACGTCGGGAGAGATTATTTTCAAATTTTAAAAGAAAAGCTGCATTGGGGTTATAATGATTGAGCGGATTTTGATAAAGCAAAATTTGAGTTTTGAAAACGTCGAGTTAAATTTTGGGCGCGGACTTAGCGTATTTACGGGCGTGAGCGGTGCTGGCAAATCGGTCCTGATGGGCTCGATAATGGCTGTTTTAGGGCTAAAAGATAGCGAAGCAAAGCTCATCGAGGCCGACGTCTCGCATAAATTTGACCTTGAGGAATTTGGCCTTGAGAGCGAGGAGATAAATACTTTTAAGCTATTTCGCGACAAAACGACGCGCTACTTTATAAACTCGCAAGCCGTTTCTAAAAAAAATCTAGCCAGCATCGCCAAAGAGCATGTAAAATACCTATCCGCAAAGGAAATAAACGAATTTGAAAACGAGAGATTTTTAAATTTGCTAGATAGCTTGCAAGCGAAAAAAGACGCTAAATTTAACGAAATTTTGAGCGAATTTAGGCTCAAATTTGACGAATTTAGCCAAATTTCGCGCGAGCTGAAAAAAATAATCGACGAAGAAAAAAGAGTGGAGGAGCTAAAAGAATTTGCCTCCTTTGAAATCAATAAAATAGAAAGCGTGAGCCCGAAAATCGGCGAATTTGACGAGCTAATGGAGCTAAAAAAGCGCCTAAGTAAAAAGGATAAAATTTTAGAAGCGTGGAATAGGGCGGAGCAAATTTTTAATTTCGAGCAATCCGTAGTAGACGCGCTAAACATCAGCGATATCGATAGCAACTTTTTTGAAGAGGCGATGAACGAGCTGCGAGTAGCGCGCGAAAATTTAAACATGGACGAGCTAGAAGACGTGGATATCGAGGGCGTGCTAGACCGCATCGAGGCGATAAACTCGCTCGTGCGTCGCTATGGCGGTGAGGAAGAGGCGCTCCAGACGCTAAAAACGCGCAAGGCGGAGTTAGCCAGATACGAAAACATAAGCTTTGAAAAAAGCGAGCTGGAGCGTAAATTTAAGCAAAACGAAACCGCAGTAAACGCGCTGGCGGATAAAATCAGCCAAGCTCGCGCGGCAAATTTAAAAGAGCTTGAGTCGCTCATAAATTCGTTTCTAAAAGAGCTTTATATGAGCGAGATTTCATTAAAGATAAATAGCAAAACCCTAGACTCCGCCGGTAGGGACGAGGTAAATTTAAGCCTAAACGAGACGGCGCTAAAAAATCTAAGCTCGGGCGAGCTAAACCGCTTAAGGCTAGCTTTTATCGCGAGCGAAAGTAAGATCACCGGAGGCGGCGAGGGCGTCATAATCCTAGATGAAATAGATGCGAATCTAAGCGGAAAAGAGGCGATGAGTATCGCAAACGTGCTGCTAAATTTGGCCGAATTTTATCAAATTTTTGCTATCTCGCATCAGCCGCAGCTAAGCTCTAAGGCCGATTCGCATTTTCTAGTAGAAAAACGCGGCGAAACTTCGATCGTAAGGGAGCTAAAAGGCGATGAGCGCGTAAGCGAGCTGGCCCGTATGATAAGCGGCGAACGCATCACCGAGGAGGCGATAAATTTTGCTCGCCAGCTTTTGGTTGTTTAAGTTTGGCTTAAAATTTAGGTTGAAAAAAGAAAAGTAATGGTATATTCTCGAAAATTTTCAAATGGATATTTATGGAAAAAAGTAAAATTTTAATAGTAGAAGACAACAAAGCCTTAGCAAAGCTAATCGCTAAAAAGATGGAAGATAATACCGAAATGCAAGTGGACATCGCTCACAGCTTAGCCGAAGCTCAGGCGTTTCTTACGAAGGCTAAGGATTATTTTATAACTTTGCTCGATTTAAATTTACCCGATGCTCCAAATGGCGAAGTGGTCGATTTCGTAGCGTCTAAGGGCTTACCGATTATAGTTTTAACGGGTAGTATGGACGATAAGACTAGAGAAACTTTTATGGACAAGGACATCGTGGACTACGTCTATAAGGGAAAT
>ERZ773059.1646-NODE-1646-length-10826-cov-35.385480_pt1 | contig 10826 bp, 10 predicted proteins | sample MGYA00580514_ERZ773059 | MGnify/ENA primary metagenome ERZ773059 (study PRJEB29015, sample SAMEA2737981) | human oral metagenome | biome: human oral; feature: human-associated habitat; material: dental | place: China | collected 2056 ...
TCGGCGGGTGTCCTACAGCGTGGGGTTCACGCTTCCCGAGCACACGCCGCAGATCCACGGGCACCATCCCCGAGACCGCCTGGGCCCCGGCCTACAACGCTGACGGCCAGCCCAGGGATGGTGCGGACGTCGCTGAGACCCGCCGACCTGCTGGACCTGACCGCTTGGCCCAAGGGGATGCGGGTCAACCGTGCGCCGAGAGCGGCTCCATCAGGGCGCCCAGCTGCGCTTCGAGGACGTGGGCGGCTACCGACTGACCGCCTTCGCCACCAGCACGAGGGTGGGTCAGCTCGCCGATCTCGAGGTGCGCCACCGGCTGCGGGCCCGCTGCCAGGGGACCGTATCCGCTGTGCCAAGGACACCGGGCTTGACAGCTTTCCCTTGGGTTTCACGCAGAACCGTATCTGGTGCCTGATCGTGGCTCTGGCCCGCAGGCCTGCTGGCCTTCTCCCAGCTGCTCGCCCTGGCCGACGCCCCCGCCCGCGCCTGGGAGCCCCGGACGATCCGCCTGCGGCTGATGAGCATCCCCGCTGTCATCGCCCACCACGCCCGCCGCACCGTCCTGCGCTACAAGGCCGACCACCCCTTCACCAGCCTCCTGCTTGACGGCCTCGGGCACCTCCAGGCCCTACCGGCTCCGTAGACACACGGCTCCTGCCTCCTGTCCACCACGCCCCTGAAGGAAGAACCCTCTGGCCCCCGGAAAGGCCCGACCACCGCGAGACGACACGCGGCAAGCCGTCACACCCAACCGGCATAATCCCAGCCACGACACCGGCAACGACGCCACCAAACCCCACTCAACCAACCAATGAAAGATCGAGGCTAGGGCGGCCATGTTCTCGGGGCCGTTAGCGGTGCGCAGCTGGTGGTGATCCTCGTCGAGGACCACGTCACGGACCCCGGTGGAGCCGGTTGTCTATCTTCCAATGTCCCCGGACCCAGGCGGCGACCTGCTCGGGTTGGGCCTGTCCCATGGGTAGGGAGCAGACCAGGTAGACCACCTCCACAGTCGTCCTCTTGGCGCTAGCGCTGCCGTTGTTGTCTGCGCTCCTGCGATCCTTGGTGGTTCGGGTGCGCCGGACCTGGACCACCTGGGCGGCTGCGGGGAAGTCCACCCAGGTGGGAGCCCAGGCCGCCTCGGGCGGTGCGCCGCACTCGCTGCCCGTGAGAGACGTCGCCCCAGGAGGTGGACGGGACGTCCTTCCAGGGCAGCTTCTTGAGCGTCCTGCGCAGGGTCTTCTGATTGCCCAGAGGCGTGAGCACGTAGTGACCGCCCTGCTGGGCGGGTCCACTCGGCCGTATCGGTTTGGGTGTGCATCGCATCGGCGCTCACCACCACCCCGTCCAGGTCGAGGGGCTTGAGCAGCTCCCTGAGCGCGGGGATCTCATTGGACTTGTCCGCCACCCGTGCCTGGGCAAGGACAGTGCCCGTGGCCTGGTCCAGGGCCGTCAGGAGATGAGGTGCCGGGTCCTTACCTGTGCGGGCTGCGCGCATGGTCTTGCCGTCCACTGCGATGACTCTGCGGCCGGCGATGGTACCGGTGCATGTGCACAACCATGACCTTAGATGGGCATCAATGTCAGCGGGGTCCAGGTCCTGGAGCACCCGCCGGATGGTCGACTCCGACGCAAGGGCCTGTCCCGCCTGAAGGCCCAGGGCCTCCAGGTCGGCGGCGGTCAGGTCGGTGGTGTGCTCCCATATCGCTGTCAGGCTCCGGCAACCGGCCAGCACCCCCATCACGGCCAGGGATAGGACTGTGGGTAGGTCATGGCGTACCCCGCGCCTGTCGCGGGGGTCGGTAATGTTCTTGAGAACCTGGGCCAGGGGCTGGCGCGACAGGGCGGTCGTCGTGGAAGATGACATGGCGGCGTGACCTCGCTGGTGACGGGATTGAGTAGACACCTTCATCGTCACCATGCGGGTCACGCCGTGCCCGCACCAACACACCAGACCCGTTAGAGATCAGACAACCACCCACCGACTATACCGACCCCCTGGGCATTGAACCCACTACGTGAGCTTCCTTAATGAGTCTCGTCGCGATATTGTCTTCTGGAGTGAGTTGAGATATTATTACGTTCACCTTCACTCGACTTTGGGGTATTGCAGTCCGAACGAGATCGAAACTAAGTTACTGGGCTTAGTTGAGGCAGCCTGAAGCGCGAAGCAAGCAGTGTCCGAAAACAGTCAGCAGCTCGAGACTCGTCCAAGGTGACACTTTGTACGTCGGACGTCATACGTCGCTACTCAGGTATGTCGTCCCAGAGCCTGGCCCGCCCGCTCGCATCAGGCCTTTCATCGGGCCGGAGACCTGACGCTGCGGGTGGTTGCTGCCGTGGACGCGGACGTCATCCATAGGGATGTCTCCTAATAATCCCCACATAATCCGGAGGTATGCTAAACTCGAGGTCGTAGGATCATTGATGGTCCTACGACGAACGCATTGCGCTCATATCTGAAATGCACCTTCGACGCTCCAGGAGATCTTCAATGCGAGTACTCATCAGTCCTATCAATGCTGACGAAGCGGTCATTGCCTATGAGTGCGGCACTGACATCATTGACATCAAGAACACTTCTGAGGGATCGCTTGGCGCGAGCTTCCCGTGGGTGATCCGCGAGGTCATCGAACGCGTAGGTGATCCTGAAGTGACCTTTAGTGCAACGCTGGGAGATCTGCCGTTCAAGCCCGGCACTGCGGCGTTGGCCGCTCGCGGTGCAGTGACCAGTGGTGTCACCTATATCAAGGCTGGGCTCCATGGACCTAAGACGGTCGACGAGGGTGTGCAGCTGATGACGGCAGTTAATCGAGCTGCCAAGGAAGTCAACAACGATGTCCTAGTGGTCACTGCAGGTTACGCCGACTATCGGCGTTTCGACGGCCTTAAACCACTTCAGCTGGTTGAGATCGCCACCGAGGCCAAAACTGATCTGGTCATGATGGATACCTTGTTCAAAGACGGCAAGACTCTTTTCGACTCCTGTGATTTGGCAGAACTTCAGGAGTTTGTCGCAACAGCTCACGAGAACGCCTTGGAGGTTGCGCTAGCCGGGTCGATTCGGCTACAGCACCTTGACCAGTTGGTGTCCATTGGGACTGACATTGTGGGAGTCCGCGGCGCCGTCTGCGGAGGACTCAACCGCAAGGCGACCATTGACCGCGAGAAAGCCCACGAGTTCATGGCTGTGGCTTCGGCATGATGATCTTTCGGATTGGAACCAGCAAAATCCGACTGACTTTTCTGCGCTCATGACTCCGCCCGCCCCGGTTGCAGTCAAGTTAGGAGGCAGCCTGATATCGCGTGCAACTGCTGGCTCAGCGATCCTGCTTGAGAAACGCCTAGCTGAACTCTGCGCCCAGTTACCCCTTGACCGGCCCTTATTTGTCGCTCACGGGACTGGGGCGTTCGGTAAACCAGCGGCGATCGAGTTCGGATACCTTGATCGCACACTGTCGGATGATATGGGAAGAGTGGTCTCACACGTCAACCACCTACTTTTGGAACTGGAGTTGGCTGTCTACCGGCAGCTTGAGTTTTGTGGTCTGAGACCCTTCCGGATATCGCTGCTGGAGTGGTCTCGTGTACCAAGTACCCAAATGATTCATCAGTTGGAGCTGCTCATCATGCGGGGCCACACTCCAGTGGTTGGCGGCGGTTTCATCGTCACCGACACCGGATACGAAGTTTTGTCGTCCGATGACATTGTGGTGGATGCCGCACTTGCTCTGCGGGCTAGTGATGTCGCATTCGCCATCAACGCTTCAGGGGTCTACGACGACACGACGCCCGACCACCGGATCTATGAGTCGATCAACGTCGCTGACCTAGCGCGGTTGAACGGGATACCTGATATGGCTGGTGACTGCACAGGTGGCATCGCGGCCAAGCTCCGCGCCGCCGCCCGGGCTGCCTCAGCCGGGATCAGGACCTTCATTGTTGATGGTCGGTCAAGCCGGAACCTGGGCGACGCTCTTACAGGACGACCATTCCAAGGTACTGAACTCCTCGGTTCAGCCAAGGATGCATCATGTGCGGCATTGTAGGGATCTTCCGGCCGGAGAGCGTTGGTGCCGAGGACGAACTGCTGGTGGCTCGCATGCTGGGCACGGTAGTCCATCGAGGTCCCGACGCACAGACCATCGGTCGAAGCGACGGTGTGGTATTGGGCAGTGCTCGGTTGGCGATCGTTGACGCGTCTTTTGGAGGCCAACCCTTCAGCGACGAGTCCGGATCGATCCTGGTGGTCTTCAATGGAGAGATTACTAACTATCGCGATCTCTCTGCGCAACTTCAAGCGCTAGGGCACCGCCTCGCCTCGCACTGCGATGGGGAGGTAATCGCTCATGCCTATGAAGAGTTCGGGGTGACTTTCGCTGAGTACTTGGACGGACAGTTCGCGATCGCGCTGTATGATCGGCGGAGTAATAGGTTGGTCCTAGCCCGCGACCGGATGGGAATCTGTCCTCTTGTCTGGGCATGGAACGGTATTACCTTGAGTTTTGCGTCGGAAGCTAAGGCCCTCTTTGCTGCGAATCTGCCCAGCCCCCGGCCTGACCCAAGAGGATTGGCCCAACTCTGCTACTTTGGCACGACCGTCGCACCGCAGACTATGTTCGCCGGTGTCAACGCATTGCCAGCCGCGCATTATCTGGTGATCGATTCGACTGCCTCTCCCAAACTAACACGTTACTGGCGGTTGCGGTATCCTGAAAAGGATGCTGGCCGCCGACTTGATTGGGAAGCGGCCCGCGAGGAACTCGACACCCTGCTGGTTAGGGCGGTCGGACGTTGTGTCCAGGGTGAGTTCGCGCCGGTCACTTACCTCAGCGGCGGAGTGGATTCAGCTCTGGTCACCGCGCTCACGAGAAGGCACGTTCGAGGCCGATTGACTGCGCTTTCAGTCGGTTCCACTACTCCCAAACTTGATGAAACTGTCTTGGCTGCTGAGATCGCTGATTATCTGGGCGTCGACTTAGTCGTCGAGGTAATGACCGACGATGACATCGCCAACGTGTTCTCCTCACTGATGTGGCACCTGGAAACCCCGACTTTATCAACCGAATCTGCCGCACTGCATGCGCTTGCCTGCCGGGCCGGCGGTCTGAGTAAGGTGGTTCTGACGGGAGAGGGAGCCGACGAGGCCTTTGCTGGTTACCAAGCCTTTGAGCAAGGACGACAACTCGGACGGATCTGGGACTCGCCACCGACAATCAGAGCTTTGGTTCGTCGGGTGCTTCGGACCCGGCTTGCCTCGCAATGCTTGACCCCGGGCGACAGCCGTCTAGATCGGATCCGCGATGCTTTTGGTTTCATCCCCGCACAGGCGATCGAGTGGGAGTTCTACCGCGAGGTTTTCGGCCCGATTCTCACCGGCCCGGCCGGGGTACTACTCGAGGCCGATGTCCCGCTCACCACTGTGGAATTCGATCGGGATCTACCCGCCCGGGCGTCCCGCCTGAACGCTTCCTTGGCGGTGTCGTACGATGTCATGCTGGGCAACTACCTTCTCGGTCCGCACGGCGACCGGGTACTTGCTGGCGCCTCGGTCGAGGGGCGGTACCCCTTTCTCGATCGGGAAGTGGTCGAGTTTGCGGCCCTACTGGGCGACCAGGCCAAGATCGGCCAGGGATACAATAAGGTGTTGCTCAGACTCGCTGCCCAACACCATGTGGGTCCGGAAGTGGCTTGGCGTGCGAAGAAACGATTCACAATGCCATTTGTCAACCCCTTCGTCTCGCCGAATTCTCCCGAAATCTACCGCTACCTGATGGCCCCGCAGACCATTGATGACTTTGGCTACTTCGATGCCGAACGAGTTGCCGCTGTTCTGGGCCAATTGGGCAGTCCCATTCCGTCTGGTTCACGGGGACGGCGGCACTTGGCCAGATTACGGCAGGGATTGTTGGTGACCCTGGTAGCCACAACCCAGCTTTGGCATCACACCTTCTTTGAGGATCCCGGTAGTTTTGAGGTCAACCAGCCAGAGTTGTCAATGGGAGGAAGCCATGTTTGAGTCAACCGATCAAGCAAATGCGGCAGCAGCGCGGCTCGAAGACAACCGATCCGAGATCGATCACGCCATTGCTGCGCAGATCGACTGGTTGATCCAGCATGGGCCAGCAGCCGACGATCCCTTCATCGGCGCTATCTACCGTTGGCTGGAACACTACCTTCACGTGGCTGGTAAACGATTCCACGGACTCACGGCCATCCTGAGCTATCGGGCGGCGGGCTACTCGGATGTGTCGGCAGTCTTGCCCGTTGCGGCCGCACTCCAGCTTTACCATCACCACACGCTGGTGCACGACGATATCTACGATGGGGATGTCATGCGGCGCGGGTTGCCGACTAGCCATGTGCGCCTCGCCAGCTTGTTTGAAGGTGAGACGACAGGTGCCGGCGATCCGAAGCCCTTTGCTAGTCGTGATGACCGCAGCGGTGTCATTGCTGCTTTCGCCTACGGCAAGATCTGCCGAGCCCTGGCGAATCGGGCGGTCTCCTCCGCACCGCTGGACGGTGGCAGCGTCCTGACGATACTCACGATGCTTGAGGAGCATGATCTGTGGGACAACGTGGGGCAGCTGCTTGACGTCTATCACGAGGGTTCGCGACTGCCATCTCCCGAGGCGTGTCTGCGTAACGTTTGGCTGAAAACCGGGCGGCTGTTCGAGATCTGCGCTCGGGCGGGCGCAGTTGCCGCAGGTGCTGACCCATCCATCACCAGCGCGCTAGTCTCGTGGGCGGGTCACTTGGCGGTCGCCTACCAACTCAAGGATGACCTGGAGGACACCGTCGCTGACAGCGAAAAAGGTCTGGGACGCGGCGTGGGAGTTGATCTGGTCGCCCTGAAACCAACCTATCTGCTGAGTCTGGCCAATGAGTTGGCCGATGGCCAGGATCGCGCCAGGATCAGTGCCTGGCTCAACCGCGAGCAGGACTATACCGTCGAGGAGTTCTCCGCACTGATCGACCGAACCGGGGCCCGCCGGGCGACCCAGCTAAAGATTGAAGAACTCATCTCGGCGGGCCTAGCCATCGTTGGTGCCCTGGGGACGGTCCGGCCCGATGTATTGGCGGAATTAGCTGAACTAAGCAGGTACGCGATCTCCGATGAATACTGGCGGAGACCGCTGGTCGACGAACGATCGACTGTAGCGGATACGGGGGCCAGTGATGGGTAGACATGCGATCGTTGACGTCCACGGAGTCCTGTTTGGGAGGCAACACTATGACGATTCGCCGCCGGGCGATTTCATCGTCGGCCTTCGTGACGCAGGATACTTGGTACAGGTCGTGACCAACTCTAGCAGCGTCACTCCCGCTGACTTGACCAACGAGCTGGTAGCACGCGGTATCCCAGTCTGTGTGTCGGATGTCGTCACGATGGCGATGGTCGCAGCACATCGGCTGTCATCCCTCGGTGTGGGCGAGGTGGCGGTGATCGGTTCTGACGTGTTGCGTTCCGAACTAAAACGTCTGGTTCCCGGCCTACGGGTCATGGAGGTCGGCGCATCAGAGGTGCTGCTAGTCACTCGTGATCCTGGCCTTACTGAGGAAACGCTGGACTGCGTGCGGCTTCACCCACCACGGCTCATCTTTGCCACCTGCAAGGATGCCTCCTTCACCGACGCTTCGGGGGTCCACGTCGGCCCTGGAGTAACCGTGCGTCGAGTCGAAAAGGCGGCTGATCGTGAGGCGATCCTGGTCGGTAAGCCGGACCCCTATGTGATCACCGAATACTTGGGCCTGCGGGGTGGCGAACTCGATACCGCCGTGGTCATCGGCGACTCACTCACCCAGGACGCCGAGTTGGCTGAGCGTGCCGGATGTCGGGTGTTGATTACCGGCACCCCCGAAAACACCTCATGTGACCTACCCAATGTCACCCGCCTCGACCAGGCACTGGATCTTCTCAGGAGAATCGAGTGATTACCATCTGCGGTGCGCGGCTGCAAGCCGTGGGTGAAATACTGTTGACGAACCGGTTTCATCTCTTCGCCCTGCCGGTCCTTTTGACCGCATTTTGGAACCAGTCGATGCGCCTGCCGCTCGACTGGCAATACTACGTCATGATTACCGCGTCGGTAGTGGTCAGCTATGTCTACAACCAGATCACTGACCGTGACGAGGACGCCGTCAACTACGACGCCAAAGGCCACTTCTTCGCTAACCTGCAAGTGGCGTTGTCGATTTGTGTGGTGGCCAGCGTGGTGGGTGTCAGTCTGGCGCTGCGGGCTGGATGGGGCTTCCTGATCTACTCCTTGGTGGTCAACATGCTGATGAACCTCTACAGCATGCCGATGCCTTGGGCTGCTCGGCCAAGTCTGTCGCGGATTAAGCAATATCGGTACGTCAAGAACGCCTTCGCTGCACTGTGTTGGTCGGTGCCGCTGCTGGTCACCCCCCACGTCTACGTGGGGAGTTGGCCGCAGTGGTCCCAATTGTTGGTCATGATCGTAGTCACCTTCGGGTTGGACTACCTTTCGGAGTTGCTGTGGGACGTCCGTGATATTGAGGGGGACCTGAGGGCACAGGTGAAGACTATCGCGAACACCCATTCGACCCGGGTCGTTCGCCGGATCTCACGGGTGGTAATAGCGGTCACTTCGGTTACCTACTTGGTGGGTTTGGTCACCGGCGTGCTGGCGCTGCTACAGGGCTTGCTCTTCCTAGCCGCGTGGGTGCCATACGCTTGGATGTTCGCCGACCGGTATCTGAAGTCGGATTCGAAGTTGGCGCTGTCGCACCGCTTTGTTGTCTTACAAGCAGTCATCGCCCTAAGTGCGTTGGTGGCGCAACTTGTCGTGGGGTGATTTGCAGTGCTGGAAAGGAGAGAAGGGATGGATTTGACCACTGCGTGGTTGAAGGCTCGCGTGGCGGCCGATGAGGCCTTGAAGACGGCCGTGCCACCGCGACGGGATGACCAATGGATGGTCACATACGTAGATGAGCCGCGATTCGGATGGGACTGGGATGGGCTTGAACGGGGTTTCCTGGCCCCTGTCCATGAGTTCAACAGCCAACATCCTGCCGGGTTGCGGACGCTGTTGCTATACCTCCTGCTTGCAGGCAAGGAGCCACAGCGGCGCCCATCGGCACAGCTGATCGCGGCAATCGAATGCCAGTACCTCTCGTCGATCATGCTCGATGTAGTCGCCAACAAACATGACTTGCCGCGCCAGGACGAGTCACTGCCGCTTCCCCCACCTGTATGGGTGACGGTCGCCTACAACCTGCGTCAACTCGGCATCCTGCTTGCTTATGAGGGAGAGCCCGCCCTCGCACCGAACGATGGTACTCGTCTTGGCGAAATCTTTGGTGAGTATCTGGTGCGGCAGGGCCTTGCTCGGACCGTGCACCTTGGTGTCCGCCGGCTATCGGATGAACTGGAGTACCAATGGTTACTCGGTTATCTATCGTCGGCGGAGCCCTCGGCGTCCTTCGAATTGGTGGGTCTTACAGCCGTTGCTGTCGCCGGGCAACCGCAGGCGGGCACCGTGCTGGCCGCGGCCTGTCGACACCTTGGCGCGGCGCTACGTTTGGAGGCTATCTCGCGTTCGGTGCTGGACGCAGTCGGAGAGAAACCGGTCGTTTCGGTCGAGGCTCGGCTGTCTGAAGCGGCCCTGCAAGTGGACGCCGACCTGGCCACGCTCGCCGCCAGGCAACTTAGTCTGGCCCTCGGATTCGCCAAGCGCTCCCTGCCGGGAGCGGAGCAGGCGATTCTCAAGTTCACCCGGCTTGTCGCCCCTAGGCTGTACGCAACAATCGGAGTCAACTCATGAGTATCGCCCTCGCCCCTGGAATGACCGGCGCCTGGGCCGAGCAATACAAAGCCTGGCTGCCTTTCGCCCGCCAGGCCGTTCTGGAGACTGTTGATCGGTGGGGCACTGCTGCGGCGATCCGAGAACTAGCCGGAACCGATCTGGCCGATGAGATGATTGAGTTGCTGCGCCGCGACTGGTACCAACCCTTCCGATCCTATCTGAATCGGACTGGCAAGATGATCCGGCCGGTGCTGGTCTGCTTGACCGCCCGCTCGTTGGGCGCTGACCCGGTGAAGGCGCCCAGCCTCGTGGCAATGGCCGAGATGATCCACTCATCCTCGCTGGTACTGGATGATATCGCTGACGATTCCGACCTGCGCCGCGGCGAGCCGACTGCGCATCGAATGGTCGGTGTATGCACAGCGGGAGCCCTTGGCTCATCCTGGCTAAACATGTGCTTTGACATCCTCGCCAACTCCCAGTCGAACCTGCATGACAGTTCTAGGAGACGGCTGGGACGCGAGCTTGCCTGGGAGCACTGGGTGACCGGACTTGGCACAACCATCGATACGATCTGGCCGTCCGAGGAGTCCATGGACCACGATCCCCTCGAATACCTGCAGTCGGTATTGCATCGCTCGACTTCCTATACCTATCGGATGCCGTTCAAGATCGGCGCGAGTATAGCCAATGCCGACGAGCGGGCGTTTGCGGCATATTCGAGACTCGGGGAGGAAATCGGGCTGGCCTTTCAGGTGATCGATGACCAGCTCAACGTAGCTCCAGTGACCGAAGAGTGGGGTAAAACCACCGCCGAGGACATCACAGCAGGTAAGGTGACGCTGCAGGTGTTGCTCACCCTGCAACGGGCCGACCGTAACCGGGCGGCGGAACTGGTCCGCATCCTGCGGGCTAACACGACCGATCAGCGCGAGCTACGAAACGCGGTCGGCATCATGCGGGAGTGTGGGGCTCTCACAGAGGCGCGGGCCATCGCAGATCAGCACCTGGATGCCTGCCTGCGCATCATCTCCAACATGGACTTCCTCCACAGCG
>ERZ773059.1648-NODE-1648-length-10818-cov-21.406857_pt1 | contig 10818 bp, 8 predicted proteins | sample MGYA00580514_ERZ773059 | MGnify/ENA primary metagenome ERZ773059 (study PRJEB29015, sample SAMEA2737981) | human oral metagenome | biome: human oral; feature: human-associated habitat; material: dental | place: China | collected 2056 ...
GCGGACCGCGGCGCCCGGCGCCGCCGCGCCCCGGACGCCGAGATGCGCATTCCGCGACGGCGCCCCGCAGCCGGCCGGGGCGCCGCGGTCCGGGCCGGGTCAGTCGATGTCGACGACGACCTTGCCCCGGCCGTGCCCGGTCTCGACCAGGGCGTGGGCCCGGGCGATCCGGGACAGCGGGAACCGCTTCCGGATGATCGGGGTCAGCCGCCCGCGCTCGACCAGGTCCCCCAGGGCTTCCAGGCCCTCGCGGCTGGGGCGCACCGACATGAAGGAGACGGCGGGCCCGGGCAGGATCCTGGTGAGCAGGCTCGCGGGGATACCGGCCGGCGAGATGGTGATCATCCGGCCTCCGGGCGCGACGGCGCGGCGCAGGGACCGCAGGTTCTTCCCGGTGGTGTCGAGCACCGCCCGGTAGCGGCCAGCCAGCGCCGCCCAGTCCACGGCGTCCGGGTCGAACCGGGAGCCGGCCCCCAGCCGCTCCAGCAGCTCCTCGTGGCGCGCCGAGCTGATGGTGTCCACGAGCGCGCCGCGCGCCCGGGCCACCTGGACGGCGACGCTCCCCACGCCCCCGGCGCCCCCCGCGATGAGCAGTCGGGAGCCCTCTTCGACGCCGAGCTCCTTCATCGCCTGCCAGGCGGTGAGTCCGACCAGGGGCAGTGCGGCGAGGTCGGCGAGCTCCTGCGAGGCGGGGGCCGGTGCGACCAGGTCCGCGTCCACCGCGATCCGGCCCGCCGCCGTGCCCTGCTTGCCCAGGCGGTCGGTGCCGAGGAACCCCCACACGCGCTGCCCGGGTTCGAAGCCGCGGACCTGCGCTCCGACGTCGGCCACCTTCCCGCTGAAGTCCAGGCCCGTGGGCTGCGGCAGGCGGCGCCCGGTCTGGAACTTGTTCCTGCCGGCCCGCGCGCCGGTGTCGATCCGGTTGACGCTGACGGCCGCCACCTCCACCACGAGGTCGTGCGGCCCGGGCGCCGGGGCGGGGACCTCCACGACGCGCAGCACCTCCGGCGGGCCGAAGCGCGGGTACTGCGCGGCGGGCACCGTGCCCGGCCCGGGGGCGGGGGTCTCATTCGGATTGTGCATGACGAGCGCCTTCTTCCTTCTGAGTTTCCTTCTGATCCTCTTCCCGGGCCCCTTCCCGGGGGCTGGAGGACGGGAGCCGGCCGGCGAGCTCGCGGTGGGCCAGGCGCCGCAGCCCGAGGAGGACGGGCTCGTAGATCACGGTGCCCAGCACCGCGGCCTGCGTCTGCCGGCTCGGGGAGTCCAGCGGCAGGTGGGCGAAGTCGGCCGCGGCGCACGCGCGCGCCGCACCGGCGTAGGCGGCCAGGAGCTCGGCGTCCAGTCCGATGCCGCACTCGTCGGCCAGGGCGATCGCGGCCAGGAGCTGGGTCGCGTACGGCGCGTCGGGCAGATCGTCGAACCCGACGGCGGCCAGGGCCGCGCGGGCGCCCTCCAGGTCGGCCTCGTCGACGTCGGCGGCCCGGGGCCCCGTCAGCGGCAGGGTCACGGTCGCGCCGGTCATGAGGGCGGCCGGGCTCAGTTCCGGGTCGCGCACCAGCGCCAGGATCTGGCGGACCTGCCGGATCGACAGTCCGACGACGTGCACCAGCCCCCGGATGAGCTGGACCTGGTCCACGACGGCCTGCGCGCCCTCCGCCCCGGAGTCCTGATCGGAGCGGATCAGCCCCTCGCGGATGTAGTACTTGATCGTCGCGACCGGGACGCCGGATCTGTGCGACAGCACCGAGACGGGCACGGCTTGCGCGTCCTCCGCATCCCGCGCGCCACCCCGGGCCCGCCGGGCGCCGGCACCCCGGCCGCGGGAGCGCCCGGCGGGCCTCCCGTCCTTCTGAGTCTCTCTCATCGCCATGAGCAGATAGTAGTACTATCTACATGTATATGGCAAACTTTCGGTGAAAGACGCTTTAGATAGTGCTACTATCTACAAGTGCGGGCTGCGACCACCTCGATCCCGGCACCACCGGACCACAGAGATGGGAACCACAATGTCCTTGACAGCAGACGCCTCCCCGGCGACGGGCGCCCCCGGGCGAGCGATGCGAGGCGCTCGGTCACGAGCGGGCGCCCCCTCCCGGCCCCCGGCGCCGCCCCGGGCCCGGGGCGGGTTCGTCGCCCTGGCGGTGCTCTGCCTGGCAGAGCTCGTGGGAGTGATGGACAACACCATCATCAATGTCGGCATCCCGACCCTGGGCCGGGCCTTCAGCGCGTCCACCACGCAGCTGCAGTGGATCGTCGACGCCTACACCCTCGTGTTCGCGGTGCTCATGCTGCCCGGCGGCCACCTCGGCGACCGGATCGGCCGGCGCAGGGTCCTGATCATCGGCCTGCTGGGCTTCGCCGTCGTCTCCCTCGCCTCCGCGCTGACCACCGGCATCGCGGTGCTGATCGGGCTGAGGGCGCTGCTGGGCGTCTGCGCCGCAATGGTGTTCCCGGCGACCCTGTCGCTCATCTCGACCATCTTCAACGGCACCGGGCACCACGCCCTGGCCGTGGGGCTGTGGGCGGCGACCGCGGGACTGGGCATCGCGCTGGGCCCCGTGGTCGGCGGACTGCTCCTGCAGTACTTCGCCTGGCCGTCCCTGTTCGGGATCAACATCGCCATCGTGCTGCCCGTCGCCGCCGCCTCGCCTCTCCTGGTGCCCGAATCCAGGGACGACCACCCGGGCCGGTTCGACGCGGTCGGGATGGGGCTGGCCATCGCCTGCCTGGGACTGCTCGTCGGCTCGATCATCGAGGGCCCGCAGATCGGCTGGACGACGCCGTCGATCCTGGGCGGCCTCGCGGCGTCGGCGGCGCTGGCGGGGGCCTTCATCGCCCGGGAGAGACGGGTCGACCGCCCCCTGCTGGACCTGAGCCTGTTCCGGGCGGCGGGCGTGGCGACGTGCACGGCGACGATCGGCCTGGCGTTCTTCTGCCTGTTCGGCTTCACCTTCGCCATCACGATCTACTTCCAGGCGGTGCGCGGCTACAGCGCGCTGCGGGCGGGGCTGGCGATCCTGCCGTTCGCGGCCGTCATGGGCGCCTGCTCCCCGCTCGCCCCGGTGCTGGCCCGGCGCTTAGGAATCGGGCGCTGCATCCCCCTGGGCATCGCGCTCATGGGGGTCGGCTTCTGGATCGTGTCGTTCGCGGACGCCTCCAACCCGTACTGGGCGGTCATGGTGCCCGCCATGGTCCTCATGGCGGCGGGGCTGGCGCTCGCCCAGGGGCCGGCCACCGACATCATCCTGTCCGCCGCGCCCCGCGACGAGATCGGCGTCGCCTCGGGCGTGAACGACTCCGTCCGGGAGATCGGCGGCACGATCGGCGTCGCCGTCCTCGGCTCGATCCTCACCCACGTGTACCGCGGTCGGATGGCGGAGACGGCCTCCGGGGCGCCGTCCGCGGCCGGCGATTCGATCATGGCGGCGCAGCAGATCGCCGACGCGCTCCCCGGGGCCGCCCAGCGGACGGCGCTGCGCACCGCGGCCGGCGACGCGTTCCTGTCCGCCCTCCACCTCAACTGCCTGATACTGACCGGGGCGGCGCTCGCGGGGTCGGCCCTCATCGCGCTCGGCCTCGCCCGGCGGGGGCGGTCGCCGAGGTGAGCGCCCCCGCCGGTGCGGCGTCACGATCGTCAGGATCGGGCGGGCGTCCTCGGCGTAGGCGAGCGCCCCGCCGGTGCGGCGCCACGATCCCGGTCGGGGCCGACCGGGCCACCACCCGCATCGCCGTCGTCGGCCACCGGCTCGAACGACTTGCACAACACGCCCTAGCATGGCTCCGTGGCTGCGGTTCCCTTCATCGACCTGCCGCTCGACAAGTGGCGGTGGCACCCGTCGCCGCTCGCCGGCCAGGTCGTCTACGCGCTCACGCGTTCGGCGGAGGGCGAGCTCGACGTCGCCCCCAAGAGCTGGATCCAGATGGCCGGCTTCGGCGGCCCGCTTCTGAGCCTGGGCTGCTCGCGCAGACACCGCACCCGCGACAACATCGTGAGCACGGGCCGGTTCACGCTCAGCTTCCCCACGATCGAGCAGGCCCGCCTCGCCCGGGCGGTCGCCGACGCGCCTCGCGACGAGCGGGTGGCCGTGAGCGGCCTGAGTCCGGAGGAGTCGACGTCGGGGGGTGTCGCCCACCTGCGCGAATGCCCCGCCTACTGCGAGTGCGAGCTCTACCGCGAGGTCGCCCTCGAGGGGGACGAGGTTCTCGTCCTGGGGCGGATCACCCGCCTCGCCGTGCACGACGGCGTCGTCGGTGCGCCGACGCGCGAGGCCTATGCTCTCCTGGCCCCCGGCTTCTTCCTCGAGCCCGGTGTCATGACCGGTCTCGCGCTGGCCGACTGAACCCGCCGACGCGGAGCCGGAACTCACCCGACTGATCGGCCCGAGCAGAATGCCGGTGCCCCTCGCCCCCCAGGAGGAGGTGATGAATCGGGTGAGAATCATGTGCGCTCCTGATTCTGCTCGATTCCCCGGGTCTGCTCGATTCCCCGGAGCGGTCCGCGGACGGCTCCAGGACGACCACGTCGTAGACGCTCGCGCCCCGGAGGGCGCCCGAGGCTCCCGACCGGATCCACCTTCGGGTGGCAATGGCTTCTCGGCCTTGCAACCCAGGGTGGAAAGTCGGCCCGAGTCGTTGTGAGCGGTCCTGCCGCCCCCTACGGTCGACGGCGTGAAGGTCCCCACTCGGTTCCGTCCCCGGGCGACCGGTTGAGTCCGGAGCCCGATCGGGGCGGCTGGTTCCGCTTCGTCTCCTTCTTTTGGTGGAGGCGGGGTGCGGGTCGGTTCCTTCGTCGCATTCCGGCGGCGCACCGCCGGTTCCTAGTGTCGAATCAGCACCCGGGCGAAGGGCCCGGACCACCGTCTTGAGGAGAAGGCATCATGCACCACCGCAGCGCACCCGACCCCCGCGACCCCCGCACCGCACCGGCGCCCGGGGCCGGGCCCGCCCCGTTCCCCGGCGCCCCCGGCGCCGCCCGCGCCGACGTTGTGGTGGAGGCGCGTGATGTGGTGCGGGTGTACGGGTCGGGTGAGGCTCGGGTGGTGGCTCTGGGCGGGGTGAGTCTGAGCGTGGAGCGGGGTCAGTTCGTGGCGGTGATGGGCCCGTCGGGGTCGGGCAAGTCGACTCTGCTGCACTGCCTGGCCGGTCTGGACACTCCCACCTCGGGCAGTGTTCTGATCGCGGGTGAGGATCTGGCGGGCATGAACGACGCTCAGTTGACCCGGGTGCGGCGCGACAGGCTGGGGTTCGTGTTCCAGGCCTTCAACCTCCTGCCCACCCTGAGCGCCGAGGAGAACATCCTGCTGCCCCTGCGCCTGGCCCGGCGCAGGCCCGATGAGCAGTGGTACCGGGCGGTCATCGACGCCCTGGGCATCGCCGACCGCCTGGACCACCGCCCCAGCCAGCTGTCGGGCGGCCAGCAGCAGAGGGTGGCCGTGGCCCGGGCCCTGGCCGGGCGCCCCGAGGTGGTCTTCGCCGACGAGCCCACCGGCGCCCTGGACACCGCCTCAGCAGCATCACTGCTTCAGGCCCTGGCCGGCATGTGCCGCAACCTGGGTCAGACCGTGGTCATGGTCACCCACGACGAGAACGCCGCCGCCACCACCAACCGCATCATCCGACTCACAGACGGACGCATCACCACAGACAACCCCACCCACCACCACGGTGCGGCCCCACACCACCACGCAGCACCCGCGGGCCCGACCCAGAGGGGGGTGCGCTGACATGCCCTCTCTGCTCGACGTGCGCCGCACCGCCGCGGCCCTGGTGGCGGTGGCCCTGAGCGCGGCCCTGATCGCCTTCGCGTTCATCGTCTCCGACTCCTACACCACCGGCATGCGGGCCGACGCCCGCCTGTCCCTGGGCGGGGCCGACGCCGTCGTCGTCCCCGCCCGCCCCTCCGAGGGCGGCGGCCCACTGGACGACGCCGTCATCGCACGGCTGTCCGACCTGGACGGCGTGGCCTCGGTGCGCGGGGAGCACATGGACATCCTCCGACTGGATCTGCCCGAACAGCTCACTCGCGCCGTGGGGTCCGCGGTCCTGGCCCAGGACGTGCCCGCGCTCAGCGAGCGCACGACCCTGACGGCCGGACGCCTGCCGCAGGGGCCCGGGGAGGTGGCCATCGACACCACCCTGGCCAAGCAGCAGGAGCTCGGCGTGGGCGACGTCATCCGCCTGAAGAACACCGACGACGATATCCGCACCAGCCCCACCGTGGTGGGCATCATCTCCCCGGGCCCCGACGCGGGCCTGGACTCGAGCACGGGCGGCGCCGTCTACGCCACGGTCGACCAGCTGGCCGCCATGGGGGCGAGAACCGCCTACCACCGCCTGTACGTGGACGCCGAGCCGGGGGTGAGCACCGGCGACCTCGTGAGCGAGGTCGAACAGGTGGTGCACGCCGTTCAGCCCGCCGCCTCCGTGGTGGACGCCGATACCGCCGTGGCCCAGCGGGCCGCCGCCTCCCAGTCGGGCGGCACCATGATCGCCACGCTCCTGAACCTGCTGGCCCCGGTGTGCGCGGTGGTGTCCGCCATCGTCATCGCCACCACCTTCACCGCCCTGGTGGCCCGCCAGACCCGCACAGCCGGACTGCTGCGCTGCATCGGCGCCTCCCGGCGCCAGGTCATGGGCGCCGTGCTGCGCACCGCCGCCCTCACCGGATTGATCGGCTCCATCCTCGGCGCCGGGCTCGGGGCCGGGGTCGCCGTCGCCCTCATCCGCGCCGGCGTCATCGAGGACCTGGGCGCCGACCAGCTCACCATCACCCCACTCTCCCTGGCCGTCACCGTCGCCGTGGGCACCCTGGTCACCCTCATCGCCGTCCTGCTCCCGGCTCGCCGCGCCTCCCGCGTCTCTCCCCTGGTGGCCATCACCGGCCAGACCACCGGCGCCAAGCAGGCCGGCAGGGCCCGGCGGTGGGCCGCCATCGCCGGAGCGGTCCTCGCCCTGGCCGGCGTTGCCGCCCTGGTGCTGGGGACGGCCGGGCACAACCTCTACGTCACGGCCGGCGGCGCCGCCCTCATCGCCCTGGGGACCCTGGCGGCCCTGCCCCTGCTGGTGGGCGGCGCCGTCGGCCTGATCGGGCGCTTCGGGGACGAGGAGCGCCGTCCGATCCTCCACCTGGCCGCCCGCAACCTGGAGCGCAACCCCGGCCGCTCCGCGGCCAGCGCCGCCACCCTGTTCGTGTGCGCCCTGGTCGGCTCGACCCTGTTCGTGGGCCTGTTCTCCTTCACCTCCTCCTTCCAGAACATCGTGAACCAGGCCTCGCCCACCGACATCACCATCTTCGGGGTGACGCCGCAGACCGACGCCGCCGCCCTGACCTCCACCATCAGGGGCGTCGACGGCGTGCAGGACACCGTCCTCGTCCCCAGCCTCGACCTGACCCAGACCGTGGACGGCAAGACCGAGCAGACCGACGTCCTGTCCATCGACACCGCCGCCATCGCCCCCGTCGCGCGCTCCACCAGGGGCCTGGAGGACCTCGACGACAACACCCTCATCGTCGGCGAGATCTACGGCATCCCCGACGGCGCCGCGGTCACCCTCACCGGACCGGCCGGCAGCACCACCCTGACCGCCCGCGTCAGGGAGGGCTGGGGCGCCGTCATCACCCCCGCCGCCGCCGAGCGCCTCAACGGCGACGCCCCCACCAACGCCCTCATGTGGGTGCGAGCCGGCGGGAACGGCTCCTCCCAGGGCGTCGAGGACGCCGTGCGCCGGGCCGTCCGCGGACAGGACCTCATGGTCATCGGAAGGACCCAGGGGCGCGACACGTTCACCGACATGCTCCACCGCACCGTGCTCACCATCTGCCTGGTCATGGGAGCCGCCCTGGTCATCTCCCTGACGGGCCTGGCCAACACCACCGACATCTCCGTCCTGGAGCGCACCCGCGAGATCGGCGTCCTGCGCGCCACCGGCACCGCCCGCCCCCAGATCCGCCGCCTCATCACCACCGAGGCCGCCCTCCTGGCAGCCATCGGCGGGGGTCTGGGCGTCCTGACCGGAACCGCCCTGGGCGCGGCAGGCACACTCGCGATCCTGAGCGACGGCGGCATCGAAGTCGCCGTCCCCTGGCTCCCACTGGCCGGACTCCTGGCCGTCACCCTCCTGGTCGGCGTCGCCGCCTCACTGCGACCGGCGGGCCGGGCCGCGGCCGTCGCACCGGTGACCGCCCTGGCCGCCGACTGATGAGGAGCCCGAAGAAGGAGCCCGGAGCGGGAGGACCCCGCGGCGCGTGCGCCTACAGCGCGGCCTCCCGCTCCCGGTGGACGGCGACGACGAGCTTGAGGCGGGAGGCCGCCCTGTACTTCTTCATGAGGTGGGAGACATGAGTCTTGACGGTGGATTCGGCGACGACGAGGCGCTGGGCGATCTCCGCATTGGAGTAGCCCTCGCACAGCAGGGCGAGGACCTCCTGCTCGGCCCCGGTGATATCGGGCCGGCCGCCGCGGCGGGCCGGGCGCAGGTGGCGGGCCACGAGCCGGGAGGCGGTGGTCGGGGAGATGGTGGTGCCGCCGTCGGCCGCCGCGAGGACGGCCCGGACGATCTCCTCGGGGGCGGAGTCCTTGAGGAGGAAGCCGTGGGCCGACTGCGACAGGGCGGCGAGCATGGCCTCGTCGTCGTCGAAGGATGTCAGGACGACGACGGCGGTGCGCGGATGCTCGACGCGCACGCGGCTCAGCAGCGCCAGCCCGTCCATGCCGGGCATGCGCACGTCGGTGAGCAGGACGTCCACGGGGACCCGGCGCAGGAAGGCGAGGGCGTCGACGGCGCGGTTGAAGGTGGAGGCGACCTCGATCCTCTCCGAGGAGGCCAGGTAGGCGCGCAGGGCGGTCAGGACGAAGGCGTCGTCGTCGACGAGCGCGACCCGGACCACCTGCGGCGGGGACTGGGGCAGGGAGGTGAGAGCCATGACAGGATGCTAACCCGTTGACAGGCAGGAGATCGTCATGAGAACCGGAGGCGAGACGGCGGCGCGGTCGGCGGGGGCGGAGTCGCGGTCGGCGGGGGCGGAGTCGCAGTCGGCGGCGCGGCCCGCGGCGGGCACCACCGGCCCGCTGGCCCGCACCCGCTTCGCCACGTGGGCGCCGCGGCGGCGCACCCACCTGCTGTGCGTGGCCTGCGCGGGCCTTCTCACCCTGTTGTCCGTCATGAGCATGGCCCCCCTGCACCCCGAGTGGGTCGGCTACCAGGTGGCCGGGGGCCTGGGCCTGGCCCTGGTGTCGGTGTGGCCGCTGGGGAGCGGTGCGCTCAGCCTCCTGGCCTCGGGCGTCTTCCAGGTGGTGGCGCGCGGGGCCAGCGGCCCCATGCTGCCCCCGCTCGGACCGTGGCTGTGCGCCTCGGTCCTCCTGTCGCGCGGCTTCCCCCGCGTGGTGGCCTACGGCCTGGCGGCCCTCAACGTCGCCCTCGAGTACGTCACATTCCAATTGAGCACGCGGCCGAGCTACGAGTCGGAATTCTACGTGATGCTAGGGGGTGCGGGCTGCTTCTTCCTGATCATCGCCGAGCTCATGCGCCGCCCGCGCCAGCAGGCCGACGCGGTGGCCGAACGCTACCGGGAGGACCTGGAGCGCCAGCGCCTCCTCGTGGTCTCCGAGCTGCACGACACGGTCGTGCGCGACCTCACCCGGGCGGTCATGACCGCCGAGCAGGCGCGACTCGCCCGGCCCGGCGCCGCGCTCGCCCGCGACCTGAGCGCGCTCACGACCTCCGTGCGCACCGCCGTCGAGCAGCTGCGGGGCAGCCTGCGGGCCATGAGCGACGCCGGTGGGGCCTCCGGTCTGGACGTCCTGGCCTCCTCCGCCCCCCGCCCCCTGGCCGAGGTCGTCGACGAGGCCCGCGCCGCCCTCGCCGGCCGCGGGATCGCCCTGGAGGCGGTCGGCCTGGAGGCGCTCGACGCCGACGCCGTGCCGCCGGGCGTGCACCAGCAGCTCGTGCGCGTCCTCAGCGAGCTGGTGAGCAATACGGCCAGGTACGCGGCGCCCGGCGGCGCCCGGCTCGTCGTCGGGACCGACGGGCGGAGCCTGAGGGCCGTGGTCTCCAACGCCGTCCCGGCGGCGGGGCCGGGGGAGTCGGACGCCCCCGTCCTGCCCGGCCTGGGGCTGACGGGGGCGCGACGGCGCGTCGAGTCGCTGGGCGGGGCCTTCGACGTCGTCCGCGCGCCGGGCCGGTGGACCGTGTCCCTGAGCGTGCCGCTGCCGCGGAAGGCGACGTCGTGAGCGCCGTCGGCCCGGAGAACGAGAGGGGCGGACGGGGCGCCGCGCGGACGATGCTGTGGAGCGCCACGAACTTCGCCACCTGGTCGCCGCGGCGGCGCACCCACCTGCTGTACGCGCTGGCCGCGGGCCTCTTCACCCTGCAATCCATGGTGTACGACGGCTCGTCGAGCCCGAAGATCTGGTTCATACTGGTCTCGGGCCTCGCCGTGGCCCTGGTCTCCGTGCGGCCCGCGGTGGGCGGCGCGCTCGGTCTCCTGAGCTTCCTGGCCGCTCACGCGATAATCCGCAGCGAGTTCCCGCTCCCGGTCATCGTGGGTCCGTGGCTGTGCGCCGCGATCCTCCTCACCCGCGGATTCCCCCGCGTGGCGGCCTACGGCCTGGTGGTCCTGAGCACCGCGGTGGGGCTCATCCCCTTCGAGTCCGCGAGCTCCGACGGATACATGATGTCCATGATCGTCTACGGGCCCATCCCCCTGGTCGTCGCCGAGCTCGTGCGCCGCCCGCGCCGGCAGGCCGACGCGGTGGCCGACCGCTACCGGGAGGACCTGGAGCGCCAGCGCCTCCTCGTGGTCTCCGAGCTGCACGACAC
>ERZ773059.1649-NODE-1649-length-10808-cov-16.335813_pt1 | contig 10808 bp, 27 predicted proteins | sample MGYA00580514_ERZ773059 | MGnify/ENA primary metagenome ERZ773059 (study PRJEB29015, sample SAMEA2737981) | human oral metagenome | biome: human oral; feature: human-associated habitat; material: dental | place: China | collected 2056 ...
ATTCACCCGGTAGACGCAGTTCCCTGAGGTGCAGGTGGCAGCGAGGACGTTCAGGGCATCGGCGATATCGTCTGCCGTCGTATCGGCGACGTCCCGGCGGGCGTTCACGGGTGCCACCTGCTACACGGGGCGATGGTGATGGCGACGAGGTTGCGCTCATGATCGTAGGAGCGGGTGATTTCGTAGCCGCCCTCGCGGTAGGAGACAGCGGTGATCGCGAGCGACTCCTCCTTGAAGAGCTTCTCGATGATGTCCCGAGTCAGGGCCGTGTCGTTGGGCTCCTCGACGAAGTCGGAGCGGATGACCTTGCCGAGGGGCTTGCCGTCGACGTAGGCGACGCCGATCTCGTAGGGGTTGGCAGTACGGTCAGCGGTACTCACGGACGGCTCCCTTCACTAGTGGGATGGTCTCCATGGTGTAGGGCTGGTCGGTGGCGATGCGGACTGTCCCGCTGGTCGTCAGCATGAGCTCGTTGGGCATATCTACGCGAGTCATGCTGGCCCCGTCCGGGCGTGACGTGATGGCTTCGATCCTGATTGTGTCCGACGGTTCGACGGTGACAACTCCCGAGATCGTGTACCGCTGGATGACCCCGCTGGGGGCGAGGACGTCGATGGTGACGTTCTCTAGGGCTGTCTTGGTGATTTCGAGGAGGGTGCCCAGGTCGTTGACCAGGCCGCGTTCTGCGTCGAAGTCGTAGCCGCCGCGGTAGCCGTCCCCGTCCTTCCAGGCGGCGAGGTTCCGCTCGATGTCCTCGATGACCTGCTTCGTGGTCTGCTCGTCACTCATTGGTGTTCTCCTCGGGTGTGTGGACGATGGTGTAGGGGCCATATGCGGCCTCTAGGTGGTCGTCGGTCGTTGTGGGGTTGAATTCGGCGGGGGTCCAAAGGCCGCCATCGTCGCACTGCCAGGCGACGCCGGCATTGTCGATGACGACGGTCCCGGCAGGCAGATCGCGGGAGTCTTCTCCGCCGTCGATGGTTTCCGGGACAAGATCACGCGTCCGCTGAAGCTCATCGCAGAGCTCCTGCAACTGGCAGAGCAGTTCGATGGCGACGCCGCGGATGGTGCCGATACGGCCAGTGTGGCCGGCCTTCACATCCTCAACGATCCGGTCATCACTGATGTCGGCGACCATTTGCTTGAGGTAAGGGAGAAGGGATACCCGTTTGGCCGTGTGCCGCTCTTCGAGGAGCCGGCCGAGAAAGTCCCGCTCACGCAGGACGGCAAGTTCCTGCCCCATGTGCTCGGTCTTCTCTCGTAGGTGCTCGACCTCCAGGCGGAGGTCCGAGTTCTCTCGGCGTAGGAAGCCTGCGGTGTCTTCAGTCATTGGTGTTCTCCTTGGGGTTGTATGCGATGGTGTAGGGGGCGAGGAGGGGGTGAAGCTCGGGGCGCTTACCCCGAACGACATCTTTAACTAACCTCCACCAGCCACCTTCACTGGAGATCCACGGATAGCCGTCGACATCTAGCGCAACGGTCCCGCTGGGCGCCCCGCGTGACGCTTCTCCTCCCCCGTTCACGCGCGGGCGACTAGCCTCAGCCTCTTCGAGGAGTGCGTTATAGCGGCCGCGCCAGGCAGCAGCCTCGCCCGCCTCGGAAGTCAGGTTCGCAATCTCCTCCTCAAGGTCGGCGATCTGGTTGAGGAGGACGATTACGTCATGCTCAGCGGCATCCATGCGCCACGCTCCGGGACCGTACTCCCGGCCCTGAGCCCAGTTGTCTAATCGGGCGCGAATCTGCTCCCGGTAGTCCCGGACACGCTTATCATCAGTGCTCACTGGTGTCCTCCTTAGGCTCCCATACGATGGTGTAGGGGCCGAACTTCTCCAGGAGCTCCTCCTCGGCGGGGTCTTCATCGTGGGAGTACAACGGGGTCCAACCGTTCTTGTCGAGGCCCCAGACGTCGCCATTTTGGTCAACGGCGATGGTGTTGTCAGGGAGCCCCCGTGACGCCTCTCCGCCGCTGATGGTGCGTGGTGTGGCCGGCTCCCGTTTCAGGGCAGCGAGCAGCACACGCTGTCTCTCGTTCTCCGCCATGAGCTGGGTGTTGCGGCTGGATAGCCGAGTGATCTCCTTGAGAAGGTTCTCAGTGGTTTGGAACAGGTGCCAATAGGTGACAGTGATGGAGGCTTTCGCTTCGTCGAGCTCACGCTGAAGGATGGACTCGCTCACCGTTCCCCTCCGTCCTGGTATCGCACGAGCCAGGCGAGGGCGAGGGCCCCTACCTGGGTGACCTCCGAGATGAGGTCGGCGTTGTGGCCCGTGTCCTGGGCGTTGTCGTAGGTGAGGGCCGCGCAAACCTCCCCCGCCTCCTCCGCCAACGCGTAGAAGCGGTTTTCGTCCGTCGGGCCGTCGCAGTCGAGCGTCATCCCAGGGTGCTTGACGGCGGCCCGCTCCCACTCGGCGACGAACGCGGCCGCCGGATCCTCGACACCGAGGTTTGCGAGCAGTGCCGAGGCCCACCAGGCGATAGCTCGAAGGTAGCCACACAGTGCGGCCCCTTGCCCCTTCTTGAGCGTCCTGCCTTCGTCGACCCGAAGGGCGATCCCTGCGAGGTCGCTGTGCCAGAATCCTACGACCGTAAGTGGCAGCACTAACTGTGTGGACGCCTCGTCAGCAATCTCTTTAGCGACGTCAGTGAATGGGCAGGTGGTCATGACAGGGCTCCTCCGATCTGGGTCCAGATCGCCACGATTCCCCACACGATGAGGGAGAACACGGCGAACCCGGTAGCGGCGATGATGACGTAAGCGATAGCGGTACTGAACCGCTGGCCGAACGAACGATCAGGATTCACGGTCAGCCCTCCTTACCGCTGGTCTTGATGTCGATGTCCGGGACCAGCGTTTCAGGCCGGTACACCACCTTGTAGTGGTAGGGGTCGGTCTTGGACGCCTCGGTCTGCTCAACCACGTAGGTCACGTTGTCGGACAGGCCCAGGAAGTGCTTCTTGTAGGTGTTGTCACCGACCTTGCAGGTGACCTCGAGCTGGCCCTTGGAGTTGTCCTCCTTGGAGTCCTTGATGGAGCACAGGCCCTCGATGGTCAGGAGGTACTTGTCGGTGATGCCGTTGACGAACGTCACGCGGCGGGTCACCTTGAAGTTGTCGGAGTCCTGGCTGATGTTCCAGGAGGCGGTGTCGGCGGCCGAGCAGCCGGCGATGGTGAGGGCCGCGGCAGCGACAACGGCGGCGGCGAGGTTACGGATTCTCATTGGTCTTCCTTCCGGTTTTGGTAGGGGGTTGGTGGGGAGGCCCCAGGGTTGGGGCCTCCCCGTGGTGTGGTTAGAACGGGGGCTCGTCCTTGAACTGACCCCCGGTGGCCCACGGGTCGTCGGCGCTACCGCCGGCCGGGGCGTTGTAGCCGGACCGCTGGGCGTAGTCGAACGCTCCGCCCTGCTGCGCCTGGCCGTTGTTGCGTGGGGTCTTCGGGCAGAGGCCCCACACGTCAGCGGAGAGCCCCAGGGATGCACGGGGGGTCCCGTCCCGGCCGGTGAACACGGACAGGCGGGGCCGGCCGGTCACCGTCAGGAGCGTCCCCTTGAAGACGTTCTCGGCGAACGCCTCGGCCTCGTCGCCCCACACGGACACCTGCACCCACAGGGTGTCTCCGGCGTCCTCCCACTGGTTGGTGTTCCGGTTGAAGCGGCGCGGTGTCCAGGGCACGTCGACGTTGGCGACGGCCGTGCCTGACGGCGTGAAGCGGAGCTCGGGGTCACGGGAGGCGTACCCGGTGACCGTGAGGCTGGCGTCCGGCCTGGTCATGGCCTGTCTCCTTTCCGTCGGCGGCCGATGATGAATGCGAGGGCGGTGAGGATGATGGTGCTCACGCGGCCTCCAGGGCGGGTGGGGTGTCGGGGACGATGCGGCACAGGGGCGGGCACATCATCTTCGGGATGGACCCGACCATGCCGTCGTCGGTGGTGTAGGTCGCCTCGGTGAGGGACGCGATGACTGCGCTGATGCCGATGGCGGTGACGGTGACTGGGGCGCCCTGGTAGAGGACGCGGTCACCGGGGCGGAGGTCGTTGAAGGTGATGACCTCAACGAGGTAGGTGGCGCTCACTTCTCGTCCTCCTTGTCCTTGCCTGCGGCTGCTGCGGTGATGAGCCGCATGAAGAGGCAGGCCAGGCAGGACCCATCGCAGTCGTCCTCGTCCTCGGTCTCCTCCTCGTCGTCGACGTCGTCGGTGTTGTTCTCGGGGTCGTCGTCCGTGGTGCCGAGGCTGGCGAGGATCACGGACTTGGCGACAGGCACGACCTCCTCCCACTCCTCGATCGAGTCGCATTCGACGCCCTTCATGATGCAAGCGTGTTTCCTAGGGCCGGTAAGAAGGCGGTAGTAGCCCTCCTCAGTGCGGTCAGCCAGGGAACCGTCAACGCGGATCGTGTTCTCTGTGCCTCGGATGATGCGGATGAGGTCGGCGTCAGGCCACACCGGCTCCTCGGCGGGCTCCTCCGGCACAACACGCAAGGCACAGTCCCCGAAGGCCAGACGATCCTGCCCCTTCGCATCCCGGTAGGTCAGGAGGTGAGGCACGCAGCTGATGACCTCGGCGACGACAGTGCGCTCCCCGCTATCACGGAGGATGGTGTCGCCGGCCTTGATGTCGGTGATGCTGACGGTCTCAACGGCGGTGGTGATGCGGGTCATTTGGTGGCCTCCTCGGGCTCTCCGGTGGTGATGTATGCGGCAATGGCGGACCCTGCAGCCAGGGCCTCGAGGTTCGCGGTCTGTGCCTTGGACAGGCGCACCTGCACCGTCGGGGCACTGGTCTTCTCGGTGATCTCGACGCCGTCGGGCATCTCACCGGTGCTGGCAATCAGGGCATTCAGGTTCGCGGCGGCGGAGAACCACGGGGCGACCGTCTCGACCATGGCGTCGGGGTGGTTGGCCTTGACCCAGGCGGTGAATGCCTTCTCGTCGGCGATCCCCAGGACCTCACGGGGCTTCGGGTCAGTCACGCTCACGGTGCCGACGTCGAGGCCACCGATGTAGGCGTGGAGCTTGCCGCCGGGGCCCATGTGCTCCAGGAGTGACGGCTTGGCGTCGTCCATGGCGGCCTTGGACGCCTTGGTGAGCCACTGGCCGACAGAGGCGCGCACGAGCGCCTCCGCCTGCCCGTACTTAGGGGTGTCAGTCATTGGTGTTCTCCTCTTCGATGATCTCGCCCTCGACGACCTCGTCGTCGGCGGGCTCCTGCGGTTGGGGTTGGGGTTGTGGGATGCGGGCGGTCAGCCACGCGGTGAGTGCCGGCGGGTTGGCGGTGCCACCCTGGTCCATCCACTCCTGGGCGATCTGCTCGGGGTCTCCCCCGAACTTCCTGACGAACCGGTGCACCAGGTCCTCGCACTCCTGCCGGAGCTGGGCGACCGTGTCGTCAGGCCCCAGGTAGTCCTCCACGCCAGGGCCGTGCTCCTCCGCGGACATCTCCTCAGGGGCGTAGATGACCCCGTACAGGCAATCCGACGCGCCCTGCCTACAGACTTCGGTGATCGCCCGAGACCGGAGCATCTGCTCCGGGTAGAGGGACCACGGCCCGCGCTGGCCCCACAACTGGGCTCGACGCGCCCGCGCCTCGTCCCACACGACCTCATAGGTGAACTCCGGGTCGTCTGCGCGGACCAGCTGGGCGTGGACACTCATGCCCTCCTGCCTGATGCGGAGCTTGTGGCCGGCCTTCCTGACCACGGACGCCATCAGGTCAGCGCTCATAGTGGGCTTGCCCTTGATGACGTTGATACCATTCAGGGCCGCGATCGGCTTGATGCCCAGGGCCTGCCCGTACTCGATGGCTAGCAGGACGTTGGCCGGCCGCTCCCGGTAGGCGTCGGGCAGGAGGCTCGACGCGGCGAGGCTCTTGGCGTAGGCGATGCGGGCCTGCACGGCGGCCGGGGCCATCGAGTCCTCCCTGACGACCAGGGCGTTCGGTGTTGGCTCGCTCATAGCGGGTAACTCCTCACTCGGGATGGCATGGGTGCTGGTGAGATGCATGGGTGGCCGGCGGCCGCCAGTTCACGGACGGTCGGGGACCGGTGGGCCTTCGGGGTCTGCATCCGCTTCGCGCACATCTCGCACGCCCCGCCCGACCACAGTGCGACAGTCCCAGGGGCGTCAGCGCTGCGGACGCGGCGGTTCCGCATGGGACGCAGGCACACCCGGCAGTGCTGGGGCTTGGACCAGTCGATGCGCTGTTTCACGCCTGGTCACCTTCTCCGAGGGGGCGGTTCACGAAGTAGGCCGTGCGGAGGAGACCGACGTTCATCTTCCCGGCGTACTCCCACCCCTCCTTGAGGAGGCGGCGCATGCGGAGCCAGGCGATGGGGCCCCATCCGGGCACCAGGTGGAACTCGTAGACGTCGATCGGGTTGCCGTCGTCGTCGTAGGACCGGTAGTGGCCGCTCATCAGTTGCTCTCCTTCGCTCCAGGTACCCAGGCGAGTGAGACGATCGCGAACGCCGCATCGATCTGCTCGCTGGTGAATGCCTCGTCCTCGGTGGGGGTGAGCCACAGGGAGTGGCCGCTGACGGTGTCGACGCCGATGTGTGTCCACGCCTGGTCTCTGTCTGTGCGGATCACGGCACCAAGGGGGAGGGCGTCGAGGTGACGGGTCCCCAGGGTGATACCCATGTCGGCGGTGAGGTCCACGACAATGTCGAGTATTGCCAGGTTCTTGCCCACCGCGGCGTCTCGGGCGTCTTCGAGCTCGTTGGCGCGGTCGTGAGCGTTCAGCAGGCGTTTGCGCAGGCTCTCGTTCTCGGCCTGGAGCTCGTCGATGTCGTCCTCGTCGGGCTTGTAGTAGACGCCGGTGGTCTCGACTTGCCGGCGGGGGTAGATGGTGGGGACTTTCATTGGTTCTCCTTGGTAGTGGTAGGGGTGTGGTTGGGGCAGGTGACGGGGCTGTTCCAGTAGTCGTCCTCGTCGACGGTCCAGCCGAGGAGCTTGGCGGTGGTGTGGAACGCCTGGATGTCGGCGACGTCCCGGTCCAGGTCTGGGGGCCTCTCGGGGAGGCGGATGGTGTTGCTGCATCCTGGGCGGTCGCAGGACATGCGCGCCTGCACGCGGGTGGTGATGACGCGGATCATGCGGCGGCCTGGGCGTTGATCATGCGGGCCATGGCGCGCTCACGATCCTGCATGGGGGCGATCACCTGGCAGGCGGGCTCACCTTCCGCGAACAGGGTGAGAAGTCGCCTGGCCTGCTTGGCGGTGTCCTCTTCGAGCGCCTTGTGCGCCGGGGTGCCCTCGTCGGTGGCGCACGCCGCGCAGGCGCGGTCGCTGGTGTCCCACTCCTCCAGGGCCTCCTGGCCCTCGTTGTCGAGGAGGTCTCGCAGCATGTACAGGCCGGCTGAGACCACGACGATGCGGTCACCGTGCTGGACGGCGAGCCGGTCACCGACCTTGAGGCCGGCCTGGCCGACGGGCCACGCGGAAGCGCCTGGGTGAGCCGTGGACTGGACGTAGACGATGCGGCTCATCGTTGGGTCACCTCCCGCCAGCACAGCATCCATCCGCCGTGCTGGATGACCTTCCACTCCTGGGGCCACTGGTCCTGCACCTTCTCGGCGAGGTCTTCCCCGCCGATGACGCGGGCAGCGCCCATGAGGTCCTGCTGGGACCGGAACGCCAGGTAGCCGGGGTGCACGCGGTCGTGCCGGTACTCGGTGTCCAGGGGGATGATGTCGCGGGCGATGATGTCGCCGACGGTGGCGTAGTAGTCACGGAATGACAGCTTCATGCTCATCGGTGGCCCTCCTTCTCGGCGAGGGCGGCGCAGATGACGAGGACGACGGCGGCGAAGCCGGACCAGATGAGCATGTGCTGGCCGATCCAGGTGGTGGAGATGGCGGCGATGATGCCGATGATTCCGGCGACCCAGGCGGCGATGTCGTAGCGGTTCACGCGCACTTCAGGTCACCCCATTCGGGGTCATCGACCTGGGAGGCGTCGACGATGGCGGCGATGAGGTCGCGCAGGCCGTTGCGGGTGAGGGGCGTGTCGGGGGTGGTGGCCTCGACGGCGAAGGTGGTGGGCTTGCCGGGCTCGGCCAGTGGGGTGATGGTGACGCCGTGGGCGGCGTGTGGGCGGCCGACGGCGACGTGCTGGTCAGCGTCGACCGTGGCCCATGCGCTAGACTTGGGCATGATCTTCCTTCTTGGTAGGGGGTTGGTCACTGGCCCGGCGGGACGGCACTCCTGCCGGGCCTTCTTGTTTGGTAGGGGGTGGGTGGCCGCTAGTTGGTCTCGGCCTGGGCGATGAGGGCTGTGGGGGTTGTGCCGAGGTGGGTGGCGACTCGCTCGACCTCATCGACGGTGAGTCCGCGCCCGTGGTTAGTGAGCCTGCGGCGGAGGGTTACGTGGGGGATTCCGGTCTTTTCTGCTACTGAGAAAACCGAGAGGTTATTTCCCTGGATTTGTCGGTTAATGACCCCTACCAGGCGGGAGGTCAGCGGTTCGGTTTCCATATGGAAACCATATGTTGCGCTCGCATACCTGGCAAGACGCTGGGAACTTCGTTACCGAGATGAAACTTTAGGTTGCGTATGGCAACATAAGTGTCATGTCCACCATTGACAGGAACCCGTCAGAGGGTCTAAACGCCGCCGTTGCAGCCGAGCTGCGGCGCGAGCGCGCCGCCCAGCAGGTCACCATCGACACCCTAGTGGAACGCACCGGCCTCAGCCGAAGCACCATCCTGAACACCCTCAACGCGAAACGCCTCCTCGGCGTCGAAGCCGTCGCGTCCATCGCCCAGGCCCTAGAGGTCAGCGTCACCACGATCTTCGCCCGCGCCGAGGGCCGCATATCCGCCGCCACCCCAGACGCCGCCTTCGCCTAGCCGCACCCCAGAACACGAGCGAGGCCCCCACCATCACGGTGGGGGCCTCACCTGCACCCGCTGGTCACGCCTGCTTGGTCAGGACGTAGTCAACGAAGCCGGGGCTGAACGACAGCAGGCCCCGCTTGTGCTCCGAGACGATCACCCAGCCGTCAGCCAGGAGCCTGCCCAGTTTCCTGACGTGGCTCTTGTTCCTGGGGTTGAGGGTGACGCGCTTGGTCTTCGTTCTCATGATGGGCTCCTCCTCGGGATGGTAGGGGTGTTATGTGAATGTTACGCCGCTGTGAGTAGCGGCACCAGCGGTAGCCACCGCTCACGGCAGCGCAGGCACGTCGCGTGCACGCCGTCGAACAGGGCCACACCGTGGGAGCACTCCGGGCACGCCGTGTCCCCGTCCAGGCCCCGGATGACCCTGACTGGCTCGGCCAGGCCCTCGACCTGGTCGCATCGGGCCAGCAGGCGGGTGATGGCCCGTCCCGTGTCCCACAGGGTCTCGAAGTCGGCCGCCTCAACGGCCGCCGCCGTCGCCGCCAGGAAGTCGCAGCCCGCGGTCAGGCCAAGACGGGGCAGGCCCGCCTTGAGCGCCCCACGGTGCAGGGCCTCCCGCTCACGGACCGTGCGTCGCGCGTCCTGCTGAAGCGCGATCACCGCGTCACGGGCCGGGGAAGCGGCCCCGAACCCCGCGTGCACGGGACCACCGCCACGACGCACGGGGGAGGCGTCCAGGGCGTTGACGCGGCGCGCGAGCTCGGGCGCCCCCCACCTCAGCCAGTCAACCCATTCGCTCATGCTGCGCTCCTCTCAGACCCCGGATTGCGTGGGAGCCGATTTGCGGGCCTTTCAGAACCCTCCCGATGTCGGCGTAGCGTCGGCCGGTTCTGTCCCGTTCCTGGGGCTGTGGCGGCCTCTCCCGCGGGTGTTTTGAGCCTCCGCAGCACCTCGCGTGCACGATCCGGGCCAGTCAGGCCACCCAGCACGTCCCCACCGCGGGTGACAGCCGGTGGGCGACGACCGATCGTGCGCCACGCCAACGCCTCAGCCTCAGCCCGCGAAGCACCACGCCCAACGGCCGCGATCGCCGCCTTGCGCCACGCCAGCTCCGCCTTCGCGTCAGCACCAAGCCCGTCGGGGATCAACGCGCCACGGGCGGACTCCTCGGCGCGCACCCGCTCCGAGCGTGCCCGGCGCACCGCGGCAGCGAACCGCTCGACGTCGATGCGCCACGCCCTCCCGTCGGTCGCCCACGCCCTGACCGCGTCCCGGCACGCCGGCCGGAGCTCGGCGGCGTCCAGGCCGGGCACCGTGTGCGTCAGGTAGTCGTGCCAGACGACGACCTGACCGTCCGTCGCGGTGATCGCCTGCGCGGCCAGCAGGTAGGCCAGAACCCCAGCGACGTCCTGCTGCGTCACTCCCATGGCTGGCCCCCTTCGAGGAACCCGGCCAACGCGTCAGGCGCGGACAAGGCGCGCTGGTCGTTGGCGATGGCGGCGGCCGCGTTGTCGCGCATGATCTGCGCCTGGCTACGCCGGCCCCGGACGCGGTCATCGTCGGCGCGGCGCATCCAGTTCCGCCAGGTCGCGACCCAGTCAAGCTTCGTGCCGCGCTGGCCGGACACGCCCGCCCAGTAGTCGCGGAACCGTTCGGTCTCGGAGGCGGTGTCGACCAGGGGGACGTTCTGGGCGGCCCACGCGGCCATCTCGCTGGTGACGGCGAAGTCGTCGGGGATGCGCGTTCCCCGCCGCTTCGGCTTGGCCTCGTCCGTCGTCGTCGGGCGCGCTTCAGCGCGCTGTCGCACCGACGAAAGGTGACCACCTACGGAAGGTGACTCTATAGGGTTACTAGTTGGGGGTTCTATTGAGGGATTGGGTGCACGGCGGTGCACCGGGGTGGTGCACCGCGGTGCACCCCTAAACCCCTCTTCAGGGGTGCACGCTGGTGCACCCGGTGCATGGCGGTGCACCCCAGGATCG
>ERZ773059.1652-NODE-1652-length-10806-cov-5.051251_pt1 | contig 10806 bp, 8 predicted proteins | sample MGYA00580514_ERZ773059 | MGnify/ENA primary metagenome ERZ773059 (study PRJEB29015, sample SAMEA2737981) | human oral metagenome | biome: human oral; feature: human-associated habitat; material: dental | place: China | collected 2056 ...
TGTAGTAATAGGTAAGACTATTATGATTGATGATTTATTAGATAAAGAAAATTACGAAGCTGTATATATTGCATCAGGTGCAGGACTTCCTAATTTTATGCATATAAAAGGAGAAAATTCCAATGGAGTATTTTCAGCCAATGAATTATTAACGAGAAGTAATCTGATGAAAGCTTTTGATGAAAATTATAAGACTCCGATAAAGCTTGGTAAGAAAGTTGTAGTAGTAGGAGCAGGAAATGTGGCAATGGATGCAGCAAGAACAGCAAGAAGACTAGGATCAGAAGTATATGTAGTATATAGAAGATCTGAAGAAGAAGCACCGGCGAGACTGGAAGAATTGGAACATGCAAAGGAAGAAGGAATTAATTTCATGTTTCTTACAAATCCAATTGAAATTATTCCTGATGAAAATGGCTGGGTAAAGGCAATGAAATGTATAAAGATGGAATTGGGAGAACCTGATGCCAGCGGAAGAAGAAGACCTGTCCCTATAGAAGGATCAGAATTTGACCTTGAAGTTGAAACAGTAATAATGTCCATAGGAACTTCACCTAATCCGCTAATATCACAAACTACATCAGGACTTGAACTTAATAAATGGAAATGTATAGTTGCTAATGAAGAAACTGGTCAGACGACAAGAGACAGAGTATTTGCAGGTGGAGATGCAGTAACAGGAGCGGCTACAGTTATACTGGCCATGGGAGCTGGAAAGAAAGCGGCAAAGGCTATTGATGAGATGATAAAATCGAAAAATTAATAATCAGTGACATAGTTGCAGTAATTAAGGATTTAATTACAGGATAAGTACATAGATACTTTGCTTAAAAAAGACTGTAAAATGCGATTATGATAAATTCTTATTTTTAAGAGAAAGAAAAATTTAATAAGTGGAAATGGGAGCATGAGGTTAATGAAAAGCCTTCATGCTCTTTCTTCATGCTCTTTCTTAATGTATAGAATAATATTAAATACATGATATTGTTTCTGAAAATCTTACGGAACAGGAAGAGGATGATACAATAATCAGATTTTCTTATGATTTTATTCTTTTTTCAACAGTTTCTTATAACTGATATCAATTGCAAAAGCTCCTAAAGGAGCAGTTATAAGGATAGAAAGTACTGCAACTGTAAGAATTATATTTCCTGAAGGAAGTCCCATAGACAAAGGTATGGAGCCAATAGCTGCCTGAACAGTAGCTTTTGGACAATAGGCAATCATACAGAATAACCGTTCTTTATATGAAAGCGATGTTCCAAGAAGACATAAAAATACCCCAACCATACGGAAAACTATAACAGTCATAATTAGTAGAATAGCAGGAATACTTGCTCCCAATGCATATTTTATATTTACAGTGGCACCTACAAGCACAAAAAGCATAACTTCTGCAGCAATCCACAATTTTGAATATTTTGAAGAAAGTCTTTTAGCAAGTATGCTATTTTTCTCCTGAATACCAGTTCCCATACTCATTATGGCAAGAAGTCCTGAAAATCCAATTATGCCTGTCAGAGAATGTTCAAAAGTTACAAGCAGGAAGGAAATATTTAAAATAATAATTACCTTCATACTGTCTCTTATATGTACTTTTTTAAAGAAATAAATCAGTAAAATGGCACACAGGAACCCTACAGATATTCCAAAAAATATGGAAGTAGGAATTTTTATAAGGTTAAGCGCTGAAAATGTACCATTTGAAGCAAGTCCAATGAAAGAAGTAAACAAAACTATAACAAACACATCATCAACAGAAGCTCCTGCCATAATCAGCTGTGGAATTCCTTCCTCTGTCCCATATCCTTCTTCCATGAGTTTTAACATTTTAGGAACAACTACGGCAGGAGAAACAGCGGCAATAACAGTTCCAAGTATTGCAGAATCCAGAAGTCCAAGTCCTAAAAATTTTGGTGCAAAAATTATCATTCCCAGAATTTCAAAGGTTGCTGGAACAAAACACATTAAGACAGCAGGTCTTCCAACTTTTTTTAAATCATTTATATCAAGATTCAGACCGGCTCTTGTTAATATTATAATTAAAGCTATCTGTCGTAAATCTGCTGAGATTAAAATTAAAGAAAGGATCTGATCTTAATTTAAATCTAGGTGCAAAAGGGTAAAATTTAATAAGACCCCGCAAATTTATCTTAAAATTTAGCGGGATCAAATTTGGATTTACGCCGTAGGCGCACTATTTTCGGCGTACGTATCGCCAGAGTCTTTAGGTCTTAAAAGCCACTGTTTTGTAAAGATCAGCGCATAGATCGCAGCGCCGATGCCGTAGCTTGCGTATTCGCTCGGGATAAACTCTATGAATTTCGCGCAGATATTAGGCACCAGCATTAGCGGCGTTACGAGCAGCAATAGCAGGCGCTCTATCGGGTTACACTTGGTTACGAACCAGCCCTGAAGCGAGGAGCTGAAGGCAAACATACCCACGATCGCCGTGGCAAAAATCAGCACGATTTGCAGTGGATCGCTGATCCAAACGATGCTCTTTGAATCCATCGGATCGCCGATGCTTTGGATCAAAAGCAGCTTATTGTTGAAGAAAAACGCAAACGGAAGCACCGCGGTACGCAGATCGTAAATAAAGCCCTGAAGTCCCACGGTTACCGGATTTGCCTTTGCGATGCCCGCGGCGGCGTATGCGGCGATGCCCACCGGAGGGGTATCATCGGCTAAAATTCCAAAATAAAATACGAAAAGATGCACTGCGATCGCAGGGATCAAAAAGCCGTTTTTGCCCGCTAGTATCAAAATCACTGGCGCAATCAGGCTTGAAACGACGATATAATTCGCCGTCGTAGGAAGTCCCATGCCCAAAATCAGGCTCATTATCGCAGTCATCAGAAGTATCAGCACTATGCTATTTCCCGCGACCGCCTCCACGAGTTCTGAAAGAACCTGTCCCAGCCCGGTAAGCGAGATCGAGCCGATGATGATGCCCGCTAGCGCGGTGGCAACGGCTACCGTGACCATATTTTTGGCAGCACCCACCATAGCCCAAAAAATATCGACAAAGCCGACGATAAAATCGGACTTGCCAACCTTTTCGCCAAATATCGTTTTCTTTGCAGGCTCTTGTACGATCATTATTAAAAATAGCACGCAGATCGAGTTAAACGCCGCAGAGATCGCGCTTTCTTTTAGAATCAATAGAGTAAAAAGAAGCACCAAAATCGGTATTATGTAATGAATGCCGCTAAATATAATTTTTAGCTTTGAAACCTTGGCGTAATCGCGGCTGCCGTGAAGCCCTAGCTTGCAGCTTTCCAGATGCACGATAAAAAATAACCCCGCGTAGCAGACGAAAGCAGGGATCACCGCTGCGATCATTACGTTGGTGTAGCTCATGCCTAAAAATTCTGCGATGATAAACGCCGCAGCGCCCATGATAGGCGGCATAAGCTGCCCGTTTACGCCTGCGGCGACCTCGATAGCGCCCGCTTTAGTGGCGGTAAGTCCTGCTTTTTTCATTAGAGGGATCGTAAAGGTGCCCACTGTCACGACGTTTGCGGTTGAGCTGCCGCTTACCATGCCGGTTAGTCCGCTAGCGATTACGCTAGCCTTGGCGGGTCCTCCGCGGAAGCGACCTAAAATCGCAAACGCTACGTTTATAAAATACTGCCCCGCTCCGGCTCGCTCCAAAAGCGCGCCGAATAGCACGAACAGATAGATGAAGCTGGTGCTGACCCCTACCGGCACGCCAAATACGCCCTCTGTAGTTAAAAACATATGCCCTGCAAGCAGTTCAAAGCTTGCGCCGCGGTGCGCGATGATATCGGGCATATAAGGACCGAAGTAGCAATACAGAAGGAAGGTAAAAGCGATGATACCAAGCGCTGGTCCCATCATACGACGACCTGCTTCAAAGAGTATGAAAATTCCGATAAAGGCTGCTACGATATCTCTGGTTAGATAATTTCCCGGGCGCTGCGCTAGCCCGTTAAATTCTATTGCAGGATACAAGATCGCGGCGACTCCGACGATTAATAAAATATAATCGTAAAACGGGATATAAAAATGTGCTTTAGAGCGCGGACGAAACGGGAAAAGCGAAAAAATTATAAAAACAGCGAATGCCAAGTGGATTGAGCGCGCGATATTCGTATTTAGCGTAAAATACGCGATGTAAAGCTGAAAGACCGACCACGCGAAGCAGACCAGCGTCACGAGCCAGAAGAGCTTTTTAGAGGTAAATTCTCTACTCTTTACCTCTAAAACCTGCTCATCTTTTTGTGTAGATTTCTCCATCAACTAGCCTATTTCAGCAGCCCGGCTTCTTTATACACCGCCTCTGCCGCAGGATGAAGCGGCGCGCTAAGCCCCTCTAAAAGAGATTCTTTGCTTACCAAATTTAGCGCAGGGTGTAGCTTTTTATACTCGTCGAAATTATCAAGTATCGCCTTAACTACCGCCCTAACCGCCTCGTCGCTTTGGCTAGCGTCAGTTACGAGTACGGCCTTTACGCCGATAGTCTGCGTATCGTGATCTACGCCGTCATACATTTTCGCAGGGATCACGCCTTTGGCAAAATATGGATATTTTTCTAGAATTTTTTTGATATGCTCATCGTCGATGCCGACTAAGTCGATAGGAAGCGAAGTCGCCGCATCAGTGATATTTGCGGTCGGATGTCCTACGACGTAGAAGTATCCGTCGATCTTCTTATCTTTTAGCGCCATAGGGCATTCTTGCGCGGTTAAGACGCCGTGTTGGGCGAGCTTTTTAAGATCAAAGTCGTAGTTTTCAAAAACTATCGTACTGGTTAGCTCGTTGCCGCTGCCCGGGTTTCCAATATTGATCTTTTTGCCCGCAGCGTCGCCGTAAGCTTTGATGCCACTCTCTTTAGAAACTACGAAAGCCAAAAGCTCCGGATAGATCGAAATTACGGAGCGTAAATTTTTATCCGCCGCGCCTTGAAATTTGCCCGTACCGTTGTATTTATCATAGACGACGTCGCTTTGAACGAAGCCGAAATTTAGCTCTTTTTTAAGCACGTTATTGACGTTATACGTCGAGCCGCCCGTCGATTGCACGGAGCATTTCATATTTTTATCCATATTTACCAAGCGGCAAATCGCGCCGCCTACCGGATAATAGGTGCCGGTCATACCGCCGGTGCCGATATTGATGAACTCCTTAGCGCCTGAAACGCTAGCTAGTAAGGCCAAACCGGCCAAAGCAACAGAAAATTTTTTCATCTTTGCTCCTTTTTGAGTTAAAAGTTTGAAAGTATTGCTAAATTTCTATAAAATTCTAATAAAAACAGATCGAATTTCGCGCAAATTTACGATTTTACACATCGTGGTGCAGGTGATTTAATATCAAAGTAGGGTGGCGATCTGCTCTGATATGCGGAATTTTACCGCGATAAAATTCTAAGCTTGAAATCCAAACATCTGGAGATAAAATTTAACGCTATAAATTTAAAGTCTTAATAACTTACGCTGCTAAGATACAGCCCGTTCGGCGGAAAGGGGATTCTGCTAAGCGCTCGCGAGAAGCTGATCTTGCGCCCGCTCTGCACGGATTTTAGGGCGTTTGCGACCATCAGCCGCACCTGCGCTCGCAAAAATCCGTTGGCTTTAAAATTTATCAAGGTCAAATTTCTAAAAGAGTAGGCGCGCGCGACGTAGAGCTCGCGCACAGGGCTTTTTATGTCGCTGCCGCTTTTCATAAACTCGCTAAAATCGTGCTCGCCGACGAAATTTGCAAGCGCAGCATTGAGCGCGGCAAGATCCACGCGCGGATAAAACACGCAAAAATCGCTAAGAAAGGGGCTTGGACGTCCGTGGTTCAAGACGTAGCGATAGCAGCGCGCCACGGCGTCGTAACGCGGATGAAAGTCGCGCGGTACCTGGCTGATGTGTTGCACAAAAATATAGGGCGCGCAGTGGCGGTTTATGAGCTCTTTTAGACGCGGCAGCTCCCAGTGCACGGCGCATTCGACGCAGCTTACCTGGCGCAGCGCGTGCACCCCTTTATCGGTGCGCGAGCTGCTGATAAGCGGCGCAAAGATCCCCACTCGCCCCAAAGCCGCGCGCAGCACGTCCTCGACGCCGTGCCCGTGGGGTTGAGACTGCGAGCCGCTAAATTTAGAGCCGTCGTAGGAATAGACGAGCTTGAGCTTTACGCGCTCGGAGTTTGCGCTCGCTGCAAAGTCGCTTGCAGGCGCGCTTTCAATAATATTTTTGAGTTCGGACGCGCTTGCGAGGGTGTTTGCGGAAATACCCGCTTTGTAGGCGGCGTCTGCTTTGAGAGAGTTTGCGGCACGGGCGTCTGCGGGACTTGTGCAAATCTTTTCTATGCTTGTCGCGCAAATATCGGAAGCGGCGGTATCGGCGGAATTTTTGCGGGCGGAATTTAAATTTGCCGCGCGCGTAGTCTTTTTAGCGGAAACGGCGTCCAAATTTCGCCTGACGCTTTCTTGCTTCAAACTGCAATCAGGCGCAGTATGGATAGCCGTATCGCTCGCCGAGCTTACGAGAGCGGAATTTTTAAAATTTGAAAACCTGTCGTTTAAGATCAAAGCTTGCTCGCCGTTTTGCGCTTTGCATTTTAAATTTACGCTACGCAAAATTTTAGACGCGCTAGGCTCGCTCGCCGAAATTTTATCCGCTAAATTTCGAGCGGACGAGCTTTTGTTTAAAATTTCGCCGCCGCAAAGCTCGGAGCTTTTTTCAGTACCTTGGGGCAATTTTGATCCTGTAGTAAAGCAGCGATGCGATAAGCGTAACGCCGAATGTCACTGGAAGCGCGATGCTCGGATGTTTGGAGAGCAGCATGATCAGCGCGAAGTAGCTAAAAAGCACGCCGAAGATCCCCGCGTAAACGAAGCCCTTTTCGTAGCGATAGGTCACGATGCCGAGGCTTAGCGCAAACAGAAAGCTCGCCAGCGGAAAGAGCGAGACGAGGGTGTAGATGCTAAATTCTTTCCTGCGCTTTTCGCTGCCGCCCATCTCGCTCCAGTATCCGATCACGCCGCCTCCGCCGCGGATATTGCGGTCGCTTTGTGTGCGCAGAGTTAGGCTTTCAAACTCGCTTACGTGCCATTGATCGCCGCCCATCGTGTAAATTTTGCCGTCGTGTAGCATCGCCGAAAAGCTCGCGTTTTCGTTTTTAAACTCGCCGCTGCGCGCTACGATCATCCGCTCATGATCCTGCGAGCCACCTGGATTATACAGCACCAGATCCTTATACAGCGTGCTTGTGCCGTTGTTTTCCTGCGAATCGATAAAAACGAGCCAGTCGGAGAATTTCTGCCCGAATTCGTTGGATTTGATATTTAGCGTCGCGCTAATTTTTTTGTAATCGATGAAATTGTCCTTTAAATTTTCGGCTATCGGCATCATAAAAAGCGATACGAAAAGTAGCGCCAAGGAACACAGCGCGGCGCTTATGCCAAAAAATAGCGCGATCTTGCGCGTGGCGTAGCCGATGGTAAATATGACGATGGTTTCGTTCTCTTTAGATAGCCTAAAAAGGGAGATGCTAAGCGCTACGAAAAACGCGATCGGCACCGTAAATATGAGTATGCGCGGTAGCATGAAAAGATAGAGTTTTACGAGCTCTGAAAAATTTATCTCGATAAAAGACGTAATGCGCGCGATCTGAAGGAAAAATACGATCGACATTATGATAAAAAGCGTGCTAAAAAGCGACGCGAACGAGCCGACGAAATTGCTAAATAAATAGCGCTGCACCCTATCCATAAATGATGTCCAAGAGCCTTAAAATTTGATCTCTAAAAATAAAAGTAAGAAGCAGTCCCATCGATAAAAACGGCACAAACGGCAGCTCGTAGCCCTTTTTGTGCGCGATGAGATACGCAGGCAGCGTCAAAATCGCGCCGATGTAGATCGAGATGCCGCCCAGCTTCCAGCCCAAAATCGCCCCCATAACGCCCGCGATAAAAATATCCGCGCTTCCCATCGCTTCGCGCTTTAGCACGAAAGTAACGATGAGGCGCAGCACGAAAAATATCGCCGCGTATCCCGCCGCCGCGCCCACGCCGCTGAGATTAAAATCATACATCAGCGTATAAGCAAGCGAAAGCGCCGTAACTACGTAAAGAAGGCTCTCGGGTACGGCTTTATACTCAAAATCGATCGCCGAAAGCGCCATAAGCAATATGAAGCAAAGCCCAAGCACCGCGGCTTTTGCAAGATCGGGTTCGCCGAAATACGCCGCAAGCGCAAGCGCGCCGCCTAAAAGCTCGACGATCGGGTAGCGGATCGAAATTTTGGTTTTGCAAAAGGCGCATTTGCCGCCCAAAAAGAGCCACGAAAGCAGCGGAATGTTGTGGTAAAATTTCAGAGCGTGAGAGCACTTGGGGCAGTGCGAAGCGGGAAAATTTACGCTCTGTCCGCGCGGCAGGCGGTAGATCAGGACGTTGCAAAACGAGCCTACGCAGGTGCCGAATACCGCAAAAATCACGCCGTAAACGATATTTAAATCCATCTTTTTCCTTTGGAGCTTTAACTTTTTAAAATTTAATCAAACGCTCTATGGTAGCGAGAAATTTCTTAGTTTTCATTGATTTTTTGCCTCTCATAAGGGAAAAATTTTACGAAAATCGCCGCCGCGCCTACGCAAAATAAAATGGCTATGAGCCCCGCGATTAGCGGCTTGTCGTATGCCCCATATAATCCGCCGAAAATCAAAAATCCCGCCACCAGTATCACGGCGTCCAAAAGATCGAAGTTTAAAGTATCTACGATCCATAAAAACATAATATATGCGCCTATCCCGCTGCCTGCGGATGCTAAAATCCCCATTTTATCGGGGATGAGGGCAAACGCTAGCATAAAAAACACAAGCAGGCAAATGTAGACCGCCAATATAAATTTCTTTGGTTTTTTATACACGCTGCCGCATCTTGGGCATCTTAGAGTTTTCATCGGCTTTTTGGTAAGCTTTTTGCCGCAACCACATTGTATGTAGTAGCTCATAGCCTTCCTTTCGGTCTTTGCACGAATGCGCGGCGTGATTTTTAAAATTCTGCCGCGTTAAATTTACCGCACCTCGTAACACGGCTCGCGCTAGAGCTTTAAATTTAAAAGGGCGAAATTTAAAATTTCTATAGCGCCGCGCGCCTACGTAATTAAAATTTTAAATTTTATGTCGCTGCAAATTTAAAATCTTGAAATTTTAAAATTTCAAGATGTCGCGAGCGCCGCAGATTAAATTTTAAAATTTACCGCGTCGCAGGCGGTAAATTTTAAAATTTAAAGTGACCGTCAGAGCGACTGCGCCGCAGCTTAAAGACCGCCGAAGCGGCGCTGTTTGCGGCGGAAATCATCCACTATGCGCGCAAGCTCCTCGCGCGTGAAATCCGGCCACAGCGTCGGCGTAAACGCAAGCTCGGCGTAGCTCGCCTGCCAGAGCAAGAAATTAGATAGCCGCTGCTCGCCGCCCGTGCGCACCAGCAGATCCACGTCGCCGCTGTGCGCTGTATCCAGATGCGCGCCGATGCCCGCTTCGCTTAGTCGCTCGCCGCTTGCAAGCAGCCTCTCGCACGCTCGCACGATCTCGTCTCGCGAGCCGTAGTTGATCGCTAGGTTAAAATTTAGTGCCCGCCCATTTTGAGTTAAATTTGAAAGATATTCGATCTCGCTTCGCAGATCGCCCTCAAAAGCCGATATGTCGCCGATCGGATAGAATTTTATCCCGTTTTGGATAAATTTTTCGCGGCGCGAAATTAGGAATTTTTGAAGCAACTTCATCAAAAATTCCACTTCGCTTTTCGGGCGCTTCCAATTTTCGGTGCTAAAGGCGTAGAGCGTGAGGTTTGCGATGCCTTCGTCGATGCAAAACTCGCAGATCTGCTCCACGACCTCCGCGCCCGCTTCGTGCCCGCCGGTGCGCAGCAGACCGCGCTTTTTCGCCCAGCGCCCGTTGCCGTCCATCACGAGGGCTAGATGATTTAGGCTATTCACGGATCAGATTTTTTTCAGCTCAGCCGCGATTTTTAGGGCGACTTCGTCCTTCGGCGCGGTGTCGATTACGACCTGATCGTTTTTCGTGATGAAAGTGACCTTAAGGACGTCGCCGCCGAGCTTAATGATGTCGTCCAGCACGTTTAGGCAGACGGCGTCGAGATGCTTTTCGTTAAGCATGCGTTTGGCCTCGCCGACGGCGTTTTCGCGGTCGGTTTCGAGTTTAAAGCCCACTTTTTTGATATTTCCGCGCACGGAGCTTAAGATATCCTCGTTTTCGCCCAGGCGTAAATTCCAAATTTCGCCGATCTCCGCTTTTTTCACCTTATCTTTGTAGCGCACCTTCGGCGAGTAGTCGCTTACCGCGGCCGCCATTATCAAATATGCGCCGTCGGGGAATTTTGTGCTGTCAAGCGCCGATTTTAGCCCGATAGTGCTTTCAAATTTAACGAGCTTGTACGGTAAATTTTCATATTCGTTGCTAGAGATCAGCGTCACGTCCGCGCCTAGGTAAAACAGCGCGTCGGCAATCGCTTTGGAGGTTTTGCCGCTGGAGAAATTCGTAATGCCGCGCACGCTATCGATCTTTTCGATCGTCGCGCCTCCGGTGATGATGACGGTTTTATCCTCCCAAAATTTATCGTTATAAAGCGCGCGCTTTAGCGTCTGCATGATCGCTTCGGTGCTCGCTAGTCCGCCCTTGCCGGTATCGCCGCAAGCTAGGGTTTTTTCTATCGGATCCACAAAATATGCATTGACGCTCGCTTTTAGCATATCGATGCAGTTTTTTGTGATATTGTTTTCAAGTAGCGCCGGGTTTGCGGCTGGCGCTATGACCACCTTGGCGTGAGCGAAG
>ERZ773059.1667-NODE-1667-length-10736-cov-8.366632_pt1 | contig 10736 bp, 9 predicted proteins | sample MGYA00580514_ERZ773059 | MGnify/ENA primary metagenome ERZ773059 (study PRJEB29015, sample SAMEA2737981) | human oral metagenome | biome: human oral; feature: human-associated habitat; material: dental | place: China | collected 2056 ...
TAAAATTTGTTTAATTTCTGAGGCACAGCCTCATTCCTCTAATACAACCTCACACTCCATTTGCTAATCTCTTAATTCTCTAATTCCCTAATTTCCTCATTTCCTCATTTTCTCATTCCCTCATTTTCTCATTCCCTCATTTTCTAATTATTTATTGTAACTTTGCCAAAAGTTTAAACGGATTTTTTGTTAAAAACAATACAAAGTCTACAATTAAAAGTTAAAACAATCTTAAACTTTGTCAACTTACTTGACAGAGAAGAGAATATCTTATAACTTTGTCGCAAAATTCTAAAATATTTAATTATGAAAAAGTCAGTACAAATCTTTTTAGAACTTATCTCAGCTATCGCACTTTACTTGTTTATAAGTTCAATAGCCTATGGAGATCATTTGGTAACCCTACCGCTGTACTTAACAGGGGTAGTGATTATGAGTTATCTCTTTGTAAGAGAGAGACCTCAACAGAAGTGGGGTAGTTTCTTGCGTGTGGTGAGTCCTTTTGCAGTGCTAATGCTCATCGCTGGCAGCCTGCAAGATGCGAATACGAGCTTGGCACTCGGTTATATTGCTAGCACTGCGGTGGCTTTCCTATTGGGAATGTGCATTGCTACTGTGAGCAAGACGTACCAAAAGATAGGTTTATCCGTGTTGGCTTTTCTGCTGGTAGTTGCCGTACGGTTGTCGTTTTCAGCGGAGTTTCAATATTTGATAGGCGTACATTGGTATACCTTAGGAAGTTAATCATCTAATAGAATATAGAAAGAGGTTGCTCAGAAGTCTGGGCAACCTCTTTTATGCTTTGTTACTTATAAAATATTTTTTTTGTATCTTTGCGCTTTATTGTTGAACTATTTGATAAATTAAACATTTATGTCGTGAATCCCCTTTCAAATTTTGTAGTTTTCCCATTGATAACAACTATTAAAAATTGCATAAAGCATTCGAATGGCATAATTATTGCAACAAACTTTAATATTAATTTTTTAAATTGAATCAAGTATGAAAAAAATTATTGCTTTAGTATCAGTGATTTGTTTATCACTAGTAGCTTTTTCTTCTATATCTTGTAGCAAGAATGATGACCCAGCAGACAATGACCTTTTTGTAGGAACCTACAAAGGCAGTATCTCTTACTCAAATGGAAATGAGAAAAAATCTGCTGATAATGGAGCCGTGACAGTTATTAAAACAGGAAATGACTATTATTTCCGTTTTTCAGACGGTATTCCTGACCTTAAAGGTGTTAGCTTCAAAAAAGAAGGAGATAACACTTTAGTAAACATCGACTTGAAAGATGGCGTGAAAATCATTAGAATCAACGCCTCTTCATTGAACATTTTGTATACTACAGATGGAAAAACCTGGACTGCTAACGCAAAAAGGTAATTTTAAAACATTTACTAAAAACCCCCGAAAATATCAAATATTTTCGGGGGTTTTTCATTTTTAATATGTGCTCTTCCTTCCTTATTACTTCTTTTTAAATATCAAATTTATCAAGAATAAAATAACAATAGCTCCAATAGCTCCTGTCAAGATAGCACCAATCCATCCTCCTCCAAGTGAGATGTGAAACACATCTCCTAAAAGCCAATATCCCACGATACTTCCAAGAATACCAATAATGATATTGCCGATGAGACCTAATCCACTACCTTTGTAGATAGTTCCTCCTAACCATCCAGCGATGGCTCCAATAATAAGTGTTGCGATAATACCCATAATTTTTAATATTAAATTAGGGTACAAAGGTAAGAATTATTATTTAAAAAACAAATAAAAATCATAAAAGGGAGAGGATTCGCTCGCTTTACTTGGCGTTATTGTTCAGATTATTTACTTATACATTTTGTGAATTGTTTTCAAATTTTGTACTTTTGCAATTGATAACAACACAATCCCTTTTCTCCAGCCCCGTAAGGCGTTGTGAATTGCTTTCAAATTTTGTAGCTTTGTGATTGATAACAATCTTCTAACATTTTAGCTAACATTAGCTGTTGTTGTGAATTGCTTTCAAATTTTGTAGTTTTGTGATTGATAACAACAACAAACCTTGACGGAAACCGACTCGATAAGTTGTGAATTGCTTTCAAATTTTGTAGTTTTGCGATTGATAACAACTATTATACATCTATGTTAGACAAATTATTAGTTGTGAATTGCTTTCAAATTTTGTAGTTTTGCGATTGATAACAACGCCTACGAGAAACATTATGAGAAAGCTCGCGTTGTGAATTGCTTTCAAATTTTGTAGTTTTGCGATTGATAACAACGACTTCTATTTCGCCTTTGGCTATCTTTTCGTTGTGAATTGCTTTCAAATTTTGTAGTTTTGCGATTGATAACAACCCTCAACCATTTTAAATGATTGCTCATTACGTTGTGAATTGCTTTCAAATTTTGTAGTTTTGCGATTGATAACAACTGTAGAGAATTGGCAAGTTCACCGTTATTTGTTGTGAATTGCTTTCAAATTTTGTAGTTTTGCGATTGATAACAACAATCTGTTATCTAAATATGTTCTTTTCAATGTTGTGAATTGCTTTCAAATTTTGTAGTTTTGCGATTGATAACAACGAAGAAAGAAACTGATTATGATTAAATCATGTTGTGAATTGCTTTCAAATTTTGTAGTTTTGCGATTGATAACAACTATCATTACTTACACCCCACTGGTACTGTCGTTGTGAATTGCTTTCAAATTTTGTAGTTTTGCGATTGATAACAACTCACTTGGCAAATCCCGAATAACATTCAACGTTGTGAATTGCTTTCAAATTTTGTAGTTTTGCGATTGATAACAACATTATTGACGTATCTTTGTCGTGTAAAATTGTTGTGAATTGCTTTCAAATTTTGTTGTTTTGCGATTGATAACAACGTGAATACTGTCATTTTCTAAATCCAAAATACGAAGATTTTAAAATTAGTCTTCACGAAGTACGCTTTCTGTACAACGTCATAGAAGTACGGCAAAAAGGACGTAGCAAACGCTCCAACCGTGCGAAAGATTTTCTGTAAAAACAAATAACTAAACATATAATATTATGAGCTTAACAAATTGTCCCGCTTGTCAAAAGCAAATCAGTAATTCAGCAGAAACGTGTCCTCATTGTGGACATCCTATCAAAAAAATAAGAGAGCAACAAAACTCTCTTGTAACAATGATTGTTATTATTGTTGTATGTTTAATAGCGTTCTTTGTTATCAAATTGCAAGGTTTATTCAAATGAGTATTAATTTTTAAAACATAATATACCAATGAAAAAATTTATTCTAACATCAGTAATTGCCACACTACTTATTTCCTGTGGCTATAACCGTCAAGAACAAATGTTATATGATTATGTAAACGACGGCACACAAAAAGTTATAAACGCAGAAGCTAAAAATCTCAGTTTCAAAGTTAAAGAAATAAAAAAAATCAAAGAGATTACTTCTAATGATAGTCTTTCAATTTTAGAAAATAGATTATCTGATGTAAAAAAAGAGTTACTTCCGGAAGTAAAAGAGAGTTTAGTTACCGCTCGTCACTTAAAGGAGACCACAGAAAATAATCTAAAAGAAGCTATGAAATTCTCTACCCAAGAGGCAAAAGATTTCGTGGTGCAATTACAAGCTACATTAGAAGATACTGACAAAAAAATTGAAGAATATCAAAAATTAGAAAAGGCATATGATAGCGATTTTGCAGGAACTGAATATGAAGAAGCATACAAAAGAATTCAGGAGTACAAAACACTTAACGGTACTAAACTCTCAGATGTGTATAAAGCCTCATACACTATTAAGAATCCTATACTTGGCAATATAGAGCAAACAGTAACAAAAATCTATTACACCAATAGAGAAGGTACTAAATTCATCAGTGCAAAAGATGAATAGTAAACAGAAAAAGAGCCTCGCACTTACACGGGGCTCTTTTTTTAACAACTAAAAATAATTACTTATGAAAACACTTCCACATTCTCCAACTTATTACTCCCGCCAGCAGGGCCACCAATAACCATACCCACCAGCTAACAATTCCTTTCACATCTTTTGTTTTATGAGAAAAAGCCGTCGTGCTTTCTGTATTTCGTAATTCATTATTAGTTGTGCTTATAGTGCTTGTAAGGGTAGTATTCGCCACTATTTGGCTATTGGATAGGCTACTTTTAGTCGTAATCTTCACCTTTCCACCTCTTACCCTTATAGTTTCATTGTCGCCGTCACGAATGCGAGTATATGTAAGCTCCTTACTGATACCTACGCTATCCTTATCGCTCTCTACTGTTACCTCGTACTCTTGCGAGGTGTGTGTATCGAGTTGCAAGGTTTGTTCGTTTTGCTGAAAAAGAGCTGTACTATCCTTGTACTTTATAATACGCTCTTTTTTGACTTGCTTTTGCTCGGTAGTAGTTGCCTTACGAGCCCTGCACCTCAATAGACCAAGGTTGTGAATTGCTTTCAAATTTTGTAGTTTTGCGATTGATAACAACACAAGCCAGTTTCAACCGTGCCACCACTCGGTTGTGAATTGCTTTCAAATTTTGTAGTTTTGCGATTGATAACAACAAACTCACGAATTACCACGTTATCCAATTTGTTGTGAATTGCTTTCAAATTTTGTAGTTTTGCGATTGATAACAACTATGGTCAGTGATACGGTCAAAGGCGGCTAGTTGTGAATTGCTTTCAAATTTTGTAGTTTTGCGATTGATAACAACTTCCCATACAGTAGGAACGGTAATTGATGTGTTGTGAATTGCTTTCAAATTTTGTAGTTTTGCGATTGATAACAACGGTTAGAGAAACCGCAGTTAGTGGCGTACCGTTGTGAATTGCTTTCAAATTTTGTAGTTTTGCGATTGATAACAACTAATGGTATGCTAACATTGCAAGGTTTTGGGTTGTGAATTGCTTTCAAATTTTGTAGTTTTGCTATTGATAACAACTTTAAAACAACGCCTTTATTACTATAACCCGTTGTGAATTGCTTTCAAATTTTGTAGTTTTGCGATTGATAACAACGCGTGGGCATATTTTGGAACAGTTTGGGTAGTGGGGTCGGTTATTTTGAGTTGTTTATCTTTCAACTTCAAATGGGCAGGATTGCCGATGTAAATAGAACGGTATAACATAGTTTAAAGGGTGTTTTATTGGTTTTTAAAAAGGTTTTTTAATATTCACCTATGCTTACAATATCGCCTAAGTGATTCATACGGACTTTTACGATATCTTTTAACCCTGACAAGCCTTCTCTCTTCCAAGTTACATTTTTTAAAATATTATCTGTCTCTACATTAGTTTCTAAATGATGCCTAAAAAAATAATCTTTAGTAGCTATTTTTTGTACTCTAAACAAGTTAGGACTTATCTGTTTTTTGTTCTTAGGATCTAACAAATCTATTTCGGCAGGATTGAATCCTGTTGCTTCGTTAGGAAATACAAACATTTCATTCTGTTTCATAGTGAACAGAAATTGCCAACCTTCTGCTTGTTTATAGGTTTTATCAACAATAGGAAGTCCTTGCTGAGCTCGTACCACAGCTTCAAAGAAAGAGACAATTTGTTCCTGCAAATTACCTTCTTTATCCCTATAAATAGCCACGTGGTGGTTATTGCCTGTACTTACATAATCTACAGGAATTTCTTTCCCTTCTTTATTAAAAGTAGTTTTTCCTAAATGGTCTTTCCCTATGTGCAAAGGTTGAGCGTTATTCACGCCACTTATAGTAACGCGTTTAATCGCAATTCCTCTTTCTTTATTGAGCCAAATAGGATTCTTTTCTAAGTCTACAAAAGCTTTTTTAGGATCATTGCCGTAAGCTTGGAGTCGCTTGATAAGAATGCGTTTTACTCCTTGGTCAATTACTTTTTCAATAGATTTCAAATCTTTGAAATTGTCTGGAGAAATATCCTTGCGGATAGAAAAGTCTTCTTCCAAATAGGTGAGATTTACTTTTTCTGGCAAAGTTTTAGTTTTTGATTCATCTAAATAAATAGGGTTTTTAGATAGTGCGTTCTTCCCTGTAAAGGCTTTTTTAGGGTCGTTGTCATTGGCTTGCAATCTTTTTAGCAATGCTTCGCGATAAAGGGGATTAGAGACTTTTGCGATAGTTTCTTTATCAAATTTTACACCTATTTTTTCTTCTTTATTGACATAATATTGGTATTTGCCATATATAGTTTCTTTGTGTAGCTGACCTCGTGGCGTGAGTGTGATTTGTTGTTTATCAGTGCCAGCAGGTTTATTTACATTTTTGGTAACTACTTTATTTTTTGCTTTGTGCGAAATGAATATTTCTTCGAGGTGTTTTTTGGCTACTTGTCTAAAGTTAGGTATAGGTTCTATAAAAACTCTTTTTTCATTACCATTTTCATCATGTATTTTAGTGGTTTCTTTTCTTTCTATACCTAAAATATCAGTATATAGTTTATTGTTTTCATCTTTTCGAGCGTTGAGATGATTGAGGTACTGTATGTAAGAAGGTTTGGTAAAAGCCACTGTGAGGGCATCCATTGCGTGGTGGCGATGGTCGTTACGCTTTGTCCAATCTTTTATTACTTCTACTTTTCTACCATCTCGACGTTCTATTATTTCAGTAAGTCCTAACGACTGATATTTAGGCATATTTAGCTCTTTCATCACATCTACCAAGCCCCAGTCTTCGCGCAATCTATCGGTGATACTTCCTGAGGTAGAAAGTACATTTTTAGTTACTTGGAAAAGTATTTCTTTAGCTTTTTTAGCTATGTACTGAGTATCTCTCAGGTCTCTATTGATAAAGTCATCACCTATTTCAGAGGCTTTTTTGAGCAAATTCTTGTATTTAGCAGGAGAAATGCTTTTTGTTTTATAAGCATTTTCTACTCTGGTGAGATATTGATTGAGTTCTTCTTCACTATTTAAAGAAGTAATATAATCAAAAGCAGTATATTCTCCTTTGTTACTATTTATTCTATGGAAAGTCAATGTTTTATTAGAAAAACTATCGTCGAACACTCGTGCCTTAGGAACAATGTGTTCTATCTCAATATTTTTACTAAACAACATATCTCGAGCTATAGGGGCATTAGTATATAGTTCTTTATAGTCATTGTGTTCCAATTCTTGATACAAGCGATAACGAATAATATCAGATTTCGTAGGATTCTTGATGCCAAACTGTTTCTGAAGTATTTCGCTAATTTTTTGATGTTCTGATTTAGCTTTATTGATGTTTTGGGTCATTTCATACCTTTTTTGGGCATTTTTCTTCAATTCACGAGCTAATTCAATGCGAATTTCATCGAAATGGAAGTATTTTGTAATTTTCCCTTCAGCATCTCGTTCACTGTTTTTCTCAATCAAAGCGTTCACTACATTGATCATCTGATTGAGAATCTTCTCAACTACAGGATTTCTTAAAGCGTTCTTTTTAAGTAGTGGAATAATATTTTTCAGTTCACGAGCCTCTAATTCTTCTGTGGTTAGAGATAGTTTAGAGTGCTTATAACCTGCTTTTTCACAAGCTGTACTATACTGATTTTCTTTTATATTAGGGTATATCTTGCGGATAGCTTTAGTAGATAGGCTACCGTAGTCATCTTGCAAGGCTACATTGGCGAGTATTCTAGCGTGTTCTCTCTTAAAAGCGTATTTCTTTTCTAAGATTCGGTAAAGAGTTTCGTTACCAGAGGTAGAATCATCACTTTCATAGGAATAAAGCAAATGCCATAGCTGATAGGAATCCTGCTCTTCAAACTCTTTTACAGGCAAAAGAGGGTCAAAATAAAGGATTTTAGTACATATTCCTAATGCTTGAAAGATATCCTTTACCTTTTCTTTGATTTCGGAAGCTGAAAGAGGAGATTCGTCTAAAGACCAATCGTCTTTTGCAGATTTTATTTGTAAAATATCTTTCACATCGTGAGCTTCCATTTCGACAATCTTCAAATAGGCTTCATAGAGTGCTTTCTGAGTGCGATTTCCTTCTAATTGATTGTAGTTGATTTCCCATTCTTGAGGAGAATAGCCTAATAATTTCAGCACTTTATCCGATTTTAGATCTCCTTTTAAGTTAAGTTCCTCAAAAAGAAGTTGTTTGCATTCCATATCCAAACTAAAAATCGTTTGAGAGGGTTCATTGAATAGATCTAATTCAGTAGATTTAGCAGATGATTTCTTTTTCCTAATACCTTTTCTCTTGCAGGTAACGTTATTGAGTATTTGCCAAATCTTAAATTCTTGAAATAAAGGAGAGGATTTAGGGACAACACGAGCTCCTATGCTTTTAGTTATAGTTTTTCCGTCTTTTTCAATCTCAATTTCTTTGCTCTCAAACTCACAAAATGATATCAATCCTTTTTGAGATTTAAGTTTACGTTGATAGAAAATTACCACATCACGGATTTGCTTTTTAAGTTCCTCAGTCAATTCTTTGTGAAATGAAGCTTGAGTTTCCCAAATGCGTTCAAACTCATCTAAGTAATCCTGACGGTAAAACACTTTATTTTTAAGGCTATTATGTCTATTTTCCTGAAGCTGTGCATACAAGTATTGCCCTACTGTTTGACGATTGAAATAGAGTTCTTTACTTCTATCGGAAATAGCGCCTAAATAGCCACTTGCATTGTTCAAATTATTATTGATTTCGGTTAAGACATAAGCTACTTCTTCTTTTGAAAGTTGTTTAGATATAGCCTCTGCACGCCACTGATAGGCTTGCAAACGAACAGATTCTTTAGAACCTTTGTTTTCAGCTGTGTCAAAATGATATCTTTTAGAAAAGGCTTTTGAAGTAGCATCCTTACCTTTCCCTTGTAATTCTTTGTAAAAACTATCTGTTAGGATATCAGGGTAAAACTGTTTTTGAAAATTCCAAACGAGGTCAAATTCTCTTTGTAAATCTGAACGATAAAAATCTGGGAGAAGTTTTTTATTTTGTTGAAGTAATTGTAGCGATAACTGTCCTGGAGTTAAGTTTTCATCATAGAGGCGCTTTGCTATAGCCATTCCATCTATTGCTTGTCCTTCGTCTTCAGTTTTTGCTTTTCTACTGCTTTTGTAGCCTCGTTTTTTATTAATAGCCAGTAGTATCCTAGCAAACTCTTCTTTCTCAATACGTTCGGTAACAGCTTTAGCTCTCAATTGCCAAGTAGAATGTGTGGTATTTTTGCCATTTTCAGCTAAAATAGAGGAGGGAGTAGTTAGGTTTGCTTTCTGCAATAAATCTATGAGAAATTTCCGCCTTTGTTGATAACGATCAAGATTTAACCTTGCTCCGTGTTTAAGGGTCCTATTGGCATTAGTGCTAATTGATTTTCCCTTTTCAAAGTCGGATTGTTCATCTGTGGTTAAAGAAACAATACGCACTCCTAATTCCTTAATCTCTGATTTTTCTTTGTTTTCATCTTCTACGATATGGGTAAAACCTATTGAAGTGGTACCCAAATCTAATCCTAATATATTTTTCATTGTTTTATATTTTGGTGAGGCAAAGATAACGAAAAAAAGTTAAAAGTAAAAAATAAATTAAGAAATATTTGCACATTAAAAATATTATACCTACTTTTGTCGCAGAATTTGAAAGCAATTCACAATAAGGATGATTCCGTTGTGAAAACATCTAGCGCCTCGACTATCTTCGGGGCTTTTTTTATTCCTTATTTTTTGTATCTATAAGAATAGTTACAGGACCGTCATTACAGAAGGCCACTTGCATCATCGCCCCAAACTGTCCTGTGGGCACTCGTTTTCCTAACAAACTTTCCACTTGCTTTATAAACGTATCATAGATAGGAATTGCAACTTCAGGACGTGCTGCCTTTATATAGCTGGGGCGATTACCTTTTTTAGTAGAGGCATGCAAGGTGAATTGCGACACGATAAGCACTTCTCCTCCTACATCTTTTACCGAAAGATTCATCACTCCATTTTCATCGTCAAAAACGCGTAAATTCACTATTTTAGCCGATAACCACGTGATATCCTCATTGGTATCACTATCTTCTATACCTACCAATACTAATAAACCTTTATTGATAGAAGCTACTGTTTGCTTATCTATATCCACCGATGCGTGAGTTACTTTTTGAACAACTACTCTCATATTGAATTTAGCTATTATTAATTTGATAATATATCAATAAAAAAAAGAGCAACTCTTTATCAGAATTGCTCTTTTATAAGAAGGCGGCGACATACTCTCCCACGTGACCGTAGTACCATCTGCGCTAAAAGGTTTAACTGCTCTGTTCGGAATGGTAAGAGGTGAGACCTTTGACTATAACCACCTTAAATCGTTTTAGGTAAGAGGTAAAAGGTAAAAGATAAGAGCTTTTTTAAACTCCTTTTTGTATCTTAACCTAAAATACCAATTCCTGATCATATTTTAACATATAAGGATAAAAAGCAAATAGTTCTAACTTCATCAACAATTAATCATTAACCATTAAAAAAGAATCTCTACGCGCGAAAAGTCTACGGGTGATTAGTATTACTCGGCTATGATGTTACCACCGTTACACCTGTAACCTATCAACGTGGTCATCTCCCACGACCCTTAAAAGAAATCTCATCTTGTGGCGGGTTTCGTACTTATATGCTTTCAGCACTTATCCCATCCGCACTTAGCTACTCTGCTATGCCCTTGGCAAGACAACAGATACACCAGCGGTGCGTCCAACTCGGTCCTCTCGTACTAGAGTCAGATCCACGCAAATTTCTAACGCCCACAGTAGATAGAGACCGAACTGTCTCACGACGT
>ERZ773059.1668-NODE-1668-length-10732-cov-14.649902_pt1 | contig 10732 bp, 9 predicted proteins | sample MGYA00580514_ERZ773059 | MGnify/ENA primary metagenome ERZ773059 (study PRJEB29015, sample SAMEA2737981) | human oral metagenome | biome: human oral; feature: human-associated habitat; material: dental | place: China | collected 2056 ...
GGTCAGCACGTCCGCGCGTTGCGTGGCGGCGTCCACCGTCAGCACCCGGCCGATGAGGGGCTCGCCGAAGCCCGCCAGCGCCTTGATGGCCTCCGTCGCCATCGCCGTGCCCGCCTGCCCCACGACCGGCCCCAGCACGCCCACCTCGGGCGAGGAGGGCGTCGTTCCGGGCGCCGGCTGCACCGGGTGCAGGCTCCGCAGCGTCAGGCGCGGCACGGGGGCAGGGGCGTGGGACCAGAAGACACTCACCTGCAGCTGCATCGACACGACCGTCCCCCACACGAGGGGAACCCCGGACTGCGCGCAGTAGTCGGCCACGAGATACTTCGCGTCGAAGCTATCCGTACACTCGACGATCAGGTCCCATTCGCGCCCGTGCTCCTCCAACCACTCCCGGGTCACGTGCCCGAAGCGCTCGAAACGCACCGACGAGTTGAGCGCGCTCAGGTGGCGGACCGCCGAATCCGGCTTCGCCACCCCCACGTCCGCCTCGCCGTGCAACAGCTGACGCTGCAGGTTCGACACCTCCACCACGTCGGAATCGCAGATGCCGATGACGCCCACGCCCGCCGCAGTCAGGTACAGGAGCACGGGAGAACCCAGGCCCCCGGCCCCCACCACGAGCACGCGCGCGGCCGCCAGGCGGGCCTGCCCGGCCTCGCCCAGGCCCGACACCAGCCAATTGCGGCGATAGCGCTCCAGCGCGGGATCCCCGGCCTCGAATGGCACCGGCTGGGTGAGCAGGGGCAGCGCGACGGCGCGCCCGCGCACCGCGCCGTCACGCGAATAGGGGTCACCGATCGTCATCTCACAGCCCCGACCAGCTGTGCGAGCCGTCCGTCAGCTCCTGCTTCTTCCACACCGGAAGCTTCGCCTTCACGTCCTCGACGATCGCCTCAACCGCGCGGAACGCCTGGGCGCGGTGCTCCGCGGCCACGGCGACGACCATCGCGTCCTCGCCGATTGCCAGGTGCCCGACGCGGTGCCAGGCGACGATGCGATGCACGCCGGGGCGGTCGCTCTTCTCCGAGACGATCTCCCGCAGAATCTGACGAGCCGACGGGTGGCACGAATACTCGATGGCCTCCACGGCCTCTCCCCCGTCGTGGTTGCGCACCACACCGATGAAGGAGGCGACCGCACCGCACGTGTCCAGGCGAGCGCTATCGATCAGCGCGCCGGAGTCCAGGGGGTCGTCGGTGATGCCGGTTGCAATCTGAGCTGACATGGGATCCTCCAAGGACGGGCGAGGCTTTCCCTCATCCTACGATGAAGCGGCCGGGAGTTTCACGAAACCCCGACCGACGAGCGCAAACTGACTACAAGCTCTCACCCGCCCGCAAACGGGGGCAACACGTCGACGCGCGCCCCCGGGACCAGCTCGGTCTCTGGGCCCGCCGAACGTTCATTGACGAGGAAGCTCGACACGTCCAGGATCCGGGCCAGCGCCGGATTGTCGTCCCCGAGCTGCGCGATCAGCTCGCCGAGCGTGCCCGGCGTCTCGGCGCGCCCGTCCGCGGTGGTTCTTCCGGGCTCGGGGGCGGGCCGGCGATAGGCTGGATAGGCCGACCCTATCCGCTTCGGCGCACCGCGTCCCCCGTGAGGAGTCCCCATGTCCACCTCCGTGTCCACCGCCGACGCCCCGGCCGCCGTCGGCCCCTACTCCCAGGCCGTGTCGACAGGCGGCAGTACAGGTAGCACTCTCTATATCTCCGGCCAGGTGCCGCTGGACCCGGCGACCGGGGCGCTCGTCGACGGCGGCATCCAGGCGCAGGCCGAGCGGGTGCTGTCCAACATCGGAGTGATCCTGGGCGCCGCAGGGCTGGGCTACGCCGACGTCGTCAAGACCACTGTGCTGCTGGCCGACATCGCCGACTTCAAGGCCGTCAACGAGGTCTACGCCCGCTTCTTCACCGGCCCGGTGCTGCCCGCCCGCGCGGCCTTCGCCGTCGCCGCCCTCCCGCTGGGGGCGAGGGTCGAGATCGAGGCGGTCGCCGTCCGGCCCTGACGGCGCGCCGGGCTCCCGGCGTAGGAGCAGGTATTAGGCGTCGTGAACAACTCGGCCAAGCACGTTCGCAGTTCCCGAGGCTCTTCGCTCCTGAGCGAGTGAAGGTCTCCCTCCCGGAACAGATATGCAACTGCGGGTCGCATTTCTGCGTACGGTGCTGGACTGCGTCTGAAGGCACTTTACGACCGGCTCGCGAGGCGGTGTGTGATCCACGAGCAGCTCTCCGGTGCGGCCCTTGTCCCCGCACCTGTTGATGAGTTTGAACTCGACACACGTTGATGGCCTCAACCCTGAACGCGCTGTCGCCGAGCATGATGTCTCGTTAGAACAGGCCCTTGTCCGGATCGTCCGGATAGTCGATTCCTGTTGTGACGCCCGTATTCTCCTCGATGATTCGAGTCCATCGAACTGTGTTCTCGAGGACGGAGTGGTACGCGTTGTCGATCTCGGTGGTGCCCGCCGCATGGGCCCGGAGGATTCGATCTTCCCCAGGGCGACCTCGTCTTAAGCGGGAGCATGTGGACCCTGCCGCATGTATCGGAATGGAATGGAGCTGAGTAACTATGGAGCAGTCTCAGGTCGGGCTGGCCCTCGAGGGTGTCACGGTTGACTACGGCGCCGCCAAGCCCGCTCTTGATAACGTCACCGTCTCCTTGAAGGGTGGTCGGATCGTTGGCCTGCTCGGTGCGAACGGGGCCGGCAAGACCACTTTCATTAATGTGTGTGCCGGCGTGCGGACGGCGACATCCGGTGAGGTGGTGCTCCATGGCGGGCAGGTTGGCTGGTGCGCGCAGCGACTCATGATCGACTGGTTCGTCAGCATCCGCACGAATGTGTGGATGGGGGCGCGTCTTGCTGGTCTGGCGGGAGAGGCGGCCTGGGATCGCGCAGACACGGCGTTGAAGAGTGTCGGGCTTGATGGTGAGCGCGTCCAGGAAACCCCTGAGATTTTGTCCGGTGGTCAGCAGCAGCGGCTCATGATTGCCCGCGTCCTTGCGATGGATCCCGCGATCATGTTGTTGGATGAACCGACTGTCGGGCTGGACCCGGGACACATCAACCGTCTCGCCCAGGTAGTACGCACCGCCCGTGACGAGGGTGCACTCGTGGTGATCTCCTCACATGACTTCACCGCCGTCGAACCGCTCATTGACGATGTCCTTCTTCTTGATCGCGGCACTATGCGATTCCTCGGCCCCAGGGCCGACTTCGTCTCCAGATTCGCGCAGAGAGAAGAGATCTCGATCGAGTTGGCTGAGCCCCTCCCTGGTGGGCTGGTTCCATCCTTCGCTTCTGAGATCGATGTGGTGGCGGGCGATGACGGCCGGAACCTGACCATCACCGCACCTGTTGGTGCAGCCCTGGGTGAGCTGTTACGAGTGATTGAGGCTGACGGTGGCGTGGTGCGAGATGTCGTTCGCCGTGGCGTGACACTCGGTGAAGCCTTCATGGCCGCCATTGAACAGGACCATGAGAGCAGGTGAAGACATGCAAAACGGGGTCGACCGGCCCGGTCCCGGCGCGAAACCTCCCTGGCTGCGGGCAGCAGCGATGATGACGCGTCTGGAGTGGATGGGGGCCGAACTGCACACGTGGCGAAGATGGCTGGCTCTGGCCGTGCTGCCCTTGACATATCTCGGTCTGCTTGGCGTGGGCTTGTCCTCGGCCTTCGGCGGCGCAGGTTATCTGCGCTTCGTGGTGCCGGGTGCGATCGTGATGCAGGCCCTCAGCGGCCTTAATCGCGTGGTGGCGCGCGCGGTCACCGAACGACGATGGGGGCTGGCGGCATTCAAGCTCCAGTCCGGGGTGCCTCAATCGGCCTACCTGCTGGGAATACTTTTCCCGGGCGTCATTGTCTTCGCAGCACAAGCACTCGTTCTGCTCGCCCTTGCTGCGGCACTGGGCGTGCGTTACAGCGTGTTGTCCAGCATTGCCATGGTGGCAGTCGCGATCTTGTGCGTCGTGACATGGGAGTGCCTGAGCTTCGCGGTAGCGGCAGTGATTCGCAACTACCAGACGCGCGACTTCGTCCTAGCAGTCGCCGTTATGCCACTGACCTTCGCCGCCCCGGTGTTCTACTCCCTCGACAATGCGCCGGCCGTGCTGCGGCTGCTAGCCCGCGTCAATCCCCTGACCTACCAGGTCGAGTTGGTTCGCGGCGTCGCACAAGGCGCCTTCGCGCTCGGTGCAGCGCTGATCTGCCTCCTCATACTCGCAGCCTCCATGGTCTTTGCGCTACGAGCCGTGCGCGCCATGCGAGAGCTCTCCTTCGAAGGCTGACCACCGCCTGCCGCCAACCTTCTACAGCGCATCACGGAGAAATACTCCAGCTCATTCGGGCATACGGGGCGCCAAGCGGCACCCGACACGAAGAGCGGGCCGGCCCGAGAACTCGCCTGCGGGATCCGCGACGCGGCGGGCGAGTATTCCACGATCTGGACTGACAGCCAGGGCGTCCCAGGTGCAAGTCGAAGGATCAATACGCTGAGACACATTGAGGTTTTCTCGCCGGTGCTCGTACTTCATCTTGAGTAGGGCGAGGGCGGCTCGGGCGATAGCGGTGGTCCTGGTGGGTGAGAGGATGACGTGTCTGAGGGCCTTGTCGTGTGTGATCAGGGCGTTGGCCCTCTCGGCGGGGCTGACCCGGACGGGGAGCCCCCTGGAGTCGGTCAGGACCTGGATCCTGGCCCGTGGCGGTGGTGCCTGCCGGAGTACCCGGAGCACCACGGGTCTGCCCTCCCGCCCTGTCCCCGGCGGCACACCCCGAGCCCCCGCATCCCAACAACCACACCCCCAGCACCCCATCATCCCAGCGAGAGAACCTCACTGTCAGAGAAAACACCGAGCATCTCAACTACCGTTGCGGCCGTGAGCAACATGCTGATCCGCTGGGGCGGTTCCCGCGCCGTCGCCTCCTTGACGTTCAAGATCGTCGTCATCCTCCTGCTCGTGGTCGGAGTGCCGCTGGCGGCCTTCTGGCCCTTCGGCAAGACGCACGCGCCCAGCGTGGAGGTCTACGACGAGGCCGGTGTCCTCCAGGAGGTCGAGACCGCCTCCGCCCTGGAGGAGCTGCGATTCCGCCAGGACGTGAAGCTCGTCGTCCTCACCCTGGACGCCGGTTACAACGACAACTTCAACAGCGAGGTGCTGGCCTACGCGCGCAAGAACCACCCGGAGAGGCCGGTGTCCTCCAGGAGGTCGAGACCGCCTCCGCCCTGGAGGAGCTGCGATTCCGCCAGGACGTGAAGCTCGTCGTCCTCACCCTGGACGCCGGTTACAACGACAACTTCAACAGCGAGGTGCTGGCCTACGCGCGCAAGAACCACCCGGAGTGGATCAGTGCCTCCGACCCCAACTACTGGGCGGACGGCCTGGTCGTTCTGGGGGTCTCGCCGCGCGGGAGATGGGCCGGCTGCTACTTCGGCGAGGACGTCAAGGTCGACCTGGCCGTGCAGCGAGATATCCAGGACGCCGGCAAGGCCTCCTTCCGCGAGAAGCGGTGGGCGTTCGGCGTCTGGCAGATGGCCCGTCAGGCCTCCGCCGTCATGGGCAGACCGGTCCCCTCCACTGTTGCGGGGCTCATCATCTCCTGCGTCGGAGTGACCGTTGGCGTCGTGATGGCGGGCGTGATGCTCGTGAGGCGCCACGATGCCCGGTCGACCTTCGCCCGGGCCCGGCGCCACTACACGCAGGTCACCGCCGACTACGACGCCACGCAGATCAGGGCGGGGCTCATTCCCACCGACGACGCCCACGGCGCCCAGGTCCTGGCCCGCTTCGCCTGGTTCGAGGACCGCTACGCCGAGTTGACCCTCGCCTTCGAGAAGTTCGGGGACCCGCGCGGGGCCCAGTGGTTCTCCTGGGACCGCAAGCCGGACGCCGAGAGGCTCCGGGCTCGAGCCGCCGCACTCGACTCCCTGGACGACGCCATCGCCAACGCCTCCGCCCTGCTGACCATGTCCGAGGGCTGGCGGGAGGCCTGGCGCAACGAGCAGGGGCCGGTCCGGGAGGACCTGGCCTCCTTCAAGAAGCTGTGCTCCTCTGTCCAGGCCAAGGGCCGCGTTGACACCACGCAGGACCGCACCTGGGCGAAGGTGATCTCGAACCGGATGGCTGTGATGACCAACGACCTGGAAGCGGGGGCGCTGTCGCCCTCGGCGGCTCTCGACGAGATGGACGACATGGCCGAGGACGTGCGTGCGCGCGCCGACTCCTTGGCGCAGCGGGCGCTGAAGGCCGACACGTCCTCCTACCGCGACAACCGTCTGAGCCGGTACGAGTCCTCGCGAAGGAGCTGGGAGACGCGCAGCAGCGACGCCTACATGGGCTGGTGGGTGACCGACGGGCACCGCTCCTCCTACGACCCGGCGGCGACTATCCGCATCAACCCGTCCTCGCCGGGCGCCGGCGCCTCGGGGGTGCGCTGGACCGGAGCGGGGTCGTCCTCCCAGTTCTCGACGCCGATCTCCGATCTCGTCACCGGGTACGGCTCGGCGGCGAGCTGGGAGCCGCCGTCGTCCTCGTCCTTCTCCGACTCGGGGGGAGGCTTCTCGGGCGGAGGCGGATACTCCGGGGGCGGGGACTTCTCCGGCGCCGGGTCGAGCTCGCACTTCTGAGCGGGTCTGAGACGGGGCCGGTCGAGGAGCGCCGCCCCGTGCGCGCTGCTGCGTGCGTCGAGATTGGCATTGTCGTACGAGGTAGACGGTGACACCGCCGACCTCGTACGACAATGTCCATCTCGACGGGGCGGGGCGGCGGGTGCAGCTACTGACAACCTACTGACAACTACTGTTAATAACTTTACAGTAGAGCTCGTGGACAGAATCGATCTCGACTCGCTGCTCAGCCTCGACGCGGAGACCAGAGGTGCGCGGCTCGTCGCGGCTCCGGAGTCGCAGTGGTTCGAGCGCAAGGCGTTCCGCGTTGATGCCAAGAAACTGGCCGCTGCGGTTATCGGCATGGCGAACGCCGAGGGCGGGCTCGTCGCCGTCGGCCTGAGTGAGGGACGGGTCGAGGGCGTCGACGCCGATCCCCGACGGGTCAACCGCCTGCGCCGCGCGCCCGTCGAGCTCATCGATCCTCCACTGCTGCTTCGAGCTGAGCAGGTCGACGTCGTCAACGACGAGGGGGCCGCCGACCATGTCCTCCTCTTCTCCGTAGCGCCCAGCCAGCACGCGCATCAGCGCACTGACGGCGAGGCCTTCATCCGTGCGGGCGATTCGACGCTCTCCCTGAGCCGCGCCGCCTGGCAGGAGCTCGTCTACGACCGGGAGGCGGACAGCTATGAGGCGCAGCCGGCGCCGGTCGGGCTGGAGGCGGTCAGCGCCGAGCACGTGGACCGGCTCCGCCGCGACATCGGCGCCGTCGGAGACGACCTGCGCGTGCTGCGCGCCAGGAGCCTCGTCACGGCCGACGACAGGCTGACGGTTGCGGGCCTCCTGCTTCTCGGCGAGCACCCCCAGCTGTCCTTCCCCCACGCCCTGGTGCGGGTGCTGCGCTATCAGGCCGATGAGACCGGCGTCGGTTCGAGGCAGACGATGGCCGCCGACGGCGACCGGCGTCTGGAGGGGGCGATTCCCGACGTCATCGACGCGGCCCTCGCGCTCGTCGATCAGTGGGCGCCGCGTCGTCGGGCCCTGAAGGCCGACGGGCGCTTCGGCTCTGTTGACGTCATTCCGAGGGAGGCGTGGATGGAGGCGATCGTCAACGCCGTCGTCCACCGCTCCTACTCGATGGCCGGCGACCACATCAGAGTCTCGATCTTCCCGCACCGGATTGAGGTCTCCTCGCCGGGGCGGTTTCCCGGTCTGGTCGATCTCTCCAAGCCCCTTGAGATCGCGCGCTACGCCCGGAACCCGCGCATCGCCCGAGTCTGCGCCGACCTCGGCTACGCCCAGGAGCTCGGCGAGGGGATCCGCCGCATGGTGGGGGAGATGCGGCAGTCGGGGCTGGGCGATCCGGAGTACCGCCAGACCTCGACGAGCGTCATCGTCAGGCTCGACGCCTCCACTCGAATCGCGGAGTCGGTCGCCCAGCGGGTTGGGGAGGCTGCGCTCGACATCGCGACTCTGCTCCGGTCGACCGGGCCGCTTGGTACGGCCGACATTGCGATGGCGATGGGCGTGACTCGGCAGACCGCGCTCAAGCGGCTCAAGGCCCTGCAGAAGGAGGGCCTGGTCGAGCGTGACGGCCGTTCGCGGAGTGATCCCCGTGCGACGTGGAGAGTGCCCGGGACGTGAGGCCGGCCGGGGCGCCGTGCTCCCCGTGCCCGGCCCCCGTGCGCGCCTGCCCCATGCGTCGAGATAGACATTGTCGGACGAGGTAGACGGTGACACCGCCGACCTCGTCCGACAATGTCTATCTCGACAGGGCGGGGCGGGGACAACAGCAGCGGGGCGACGGCGGTGGGCTCACCGCGGGCGGTCGATGGGGGTGGGCGGGGTGTGCTGGGCTCCACAGGGGTCCGCGGTGCAGGGGGTTCGGCGTCGGGTGTGGAGGGCGTGAGCGCGCGGGGTGCGCCGTGTCTCATGATGAGTGGGTGAGCCTCGACACCTTCGTCCCGCGTCCCAGTCGTCCCGTCCGCGGCCGCGACAGCCCCGCCCTGACCGTCCGTCTGGCCTCGGAGTACACGGGTCTCAGCGGGGTGCGGCCGGAGCGCGATGACGCCTGGCACCGGGTCGCCTCCGGCGTCTACGTCCCTGCCGGCGAGTGGCGTCAGGCCACGGCTGACAACCGTCATCTCGCACTGGTCGATGCAGCCGCCCGCAAGCACGGCGGAGGCAGTGGGGAGCTTGTTCTCGCCGGCGTGTCGGCGGCGCTTGTGCTGGGGCTGCCCGTGGTGGGGCGCCTGCCCGAGCTCGTGCAGTGCCTCGGCCGCGAGGGCCAGCGCCGGCGCACGTCCCTGCTTCAGCGGCGGGTCAGGCAGGAGCCCGTTGTCATCCTGGCGGGCTCGTATCACGTGACCGACGTCGCCACCACCTGCGTGGACCTGGCTCGCTGGGGAGGGCTTGTTCAAGGCGTGTGCGCCATGGACCATGCCCTGCGCAACCGCCTGTGCACACGCGAGGAGCTCGACGTCGTCCTCGCGCGTCTTTCCGCGAGCGCTCGCGGCCTGGCCGCGGCCCGGATCGCCGTGCGTCTGGCCGATCCCCTGTCCGAGTCGCCAGGGGAGTCCCTCTCGCGCGTGCGGATGTGGCAGGCCCGGGTGCCGCGGCCGGTACTCCAGTACGAGATCCGGACCGAGATCGGCCTGGTGCGCACCGACTACTTCTGGCCTGAGACCGTCGTCAAGCCTCACCCGATCTCGGAGTTCGACGGGGAGGCGAAGTACCACCGTGAGACCCACGGGTGCGCCACCGAGGAGACGCTCGTCAGGGAGCGCAGACGTGAGAGAGCGCTGTGGCGCCTGGGCTACCCCATGGCGCGCTGGACGTGGGCCGACGCCTGGTACAACAGCGGCGCCCGTATGCTCGCCGAGCTCGCCGCCGTCGGCGTCCGCCCCGGCACCGCTCGATGGTGAGCGGCCCGCGCCCGTCGAAATAGACATTCTCGTACGAGATCGGCGGTGACACCGTCTACCTCGTACGAGAATGTCTATCTCGACAGGGTGGGACGGCGACGGCGATACGGCGACGATGGGCGAGCGGGACGGCGACGCAGGGCGCCGTCGCGGGCGGGTGCGCCGTGCGCCGCCGTCGTCGCCTTGCCCGGTAGTCTGGCCGGCATGTCGAAGAAGAACCGTCAGAGGCGCCGAGCCGAGGCCGCGACCAAGGCCCCCAAGAAGAAGCAGATCCCGTTCGTGGCCCGCCCCTTCGAGGGGCTCGCGGGTGAGCGGGAGCTGGTCGCCATGATGCAGATCCTGCCCGCCGCCACCATGACCGTGCGGCTGGACGCCGAGCACGGCGGGGGCGACGTCAGGCTCGTCACCCTGCTGCCCGAGCTCGCGCAGGCCCTCAAGCGCGCCGACGGCGAGGTCCTGGTCGCCATGCAGACCAGCATGCACTCCGGCGACGCCAGCCGCGACGTCGCCGCCGCCCTGCTGGACGCCCGCGACCTGGACGCCGGGGCCGCGCTGGCGGTCAGCGGCCTGCCCGAGCCCGGCGAGCGTCTCCAGGACATTCTCGATCCCAAGGACGTCCCGCAGCTCGACGTGCGCGAGACCTTCGACTTCTGGCTCGACGACGAGACGGCGGACAACCCGGAGGTGCTGCGCTCCCTGGAGGACGCCAAGGCGGAGATCGCTCCGACCGCGCCCGTGCCCGGTGTCGAGCACGCCTACTGGTGCCGCATGAACGGCAAGGAGTTCGTGCGCTGGGTGCGCGCCGAGGACGAGGACGCCTTCTTCAACGCCTTCGCGCGCGTGCACGCCGCCCGCGAGTCGGACCTGGAGGAGGGGGCCCGCTTCGTGGGCGCCTTCCGCGCCTGCGGCCTGGCCATCCCCGTGTGGGAGCTGGTCCCCGGCACCGAGGCCGACGAGCTGACGGCGCCCATGCGGGCCATGGCCGAGCGCCTGGAGGCGGCCCTGGTCGACGACACCCCGCTGGACGCCGCCGCCCGCCGAGCTAAGGCCGGCATCATCTCCCGGCAGGTCAACTTGTGACGACGCCGTCGGCACCGACCTGCTGAGCAGCGGCTGGTGCCGACGGGCGCCGTCTCCGTCCGGGTCCCCCGGCTCCCGGACGGGCGCCGTCCTCGCCCGGGACCGGCGCCCCGCTGAGCCGGGTC
>ERZ773059.1674-NODE-1674-length-10716-cov-7.738111_pt1 | contig 10716 bp, 13 predicted proteins | sample MGYA00580514_ERZ773059 | MGnify/ENA primary metagenome ERZ773059 (study PRJEB29015, sample SAMEA2737981) | human oral metagenome | biome: human oral; feature: human-associated habitat; material: dental | place: China | collected 2056 ...
GATAAAATATGTTATCATTTTAAATGTATGATTTTTTTAAAATTGAAAAATAATTATAATAAATAATTTTTTAGGAGGAAAAGAAAAAATGGTTATAAAACCTAGATTAAAAGGTGGTTTAGCACTTACAAACCATCCAATTGGAGCAAAAGAATTTGTAAAAAGGCAAATTGACTATGTAAAATCACAAGATAAATATGAAGGCCCAAAAAAAGTTCTAATTATCGGTTCTTCATCTGGATACGGACTTGCCACAAGAATCTCCCTTGCCTTCGGTGCTGGATCTGAAACTATCGGAGTGGCATTTGAAAAAGGTGTGGAAGGAAAAAGAGTAGGCTCTGCTGGCTGGTGGAATACAATTGCCTTTAACGAAGCTGCTGAAAAAGAAGGCTTAGTTTCTAAAAACTTCATTGGCGATGCTTTCTCAATGGAAATGAAAGATGATGTAATAAAGTTCATTAAAGAAGAATTTGGTGGAAAAATCGACTTGTTAATTTACAGCTTAGCAAGTGCAGTCAGAACTGATCCAATTGACGGTGTAACTTACCGTTCAGCATTAAAATCTACAACAAAGGACATTACAGGTCCAACTATCAACTTTGAAAAAGAAGTTATGGAAGAAACAACAATGGGTGTCGCAACTCCAGAAGAAATCAAAAGCACTGTAAAAGTTATGGGTGGAGAAGACTGGAAATTATGGATTGAGGCGCTTGATAAAGGCGGCGTCCTTTCTGAAGGCTTCAAAACAGTAGCTTACTCATATTTAGGCCCAAAAGTAACTTACGGAATCTATAAGGAAGGTACAATTGGAGCCGCAAAAAGAGATTTGGAACATACTTCTGATGTTTTAAATGATTTTTTAAAAGAAAAATACAATGGAGAAGCATACGTTTCATTAAGTAAGGCGTTAATGACAAAAGCAAGTGCAGTTATCCCTATTTTCCCATTATACGCAGCATTGCTTTACAAAGTAATGAAGGAAAAAGGTATCCACGAAGGTACAATCGAACAAAAACACAGACTTTTGACTCAAATGGTTTATGGAAACAATCCTGTTATTGACGAAGAAAGAAGACTACGTCCAGATAACTGGGAAATGCGTGAAGATGTTCAAGCTGAAGTAGAAGCACTTTGGGATAAAGTTACTCCAGATAACTTTAAGGAAATAAGCGATTACGCTGGAGCAAGAGAGGAATTCATGCAATTAAATGGATTTGATTTTGACAATGTGGATTATGATGCTGATGTTGATTTAGATGAATTAGCTAAATTAAAACCTTAATTTCAAAAATTTACAAAAACAAACAACAAAAAATTAGACTATCTTTTAGAAAAAATATTCTTTAAGATAGTCTTTTTAATTTTTTTTTAATCCAATGTATTGGAAAAACAGAAGTAAAATTTGGTTTACTTTCTTAAATACAAGAGGACTTTCCTTGTCTATTTATATAAGAAATCAGACTTTCTGCCACGTACTGAGCCAACTTAACTGGGACTGCATTTCCAACCATCTGCTCTTTTTCTGTTTTATTTCCCAAAAAAATAAAATCTTTGGGAAAAGTTTGTATTTGTAATCTTTCTTCAAATGTCAACGCTCTTATTTTATCTATATCCTTACAAGTATCTCCCTTATGAAATTTATAGCCAGGTGGTATAGGTCTATTTACTCCTCTAATGGTCGGACTTGGTTCATCAATTGAAAAAACTCCCCTTCTTTGATAAGAGCGAGGATGTCTATAATAGTGTTCGATATCTAGTTCTTTTCCCATGTAATTTCTCACTGTCATCGGTACTGAAGATTGTCCTGACAAAATATCCGTCATTAAAAAATTAGTGCATTCATTCATCCCCCCAATCAGAAAGTATCTTTTTCGTTTTTGAGGAACACCGTAAAAGGAAGCATCTAATACAATTTCAGTAAGTCCATATCCTATTTTTTTGAAACTTCTTTTTACTTCACCAAGATTCGTACTTTTAACTATCCTATCTACATTTTCCATCACAAACCACTTAGGCTTATAACCACAAATTTTTTCCGCAAAAACTTTAGTTAAAATTGCTCTTCCAAGACTTTCATCTCTTTTTCCAGCCGATGAGTAATCTTGACAAGGTGGACCACCGATAATAATATCAGGACCATAGCCACTAATTTCTTCAATTGATAACATATTAATATCTTTATTCAAAGCTCTATGCAAAAAATTTTGATTGTATGTTTCTACTGCAATGTTCCAAAAATCATAAGCTACTACAATTTCAAAGCCAGCTTTTTCAAATCCTAAACTTAACCCTCCACATCCGCAAAATAAATCTAGTACTTTCATAAAATTATTCCTCCTCAAATAGATTTGGTGTACTGTATATTATCGCATCAAATCTTCTTTCAGGGCTTAAAAGGTTTTGACCACCACCTAAAATAATATTTTTAATTTCATTTTTTTTCACTCTTGGACAAGTTAAAATTTTAGACTTCATAAAAGGGTATGTACCATTTCCTCCTATTGAAAATGCCTTATCATTTTTTTTGTTAAAAGATAACTCATCTATAATCCTAAAACCCTCAAATTTCCCTATTTTCAAATATTCTAATATCATTTTTGTAAGCCATATCAAAGTTCTTGTTTGCCTATTTATTGATAAAATCTCTCTGTCAACATTTGGTAAAAATAACTTGCTCATAGAAAAAGAACTCCATACAAATACATCTAGACAATCATCTGATAATATTGGATTTTTTCCTTTTGTTTTCCATATCGGTTGCAAAATCAAAGGTTGCTGTTTGTCTGTATGTATTCTGACAATTGTATTAAAATCACAAACCATTTACTTAATAAATGGCAACACCTTATTTGCATCAGTCCAATCCGATATTGTGTCATACTTGTCTGCATATATGTCATAAAGTGCTTCTTTCCTAACTCCATCAATAATCATAGCTGCCTGGTATATGACAGTATCTGATCTAATAACTAATTCTGTTCCAAAAAACTCATCTTCAAGATTACAAGTCTGATTATCAGGCAAAGCAGTAAGTTTTATTTCAAAACTTGATATCCCATTTCCTGTTGTTTCATCTAAAAGTGTTAAATCATTTCTCGGAAATGTACCAATAAAATATTGTTGATATTTAGAGAATGCTGTTTCAAAACTAAAAAAAACACTTTCATCCAACGGATTAATTCCAAAAAATTCATCTACTCCTACTTCAGTATGTTTAATCACTGTTTCTTTGTCCAAAGAAATATATATTGGTTTAATCCTTTTACTGTACATATAACACATAAGAGCTGCTGGAAAAGATGAATTAAATTGATTTTTCCCCCAATACTTTTTTCTTGCAAAATCTCTATTGCTTTTCTTTAATCCAAATAAACTTGGTTTCATGTTCATACTCCTTTATTATATTTGTTATTAAAGCCTGCTATTTCATTAACAATAAGTTTGAGTGTCACAACTCTCTTTATATTGAAATAAATTTCATTTATTATATCACATAAATTAAACAAACTCAATCTAAATAGTTTTATCTGTAATTCGTCTTTTCATAGATTGTATAATATATTGTGATAAAGCCAAAAAAATGTCTTGCTAAAAATAAAAAAGACTGAAAAAAAAACAGCCTTTTTACACTAATTTATATTTTATAAAACTTTCTTTTTCATATATCTCCACAAAACTAACATCAGCAACATCATTATTATAAAAATTATTACTAATGCCCAAAATCCCATATCTTGAAGCGGTAACTTCACATTCATTCCATAAAATCCAAAAATCATATTTGGAACTGTAACCAATATTGTTACTGCAGCTAAAAATTTCATTGTTATATTCATATTATTTCCAATATACGATGAATATGTTTCTCTTGTAGTTTTACAGATTTCACAGTATGAAGATGATAAGTCTAGCGTAAAATTTATCTCCTGTAAAATTCTTGTCATATATTCTTCATATTGTTCAAATTGCTCATCTTCTTTCAAATTCTCAACAACATAATCCAAATTTCTCAATGCAATATTATAAACATAAAATCCTTGTTCTACTTCCGCAAGAGAAATTAATTTCTCATTACTTTGCTGTTCCCTCAAAACAGTTTCTATCTTGTCATGCTCTCCAATCAAAATTCTCACATATTTATAAAGACTTTGAGAAATTTTATGAAGCATATTTAGAAAAAAACGATTTTCTTCAAGAACTTCATCTCTTAATTTTGCATACTCTTCAACAAATTGATAAAAATCGTTGTAATAATCGTCATCTAAAATAACAATTTTATCTTCTTTAAAAAAAATTACAATCGGATTAATCTCATATGATGTAAATTCTTTATCTTTTGTCGATTTTTTCACAGCTGGATAATATAGTTTGTAAATTTCCCAGTCTGATTTTGAAATTCTTGGAGTAAAAATTTCCTCGTCAATAACATTTTTTATCTTCTCCTCATCAATTTCCAATCTTTCTGATAAAATTTTATAATCTTCATCTTTCAAATTATATACATAAGAAATTATTTTACCACTTTTCGTATCTATTCTTTTTATCATAATTACCTTTCTAAGCTTCTATTCTATCTATTTATATTATACTAAATCCCATTTTTTAATATAAATAAATTTTTATAATAGAGCTATTTGATAGCTAATTCATAATCATTTAGCTAAATTATTTCTCAAATATTTTGATTAATAAATATTTTTTCATATTACTGTATTTTTTATTTCTTAAATCTCCACTGCAACTTCACTTTTTAAATCAACTTCCATTTCCAAAAACTTTTTCCAGCCTTCAAAAACCTTTCTATATTCTTCAAACTTACATTCCCACAGCGGATATTCCTCACAAGTCCCAAAAATTGTATGCTCAAATTCAACTTTTTCCTTACTAATTTTATGCTGAAAAGCCTGTCCATCCCAAGCAGTTTCTTGCATTTTCCCAGCTTCAACTTTTTCTAGCTGTGGCAAAAAAATATCAATTATTTCCACATCTGGAAAATCTTCCATTATTCCAGTTATTAGATATTTTGTATACTCTTCTTTCTTTTTTTCTAAATGTCCACTTTTTTTATTATTTTTTGATATTTCTTTTTCAGAAAATTTTATTTCTGGAAATGCAGTTAATCCAAAATCTTCATCATTATAATAACCAAATTTTATAATCATTGCACTACTCCTTTCCTAAAATTGCTTCTAACGACTTTCATAAACTGGATATGCCGTTATTCTAGGGCTTTTGTAACCACGAATTACAACTCCGCTTTTGCTTATTCCCTGCCACATATTATTATCTCTGCCTTTGACATCTTTTCTATTTTCCCAAGCTGAGTTTATCTCGTCAATAATTCTCGCTTCATCCCAGTTTTCTGGAAACATCGTATTTACACCACCATTAGAAGTTTTTGCCTGCCAAGTTCCATCTTTTTTCTTTACTTCAATACTTGCTCGATATACTCCATTTTTAGCTGGATTTCCAATTTTTTTTACAATTCTCACATCTCCATGCAAAAGTGAATGTCCACCAGTAACTTTCCCTTGTGAATTTTCATCTCCACCAATTACATGATCATAATCAATTTGATATTTTCTATTTCCTTGATTTGAAGTATTTTGAGTACGTTTTCCATTTTTATTTTCTATATTTTTCTGTTTAATAGCATTCTTTTTGCTATTTCTCTTATTTTGTGCAACAAATTCCTTTGAAGAATTTTCCTTTGCATTTATACTGTTATTTCTGCTTAAATACAGTTTTCCTAGTCCAAACAATATAATAACGAATAACAGCAATATTTTTACGATTTTATTTTTATTCATTTATAAATTTCCTCCTTTTTTATATGCGTATTAATTATATCAAACTTATATTTTAAAATCAATATTATAAACTTTTTCTAATTTAATAGTTACGAGAAAATGTGATATAATAAATTAAAAAAGAAATCAAAATTATACAAGAATATATATAAAAATAGAAAGGAATAGATTAATTATGAAAAAGACTTTATATTTAATGCGTCATGGACAGACTTTATTCAATTTACGGAAAAAAATCCAAGGAAGCTGTGATTCTCCGCTGACTGATGAGGGAATTAGACAGGCTAAAGTGGCTGGAAAATATTTTCAGGATAAGGGAATCGCTTTTGATGCGGCTTACTCCTCAACTCAGGAAAGAGCTTGTGATACGCTTGAAATTGTGACTGACAATAAGATGAAATATGAAAGATTAAAAGGATTAAAGGAATGGAATTTTGGATTGTTTGAAGGAGAAAGTGAGGATCTGAATCCAAAACATCCGAATGAAAGAACTTATGGGGACTTTTTTGTAAATTTTGGTGGAGAAAGTAACAAGGATGTTGAGAAAAGAATGCACGAAACTTTGACTCAGATTATGGAAAAGGACGGAAATAACACTGTTCTTGCCGTGAGCCACGGTGGCGCCTGCTACACTTTCTTTTTAAAGCACGCTCCAGATGTTCCATTTACAGGCCTTCCAAACTGTGCCATTTTCAAATATGAGTATGAAAATGGTAAATTTACATTCATCGAACTTATTAAGCACGATTTTACAAAAGAAATATAACTAAAAAATGCCTTAAATAAACTTTTACTCTACATAATTTTGTAAAAATTTTATTTTAAGGCTTTTTATTTTTAGCATTTTCCAATGAACTAATGGTCCTTTTATGCTTTTAAATCATCATATTCTCCACTTTCAAACTTTTTCACAATGTAACTGCAAATCGGCACAATTTTATACCCATTTTCTCTTGCATACTCCACACCAGCATCAAACAATTTTCCTGCAATTCCTTGACCTCTTAACTCAGAAGATACGACTGTCGATTCAAAATACAATTTTTCCCCTTCTTTTCTGTAAGTCAATTTTGCAAGTTCATCTCCATTTTCTCCAAATATAAAAAATCCTTCATTTACTACATGTCTTATTTCCATTTTTTCAAACTTCCTTTCAATATTTTATTTTATTATATAGTAAAATCATTTCAAAATCAAATTTAAAAAGTTTACAAATATTTCAATATTTCACGCTTATATTGAATAAATTTTTCAGACATTATAACTTCTTCATTATTATAGCCCTTGCTCTGACTATTTTTCAAGTCAACATTTATTTGTGCAGCAATTTTACCTGGACTTCCTGCCAAAATATAAATTCTGTCGGAAAGCAGTATCGCCTCATCAATATCGTGAGTGATAAACAAAGTTGACATCTTAATTTTGTTCATTATGTTTAGATACCAGCTATGAATTTTATGCTTTGTAATGGCATCCAATGCACTAAAAGGTTCGTCAAGGAGAGCAACTTCGTTGGAAAATAAATATGTTCTAAGCAGTGCCGCCCTTTGCTTCATTCCCCCTGACAGTTTACTTGGATACAAATTTTCCGTACCTTCCAATCCAAAATCTTTAAAATACGGCTTTGCAATTTCCCGTGACTTATTTTTATTTTCACCCTTTATCACAAGTGGAAGTGCCACATTGTCAATAATTTTTTTATGAGGTAAAAGCAAATCCTTTTGCAACATGTAGCTTATTTTTCCAGATTTTCCAGTTATATCTTCTCCATTCATTTTCACATTTCCAGAATCAGGCTTTAAAAGTCCTGCAATAATGTTAAATAACGTCGTTTTTCCAGCACCACTCACTCCTAAAATACAAACCAGCTCATTTTCATACAAATCAATCGAAACATTTTCCAAAACTTTTTTATTTTCAAAAGAAATGGAAATATCTTTTATTTCAAGCTTTTTGTTTTTCTTCACTTAATATTTCTCCTTTTGATAAATTTTCTATTTCAGATACTCGTTGCTATATCCAAAATCCTTTGGTATTTCACGCTCTACAGCCTTATTTTTGTAAAGCCATTCATAAAATCTGTTCCAACGATTCCCATCAATTATTCCCCATTCCTTTGCATCAGACTGGTATTCTTTAGAAATCCACTTTTGGCTGGCTGTTACCAAGTTTATGTCAAGCTCTGGAGAATTTTTTACCAAAATTTTTGCTGATTCCTCTGGATTTTTCATTGCGTATTCATACCCTTTTTTTATTGCCTTCAAAACTTTTTTTGCAATTTCAGGATTTTTTTTCAGAAAGTCATTATTTGCGATAATTACAGGGCTGTAATAGTCAAGTTCTTTTCCATAGTCACGAATTTTCAGAAAATTTGTCTGAAGTCCTGCTCTTTCTGTAGCAATTCCATCCCACGCATAATAAACCCAGACAGCATCAACATCAGTCTTTAAGCCAGTTACAACATCTGTTATAGTATAAGGAATTAATTTTACTTTAGAAAAATCGCCTTTACCATCTGTTACTAATTTTTTCAAGATAGCCTGCTCAATATTGTCTTCCCAAGTGGCATATTTTTTACCTTCCAGTTTTTTTGGCGAGTCTATTCCTTTTTCCTTTAACGAAATAATTCCAGATGTATTATGCTGAAGAATTGCCGCAACAGCCGTTACTGGTACAGGATTCTCATTCGCAAACGATTTTGCCAATGTATCCTGAAAACTTATTCCAAATTCTGCTCCTCCAGCTCCAATAAGTGCCGTTGTACTCCCTTCAGGCGGCTGCACAATTTCCACATCCAATCCTGCTTCCTTGAAATACCCTAGGTCTTTTGCCACATAAAGCCCTGTATGATTAGTATTTGGCACCCAATCCAGTACGATTTTTATTTTCTGATTATTTTTAGATTTTCCACACGAAACAGCCAAAACCAAGATTAAACATAAAATTAAAATTTTTGAAATTTTTTTCATTTTTTATACCTCTCTTTACTTTTTATTTTGAATTTTTTTTTAAATTTACTTTTCCCAAACCATACACCATTTCTGTATTTTTTTTACAAGATACATTAGAAGCAGGCTTATTGCAGAAATAAGAAAAATTACTGCAAACATCTTATCAAATGAATATGATTTTCTGACTCTTGTCATATAAACTCCAAGCCCGCTAAATCCACCAAGCCATTCAGCCACAACCGCTCCAATTATAGAATACGAAACAGAAATTCTAAGCCCTGCGAAAAAATATCCTAATGAGCCTGGCAATTTGACATGAATAAAGTTCTGAAATGGCGTTGCTCCCATTGTTTTTAACAAATTCAACATATCCTTGTCAGCAGAGCGAAATCCATCTAGAAGCCCAATAGTTATAGGAAAAAACGAAGTCATAACAATAAGCGTAATCTTTGGCAATATTCCATATCCCAGCCAAAGTACCAAAAGCGGTGCAATAGCAACCGTCGGAATTGTCTGCGTAATCACCAAAACAGGATAAATCATTTTATACGCATATTCAAATCTATCCATAACAACCGCCACGGCAAAGCCCAGGATTATTCCCAGACCAAGCCCCAAAAATGCTTCAAGCAAAGTAATTTTTGTATGCTCCATAAGCAATGGAAAATCATAAACAAACGCTTTTACAACTTCAAATGGCGACGGCAGCATAAATTTTGGAATAATATTCACCATTGACAAAATTTGCCAAATCATCAGTAATACAGCAATAATAATACTTGGTGCAATTTTATCTGTTATATTTTGAAATTTTTTCATCAATCTTTAAAATATCTCCTTTCGGTTTATAATTTATTTTTACATACGATATTACGCCCTCAGCCCCCGCCTTCACAGCCACAACTTGACATTCCTTCACAATTTCCATAAGCTCGTCAAAATCCCCTTCTACTGTTGTTTCAAATGGAGCAACATTCATTTTCAATCCTTTGCTTTTAATAAATTCAATAACTTCATCAACAACTCTTACAATTTCCTCATTTCCCACAACATTTGGCAATACCTGAATTGCAATACTTGCATTGATTTCTTTTCTTTCCATAATCTATCATTCCTTTCTCTAAAACTGTTTTTTTATTTAAAATTTCTTTGTATAAAAAAATCCCCTTATCACAAGGAGATTCTATATTTCTATAAATTTTCTAAAATAATTTGAAAAGGTGTGCAAAACAACTTTAAAATTATTTCTTATTTTATATAAAATACTCCCTCCGACAGCATTATCTGTACAGGTTATATGGGTTTAATTCTCAGCAAAATTGCTCCCCAGTATTTTTCATTATTTCTATTTCATTTTAGCTAAATCTGGATACACATCCTTTAAGAAAATCATATACTCTTTTTCATAATTGATAATGTACCATTTATTTCCATCCTCAAATGCCATTGTTTTTCCTTCGCCATTTATTTTTTGTCCATTATAAATTATTATAACTTTGGTTGGTATGATTGCATAATTTCTTCCTGTTTCAGTTTTCCCTACTTTAACATTTTCAAAATCATAGGTATTTTCAATTATTTTCATATTATCTGTTAGTTTACTCATCATTTTTATAGTTACATTTTTAAGTTCATTTACAGACATAGATCCCTTTTTAGCCAAGTATGTTAAAAATTTTTCTGGCATTTCATCAAAACTTGCTTTATAATTTCCTGCGACCAAATCTTTTGAAATTTTATTTAGCCGTATTTTAATCTCAGGTTTTACTCTTTCCCAAGCTTCCTGTGCTGTTTCTCCTTTTTTACTATTTTGAACAGTTGTATTCAAGTTTTGATTTCTATTTTTATTTGCAGGAGCAGCAAATGTAACAGCTGAAACAACTAACAGTAATAAAATAATTTTTTTCATTTTTACCTCCAGAAGATTCATTTTTATTAATTATACCTCATATTTT
>ERZ773059.1675-NODE-1675-length-10710-cov-4.989301_pt1 | contig 10710 bp, 4 predicted proteins | sample MGYA00580514_ERZ773059 | MGnify/ENA primary metagenome ERZ773059 (study PRJEB29015, sample SAMEA2737981) | human oral metagenome | biome: human oral; feature: human-associated habitat; material: dental | place: China | collected 2056 ...
AGAAGAACTTCCCAACCTTCCAGCCGAAATGCTTGGCAATCATCATCTGAAGAGCCACATACTGCATAGCGTTAATGTGGTGGGCCACCAGCATATCATTGGAGCGCTGGGTCAAAGTCGCATCCAGATAGATTTCTCCATCTACTCGACGGACATCAAACATGGTCTGGAAGGCGCATGGAAGGAGGCCGTCCGTCTCCTCAAATGCTTGGTAATCCCAGAGTGAGATGATATTGCGACGGTTCCAAGGGTTGGCTTCCAATTGTTTAAGAATCTTATTGATGATGTCGTGTTTCTTAACGACTGCCCCATAGCGCTCACCGATAGTTCCCGTATCTCCCACTTCCCAGTCATTCCAGTAGTGAACATTGTACTTATCATTGAGAACTTCTAGGCTATTAGACTGATCCTGGTAAATCCAGAGGACTTCTTTGATGGCGGATTTGATTGCAATGGGACGCAAGGTTGTAATGGGGAATTCCCCCTTGGCCAAGTCATACTCCGCAAAGGCACCCGTTACGTACTTAGAATTAGCAACAGTCCCATCTTTGTACTTGGGACGAGCCTGCTCAGAAAAGACACCGTCTTTGAGGATTCGTTCAATATTCTCTTTAAAAATCGTATCTGCTTTTGTCATTTACTCTCACCTCATTTATTGTCCTAACTAGTATAGCATAAAAAAAGAAAGGAGGAAAATCACTCGCTTCTAGAAAGCAATTTTCTCCTTTTTTATTTTACTGCAATACAAGTGATGCTGCTCCGATAACTCCAGCGTCATTTCCTAGAGTTGCAAGAGCCAATTTAGTAGATGTGCGTACTTGTGGGAAAGTATTCTCGTCGTAGACTTTTTGAACACCTTGGAGAAGGAATTCTCCTGCAGCTGACACCCCACCACCGATAACGATTGTTGATGGGTTTAGGATGGAGCCGATGTTAGCACACGCGATACCCAAGTAACGTGAGAAGTTACGGTAAACGATCAAGGCAAGGTCGTCCCCTTCTTTTGCAAGGTCAAAGACAGTTTTAGCAGTTACTTCTTCGCCGTCATCAATCAAGCGTTTCAAGGTCGCATCACCTTCGTATTCATCTGCATAACGACGTGTCAAGTTGACAATCCCTGTTGCAGAAGCAACTGTCTCAAGACAGCCTTTTTTACCACAGGTACATGCGATTGGTTGGTCAAAGTCAACAGTGATGTGGCCAAGCTCACCAGCAGCACCAGCAACACCGTGGAGCAGTTTTCCTTCTGCAACGATACCGCCACCAACACCGGTACCAAGTGTCATAAAAACAACGTCCGGTTGGTTGTCACCAGCACCCATCCAGCGCTCACCAAGAGCAGCTACGTTGGCATCATTATCAATGAAGAATGGAATCCCCAAGGCTTTTTCAATCTTTTCTTTAATTGGTTGAAGGGTTTTCCAGTTGAGGTTGTAGGCACCGATAACAGTTCCTTTTTCACGGTCAACCACACCAGGTGATCCCATACCAATTCCTCGGAAATCTGTAGCTGACAATCCAAGCAAGTCCAAACGATGCTGAATAGACTCAATCATATCATCTACAATATGGCTTCCTTCATCCAAAATATTGGTCTTGATAGACCATTTTTCTTGGATTTCTCCCTCTTGAGTTAAAATTGCAAACTTGATAGATGTTCCACCAAGGTCAATCCCAATAATCTTTTGACTCATCGTCTTCTCCTTTTTAATTGAAAATGCTTACAGATATAGTATAACAAAATCGTCCGTTTTGTGCAAAGGTTTGCATTAACTTCCTAGAAATTATTCTGATTTATGGTTTCCAAAGGCCAGAACCATCTACGTAGTATCTGCCACCATCAACTCGCTCATTCTTTGCCATTTTACCATCTGATTTCAAATAGTAATTCCCTTGCCAAGTATTACGAGCGTATGAACCATCTGATTTCAAGTAGTACCAGGATTGATAAGAAGAGTCATAAATCCATTCACTTTGAGCCATCTTTCCGTTTGCTTTAAGGTAGTAACTTCCTATCCATGTGTTTCGTGCATATGAACCATCCGATTTGAGATAATACCATCCTTTGTAATATGAGTCATATATCCACTCACTCTGAGCCATTGTTCCATCTGATTTGAGATAGTAATCTCCTTTCCAAGAATTGGTTACTGGATTACCATTGTCAGAATAATAATACCAATATCCATCCTGCTTAACCCATCCACTAGAAGAAACTCTATTCTGTGGACTATATTGGCGTGGTTTAAAAACACCTCGAGGAGCTTTTGAGCGTTCACAGGCAACTCCATCACCATCTTTGTCTAGTCTTGAAGAATATCCAGGCTCTCCTCTATGGATATCAGAATAGCCATTTTCCCACGCTTCTGTACAATTTGAAAAGTGAATTGTATCATTAGCAAAAGTCGGTTGAGCGAGCATCATCAACGCAGAAAAGCTAGCTAGACCAGCTTTAAAAAGAACTGTTTTTTTCATCATTTCCTCCCATAAAATGATATCGTTTTCCTCTTATTTTATCAAACTTAATCCAACAATTCAAACAATTCAACATATCCATTATGTTTTTTAGTTTATGAAGTTTATTTAGAATTCACTTCCAACTCATACAAACCTCTGACTGCGTTACAGCCATAGACAGCTTCTGCTTGGTTCAAGTCTTCCAAAGTCAAGACTTTTTCATCTACCTGTCCTGTTTCCAGCAGATACTGGCGGTAAATCCCTGGCAAAATTCCTAGACTGGTAGGCGGTGTGTAGAGTTTACCATTAATTTTTAAGACCAGATTTCCAATAGAGGTCTCAAGTAGTTCTCCTGACTTATTGTGGTAAATCTTCTCTTGCTCTCCTAGGCTTAAATGTGGTCTATGAGTTGTTTTAAAGTAGGTAAATGATTGATTCAAATCTGCTTCTTGCAGACAAAGTTTGGCTTTGCAGAAACTTGGGCTGAGGGGTGTTAAGATTTGGCGACTGAGTTCCATCTCTCCAGACTTGCTGATAGTAATTCGCAAGCGATAGTCTTGGTGAGAATCACAAGCTTGACACTCTTCCTCTATCTTTTGTCTCAGGTTTTCTGAATCAAAAGGATAGGCAAAATACCGACTCGCCTTTGTCAGTCTTTCCAGATGTTGATCTTCAAACAACAAGTTTTTCTGGCTGATTTTCCCAGTCGTAATCAGTTGGAAACATGCTTGTTTACGATAGAGAACAGCCGCCTTTTGATGAACTTCACGGTATTCAGACTCCCAGGTGCTATCCCAAGTAATCCCGCCTCCAACTCCATAGATGGCTTTCCCTTGATGCAGTTGGATAGTCCGAATGGCGACATTGAAAATCCGTCGCCCATTTGGAAGTAAGAGACCAATCGTTCCACAGTAAACTCCTCTAGGTTGGGGCTCCAAATCTTTGATAATTTCCATGGTCGCAATTTTCGGAGCTCCCGTTATGGACCCACAAGGAAAGAGAGAGCGAAAAATGGCAACCAAGTCCACATCCAATCGTAACTGACTCTTGATGGTCGACGTCATTTGCCAAACAGTCGAATACTGCTCCACTTGGCACAGACGCTCCACATGCTCACTACCCACTTCAGAAATACGGTTCATATCATTGCGCAAGAGATCCACAATCATCATATTTTCAGAGCGATTTTTAGGATCTTGCTCCAACCAAGCTGCTTCTTTCAAATCTTCATCGTCAGTCAGACCACGTTTAGTTGTTCCCTTCATTGGACGAGTCGTTAATTCTCGGTCATTTTGCTCAAAAAATAGCTCTGGACTCATGGAAATCACTGCCATCTCATCATGTTCAACATAGGCATTGTAGTTCGCCTCCTGCTCTACCACCATACGATTGTAGATGGCAAAAGGATTGGCGCTTAAGTCTTGCTTGAGTTGGACAGTGTAATTTACCTGGTAGGTGTCCCCCTGACGCAAATGATGGTGAATCTGGGCAATAGCTTTTTCATAGTCCTCTGCAGATGTTTCTTCCTGCCACTTTGAAGGCAGATCTACTTCCTCATAAGTCAGAGGAATAGGCGATGTTTCTACGCTATCATGAACTGTAAAATATAGCAGATACTCTCCCAGTAAAGGAGCGGTGTGAACTGCTAATTTCTCCTCAAAAGCAGGTGCAGCCTCATAGCTGACATAGCCCACCACATAATAGCCTTGCTCTTGGTAGCTTTCCACTTGTGCCAGCAGGTCCGTCACTTCTGCTAAATCTCTCGTTTTCAACTCTTTAATCGGTTGGGTAAAGGTGTATCTCTCCCCCAAAGCCCTAAAATCAATCACTGTTTTTCTATGCATATCTTAAGTATAGCACAAAAAGGCAGATGCAGCTTAAGCTGATCCACCTTTTTAGTCATTTCGACTTTATAACGATGCTTTGGCAAATAAATTTCCAGAGAATCCATCTGATTTTTGAAGGAGCTGTTTGTAAACCTTCCATTTAAGATCCTCAGTATTTTTATAATGATTCTTTATATTTGGATTTTCCATGCTATCTAGGTCTTTTTGAACAGCTTCATCAAATAAGGACTTCAACTCAGCATAAGTAGAGATAGATCTGCCATTGATTTCGATTGTAGTAAAGCCGTTTTGAGCTTTGTCATAGACTTCTTTATACCAATGTTTCTTCCATGCTTCAAGAGTATCAAATTGGCCATCAGAGACTTTCTTGATAATGAAGTCATCACCCAACAACCCTTTGTTTTCCTTGCTAGCTTCCGCCTTATATTTGTTTGAAGCGTAACCAATAAATCCGTTAAGATAACCATAGTATCCCCACATACGGAAAGCATTATGTTTAAATGAAATCGAACCAACTGTACTCTTGCTAGTATTACCACCAAAGATACCCGACATCATATTTACGGTTTGGTAAGCACTGTCAAAACCTTCCGAACGATAACGTCCATTCCCTGGCATACCATGTTTTGTAACAAAGTTATGATCAACCAATTGATCAATGCTCGTAATCGTCAATTTCTTCTCATTATCCGTTAAATCACGTAATTTATCCCATTGATGTGGCTCGCCTTTCAGATTGTTTCGCTCAGCGTTCGTACGCCATTCTCGGTCCATCTTTTTGAACCACTTGCTGTTGTCGTTCAAGTGTTTTCCAATAACTGCATCTGCTTCTAGATGATCCAGCATCATCAGAGCCTCGTTATAGTTCTTCATATAGTGATCAATTTCTTCACGGTTCTTTAACTTGTTTGGATCATAATTGTAGATTTGATTGCCATCATTCTGACGTTCATAAGCCATGTTCAAACCTAAGGCACCGTATTCACCATTTGGATTTGTCAACGATGGTGACTGGAGCATACCTTGCGCAAAGGACTCTAAGTCCGTCCCTTCACGATGATACCAACCACCATAGTAAGCCATACGATCATTCACATGAGTCGTTTCATGCGTAAAGGCCGATGTACCAAAATCACTTATCAACTCTGTCATAACAAAGTAGACAGCATCTTGCTGATTTGGAGCGGCAAAGATATAAGCGTAAGCACCATATCCATACTGATAACCATGATATTTATGGATCCGTCCAAAGAACTCTCGAATCGGAGCATAATCTGGTTTCCCATCCTTGTGACCATATCGGTTTGCCCAACCGATACCCGGCGCATCATGATTGTCCCAAACAGGTGTAGGAACACTATTTTCACTCTTGAGGAGCTTATTACGTACATTATCAGCAGCTAATTTTGACCAAAAGTCTAAGTAGTTCACCTGCTCTTTTGCTCTCTTATTGATTTCACTCTTGAAGGCTTCACGAGCCTCCTCAGTATTTTTACCATATTTTTCAAAAGCACTAAAAGAAATGGTATTATAGGTCGAAATCATGAAGAGATGCGAGTTCTTCAAGTTTAATAGAGGCAAAATCATCCGACCATGCACGCCATTATTAATCCCTTCATACAGACGATACTTCTTATGAACAAAATCGGGGTTCAATGATGGCTGTTCTACCACATAAGCATTCTTTTCAATTGCCTTTTTAAACCAAACATTCATATCGGTTTCATTTGTAAACAATTTCATGTTATATGTTAGAAACTCATGAAGGCTTCCTTTACCTGTAGCACCTGCAATCACTCGATTATACGCATCTTGGGATTGGTCGCCCTTAAGATTGTTCTCTTTTGATCCGATAGTGATCAAGCGATCTAAGACATTCACGTTCTTACCATAAAAATCTGGTTTAAACATCATAATATCTTTGATCGACAATCCATCATATTTAATGGCATAGTATTGGTTCAAATAAGCAAGCCCCATCATAATGTTGGCCTTATTGTCTTCAACTTTCTTAATGAAAGCACGTTGAGCTGCTTCATCATCATTTAGTTGATGATCTTCATTTTCAACAATTTGTTTCACCAAGTTTCCAAGATTTTGTTTTACTTCAGCAAAACTTTCTTCTAAGAATAAATCGCGAATGTAACCATTTTTTCGTTCATCCGTGTTTTCTTGCGGTTTGTTCCGCTTGTCCATAAGAGCGCGCACTTCAGGAGAAATCAACTCCACACTGGATAATGTTTCTTTTGCCTTTGCAATCAAACCAGCACGATCTTTCACTAGCACATTTGGCGTATAAACAATATTCTGGTTGGTCACTTCGTACTCTTTGACTTGTTTTACATCAGAGTCAGCTTTGGCAGTAACGGCCGATTCTTCTTTGGTACCATCAGCATAGTGAATCATGATCTGATCAATAGCTGACAAGTCTGTTACAAACTGTCCATTTTTCAAACCAGTAACAGAAAGGACTTCTTTGGTCACCAAGTTTGAGCTAGCATCTAGTTTATTAGCCTGATTGACAATCCACTCTTTATTATAGAATGGTTGTAATTTTTCAATATTGCGATAGGCAAGTTCGCGGTCAGCTCTGTAGTCTTGAGTGGCCTTGTACTCGTCTTCACGGTGTGTCAAACGGTTTAATTTATCTACAATAGGCTCATTGATTTCATACTCATGCGCTGTGATTCCCAGAGCAGCAATTTTCTTGTCTGCTTCTTCTTGCGAAATAGGCTTAATACGATGCTGTTGTTTAGAATATCTATATGAAGATTTTCCTTCACTCACACCAGTAACAACAAAGTTTCTGTTCAAGCGGTCACCTGTCCAATAAGGATCATCATCAATATCAGATGAGCCATAGAAAATCTCACCGTTCTTAACTTTCATCATTGAAACAGTGTCTTCAACGGAACCCAAGGCATTTGTACTGCCTACAACACCACCCGCGCTAATCGGTTCTCTCACATCGATAGTACCTTTAGCTACAGATTTTTTAATGGCTCCGTCCCGATAAACTGCATGGTTATCCCCACCATTTTGTGACCAATAGGCGATGCCTGCAACTTTCGCTTTATGACCTGTTATTTGTGCATCAACATAGGCCTTCTCAACAGAACCTTTCCAGTTTTCTCCAACAATTCCAGCAAGAAAGGTGCCTTGATTCCCACCAGCATGAAGCTTACCAATAAATGCCACATTTGTTAATCTGCCGTTATTATCAATTTTATTGATCAAACCTGATACGTCATTATTTCCAACAACTGTACCCGTTACTTTCACATTATTGATCGTTGTGTTTTTTACAACAGCAGCCAAGGGAGCAACTCTATTTGCCCATGGCATATGAATGTTTACCTTACCAAGGTTAAGGTCATGGATGTGTGCGCCTTCAGTATCGCCTAATAGTGGACGTTCCAAGTTATGAATCGTGTATCGTTGACCGTCTACACTTGATAGCTTGCCTCGGAACTTCGTCGTTACATATGATTTACCAGCTGCAGGAACATTAACCGCATTCAAGTCCGCACCAATCTTAAATTCGCCAGATGGATTGGCCTGCATTGCTTTTACAAGTTCATTGAAATCGTAGTAGATATTCTCCTCATGAGTTTTTGGTTTGGCAAAATAATGAACGTATTCTTCACTGAGCTGGTTACCATCTGTATGCTGAACGAGGTCAGGCGCTTTGGCAGTGACCTTATAAAGCGTTTTTCCATCGACTATCACTTCTTCAATTTTGTCAATCGCAAGGCGCATCACCTTATTATCACGTGTAACAATTTTTAGATAGTAAGGCCTTACATCACTTGGAACAAAAGTTAAGAAACTACTATCCGTTTCCACGCCATTGTCGTCAACACTTATGAGGCTTGTTTCTTTTATATTTTTAACTTCGACCTTTTTTAAATCAATTCTCAGTGGTTCTTCTTTGAGAATTTCTTCCTCGTTTCCTTCACCACGATCATAAACCATTTTTGTTTCGAGTTTATAATCCTTGTAATATTGCAAATCTGTTAGAGTTGCAGTCAAGTTATTTGGTGAAACCGTCATGTTTTTGACGACTTCGTCGCCTTTTCTCAGAGTTAAAGTGATCGATTTAATCGCTGCCTTACTTGGATTTTCCAGATTATAGTGAATCTGAGATGAGCGTTTCAAATCCTGAATATCAACCCTTGAAAAAGTCAACACTGGCTTTTCGAAGTTTTTGGTACCTAGTTTAACAATACGGTCTTGGGCTAACTCGATGACCTGTTCAAGAATTTCAGGAGCTTCCTGCTTCTTGATTCCTTTGATGGTCTTGTAGGTTTTGATAACCTTTTTCTGACCGTCTTTTCCTTCTTGGACCGTAACTTTATCGCCCTTTTTCAGTTGCGTGTCTTCTTCGACTATCTCCTTAAACGGAATTTTTTCAAGACTTTCTTCTACAAGAGTGCCTTCTATTGGTTTCGTACCGCGGCTTATTTTTTTAGTGACTGGTTTTTTGATGACAGTGGTTGTTGTATTTAAAACTTGGTCAGTCTCAACACCTTCGACAGTTTTATAAGTCGTTTTGGTAACTTGGATCCCTTTTTCACCGTTTTGAACCACTGTTTCTTCGTCAGTGTATTTTGTAGGATCATCAATGATTTCCGTCTGGTAGTCAATCTCTGAGATTGTGTCTTTAGTAATTATTCCTTCAGTTACTGTATATTCTGGAAGGTCCTCTTGAACAAGGGAGTGACCTTCCTTACCAGTTTCCTGAGTGCCTTTACTTTCAAGCTTTTCAGTATACGCTGGCAAACTATCTTGAACAAGGGAGTCACCCTCTTTGCCAGCTTCCTGAGTACCTTTGCTCTCAAGCTTTCCACTATACGCTGGTAAACTATCTTGAATTAGAGATTGGCCTTCCTTGCCAGTTTCCTGGGTGCCTTTGCTTTCAAGCTTTTCAGTATACGCTGGCAAACTATCTTGAACTAAGGATTCACCCTCTTTGCCGGATTCCTGAGTCCCCTTACTTTCAAGCTTTTCAGTATACGCTGGCAAACTATCTTGGACAAGGGATTGACCTTCCTTACCAGTTTCCTGAGTCCCTTTGCTTTCAAGCTTTCCAGTATACGCTGGCAAACTATCTTGGACAAGGGAATCGCCTTCTTTACCGGATTCCTGAGTACCCTTGCTCTCAAGTTTTTCAGTATAGGCTGGTAAACTATCTTGGACAAGGGATTGACCCTCTTTGCCGGATTCCTGAGTGCCTTTGCTTTCAAGTTTTCCAGTATAATCTGGGGCATTGTCTTGGACTAGAGATTTCCCTTTTTTAGAAAAACTAGCTACTTTTGTGTCAATTCCTTTAAAATAACCAATATACTCATATCCTTCAATATCGATCACACCTTTCGCTAGTTCTTCATTTGAGGAGGCCGAGATCGTTTGATTGTAAGAAAGTAACTCTTTATTCTCAAAGGCAAAAGTAGCAAAAGGAATGAGGTTGCTGACACCAAGAGAACCAATCAAAAGCACTCCAAGAACTTTCTGACGCTGTTTTTTAGACACCAAAAAAACAGCTAAAGATGCTGTTGCAAGACCAAGACCTGCTAAAGCAAATTCTTTACTTCCTGTATAGGGAAGTTGTTGACTGTTAGTTGCTTTCTTGCGATAAACTACATAAATAATATCTTCATCATGAAATTCTGTAGGAACTTCATGATGAATCAAGGCTTTTTCAGACTCGGTTAATTCTTGCTCTGCCAGATAACGGTAATGGACTGAATTCACTTCAGCTAATTCATCTGCTTGGACTTTACCAGCTGATAACAAACTAGCACCAACAAGAAAGGCCCCGATTGCTACAGGACCAACTCCAACAGTCAATTTACGAATAGAATACTTTAGGTTTTTTTGAAACTGTTCTTTTCTTTTTTTCATTCTCATATCTTTCTAATAGAATCTTGTGGATACTGGGCACGCGCACCCCCGATTAGCTTTGGACGACTAGCTAGAGCTGTTACATGGGCATGACCAATCTCACGCAAAACTGGTCGAATCGGAACCTGCACATGCTTGACATGCATGCCAATTGCGGTATCTCCGATATCAATTCCCGCATAAGCCGTGATGAACTCCACTTCAACAGGTGCTTTCATAAACTTAAAGGCAGCTAGCTGACCTGAACCGCCTGCATGAAGAGTTGGAAGGACACTGACGATTTCCAGACCAAACTGCTCTGCCACCTGGCGTTCAACAACGAGGGCACGATTGACGTGCTCACAGCCTTGAACAGCTAGGTGAATTCCTTTTTCTTCTAGGATATCTAGGATGGTCTTCACAATGATTTCCCCAATTTCTTGGCTTGATTCCTTGCCTATATGGCCGCCTAAAACTTCGCTAGACGAGAGTCCAAGGACAAAGAGAGCCCCCTCACGCAATC
>ERZ773059.1677-NODE-1677-length-10695-cov-3.395771_pt1 | contig 10695 bp, 8 predicted proteins | sample MGYA00580514_ERZ773059 | MGnify/ENA primary metagenome ERZ773059 (study PRJEB29015, sample SAMEA2737981) | human oral metagenome | biome: human oral; feature: human-associated habitat; material: dental | place: China | collected 2056 ...
GATAAACAATTTAGCGATAAAGCAAATAAAATTTCTTTCATTAAGGTATATCTGAATTTGTCTTTTTACGTCTTCTTTATTTTTTGAAGCCTGCGTTTGCTCGTTCGCCAAATTCGTCTTAGCGGTTTTATCTGCAGGAGCTAAATTTGACTTGAAATTTGCCGTAGAAATGTTTAAATTTGAGCCGCTTATCATTTTCAATCCTTTAAAACGAGTTTTAAGCTAAATCGGCAAATTTGAGAAAAAATTTAGGGTAAAGATAAGAAAGGCTATCAAATTTGATGGATTGCCAAATTTTAACAAACAATTAGCGGAGGTATTTTAAGATGGATTTAAATGCTGCGATGAAAATTTTGTCCCAAGACTAGGCATGTAGTCTGTCGCAGGGCAAATTTTCTAGCTTATTTAAAGACACTTAAAAGACACCGCATAAAATTTACTTTTCGCTGGGCTTTCTCGTCGCTAGATCGCACTTGGCGCCTCTAGTTATCATCAGCGACTGATCGTAAAATAAAATAAGCACCACAGAAACGCCCACGCCAAGCGCTAGCGAGACAGTTGTAGTCGTGATCGCGTTATCGAAAAATATAATTAGGTATTCGTTTTTCTTAGCGATATCAGACTCGTTTAGAAACGAAAACAGCGCCAAAATGCCTTTATACGCGTAGACTCCCGGCACCATCGGCAAAAGCGACGGAAACGCGATGATCTCGGCCGGCACTTTGAGCCGTTTGGCAAAGAGCATACCTAAAATTCCGCTCAAAAAAGAGACGATGAGCGTAGCGACGCTGATGTTAAAAAACCCCATCTGCATGATCCAAAAGCGGCTAGCGTGCGCAAATGCTGCAAGTAGCGCACAAAATGCGAGAGTCCTTTTTGGCGGAGAGCTAGCGTAGGCAAAACCGAGCCCCGCCACCGCCGCAAAAGCGCCGTCTACGAGAGTCGCAGTCAAAAGCTCAAACATGTAAAATCTCCGCATTGCTAAGCGAGAGCGTGATATAGACGCCCACCGCGATGCAAAGTATCAATATGCCCGTGCTTACGGCTCTACTGATGCCTACAAGCGTGTTGTCGTTTATGATATCAAAGACCGAGTTTATGAGAAAAACGCCCGGCATCAAAAATAGTATCGACGAGCCGATCGCCACGTCGCTAGTGTGCGTAAAGCCGTAAAATACGCCAAGATAGGCGATAAAAGAGACCACGAACGAGACCAAAACGTACTGGATTTTTAAATTTACGCCCATTTTAGCAAGCGCAAATCTAAGGCTATAACCCACGAGCGTCGCGAAAAATACGCAAGCTACCGAGCCCATATCGCCGCCAAAAAGTTTGCAAAACGCCGCATTTGCAAGGCTGATCAAAATAAGCGAGCTTGCAAATTTATTCGCCCCTATTCGCATGACGCCCTCAAACTGCTCTTTAGCCTCGTCTAAGCTCAAATTTTCATCCAAGATCCGCCAGCTAAGCGACGAAAGCTCGGAAATGCGGTTAAAGCTCACCTGTCCCAGCGGGATCTTTTTTACGTAGGTTCGGCGCAGGGAGTTGTCGGCCGAGTCCATGACGCTAATGGTAAAATACTTCACGAAAATCGTCACGCTAACGTCGTAGCCATAGCGCCTAGCCACGCGGTCTACGCACTTCTCGACGCGCGCGGTGTAGGTGCCCGCGCTCACCATCGCCGTCGTGTAGTCGGAGAGAAAATCGGTTAAAATTTGGATATCTGGCTTCGCGCTCATTTTTCGGCGGTTTTAAATTTGATAAAAAATAAAGCAAGCTGCGCAAACAACATCAGCTTCATCGTCCACTCGCTAGCTACGTGCATCTGCGCAAACTCGGCCGTCTGCGTCGCCGCCTCGCCAGCCGCCTGCGCGTCCATGATGTAGGGCGTGAAGTAAAATACGAACGAGAGCACGAGGGCTAAATTTATCGTGCAGAGCATATTCATGCTAAATTTAGCGGCAAATTTGACGCTGGATCTAAACGAGGCAAGCTCGTAAAGCGCGATCAGGACGCTAACGGCTAGCAAGGCGTAGTTAAATTTAACAAATATCGTAGCCATCAGTTTGCCGCTTTGAAACTGCGTGAGTACGCCCTCGCCAAGTATGCTCTGCGGATAAAAAATCGTGGGCGCAACCAAAGCGCCCAGAGCCAGCTCCGTGCCGATGAGCGCGCCCAAAAGTAAAAAATAAACGCTTTTCATGATTTTCCTTTTTTTGATTTACTGCACGCATTTTAGGGTTATAGCATTTAAAATCCGCTAAATTTGAGCAAGAAGGACGAAAATTTGCAAGCCCAAAATTTGACGCGAACTCGGTCAAATTTAGTTTACCAGCAAAAGCCAAAACTGCGCGCAAATTTAGAAATTTGCAAATATATTTCGCGCGACAAATCCGCGGTCAAATCCGGCCAAATCCTGATAAAACTCCGCCTCGAACCCGTTAAATTTAAGCGCGCTTTGCATACTTTTTCGTTGATCGTAGCCCATCTCGCAGGCTAGGTATTTTACGCCGCGATTTCGCGCGAGAAGTACGATATTTTTTAAAATTTCATCGCCTTTTGTGCCGCCAAACAGTGCCTCGTGCGGCTCGTTTAGTACGAATTTATCAAGCCTGTAGTCCTGCGCGATATAAGGCGGATTTGAAACTAGCAGATCAAACTGCCCGTAAATTTGATCCAGATACGCGCATTTTACGAACTCTATTTTGTCCTCTACGCCAAATTTCGCCGCGTTCTCGCGAGCTAAATTTAACGCCTCGTCGCTGACATCGGAGGCTATGATTTTAGCGTTTGAGTTTAGCGCGAGGCAGATGCTGATTATCCCGCTTCCCGTACCTATCTCGGCAACTAGGGGCGACCCCTTTCGTGCGGGTAAATTTGATAAAATCTCAAGCGATTTTTCGACTAAAATTTCAGTCTCGGGGCGCGGAATCAAGACGCCCTTTTTTACGTTAAAGCTAAGCCCATAAAAGCCCGCCTCACCCGTGATATATTCTAGCGGCTCGTGACTTGCGAAGCGCTTTGCAAGCGCGAAATATCCGTCCGCATCATCAAGCTCGCGGCTTAAATTTAAAAATATCCACTCGATTTTTACGCCAAGATGCTTCGTTAAAAGCGCCTTGGCTATGCGCGCCGGATTTGCGCCGTTTATCTCGCACGCAGGCGCGATCTGAGATGAGGCGGCCTTTAGTGCGTCATTTAGCGTCATTTTCCAGCTCGTTTATACGCTCAAGGAGGCTTGGGTGCGAGTGATAAACAAACGCGTAGAGCGGATGAGCCTTCGGGAAGGCCTTGTTCTCACTGCCTAGCTTTTTGAGCGCGCTTATCATGTCGGCTTTGTTTGAGATTTCGCCAGCGAATTTATCGGCGCCAAATTCATTCGCGCGACTAAAATACGAGCTAATAGGCGAAAATAAAAATCCGAAAATCGGCGAAAAAAGCAGTAAAAACACGATCACTCCGCCGCCTGCAGGACTGAGCCCCAGCGCCTCGTATGCCGAGTCAGGGATGTTGCCGAATATAAAAAACATCGCAAAAAGCATAACCGCGCTTAGAGCGATCATTTTTAGGATATCTTTGTGCTTAAAGTGCCCGAGTTCATGCCCCAAAACGGCGATTATCTCGGCAAGACTTAGTTTTTTAACTAGCGTGTCGAAAAGCACCACGCGCTTAGTCGCGCCAAGGCCGCCGAAATAGGCGTTTAAGCGGTTGTCGCGCTTGCTAGCGTCTATCGTAAAAACGCCGCTACTTTTAAAGCCGCACTGCGTCAAAAGCCCTTCTATACGGCTTTTTAGCTCGCCGTCCTCTAGCGGTTGCATCTTATTAAAGATAGGCGCGATGAGCGTCGGATAAATGAGATTTATCACGAGCGCGACCGCGAAGCTCAGCAAAAATGCCCAAAACCACCAAAAATCGCCCAAAAATCCAATGCAAAGCAGTACCAGCCATACAAACAGCGTACCAAACACCAGCGTGAGAGCGAGCGTTTTAAGCAGATCGAGCACGAAAATTTTGGGCGTGACGTTTGAAAAGCCGAGCCTTTTATCTTTGACGAAGGTTTCGTAGATGTTTAGCGGTAGCTCCAGCAGCGACGAGATGATCAAAAAGCTCATCACAAAGACGATATGATCTCGCAGTTCTCCTGTTTTATAGGCACTCTCGTATAGCTCGCCAAGCCCCCAGCACGCCCACATCACAAATATCGCGGCGTGATAAAAAAGGCTCGCTATCTCAAATTTTTGATTCGTTATCGCTGCGGCAGCGGCGGTTTCGTATTCATTCTGCTCTAGTACGACGGCGGGCTTTTTAGCCTCTGCGCGGATAAAATTTATCTGTAAAATCGCCAGCCACGCCTTTGTAGCGACATAAAAAAAGTAAATACCAAGCAAAAAATAAAACATATTTTTCCTTAAATTTTATAAAGACTAAAGCAGCCGTAGTCGGTGCGCACGGCCAAAAATTCCTCGCCGTTTATGCGCTCAAATTTCGCCTCGCAGCGCTTCACGACGTGCGAGAGCTCAAAGCTGAGCCGCAAATTTCCGCTTTTTAGGTCGATGACGCGAGCTTTGTCGTAGTTTATTAACGCCAGCCTCAAACCGTCCGCGCTGATACAAAGATTGTCCGCCTCGGCGCATTCGCCCTGCAACCACGCGGGCTTAAGTCGTTCGCCGCTTGCGGTATCGAGGCAAACCAGCTTGCTAGTGTAGCGCTCCTTGCCCAGTAGCAAGCCGTCCACTAAAAAGCAAATTTTATCAAAAATGCCGAAGTCGCCTTTTATTTCGTTTAAAATTTCGCCGTTTAGAGTATTTAAAATTTTGATCTCGTTTTGCTTGCAATGAAACGCCAGTCGCGTGCCGTCACCATCGAGCGCAGCACAAAGTATCGGCGTATAGTTTTTCATTTCGGATTTGTACTCGCTAAGAGGCGAAATCTCGCCGCCGCGCAAAGTAAAAATTTGACCAAACATCGCAAACGCTGCCGTATCTTTCGCGGCGCAAACGAAACTCGTAAATTCTTTGCTATTTTTAAAGCTTAACCCTTGAGAGAGATCACTAAATTCGCCGCTTGCGGGATCAAATTTGAATATAAAGTGATCTAGATCCAAAAGCAAAATATCGCCCGCGCGCTCCGCCTGCCACGCAAGCGGCTTTGGCAGGACGATCTGCTGCTTTACGGCGCCGCTCGCGTCCAGTCTGATTAGAAAATCACCCAGCGCGCCGCCCTCTTTGTAGCCGCCGCACTTATAGACGAAAAGCTCGTCACCCGCGCCCGCAAATGCTAGCGCGCCCGTGTATCCGCCGCCGATATAGACGTGCAAACTTGCTTTGCCCGCTTTCGCGTTCGCATTTTGTAGGACATAGCCCTTCTTTAGGCTCTCCCACTCCTTTTTCACGCAGGCTTTTTGCGCTTCGTCCGCGCTCGCAAACTCCTTTTGCGTCTGCCTCGTTTTGCCGTTTTTGATGCTCTCGCTGAGTAAAATTTGACCCTGTACGCGCAAATTTAAGCGGTCGCCGTTAGCTAAATTTACGAGATGTGCCATCAAATTTACTTTAAAAAGTTATCGTAAAACGAGCTGATAAAAAGCACCAAAATGATAAATGGTACGATGAATTTGATATACCAAAACCAGATATTTACGAGTTTTGCGTATTTTTCGCTGCCCTGCATTATCTCGCGTTTGGCTTCGTCTTTTAGCACCCAGCCCACAAATATCGCGCATCCTAGCGAAGTAAGCACGAAAAATATCGTAGCGCTGATGGCGTCGTATGCGTCAAAGATATTTTTACCGAAAATTTTAACGTCCTCAAGCAAGTTTGTAGCCATCAAGGACGGTAAATTTCCAAAGATAAATATCGTGCCTAGCACCAAAAAAATCGCGTTTTTGCGTTTTATTTTAAATTTCTCCTGAAGCGTCGTGATGATAACCTCGTAGATCGGCAGCGAGGTCGTGAGCGCGGCGATCATCAGTAGCGCAAAAAACGCCACCGCAAAAAATCCACCAAAAGGCATATGTGAAAAAACGATCGGCAAGCTCTTAAAAACGAGGCTCGGGCCGCTATCTGGCGAGACGCCGTAGCTAAAGAGCGACGGAAATATCATAAAGCCCGCAAGCACGGCGATGAGGGTGTTTAGGATGCCCGTGATGATAGAGATTTTAACCAGCCCTTCGTCCTTTTTAACAAAGCTTGAAAGCGTAATCATCACGCCAAAACCAAGCGAAAGCGCGAAAAATACCTGCCCCAAAACCTCGACGAAAAGCTTTAAATTTATCTTTGAAAAATCGGGCGTGAGGTAAAATTTGACCCCCTGCGCCACGCCATCTAAGGTTAAGTTTTTTACGATCATCACGATCATGAGCACGAAAAGCAGCGGCATGAGGTACTTCGCCGAGCGTTCTATGCCGCCGACCGCGCCCTGCACCAAGATCGCGTAGTTTACGAGTACGAACACAAGCGTCGCAAAGCTAATAGCCAGCGGATCGCTCACGATATTTTGCTCGTAAAACACGCTCGTAGCCTCAAAACTAAGCACCTGCGAAAGATCAAGCATGCCAAATGCGATCTGCGCGATGTAGTTTAGCACCCAGCCGCCGATAACCATGTAGTAGGCCATGATGCCAAATGCGCCAAGCAGCCCCATCCAGCCCACGATTTTCCACGCTGGATTTATATTTTTACCACCGAATGCGTCCACGGCGTTGCATTTTAGGCGTCTGCCGATCGCATTTTCAGCTAAAATCATCGGTATACCGATCACGATCATCGCGATGCAAAATACGAGCACGTAGGCGCCGCCGCCGTTTTGCCCGACCAGATACGGGAAGCGCCAAGTCGCGCCAAAACCAACGGTCGCGCCTGCGACAGCCAAAATATACGTTATTTTCGAACTCCAAGTCCTTCTATCCATCATAAACCCTTTAATAAAACGGGAAATTATATAAAAAAATTGATTAAAATTTGCTAGCGGCGGGCGATTTGGGCGCGCAACTTTTACGACCGATGTAAAGTACCTAAACCCAAATGCGCGGATAAATTTGATATACGTCTGCCGATTTTAACTTAAACCGGCAGCGTCTCAAGCTCAAATTTGCAATAAATAGCCGCAAAAAGTCATCCGAAAAAACGCGTCCAAATTTGCAAATCCCAGAGCAAACTTACCTGACGATATGTAAAAACTGCATATGTTTGCGGTATTGCTCGATTACGTCGTTGATTATCGTTGCTTCGCTCCAGCCCAGGATATCGTAGTCCTGCCCGCCCTCTTTTAGATACACTTCGGCACGGTAGTACAGGTCGTCTCCTTCGAGTTCTCTCGTGTAGTCGGGGCTCTCGCTTTTAGTTAACTTTACCCCATAGTAAAAGTCCGTCTCGTCGCCCAACATTACGCGTAAATTTATAAAATTTTCCTGCTTTACCACTTCGGCGTTAAGGCCGTTTTTCTCAAATTCCGCCCTCAGCTCGTCTAGCGCTTTAGCCGCCGTTTCGTTTATAAATTTACGCCCGTCTTTTTTACTAGGTAGCGTAATGATGGTGCTTAGACGCTCTTGCCAAGACTTTGACATTTCGCTAATAGGCATATTGTTAAAGGAATTTGTCTGTTTTTTAATAACGTCCACTCTAAGCGCGCGAAATAGCCCAAAAATCGCACCCAAAAGCACAACGGAAAATGGCAATGCCGTAGCGATAGTAAGCGCTTGTAGCGAGCCAAGACCGCCGGCTAGCATCAAAAATGCCGCCACGACACCCACCGTAACGCCCCAAAAGACCTTTTGCCAAACCGGCGTATCGTCCCTGCCGTTTGAGCAAAGCATGTTCATCACGATCGCCGCAGAGTCTGCTGAAGTGACGAAAAATATGACGATCATAAAGACCGCTATCATGCTTAGCACGCCTGAAAAGCTAAATTTTTCTAAAAACATAAAAAGCGCCGAAGCCGAGTCGGAATTTACCGTGGTCGCTAGCTCGCTAAAGCCACTTTGAACAAGCGCGATCGCCGAGTTACCAAAAAAGCTCATCCAAGCAAAAGTAAAGCCGGTTGGCACTAAAAGCACGCCGATCACAAATTCTCTTATCGTTCTACCCTTTGAAATTTTAGCTATAAATAGCCCCACAAACGGCGACCAAGATAGCCACCAAGCCCAGTATAGCAGCGTCCAGCCGCCAAGCCAGCTCTCGTTTTGCCTCTCGTAGGCGTAGAGGTTAAAGGTGTTTGAAATAAGCGTCGATACGTAGTCACCGCTGTTTTGTACAAACGACTTTAAAAGCTGCGTCGTATCGCCCAAAAATAGTATCAAAAACATAAAACAAATGGCTAGCGCGATGTTTGAGTTTGATAAAATTTTAATCCCCTTATCAACACCGCTTGCCGCTGAGACGGTAGCAGCCAGACAAAGCACGATAAGAAGCGTGATATGCATAGTCGGCAGGCCAAAAACGTGCGTAAGGCCCGCATTTACCTGAAGTACGCCGTATCCTAGCGAGGTCGCTACGCCAAAAAGCGTCGCTACGACGGCAAATGTATCGATGGCGCTACCTATCTTGCCGTAAATTTTATCGCCGATTATCGGATAAAACGCTGATCTAAGCGTGAGCGGCAAGCCGTGTCTGTACGAGAAAAAGGCAAGAATTAACGCCACGATAGCATAAACCGACCATGCGCCCATACCCCAGTGAAAGAAGGTGATATTCATCGCAAGCTTTTGCGCTGCGATAGTTTGCGCGTCGCCAACTGGTGGGTTTAGATAGTGCATGAGCGGCTCAGCCACGCCAAAAAATACTAGACCTATGCCCATGCCGGCGGCAAAAAGCATAGAAAACCACGAGATATTTTTGTGCTCCGGCTTTACGTGATCGGCTCCGAGCTTGATCTCGCCAAGCTTGCTAAAGCCAAGGATGATGACGCTTAGCAGTATGACGGCGACGGCCAGGATGTAAAACCAGCCAAATTTGGCCGCTATGTAGTTTTGCATACCTTTAAAAAACTCATTTGAGAAATTTGGAAATATTGCTGCAAATGCCGTTATTAAAAATATGACAACAAGCGATGGGATAAATACCGAATTGTTAAATTTCGACTTTTGAAATTTGATCATTTTTCTCCTTTTTTGTAAATTTCATCTTCTTTTTAAAATAACAAAAAAGAGTAAATATGTCAAATTTACTCCTTAAATTTTTAACTAAATTTAAGGAGTAAACCGCTGCAAAAAGGCGTTTCGAAAAAATTTATATCAAATTTATATGTAGTCTCTTTTTGCGCTTCTAGCTTTTGTCACTCCAAAAATGATCGCAACGATAAAAGCGATGCCAAATGTGATATAAAGTATGATGGTCGGCTTTTCTACCTCGATGCGAGATATCGCTACCTCCTCGCCGCTAGCAGGCACGAGTGCGCCGGTTTTTATCATCTCGTAGATATCCTTTGCCTCCAACTCTTTGCCCTGAAAGTGCGGCGGTCTGGTTAAAATTTCAACCGCTCTAAGATCAGCTATCTCGTAAATGCCATCTTTTGCGTAAAATCTGTCATAGTAGCTGCTAACAAAATAGCTCTTTTTATCGTCCGCAAAGACCGTGCCATACTCGCCGCCCTTTACGAGGCCGACTTGACGAAGTGCGGCTTTGCTAGTTAGCCTATAAAGCCCGACCAAACGCGCGCTAACTTGCCTACCGTGTCTAGAGTGCTGCCACTCCTCACTATTTTGCAAGAAGTAGATGCTCTCATCATCAGCAAAGAGATCGGAGTAAAATCTGTAAATTTTGCCTTTGGGCTTAAAATTTGAGATCTTTTCAAGCCCCGGTTTACTCTTGTCCCAAAAATAAACTCCATCTTTACCAACAAAAATAGGCCAAAAGATATACGAGTCGCCCTCGTTAAAAATAGGTGTAAACGGCATCGCCTGCTCGCTAAATTTATGCCCATTGGCAAAAACCGCGCCCGTCTTTGGCTCAAAAAGATAGCGCGTTTCTTGATAAGGATCGGTCGCTATCTCTCTCATCTCCTCCGTGTAGCTCACGTCAAGCTTTACCCCGTCTAAAAAGACGCTCCTACCGTCTGTGAAATAATCGCTTTTTTGACCGTTTAGAGTCTTGATAAATTGTAACCCCTTAGGGTCGGCATCTAGCTTTTCGCCCATGTAGTAGAGCGTACTACCGTCTTTTGCAAAGCCCGTGTCAAAAATAGGCTCTAAATTTACGCTATCAATGCGTAAGTTTTTATAAAAATAAGAGCTACCCTCATAGCTTTTTATAAAAACATTAGCAATGCTCTTCATAACGGCGGTAAATTCGCTAAATCCCGGCTGCTTTTCGCTTTTTGAGCTGCAAAAGTAGCTTATTTTGCCGTCGGTTAGATAGCCGTTGCCAAGCAGGTGAGCGCTTTTAGGATCAAGACCTTGCAAGATCTTCGTTGAGCAGTAGACGTTGTTTTTATCAGCTCCAACGTTTGAGTAGTAGTAATAGTGCGGTAAATTTAAGACGCGAAAGCTATCTTTGTCCGCACCCTTTAGCAAATACCTACCGCTGTGTGCGATAGCAGCGTAAATTTCACCCTCAGGCGAACGGTAAAAGTTGCTCCTGTCGATATTTTCAAATTTGTCTTGAGTTGCTGCCGCATAGTAGAAAAAAGCGAGTATCAACTCTGGTATTACCAAGGCCAAAATGATCGCTATAATCCATATTTTTTTATTTTTTACCATAATAC
>ERZ773059.1682-NODE-1682-length-10667-cov-3.772145_pt1 | contig 10667 bp, 6 predicted proteins | sample MGYA00580514_ERZ773059 | MGnify/ENA primary metagenome ERZ773059 (study PRJEB29015, sample SAMEA2737981) | human oral metagenome | biome: human oral; feature: human-associated habitat; material: dental | place: China | collected 2056 ...
GAAAAGTCGTTTCAGGAATTGATACCTGTCTGGATTTGCTAGATTTTGACCGCAGAGTTGGGCAAGCGGACTTAGTTGTTGTCGGTGAGGGCCGTATGGACAGGCAGTCCTTGGCAGGAAAGGCGCCAGCGATCCTGGTACCATACGGCCTGCCTGCTGATGGGCAGGGACTATCATTCACACAAGAAGGAGCACGATTATGGAACACGTACTGGCAACCCTGTTCGAGGTACCCAGCGAGGCCTACCAGGCCTTCGTGGAGCTGAAGGCCTTCCCGCAGAATGACGACACGCGCATTGCCCAGGCGGCGCTGGTGAAGAAGGAGAACGGCGTCATCACGCCGGTGGATGCCTTCGATCCGTTGCAGAAGGTGGGAGACGACACCATCACCGGCACGCTGATCGGCTCGGTGCTGGGCATCCTGGGTGGCCCGCTGGGCATGCTCTTTGGCGCTGGCATCGGGGCCTGGGTGGGCAGCACGGGCAGTACCGACGAGGCGCTGGCACAGGCCACGCTGCTCGAGACGGTGGCGGCCAAGCTCAATGACGGCGATGTGGCGATCATTGCGCTGGCGCAGGAAAAGTCCGAGGCACCGCTGGACCAGTTCTTCGGCAGGTTCAAGTCGCTGGTGGTGCGCTGGGACGCATCCACCATCCAGCAGCAGATGGAGGATGCGCTGGAGGTGCAGGCGGACCTGCAGGCCCTTGCAGCGGCCGAGCTGAAAGCGCGGCGCACCAAGGCACGCAAGGAAAAGCTGGAAGAATTCGCGCAGTCCATCCGGCAGAAGTTCGACGAGCTGGCGCAGAAGTTCAAGTAAGCGGCTGCGAGCCGGTCCTGGCGGGTTTTCCGGCAGGGCAGGGCTGCTTTCGTTCAGGGGCTGTCTCATTCACCCAGGTGCGGGTGGGCGAGGCGGCCCTGTTCGTTTTTTGGGGGCTCTGCCCCTTGGCCACGGTCTACGCCTGCCAGGGACCTGGAGACATCGGCGTGAGGGCTGTTCAGGTTTCACGGTGCTGTCCGTGGGCAGCCTGGGCTGTGCGGAGCCCCCGCGGCGTCTTCCGTGGGCTCGTCCGGCGTGCTCGATTATCCGGATCAATCCATTTCATAAAAGAATTAAATAATCATTCTCGTTACTGCTTTTCTTGGCATGCCGTTCAGGGGCGAATGGCTGCCGACTGGCGGATGGTGCGGGTTTTCAGGGGATATAGGGGAAAACCATTTGCTGTCCATGCTACGCCCTGGTGCGGTGCGGCGAGTACAATTTCAGCACTTGCAGAAATAACAGGGCTGCAGGCTGGTCCAGGCCTCGGGCGCTCCCGAGGCAGGGCGCAACCGCCCGGAAAGCCCCGGACATGGCGCGCGGCGCGCCATTCGGGCTTCCGGCGGGTGACGACTCCTGTCTGGTCGGGCCAGGGCGATTTCCTGCTGTAGGGGGCCATCGTGCGCCCCGGTTCCGTCGACCGGGCGGACAGCAGTTGCCGCAGGTGGGGCGCTCTCCGTACCTGGACAGGGCGGAGCATGGTGTCTCGGCTTGCGCGGAATCGTCCCCATATACCCGTTACGGATTGATGATGGCCTTAGGAGAAGTCCATGCTGAATGAGTATCGCCAACATGTTGCCGAGCGCGCGGCGCTGGGCATTCCTCCCCTGGCACTGGATGCCAAACAGACCGCCGAGCTGATCGAGCTGATCAAGAATCCGCCTGCCGGCGAAGAAGAATTCCTGATGGATCTGCTCACCTACCGGGTGCCGCCGGGGGTGGACGATGCCGCCAAGGTCAAGGCCAGCTTCCTGGCTGCCGTCGCCCATGGTGACATCAAGGTCGGGCTGATCTCCAGAGCCCAGGCCACCGCGCTGCTGGGCACGATGGTCGGGGGCTACAACGTCCACCCGCTGATCGAGCTGCTGGACGATCCCGAGGTGGCCGGTGTGGCCGCCGACGCCCTGAAGAAGACGCTGCTGATGTTCGACTTCTTCAACGACGTGGCCGCCAAGGCCAAGGCAGGCAATGCCAAGGCCCAGGAAGTGATGCAGAGCTGGGCAGACGCCGAATGGTTCACCAGCCGTCCCAAGGTGCCCGAGAAGATCACTGTCACGGTCTTCAAGGTGCCCGGCGAGACCAACACCGACGACCTCTCGCCGGCGCCCGATGCTTGGAGCCGTCCGGACATCCCGCTGCACTACCTGGCCATGCTGAAGAACACCCGCCCCGACGCGGCCTTCAAGCCCGAGGAAGACGGCAAGCGCGGCCCCATCCAGTACATCGAGGACCTCAAGAAGAAGGGTCACCTGGTGGCCTACGTGGGTGACGTGGTGGGTACCGGCTCCAGCCGCAAGTCGGCCACCAACAGCGTGATCTGGGCTACCGGCCAGGACATTCCCTACGTCCCCAACAAGCGCTTTGGCGGTGTCACGCTGGGCGGCAAGATCGCCCCCATCTTCTTCAACACGCAGGAAGACTCCGGGTCGCTGCCCATCGAGGTGGACGTCTCGAAGATGGAGATGGGCGATGTGCTCGACATCTTCCCCTACGAGGGCCGCATCGAGAAGAACGGCGAGAAGATTGCTGACTTCACCCTGAAGAGCCAGGTGCTGCTGGACGAGGTGCAGGCTGGCGGCCGTATCAACCTGATCATCGGCCGCTCGCTCACGGCCAAGGCCCGCGAGGCCCTGGGTCTGCCGGCGTCCACCGCATTCCGCCTGCCCAAGGCACCGGTCGATACCGGCAAGGGCTTCACGCTGGCGCAGAAGATGGTCGGTCGTGCCTGTGGCCTGCCCGAGGGGCAGGGCATCCGTCCGGGTACCTACTGCGAGCCGCGCATGACGACCGTGGGCAGCCAGGACACCACTGGCCCCATGACGCGTGACGAGCTGAAGGACCTGGCTTGCCTGGGCTTCTCGGCCGACATGGTGATGCAGTCGTTCTGTCACACCGCCGCCTATCCCAAGCCGGTGGACGTGAAGACGCACCGCGAGCTGCCTGCCTTCATCAGCAACCGCGGTGGCGTGGCGCTGCGTCCGGGTGACGGCGTCATCCACTCGTGGCTCAACCGCCTGCTGCTGCCCGACACCGTGGGTACCGGCGGCGACAGTCACACGCGCTTCCCGATCGGCATCAGCTTCCCGGCAGGTTCGGGTCTGGTGGCCTTCGGCGCCGCCACCGGCGTGATGCCGCTGGACATGCCGGAAAGCGTGCTGGTGCGCTTCAAGGGCGAGCTGCAGCCCGGCGTCACGCTGCGTGACCTGGTGCATGCCATTCCGCTCTACGCCATCAAGGCAGGGCTGCTCACCGTGGCCAAGGCCGGCAAGAAGAACATCTTCTCGGGTCGCATCCTGGAGATCGAGGGTCTGCCCAAGCTGAAGGTCGAGCAGGCGTTCGAGCTGTCCGATGCCTCGGCCGAGCGCTCGGCCGCCGGCTGTACGATCAAGCTCGACAAGGAGCCGATCATCGAGTACCTCAAGTCGAACATCGTTCTGATGAAGAACATGATCGCCGACGGGTACCAGGACGCCAAGACGCTGGCACGCCGCATCGAGAAGGTCGAGCAGTGGCTGGCCGATCCGCAGCTGCTGGAAGCGGATGGCGATGCCGAATACGCGGCCGTGATCGAGATCGACATGAACGAGATCAAGGAGCCCATCGTCTGCTGTCCGAACGACCCGGACGACGCCAAGCTGCTGTCCGACGTGGCCGGCACCAAGATCGACGAGGCCTTCATCGGTTCGTGCATGACCAACATCGGTCATTTCCGTGCAGCAGCCCGCCTGCTGGGCGGCCAGCGTGACATCCCCGTCAAGCTGTGGGTGGCACCGCCCACCAAGATGGACCAGAACGAGCTGATCAAGGAAGGTCACTACGCTGCCTTCGGTACTGCCGGTGCGCGCACCGAGATGCCGGGCTGCTCGCTGTGCATGGGCAACCAGGCCCAGGTGCGCGAAGGGGCTACCGTCATTTCCACCAGCACCCGCAACTTCCCCAACCGGCTGGGCAAGAACTCCAACGTGTTCCTGGGTTCTGCCGAGCTGGCGGCCATTGCGTCGCGGTTGGGCAAGCTGCCCACCCCGCAGGAGTACCTGAAGGAGATGGGCGTGGTGGATTCCGACAAGGACAGCATCTACCGCTACATGAACTTCGACCAGATTCCCGAGTACGTGGAAGTGGCAGAAGGTCAGAAGAACGCGCTGGAACAGCATCCCTGAGATGCCTGCCTAGTACGCGGGCAGGGTCCCGGCGTCATGCCGGGGCCTGACGGCGTACCGGGCCTCGGCAGCCGTTGATGCAAGAAGAACGGCCTCCCTCGGGAGGCCGTTCTGCTGTTCAGGTACCTGGTTCAGGCACTCGCTTCAGGTACTGGCACCGCTTCTGGACCAAGGGTCAGGAGCCAGCGTTCAGAAGCCAGGGCTCAGGTGCCAGGCACCAGGGGGCAGGCACCAGGGGGCAGGTGCCGGAGTTCAGGAACGGTTTGGGCGCCCGGGGGCAGGCACTTGGGCGGCTGTCTCAGTGACAGGACATCAGGCAGAGGACCAGGGCCGGATCTGCACCAGCGCATCGTCATCGGCATGGTCGATGAGGATGGCGCGGACACGCTCCTGCCACACTTCCCCAAAACGCTGCATTTCAGCCGGGGTGGCATAGCCGCTGACGGCCTTGGGCAACAGCGCCTTCATGTCGGGATGGAAGGGGATGATGCCGGCGTTCAGTTCCACCTGCACGGCCGCGCCCGTGTCGCGGCGCTTCAGCACCAGCGTGCCATCGATGGATGCAGCACCGTACTGCAGCAGATCCTGGCGCTTGAAGCGGTGCGCCGGGCCAATGCCGTGGAAGCCCGTCTCGGCGGCGGCGCCCGTCAGCAGCGTGGCGATGGAAGCAATCACGCCGGTGGTGCCTTCGTGGCGCTCGTCGCGCATCAGCACGTCGATGTTGCCGCGCTCGGGAATGTCGTCACCGTACAGGGCTTTCATGCCGCGGATGACCATCAGCCAGCTGCCGGCCACGGTGGGGCAGGAGTGGCCGGCCAGCCGCACGGCATCCAGGTAGCGATAGGTGAGGATGCCGTCGCGCGTGGCGCCCAGAAAGCGGGCCAGACCGTCCTGCACCGTCAGCGTGGGGGCCTGATCGAAGAAGGCCGGGTAGCCTGCCGCGTTGAAGGCCAGCGGGTTGGACGCCGGCGTCAGGTGGCCGTTGGTCCGGGATGGCTGTGCAGGCCGAAAGGTAGGGGCATCAAGGGGGGCAGTCGGAGTCAGGGTAGCGGGCATCGTGTCATCTCTTGTAAGCAGGGCCATCATGGGCTGCCTATAGAAATAACACGCAGTGCCGCACACAGACTTGACAACCGGCAATTGCCGGGGCGGATGTTCCGCTCATGCTTGATGCCACTGAAGGTCTCCTCGCCTCCGTTGGGGGAAGGATGCCGCCCGTCACACGAAGCGGAACTACTGGCCCCGCAGGGGCTGGAAGCCGGGTTGCAGGCCCCGCTTCCAGACAGCCGGACAGTGCCGTCAGAACGCCATCCGGAACGTGGCGCTGAAGAAGCGCGGCTGGCCATAGTTGGCGTAGTCCAGGTTGGCCCAGTATTTCTTGTCCAGGGCGTTCGTGACGGCCAGCGTGAGGCGGTAGGCCTCGGTGAAGTCCCAGCTGGCGTACAGATCCAGCAACGGCTTGCTCCTTTCGGTCACGTATACGCGGCCGCTGGGCGAGGGGACGTTGTACGCTTCAAGCTTGCTCTGCCAGGTCAGGAATCCGCCCAGTTGCAGCGGGCGCAGTTCGCCACTGAAACGGTAGTCGCTGCCCAGCTGCAGCTGCCAGGTGGGGAAGTTTGCCCACAGCAGGTCGCTTTCCTGACGGGTGACCTTGGCCCGGGTCAGCGCCGCCTTCAGGTTCCAGTCGGGCTGTACCTTGCCGATCAGCTCCACATCGAAACCCTTGCCCTTGGTGCCGTCGACCGTGCGGTAAGGGGTGGATCCGTCGGGCAGGCTGTTGGGCGCAGCGTCGGCATTGACCACAGCAAAATTGTCCTGCCTGGTCTCGAAGATCGCCAGGTTCAGGTCCAGTTCGTGGGCCAGTGCCATCTTCAGGCCCACTTCGCTGTTGCTGCCCACGGCGGGCTTGAGTGGAACGTTGTTCACGTCGCGGTAATTCTGCGGATTGAAGATGCGCGTGTGGCTGGCGTAGGCAGCGAGCGACGGCGTGATGTCGTAGACCACGCCCAGGTAGGGGGATACCTTGTGCTTCACTTCCTGCCGCGCCGAGACACCGGAGAGTGCGCCGCTGGTATCGTAGTTCTTCTGCTTGCTGGTCCAGCGCGTGACGCGCGCACCGGTCAGCAGCGACAGTGGTTCGGTCAGCCGCCAGCGGGCCGAGGCATACAGGCCGGTCTGTTGCACCAGGGTGTCGTTGCGGGCGCCAGTCTTGCTGACGGCAGGCTTGGGGGCGCTGCCGTCCCAGGTATGGACGTTGGCAATGTCGTGGCGCCAGCTGGACGTGCTGGCAAAGGCATCGCTCTTGCTGATGGTGCGGGTGCTGCTTACGCCCACGGTCAGGTCGTGTTCCCGGCCGCCCAGATGCAGTTTGCCGGCCAGATAGGCGTCCAGACTGTTGCGGGTCTCGCGCGCTTCCCCGGGATAGGCATACAGGGTGACACCGCTGCCGGTAGCCTTGTCGATGAAGGGCGCATCGGAAGGTGTGGCCCCATAGCCGTAGGTGATCAGGCTGTGGGTCTTGCCGGTGGTATGGTCCAGGTTGGCCTTGAACGTCCAGTCGTCATTGATCTGGTGGCTGAGCGACGCGAATGCCGTGCCCGAGCTGCGCTCCCAGCGTGTCCAGGATGGCGAGAAGCTGGTGGAAACCGGCAGGTTGGCCAGCGTGCCGTCGGTATTGAAGCGAGGGATGGCCCCCCAGACGGGCGCCTTGGGCGCGTTCTTCTGGCGCTGGTAGCCCACGGAAACTTCGGTGGCTGGGCCCAGGTCGGCTTCCACCACGCCCAGGAAAGCCAGCTTGTTCTCTTCGTAGCGCTTGTAGAAGCTGTGCTTTTTCTGCGGCGCCAGCACGAAGCGGCTGCGCACCGAACCATCTGTGGTGATGGGCACGTTCACGTCGGCCACTGCCCGGTAGTAGTCCCAGCGCCCGGCGCTCACGTCCACGGTGCCGCCGAACTCGCGGGTGGGACGCTTGCGGATCAGGTTGACCGTGGCCGAGGGCGTGCCCACCCCGGTGAGGATGCCGTTGGCGCCGCGTACCAGGTCCACCCGCTCGTAGAGCGCGGTGTCGTATTCCTGGTTGGTCTCTCCGCTGTAGCTGGGCATGCCGTCGACCTGGAAATCCTTGATCACGAAGCCCCGGGTGTAATAGAGCGGTCGCTGGGTGTCGTAGAGCGAGGTCATCACCCCCGTCATGTGCCGCATCACGGCATCCACGCTGGTCAACGATTCATCGTCCATCTGCTTGCGGGTGGTGACGCTGACCGACTGCGGCGTTTCCCGGGCCTTCAGCGGCAGCCGAACGCTGGCATTCTCGCGCGCGCCCGTGACGGTCAGGCTCTCCAGCGTGGCATGGTATGAGGTGACGGTGCTTTTCTGTGGTGGCCGTGGTCGCGGGCTGCTCATGCTGTCGCTGGTGCTGTCGGTCTGCTGTGCCAGTGCGGGCATGACAAACAGGCTGGCGACCATGACGGCCAGGCCGTGGCGGGCGAAGGGAAGGGGTAGGGTGAAGGAGGTCATGATGCATGTTTTGCCCTGAGTGCGGGCGATGGAAGAAGAGCGATAAGGGCGTTGCGGGCAAAAAAAAGGGTGTCTTGCAACACCCTTGAAAAGTGAGTGTCCCCGCACCAGGGCGGACGACACGGACGGAGATTGATTGCGTGCCAGTCAGGAGCGGGCCCGTGGGACGGGACGGGGCTGCATGGTCCGGCAGGTGCCTTCAACGGGCGGAGGAGGCCTGTGTATCTGGATCATGAGCGGATGAAAGGGTGCTGCCGTGTGATCTTCCGGATGCCTTCGCTTGCAGCGTCTGCGAAAACGTCCGGAGCGTCCGCCATCCCCGGATTGCTTCTGATCGGTTTGCGTTGTTAAGTCTATCAATTGTGATAATCATTATCAATATGTAGGTATAAAAAAGGCCTTCATGAGGAAGGCCTCCGAGGGGCGCAGTTTCGTCAGACCCTGCCGATCCGGCATGTCCGGTACTGTCCGGGACATGCTGTCCGGCCGCGTGGAGGGGCATGCGGCCGGAGAGTAGAGAAGCAGGCTTTACCGTTTGGTCGCAGTCGGGGCTTCCAGGGCCTTGGTAGGCGTCATGCCCAGTACGCCCGCCGAGGACGGTCCCTGCACCTCGCCGACATAGAGCTGGATGCGGGCGCGGAAGCGTTCGACGGCGTCACGGTCAGCCATGAAGCGCTCGAAATTGCTGAGGTTGGCGCTGCTGTATTCCCAGATGGGCCGGTAGCCGTCCGGGGGCGGAACGTCATTGCGCACCGACCACATGTACCAGACGTTCTGCTGGGTGTCCTTGTCCAGCAGCCAGCTCAGGTACAGGCGGGCCGACTCGGGACGGCGTGTGCCCTTGATGATGGCGGCGCGCTGGGCCCAGGCCACGAAGCCGTCGTTGGTGGGGATGGAAAAGCGCACCGGGCTGTTGGCATCGTGCTTCAGGCTGCCGTCGGTCGTGAAGGTGACGGGGTATTTGCCGCTGGCGACGGCATCAGCAGGCGCCTGGGTGCCACGCACGAAGTGCGGCTCCTGCTGCATGAACTTCTCCATCCATTCCCAGCCGTGACGATCGATGGTCTGCTTGTACCAGAAGAGCACGGCATCATCGTCGTTGGGATAGGTGGAGATGATCTTGCCCTTCAGGGCCGGGTCCAGGTAGTCGTGGGCGTTACTGGGGGCCGGGGTGCTACCCAGGGCCTTGGTGTTGGCCAGGTTGCTGAAGGCATCCACGAAGACGCCGGTCCAGGCGCCGGTCTGATCCTTGAAGCTGCTGTAGATGTGATCCCAGCCGCGCGGCTTGTAGGGCAGAAGACGGCCTTCACGGCGCCAGCGAGGAAAGTCCTGCAGCGTCTGTAGCTGCACCACGTCGGCCACGACCTTGCCATCGGCAAACTGCTGGTCCAGCCGGGCGTTGTGCACCTTGCTGTAGTCCACCACCACGTCCAGGGTCATGCCCGGGAAGCGTTTCTCGAAGGCGGTCTTGATGCCGTCGAGCTGGTTGGGCGTATCGCCGCCCGCATAGATCACCAGCGCACCGCCTTCCTTCAGGGCTTCCTTGTGGATCTGGTCGAGCGATCGGCTTTCAATCTCGGCGGCGCGGACCGACTGGCCGAACAGGGCCAGCGTGACAGCGGCGAGGGCAAGATATTTCTTCATGGATGGGTATGGCTTACGGCCCGATCCCGGCATGTTGGCGGCACCGGCGGGGTCACGAGGTTGGGTACAGGGGCGGAATGGCCGGGTGCTGGGTGTGACGACAAGGACTGTCCAGCCACGCGGCAACTGCATCACGACGACCGTTTGGAACGGAATGATGCATTTCTGAAATTTTAGTCAGAACTGTAAGAAAATACCTACAAAACCTGTTGCATCCGGGTATTCCCGTCAGTTCTGCTGCCCAACTGCGTACCCCGCAGCCTGCCTGTCAGCCTTTGAGCAGGTTTTCCAGCGCTGCGTCCAGCGTGGGGTAGTGGAAGCGGTAGCCCTCGGCCAGCAGTCTGGCCGGTTCCACGTACTGGCCATCCAGCACCAGGTCGGCCTGTTCGCCCATGGCGGTGCGCATCAGACCGGCCGGCAGCGACAGCCACAGCTTGCGGTGCAGCAGCCGGGCGGCTGTCTGTGCAAAGTCCTGCTGGGTGGTGGCCTGCGGCGCCGTGAGGTTGAAGACGCGCCACGGCTGCTCGACCGGCTGCTGGGCGATGAACTGGATGGCGGCCACCACGTCGTCCATGTGGATCCAGCACACCGGTTGCTGACCACTGCCGATACGCCCGATGCCGAGGCGCACGGGCTTGAGCAGCTGGGGCAGGATGCCGCCCCCCTTGCCCAGCACCACGCCCAGTCGGCAGATGGCCACGGGCACGCCGCTTTCACGGTGCAGTTCCTGGGCGCTGGCCTCCCAGAGCTGGCACAGTCGCGAGACGAAGACGTCCTGCGGTGCCGAGCTTTCGTTGCAGCGCGCCTGCCACTGCTGGCGGCTGCCGTTGCCGTAGAAGCCCACGGCCGAGGCCTGGATGATGAGGCGTGGCTTGTGCGCATGGCGCTTGAGCCACTGGGTGATCTGCTGGGTGGGACCCTGACGGCTGGCCAGCAGCGTGCGCTTGCGGGCGGTGTTCCAGCGGCCTTCGCCCACCGAGGCGCCGGCCAGGTTGATGAGCAGGTCGGGCTGGACGCTGGGGTCGAGGTGGGCCAGTGCGGCCAGGGTCTCGATGCCGGGACCGAGCTTGTCTCGGGTCTGGTCAGGGAAGCGGGTGACGACGATGACGCGCCAGTTCTTCTGCGCGAAATCACGGGCCAGATGGCTGCCGATGAAACCGCTGCCGCCCAGAAGGATGACGACGGGCTTTTGTTCCATGAGAGCTTCCTTGCGTGGACAGATCGTCCGCTTCCCAGTATCAATGTGTCAATACTGTCACCAAATATGGTGGACGTCCAGCGCGAGGCGCGCCTGGCCGGCCGATGTCGGC
>ERZ773059.1683-NODE-1683-length-10656-cov-18.118857_pt1 | contig 10656 bp, 1 predicted proteins | sample MGYA00580514_ERZ773059 | MGnify/ENA primary metagenome ERZ773059 (study PRJEB29015, sample SAMEA2737981) | human oral metagenome | biome: human oral; feature: human-associated habitat; material: dental | place: China | collected 2056 ...
TATCAGTCGTCAAACAGTCGTAGTTGAACAAATAAAATCTCCGTCAATTTATCAATTCTTTAAAAATATTAGTTTTTTATTCCTTTGCAATAAATTTGTTATTTAAACTGAGTCTAGTATAAAATATGTCTTATAATACAAAAAGAAGGCCGCCATTTCTGGCAGCCCTCTCTAATCAAGCTATTTATTGTAGCCGTCAAGGCTTCTTCCGTTCATCGTTAAAATTTTCTGTAAGACCATAATTAGTACATTACTTTCAATCCTAATCCTGCTCTGAAGTTATGCCCTTTCGTATCGTATCCTGTGTTTACTGTCATTCCCAGTCTACCGTTGTCAAGTCCTAGTTTCAAGTCAGACTTGAAGTTTCCTCTTCTGTCTTCCTTGTCTCCCTTGATTGTGTAGTAGTCTGTCCATGCTCCTTTAATTCTTGCCTCGTTCTCTACCTCGTTAATTCTTCCTAGCTCGTTTTCATAGCTGAATCCTAAGCTTGCTGTGAACTTAGAGTTCTTGAACACTGGCTGGCTGTATCTGAAGTCAATTCCAGCTTTTGGCTTGATTGAGTAGTAGTCATCGCTCTTAACTTTAAGTGCCATGTCTCCATCTTCATTTACAGTTGAGAATCTTCCGTATTCGAAGTTCAATCCTACGTTAGGTACTATGCTGAATCCTTGGTTAATTCTGAATACTTTTTCAAGGTTAGCATTTAACCCTGCTCCGTATGTATAGTAGTTAGATTTAGCTCTGAATTCTTTATCTACTACCCAGAATCTACGTTTAGTATCAGTTCTTCCGAAGAATCCTTCTCCACCTACAGTTATAGTAAACGTTCCGTTTTCATCAAGCGGAGTTTGTTTGAATACTCCTGCTTTAGCCATAGCTTGATTTTCATAAGATCTAGCTAAGTCTTTGAATGTGAAGTAGTTGTTTGTTACACCTGCATAGAATCCTGATTTTTCTCCAAGTTTAACTGTTTCGTCTTCATGAACGTATACCATACCTCCTGCATTACTTCTCCAATCTGGAATTCCTGCAGTGTCAGTCTTGTATTCGTTTCTTTGTCCGAATGCTTTGAACTTGTTAGAATCTTTCGATCCGTTTGTTTCACTTCTTAATTGTGCAACTTCGTTGCTTAGGATATCTGAAGTTGACTTAGTTCTTTGTTGGATTCCACCATAGATATGTCCTCTCATTTGGTCGAATGCCTGTGCAAGAATATGTCCTTCTCCGTTTCCTAGGCTGTTAAGTTTGTTAAAGATCATCTTTTCTTCACTACCTGGTCTTGCAATTTCGTAAACGTTATCCAAGTTGTAAGTGAAGTTTTCTAACGAATGATCACCATTGAATGCAAATGAGTGGTAAGGAACTTTACTCATGTATACTTCTGTCAATTCCTTATTATCGTCAAACTTAGGCAATACTTGCCATGTCAAGCTTGCTGATAATGGATTCAATCTTGCTCCTCCTGGCAATCTTCTTAACGCATCGTTAAATGGTTTCAAGATGTTGCTCTTAGCAAGAAGGTTTCCATCTTCATCATATCTATCTCCAATTCTGATTGCTTTAGAGTTAGTATAATTAGTAGCTTCTGTTCCGAAGTACAGGTCAACTTTTTCTAAATTAGGAAGGTTTTGAATACCATCTATAGGGTTAGTGTATCTAACACCTGATGTATCAACATACATTCCAATGCTTGTAACTTCTGACATTTGTTGGTTATGGTATGCTGGGAATGCAGGGTTTCCATATTCATCTTTTGCCCAAAGAGGTATGATAGTAGTTCCTCCACTTTGTACACTGCTGCTTACGAATATGTGTTCTCCCCAGTCTCCAGGGTTAGTTGCATCAGATTCTACATTGAAGATTGGAGTATCAATTCCATCAACCGTTACCTTAGTTATAGGTACGATGTCTGGAGCTGTTATTGTTGTTCCTACACCTGTTGTCTTAGGATTTCCTGTTGTTCCTTCTTCGATTGAGCTTTCGCTTCCTCCGTAAAGGTCAGTTCCTCCGTGACCGTTAGTATTTCCTGCTGTAACTGCTGCAGAAGTGTTATATCTTGGATCTCCTGTAGTAAGAACTTCTGTTGGGTTTCCATTAGCATCAACTATGAATCTTGATCCATCTGTAACAATTCCATAAGATCCTTGTCCAAGGATATTAATTTTACCGTAGTTCTTGATGTATCCTCCGTTTATTGCTACTACCCCTTTAAGTTGTGAAGCGTTACCTGTGATTTCCCCATGGTTTTCACCGATTGCTCCTCTGTCAAGGTACATACCGATTGAACTGTCACCTTCAAGTCTGATTGTTCCGTAGTTCTTAGCTACTGAACCTGCTCCTGTAGCGAACATTCCAATTCCTTCTTTTTCCTTAACTACTATTGTTCCGTGGTTTTCAATGTTTCCTTCTTCTTTCGTTCTGTCAAATACTGCAGTACCGTTATCATCTCTGTAAATGTTACGTCCTGCTGCCATCGCTGCTGAATATCTCATGTTTACTGTATCTGACATACCAGTAGTAATAGTTCCGTAGTTCTTAGATGCTACTGCTGTATTGCTTGAGAAGATACCCACGTTACCAAATCCTAAAGTGTTGTTGTTTTGGTTTTCAAGGTCATATTGTGATCTAAGGTCGATAGTTCCGTAGTTATCCATGCTTCCCTTAGTATAGTATGCTGTATTGTAGTCTCCGTCCATTGTTACGTTGGCATAAGACTTACCTCTTGATTCAGTATCTGCTGAGTAGTAGTATACTGCATTTCCTTGTTCGTATACTTCTTCAGGTACTTTAGGGTTGCTTGGTTTAGTTGATTTAACATGTCCACCTGCATTGTTGTTTGTTGAGTATGCTAGACGGATTGTTGGCGCATCAAGAGCTGATCCGATTGTAACATCTGTCTGAGCTCCTCCATTTTTCTCAGCAAGCACGATTCCGTATGAGTATCTGTCGATATCCATGTCAGCACTTACTTCAACGTTTCTTTGCGCGTTTGTAAGTCTTTGGTTGTTATCAATGTATACCCCAATTGCAGAATCTCTTTCTCTAGGAGTGTCTAGTCCTCCAAGAAGCTGCTGGTCAGTTGCATATGTTGTTTGTCTTGAAATTGGGTATGCTGAAGGGTTCTTAAGTATTGCTTCCCCTGTTAATACCTGCTTGTGACCAAGAACTGTGTCGTTTCCGACTTTAAGCTTAGTACTTCTTATTTCAACGTTTCCGTCTCCTGAATAGATACCGTGGCTGTTCTTGTTAATTGTTATTTCAGACTTAGTTCCATCTTCTTTTGCTCCAGTTTTTACGTTATATCCGTAAATAGCCCAGCTTCCAATATTCTTGTCTATGTCAGTAGTAGCACTTTCAATCTTAATGTCTCCATGATTTTCGATTGTAGTGTATACTCCTCCAGTAGCTTTATCAGCGTTGTAACCATTTGCGAAGATTCCGATGTTTACTTTCTTCATGTCTTCAGATGTTACTAAGTTAGCTTGATGATTCAATGAATCGTTAAGAGTTATTGCTCCGTAGTTTACAAAGTTTCCTTTATTTACTACAGCACCATAAGTTCTTACGTTTGTTACAGATGTTGTATCTTCTTTAATATCCCCTCTGTTAATTACTTTGTCATTAGCATCGTTAGTGTTTACAAGGATACCTGCGATACCTTTAGTAGTTCCTGTTGTGCTCTTTGCGATTTCATTAGCAAGAGTTACAGCAGTATCTGATACGTTAGAGAACTTGATGTCAAGATCATTTTGAGCTGTTGTAGCTTGAATGTTCTTACCACCGAATGCCATTGCGAATCCGTTCTTGTCATTTGCACCGTTATAGTTGTATTGGAATGTCTTAGTATGGTTTGCACCTTCTCCTACTATACTGTCATCCATTGCCCATAATCCAACTCCGTTGTCCTTAGTTTCCACTGTGAACTTGTCAGAGTTTACATTGATTACTGCACTTTCAGCATAGATTCCGACACCATTCTTACCTGTAGCGATGTCATTTCCTTTAAGGTCAAGTGTAAGGCTTCCGATACCACCAAGTGTAGCATCTTGTGCGAATCCAGCTGTACCTAGAACACCTGTTCCACCTTTAAGGTTAATAACTCCTCCTGCATATTGCCATCCATTAGAATAGTTATTGTTGCTCTTGTTTACAAGGGCAATACCTACTCCTCTTGCGTCAGGTGATGTTACACCTTTGTTTCTTACATCAATACCTGTTGCACCAACTGTAGCATTTACGAAGTCGATTGTTACTTTGCTTGAATCAGCATTGTTTCTGTTTTCCCCGTAGATACCTACTGCAAGATCTCCCTCAACATAAATCTTACCATCTTCATGCTTGATTTCTATTGAGTTGTCCACTCCTGAGTGATTGTTCAAGTCTGAGTAGTTGTAGTCAACAAATCCATCTGAAATACCAACAATACCGTAGTTTTCACCACTTATCTTAGAATCATCACTTCTATTTGCATTACGTCCTTGTGTAGGTGGATTTGATGTTGGTTTCTTATACTTACCTGTTACAGTGATTTCACTGTTTTTCAAGTTGTGGATAATACTTCCATCTGTTGCAACGATTGCATTACCGTGATCTACGTTTACAAATCCTCCTTTAGATCCGTCACCATTCTTAATAGTTCCGAAGTTGGCAAGAAGTCCTGTTACTGGTGTTGCATCAGATCCTCCCCATATATCAACTTTTCCGATATTTTGGAATCCTGATTCATTTTTGTTTGTTTTTCTCCATGCTGAAGATGCGCTCTTAACATCGTCCCATCTGCTCAATGAGTTAGACATGCTAAGTCCTACATTTCTTACTTGGTAGTTAGAATTTCCTTTAGCATCCTTAAGGTCTCTTTCCTGAGCATCTCCACTTACTGTAGCATTATCGATAGTTACAAATGTACTTTCCATCTTAAGGTCATTGAACACATCGTTCTTATCTGTTGTAGGTGCAGCAGTAGCTTTACTTGTTTCGATATCTTCAATATTTACATTTTGTCCATCTATTTTCAATCTGCTGTTTATTAATGATACGTCAACAATTTTATCGCCTTTATTTAGAATTTTCATTCCACCAGCATAAGCTCCAACACCACTTAAGAAGTTACCTGTTGCAACCCCTGTACCTGATTTACCTGATTTATCAGTATCCCATTTAATTTCATCGGCAGCCTGGTTAACAACACCGATTGTTACATTGTCTGAAAGAATGTTAGCTGTTACATTTTTCATACCTCTGTATTTAGCGTTGTTCCAAATAGTCAAGTCTGGCTCATTAGTTGGCTGAGTAGCTTCTTTTGCATAGTCAAACTCTCTATTTTGGCTGTCTCCAGTTTCAATTCTAGTTGCACCTGCATTACCGTTACCATTGTAGATGTTACCTGTCAACAGGATACCATCATACATATCAACTTCTGTTGCTCCAGTAAATGTTATGCTTGACTGGTCAGTAGTGCTGATTCTCTTAGCATAGAATGGAGATACGTTAGCATGTGAATTTGCTGTACTTGTTGATTTCGCATGTCTTGTATCAGTTTTTACTTTTGCATTAGTCGTGTCTGGTGTAATTTTACCACTTGGGTTATTGTAATTTTGGTTTACGATATTACCTTCAAATTCGATTCTACCGTTATTTTCTCCGTACAATGCACCATATTCGTTATCAACAATAGTTACATTTTTCATTTTAACTGAAGCATTATTTTTTGCAATAGCTCCAACTCCATAGATTATTGAACCTTCACTATTAGCTGTTGCTGTACTTTTTTCCTGAACACTTGTAGAAGCTTTTGTTCCAGTAATATCAATTTCTCCGCCGTTTATTGCATAAGCACCAATATTGTTATATGTACGCGCATTTGCAGCAGAATCGTTTATGTTATAGTTGTTTGTTGTTCCGTCATCTCCTAAAGTTAACCAGTCGGCTGCAACAACGTCTCCACCTTTAATAGTAACTTTTGAGTTGAAGTCACTGTTCTTTCCATTTAATCCAGGTTGGTATCCGTCAGCATAGGCAATAACTGATCGAGAACCTGCAGCTCTTACATTTTTACCTGATGTCAGTTCAATTTCTCCACCATCAACTGCAACGAAAGCACGTCCATCTTTAGACATTACATCTACATTTTCTTTAAATTCGATTTTCGAAGCTTTATTTACAAATTTACCTTGTATCAAGTGCGCTTTAATGTCGCTAGTTTCTCCTGCAGCATAACCGATAATATGGTTAGAACCTACATCAGCAAGTTTAATCTTGTCATATCCTCTGTCAATTGTTGAAGCTGCATGAATTCCTTCAGTAATGTTTCCAAAAGCAGCTTGATCCGCTCCAACTTCTACTGAAGATCCGTTTTTAGCAAGTACAGATACACCGTTGCTTGCATTTTTATGGAATCCTACATTTAATATAGGAACTCTAACATTTTCTATCGCTTTTCCACCCATACCAGCTACGAAGCTTCCTGCATCAAGGGCTTCTTTGTTTTGTCCACTTGCCGCATATACAGCTACAGCGTTTGTCGCATCATGAGTTCCACCAAATGCCCCTTGCAATCCGATTTTACCATTGAACAATCCACCTTTACCAGTAGCGGCAGTTTGTCCATGATCTCCTGACTGAAGGTTAACCATTATAGTGTTATTTCCTTGCATTTGAACATCAGCAAGATACAATACTGAATCATCTTTAGTTACAGATCCATAACCATTATATACAACGTTATCGTTACCTGCTGTGAAAATACGTCCACCTGTTTGAGTGTTCCATTGTTTCAATTTATCCTGTGTCTTTGTTATAGCACCTGCACCTGATTGTCCTGCACCAATTGCGATTTTTAATGAGTCAACTGCAGAACGTACATTAAATACATAGTTGTTGTTTCCTCTGAATCTTACGTCAACACCACCTGTTATTTCAACTTTGTTTCCAACTCCATCAGCTTCAGTCGCATTACCGTCTTGGATATTGAATGCTACGTTGTTTGAAGTTCCTGTTAACCCTCCAACGTCAATGATTCCATTTCTAGTATCAAAGTTGGCAATCGAACTCTTGTCATCAAATTTAACTTTAGAATCTCCTGTTCTTCCAGGTGCCATTACATACGCACCACCTGCTCCGTTGTAAATTGATACATCAACGTCATTAACAGTTACATTCCCTTGATCTAGGATTTTTGCAAATGTTCCACCACGTTTATCAGCATTTTGTCCAATATGTACATCAAGGAACTGAGTCGTCATGGTTTTATCAGTTAAAACCATTTGGCTTCTGTTAAGTCCTTGTGCTAAAGCACCTGCTTCAAAGGCATCATTCCAGTAATCTCCATGGTTTGCATTATAAACACCACCAGGTTGTCCAGCATAGTAGTATATTGCGTTGTCTAAGAAGTCTCGTAAAGTAGGACCACTAGTGTATCCTACAGTTCCTTGCGCATGCCCTAACGATGCCAAACCAGCATCTAACGCCGCCGCTCTAGTAGGGTAATCATTACCATCTAAAGAACGCCATACTGTAGTTGGCCCAGGAATAGTATGAGAATATATTGCATTGTCTGCTGTGCTATAATCAGTACTTAATGAATTAAACGATCTTCCACCATTAAGTGTTGCTGATGTAGGTCTTGCACTATAACTGTTGTACAGCACTGATTTCCACCATGCTGCGCTTGTTGTCCATCCATAGTTTCGGGCTTCTCCCCACCACCATGCCCAGCTTCTGTTTACTGAAACTTGGTCGTATCCTATATTAAAGTTTGTATGCGTACCACTAACATCACCTGGTGTGTAGTACTTATTTGACAACACCAAAGTCGTTGTTAAAGGGCTATTATCGGGTTGCACACCACCTTGCAAATTAGTGTACCATACATTTGAATCCCATGAAGAGCCTCCTGGATTCCACCAGTAATTCACTCCATAAAGCCCATTAATTGTTGCAGAACCACTTGTTTTAGTACCATTATACATTTCTCCACGATTTGTAGCGCTACTTCCTCCAAGCGCACCTGCAACTGTTAAATTTTGGCTTTCAGAGTTTACAGTTCTATTTCTCCAACCGTCAAAACTACGTAATTTCGCACTTGAATAGTTAAATGTCGCATCATTTCCCCAGTAGCTTCCATAGTTGTTGTTAGGGTTTGCATTATTTAAAGTATAAGATGTACTTGTCCCATTTTGCACATAGTTGGCAGGTTTTTGCCATGGAGTGCTTGTTGGAACATTTGGATTGAAGCTTACATCTTTTGGCATGTTAATGTTGTCAATTTTGTATGCTTCGTATGGCTTGTATGGTTCATGTATGTTTGCAGGATTGATTGTAAGTGAGTTTGGCTCCTGGTTTCTTTGTACATGAAGGTTTGTTGCCCCATATTCATGCTTGCTTGCATCAAATACGTACTTAGTCAGGTCGTTAGTTCTGTTGTAGTATTCTAAGTATTTTCCTCCACGTCCTCTGTACGATGTTCTCCAGTCGTTGTTAGTGAATCCTGTTGCAAACTGGAATGAAGCCCAAGGACTCTTGATTACTTGATCTCCTTGCTCCATAAGCAGGATAAGTTCTCTTTCAGCTCCTTTGATTGACTTTTCGTTTTCCTGTCTTGCACGTATGAACGACTGTCTAAGATCTGTTATCGTATCGTATGCCGATGCTGATATTTCCTGTTGTTCCTCAACAACATCTGCACTAAGTGTTTTTGGTGCAAGTGTAAGAAGCCCTGTTACAAGGAATGTTATCAGCAGGCTGTCAGAATAGTGTACGTCTTTACATCTTTTTACAAACGATCGCAAGTCTTTTGCAATCTGTCGTAAGTTATTACTCATATCTTCCTCCTTAAAGTTTTGAAATAGCCATTAAGGACTATTATTCTTGTTTAAATGTTTCATCCATGCCCTTTATGGGCGTGAATAGTCTTGTAATCAGAAAACTGTAACAAAAGATTTCAAAAACTGAATGTCCGTGACTCCAAATGACTTCGGAATGTCCATGAAATGAGAGGAATATCTAGGTAGTCCTTTAAGGGGCGCCCTAAGTGATTTTTTGATGTAAAAGTTTAATTTCTGTTAAAACATCTTTAAATAAGTGATTGATAGTGATTTCAACAAGTGATATTCTCACGGCACAGCCGTAAGTTTCTTGGGAATTATGTGAAACACATATTTGACCAAGCTCTTCGGATAGTTCCTACCCTGCCATTTTTAACACCAAAAATATACCATTTTTGAACATAAAACATTTCTAAAACAGATCAGCTAATTAATTTTTTTATAAAAAAAGCAATATTCAATCCATTTTTTCGGCGTTCTTAAAGTTCTCTAAATAATCTTCACTTTCACGATAAGCGATTTAACCCAATTCATCTAAAAGTAAAACTTCCATTTTTCAAAATTTCTAAACCATTTCTAACATTTTTTATTCCTTTCTTTAATAAAAAACGACATAACATGTATCCAACAGGCTCAAAGCCCATTAGCCATGATATTATGCTAGATTAGTCCTGATTCAGCATTTTTTATGGGAAGCATTCAAATTTAGTTTCAGAGATGAAAAATTTCTTATCCCAAATCATCATTTCTAAATTACATTTCCAAAATCGTCCTAAATTTCATTGCCATTCAATTTTTTAAAACTTAACGGATACAATAGCTCAATTTAAAAAAACTTATTCAATTCCTCAAGATTTTCCTTTTCTTATTTAATAAAATTTTTTATCCGTATCATTTTAAAAGACTATTGAAACAATCTTAGTATACCCTATTAGAAGAAATATGTCAAGTTTTTTCGACAAATAACACTCGTTATCTTATTTTATTTAATCAAAAATTAAACCGTATAATAATATTATTTCTTTGCAAGTAAACTTTTCCCTTGAAAAAATAAGTATATTTTTTTGAAATTATAAAAAAAGCCGAATAGAAATTCGGCTGATTTTTTTGTATAATATATTTATGATAAACATTACACAAAATAAACTGAAATATATTTTCAGTAACAACAATATTTTACTAGATTCCTTAAAATTTTGCAAGAAAAATAATATTGGCGACAGTCACCTTGAATATATTAAAATTTCCATTGATAAATTTCTTGCCTGCAGGGATATTTCAAAAGGTTTTGTCAAGTTCAAATGTCCTCACTGTCCTGTTACACACCTGTTCCCTGTTACCTGCAAGTCTAAGCTCTGTCCTTCTTGTGGTTACAAGTATTCCAGGACATGGACTGAAAATATTCAGAAACATATTCTCAATATTGAGCACCGCCATGTCCTTTTTACTGTCCCTCAAGAATGCAGAAAGTTCTTCTTCTACGACAGATCCCTCCTGTCAAAACTTTCTGCCGCCGTTAACCAGGTATTCAAGTTCATCTTTCACAATATCAGCAGGAAAAGAAAAAGAAAAAACAAAATTTCTGGACATTCCAGATATTACTTTACTGATTCCGATATTGTACATTACGGCCTCATTTCTGTCATTCATACTTTTGGCAGGGACCTGAAATGGAACCCTCATGTTCATGCCATTGTTTCATTAGGAGGTTTCAATAAAAATCTTGAGTTCAGGAAAATGAAATACTTCAACGTTGACACTATTGCCGGGCAATGGAAGTACCACGTCCTTAAAATTATTGAAAACGGCAGCTATCCCAACAGGAAGATTGAGA
>ERZ773059.1686-NODE-1686-length-10652-cov-11.127866_pt1 | contig 10652 bp, 9 predicted proteins | sample MGYA00580514_ERZ773059 | MGnify/ENA primary metagenome ERZ773059 (study PRJEB29015, sample SAMEA2737981) | human oral metagenome | biome: human oral; feature: human-associated habitat; material: dental | place: China | collected 2056 ...
GCCGCCGCCGAGCGGGCCGAGGCGCGTCGGGCCGCTCAACTGGCCGTCGCCTCCCGCGTGCGCGATCAGGCCCGCGCCGCCGTCGATGCCGCCCGGGCCTGGATCGAGGAGGCCCAGGGAGAACGAGCCCGGATCGAGGCCGAGCGGGCGGAGGCGAGCGCCGCGACCGGCGAGGTCCGTGCCGAGCTGGATGCCCTGGCCGCGGAGCTGTCACAGCTCACCGATGCGGCCCACCGCGATGAGGTCGCCCGTGCCGAGCAGCGCATGCGCCTGGAGTCCCTGGCCGAGCGCGCCATGAATGAGCTGGGGCTGGAGCTGGAGCCGCTCGTGGAGGAGTACGGGCCGCATATGCTCGTCCCCGCCACGGCTGAGGATGGGGGCGCGGACGGGGACGCCGCAGTCTCCGGGGGCGACGGCACCGACGGCACTGAAGGCGCTGACGGCACCGACGATGACGGCGCGGCGGACCGCCGGGCCGCCGCTGATCCGGGGCGCCCGTATGTGCGCGCCGAGCAGGAGAGGCGATTGGCGCGGGCCAGTCGAGACCTGGCCCGCCTGGGCAAGGTCAACCCGCTGGCCCTGGAGGAGCACGCCGCCCTGGAGCAGCGCCACCAGTTCCTGGCCGAGCAGCTCGCCGACCTCAAGTCCTCGCGCGAGGATCTGCTGCGCATCGTCGAGGAGATCGACACCCGCGTCCAGGAGGTCTTCACCCGCGCCTTCGAGGACACGGCGCGCCAGTTCGCGGAGGTCTTCGATCGCCTCTTCCCCGGGGGCGAGGGGCGCCTGGTGCTCACCGATCCCGGTGACATGCTCGCCACAGGCATCGAGATCGAGGCGCGGCCGGCGGGCAAGAAGGTCAAACGGCTCTCGCTGCTGTCCGGCGGTGAGCGCTCCCTGGCCGCGGTGGCACTGCTCATCGCGATCTTCAAGGCCAGGCCCTCGCCGTTCTACGTCATGGATGAGGTCGAGGCTGCCCTGGACGACACGAATCTGGAGCGACTGCTGGAGATCTTCACCGAACTGCGCCAATCGAGCCAGCTCATCATCATCACCCACCAGAAGCGCACCATGGAGGTGGCCGACGCCCTGTACGGCATCAGCATGCGCGACGGGATCACCAAGGCCATCAGCCAGCGTCTGGCGCACAAGGGCTGAGCCGCGGCCGACGGAGTGCCGGAGCGCCTCAGAGCTCCTCGCTGCTCAGGAGCCCGTCGATGAGTCTGCCCATGGTCCAGGCGAAGAGGTCGCCGAGTTCGCGGGAGCGCTGCTGCCCCGCTGCGATGGTGGGGAAGCGCGCGGCGTCGATGAGGGGCGCGGGCCCAGGCGTCCCGCTGCCGTCCTCGGCTGAGGGGATGGCGAGCTCACCGAGGGCGACGGCGCAACTGGTGACGGTGGACACGATGACGCTGGCGCGTGCGGGCGCCCATCCGTACCGTTCGGCCCAGGCCCTCTGGTTGTGCTCGATCGTCTCGAAGATCAATTCCGAACCGGGATCCAGGTTCAGCAGGCAGGACCCGATGCCCGGGTGGCGCGAGGCCATGGCGCGCATCGCCTCGGCGAGCTCGAGCAGGGCCCGACGGGGGTCTGGGGAGTCCGGTTCCGGGAAGTCCGTGCGCGCCCAGATCCCCTGCGCCACGGTTCGGCGCAGGCCGGCGAGGTTGTCGACGTGCCGGTAGAGCGTCATCTCGGAGATGCCGAGGGCCTCGGCGACTCCCCTCATGCTCAATGCGGGCAGCGTCAGGGCGATGCCGGCGTCGATGATGCGCTCGGTCGTCACCAGGGGAGGGCGGCCACGGCGCCGGCCCTGCGGGACATGATCGTTCATCATCGGCCTCCTGATCCAAGCATGTCACCTCGACCTTTTTCGGCGGCGTTGAACGTGCCTCGACCCCCAGTTAAAGTTAGACGACTAACATAAAGGAGGTCCAGCATGGCAGAGTCTGCAGAGTCTTATGGATCCCAGGAGTTCCACGGATCTCGCGAGCACGATGGGTCGCCCGAGAGCGACAGGGCTGAGGCTGCGCAGCTTCTCAGCCTGCTCAAGAATCACTCCCGCGACGCCTCGGATGACGGGCGATCCCCCGACCGGCAAGCGGACCGACCGGTGAGATGGCGGATCACCGGCATCGAGAGCCGCGCCGCGCATATGACGCGCGTGCACGGAATCCTCGATCGGGACGATGATGCGGATGCGGATGCGGATGCGGATACGGAGGCGGAGGCGGCGGAGTGGGCGGAGCGCTGGTGCATCCCCAACGTCGCCATACGCATCGAGCTTCCCTTCCAGTCGGCCGAGTTCCACGGGATTCCCGATGCCCCCGTGACCGCTTCCCGCGTCTACACGGTCGCCACGGCCGACCCCGAACGGAGGGAGATCACCGTCGATTTCGTCGTCCACGAGGGTGACTCGCCCGCCATGCTGTGGCTCCGCTCCGTGCGGCCGGGTGACGTCGTCGAGCTCTCCCAGCCCCGTCAGCACCGCATCCCCCTGGTGGCGACCAGCCATGTGCTGGTGGTCGATTCCACGGGCCTGCCCGCGGCGGTCAGCGTCCTGACCGGCATGGACCTGCCCGGTCGAGTGCGCCTGCTCGCGCGGATCCCCTCAGATGAGGTCCCCGAGCTCGACGGTGTCGAGGTGATCCGCGTCGAGGAGCCGCTCGACCGCGCCTTCGCCGCACTCGACCTGGACGGCGTGGACTCCGTGTGGGGCGCCGCCGAGTCCGGTGAGATGCGTCCGGTGCGCCGGCACTGCCGACGCACTCTGGGCCTGTCCAAGGAGGCGACCCAGGTCTACGGGTACTGGCGCCGCGGAGCCAGCAACACGCGGCTCGACCTCGATCGGCTGCGCCTGTACCGGGACATCCTCGCCGCCGGGGGAGACCCGGCGGAACTCGAGGAGCGCATGGTGGAGATGGTGGAGGACGAGTGAGGCGGCGAGTGAGGCGGGTCGAAGTCGTTCACGCCGCCCGGCGGCCGGTCGGGAGGACGATCTCATGACCGCCGGTCACCGCCAGGGTCTTAAGGCACGAGATATGTGTGACGAAAGTCCGAACAAAGCCTGTGCGTCATCGGCATGCGAATGTGCCGCGTGCGCCCAGGGCGAACACGGCGAACGAGACGCTGCGAGCACGCGACACGTGTCATGGACCTCAGCGACGGTATGACAAACGTAGGTAACAATTAACCACATGGGTGACATGATCGTTCCTCTGCTCGTCGTCGTCATCGCCGCTCTAGCGGTCATCGGATTCTTCGTTATCACTCGCTACCCAATCTCCACCTGGCGGGCCGGACTGCGCGATCTCAGCAAGGCCGCCCGTGAGAAGGAGGAGCCCGTCGAGATCGTTCCCCAGGACGTGCGCCTGGACGATCTCATGACTCGTGAAGGCCCGTCCGTCTACACCCGCACCGACTCGTTCCCCGGCCTGGTCGGGGCCGTCGAGAAGGCCATGACCACCGCCGAGGGCACCACTGCAGTGGTGCGCAGAGCTCGTGCCGAGTTGGGGGCCGACCAGGCCTCCAAGTCGCAGCGGGCGAAGGGCGGACAGGTCTCGGTGTCCTGACTCCCTGAATTCCCTGACTCCGACGTGCGCGCCGTGCTGATGTGGGATCCCCCGCATCAGCACGGTCGTCTGTAATGACCTGAAATGACGCGATGAGCGGGTGCCCTCCAGGTTCATTCACGGGTTCATTCACGGGACGGGGGCGGCTGCCCACTGCCGGCGTCATCGGGCATGATGGAGCCATGGAACCCTGGATGATCGTTCTCGCCGTCATCGTCGTCGTCGCCGTGATCGGCGGCATCTGGTTCGTCGCGAGCCGCCGCGGCAGCGGGCAGGTGCCCCCCGAGGTCAGTGCCCACAAGCCCACCAGTGCCGACGACGTCCTTCCGGCTCCGCCCTCCGAGCAGAAGGAGGGTGCTGGGGAAGCTGAGGAATCCGAGGGGGCGCAGGCCCCTCAGGCGCCGACGCTCGAGCGCCCCGAGTCGATCCCCGGGCGCATGCAGCGCCTGCGGGCCCGTCTGGCGGGGTCTGGCGGTTTCGGGCGCGCCGTCCTGTCGGTCCTGTCGCGCGGCGACCTGACCGAGGCCGACTGGGAGGAGATCGAGGACACGCTGCTGACCTCGGATCTCGGCATCGAGGTCACCACCGCGCTCATGGACGAGCTGCGCACCCAGGCCAAGGTTCTGGACACCTCTGACCCCGAGGCGATCCGCGGCGTTCTGCGTGCCGAGCTGCTGAAGCTGGTCGACCCGACCATGGACCGCTCACTCGTCCTGGATCGGCCCGCTCCCGCGGAGAGCTGGGACGAGAACCAGGGCGACCCGGCCGCCGCCGTCCTCATGGTGGGCGTCAACGGGACCGGCAAGACGACCACCTGCGGAAAGCTCGCGCGCGTCCTGGTTGCGCAGGACAAAACAGTCGTCATGGGTGCGGCTGACACCTTCCGCGCCGCGGCCGCCGACCAGCTGACCACCTGGGGCCGGCGCGTGGGCGTCGAGGTCGTGCGCTCCGACAAGGAGGGCGCCGACCCGGCGTCGGTCGCCTACGATGCCGCCCAGCAGGCCGCGCGCACCGGTGTCGATGTCGTCCTGGTGGACACCGCCGGACGCCTGCAGAACAAGGCCGGACTCATGGACGAGCTCGGCAAGATCAAGCGCGTCATGGACAAGATCGCCCCGGTCGGCGAGATCCTGCTGGTTCTGGACGCCACCACCGGTCAGAACGGCATGCGACAGGCGCAGGTCTTCTCCGAGGCCGTGGGCATCACCGGAATCGTCCTGACCAAGATGGACGGCACCGCCAAGGGCGGCATTGTCGTGACCGTGCAGAAGGAACTCGGCGTGCCGGTCAAGCTCGTCGGGCTCGGGGAGGGCGCCGACGACCTGGCCCCCTTCGACCCCGAGGGTTTCGTCGACGCCCTGCTCGCCTGAGGCCGCTCTCGGCCCGCTTGAGCGGGGGGGCGGAGGCGGATCGATCCGGTTCGGGCGTTCCGGTCCCCTCATATGAGGGGACGCGCCGGCCGTGGGTAGGGCCGTTGCACACTCAGATGCGGCCTGGGGCGAGCGAAACCCCGGAATCATGCGGAAGTAAGATCTCGCGAGGTGCCGAGACATTGTTCCCATGTGCGCAGACCCCCTGAGGTGCACATGGGAGCCTGACGGCCGGTTGTGGCGTCTTCGCAAAGAACTTGGAATCACAACGAAAGACCGCTTCTGCATCGCCAAGGCGCCGTTCTCCCATGTGCAACTCAACCACACAGGGTGCGGGGCTAGCTCCGATGCGACCCGGAGCTGCCCGACGGGGACGCGCTCGGCCCATATTCGGCGTCGGGGGGAGAGGCGGAAGCGCCCTTCCCGGTATCGTGGGGCGCAGTCATGCAGTCATGCAGCCCATGCCTGCACGTTCCCGCGATGCGCCACCAGCGCCAGGAAGGACCTCAGCGTGTTCGGCAACCTCTCCGACCGGCTCACAGCCTCGTTCAACTCCCTGCGCGGCAAGGGCCGCCTGACCGAGGCGGATATCGACGCCACCGTCTCCGAGATCCGTCGCGCCCTGCTGGAGGCCGATGTCGCCCTGCCGGTGGTCCGCTCCTTCACCGCCGCCGTGCGCGAGAAGGCCAAGGACGCCGCCCGCTCCCAGGCCCTCAACCCCGCCCAGCAGGTCGTTCAGATCGTCAACGACGAGCTCATCGAGGTCCTCGGCGGCCAGTCCCGCGAGCTCAACTGGGCCGACCGCGGTCCCACCATCATCATGCTCGCCGGTCTCCAGGGCGCCGGAAAGACGACGCTGGCCGGAAAGCTCGGCCGCTGGCTGCGCGAGGATCGCAAGCGCGTCCTGCTGGTCGCCTCCGACCTACAGCGGCCCAACGCCGTCACCCAGCTCAGCGTCGTCGCCGAGCGCGCCGGCGTGGATGTGTGGGCCCCCGAGCCCGGCAACGGCGTCGGCGACCCCGTTCAGGTGGCCCGCACCGGTGTGGAGCAGGCGCGCACCCACGGCTACGACGTCGTGGTGGTGGACACCGCCGGGCGCCTGGGCGTGGACGCCGAGATGATGGACCAGGCGATCCGCATCCGCGACGCCGTGAGCCCCCACGAGATCCTCTTCGTCCTGGACGCCATGGTCGGTCAGGACGCCGTCAACACCTCGGTGGCCTTCCGCGACGGCGTCGGCTTCACCGGCGTCGTGCTCTCCAAGCTCGACGGCGACGCCCGCGGCGGCGCCGCCCTGTCCGTGCGCGGGGTCACCGGCGCCCCGGTCCTGTTCTCCTCCACCGGCGAGGGCCTGGGGGACTTCGAGCGCTTCCACGCCGACCGCATGGCCAGTCGCATCCTGGACATGGGCGACCTGCTCACCCTCATCGAGCAGGCGCAGAGGACCTTCGATGAGAAGGAGGCCGAGGACGCCGCCGCCAGGCTCGCCTCCGGCGAGTTCACCCTCGACGACTTCCTGTCCCAGCTGCGTCAGATCCGCAAGATGGGCTCCATGAAGAAGCTGCTGGGCATGATGCCCGGCATGGGGCAGATGCGCGAGGCCCTGGAGACCTTCGACGAGCGGGAGGTCGACCGCATCGAGGCCATCGTCTGCTCCATGACGCCGGCGGAGCGGCGGGACCTGTCCATCCTCAACGGCTCGCGCCGGTCCCGCATCGCCAAGGGCTCGGGCACCACCGTGCAGGCCGTCAACGAGCTGGTGGACCGCTTCGGTCAGGCCAAGAAGATGATGGAGGCCATGGCCTCCGGCGGCGGGGGAGCCGCCGGAGAGGGCGGCATGCCCGGCATGGGGTCGCTGCCGTCCATGGGCAAGCGCTCCAAGGCCCGGCAGGCGCCCAAGGGCAAACGGCGCAAGGGCGGCAAGAAGGGGCGCAGCGGCAACCCGGCCAAGGCCGCCAGGCAGGCGAGGGAGGCCCAGGCCAAGGCTGCCGGCAGTTCGTCCGGGGCGTCCGAGCCTGCGGTGCCCGCCGCGGGCTCGGCCTTCGGCCTGGGCGGGGGCGCGCCCGCTGCGGGCGGTTCGGGCGGCTACGGCGTGATGCCCGACCAGACCGCGGCGCCGGAGCCAGATGATGAGGTCGCCGACGCCATGAGCGCCCTGCCCGAGGACCTGAAGCGCCGGCTCGGGCTGTGAGGACTCGGCCGTGCATTCTGTGACGCCTCCCTGGCGCCGTAGTCCGCCCCGTGGCGTTAGGCTCCTGATATGGATTCCTCCAACGGTATCCGGATCCGGCGTCTCCGGCTGACGAACTACCGCAGCGTTGCCCTCTGCGACCTGGCGTTCGGCGACCTCGTGGTGCTCGTGGGCCCCAATGGCTCAGGAAAGTCGAATATTGTTGATGCGCTGCTGTTCGTCCGAGAGGCGATTACGGGCGGCCTCGCTGATGCGGTGGAATCGCGGGGAGGCGAGCAGATCGTATTTCAGGGGTCGTCGAGGCCGTCGCACCCGGCCGTCAGCGTGAAGCTTGACGTTGATGGCTTGACGGGCGGACGGAGCTGCGAGTACGAGCTGTCCTTCACGGGCGGCTCCAACAAACTGCACCTGCACTCGGAAGAAACTTGCGCGGTGCGCTCCCGCGATGGAGATATTGTGGCGCGCTTCGACTCAAAGCTGAAGTATGCGGAGGTGGGAGCACTGGCTTTTCCGCTGCCCGCGTCGCATGAGCCCTCCTCCCTTCTCGCGGTGCTGTCGGGGTACGAGCCCTTCTCGGCGGCTCGTAGGGCCCTGACCTCGATCTCGGCGAGCAGCCCCGACGCTGACGCGATGCGTTCCATCAGTATACACCAGTCTCGAGCCGTCCTGTGGCAGGACGCGGCGAACATCACCTCGGTTCTCGCCCCGGCTCCAGTCACTGGACCCTGCTCTCAAGGAGAGGATCGACGAGTATCTCCGGCTGATCGTCCCCGGGATCGCCTCAACGGTGGTGCGACGCGTTGAGGACTGGGAGGTTCTTGAGTTCGAGCAGGAGCCTGTCGAGGGCGATAGGAATCGATCATTCTCCGCCGCGGTCATGAGCGACGGCACGCTCCGGGCCCTTGGCGTGCTCGCCGCCCTTTTCCCCTCGGAGATCAATGGCGCTTCCTGGCCCGTCTGCATCGAGGAACCTGAGACGGCCCTGCACCCGGCCGCGGCCGGAGTTCTTCTCGACGCGGTTCACGACGCTTCCGAGCGCCGCCAGGTTTTCGTCATCACCCACAGCCCCGATCTTCTCGACGGGGGCGTGGCGCCCTCGGAGCTCTTCGCGGTGCGGGCCACCGGCAACGGCACGCGTGTCGGTCCTCTGGACGGAGCCGGCCGTGCCGCACTGGGGGAGTCTCGCGTCAGTGCGGGCGACCTCCTGCGAACCGACCGGCTCCGGCCCGCAGACCAGAACGGCGATCTGCCGCGGCAGGGGGCGAGGCCCACCCGGTGACCGCCTCCGTCCGGCTCACGCCGCAGGTTTTCCGCCGGCCTGCGAGGAGGGCTCCTCGCCCGCCGGACGGGACGCGGGGCGGCTTGCACATGGGAGCAAGGCGGCCCGACGGGACGAGAACAGTCTTTCCGCATGTTTCTGCGGTTTCGTAACGTCCGTCAAGACGAGGCGATGTGCTCCCATGTGCGTGCAGGGGGTCTGTGCACATGGGAGCACATCGCCTCGTCTTGACGATCCGAGCAGAACCGCGGAATCTCAACGAGAATCGGCCCCTGATCCGGCGATGTCCCTCTCTCCCATGTGCAACCACCTCCTGGAGCCCCTCACAGCGGGCCCTCCACGGTGACCGCAGTCCCCGCCCGGCCGCGGACGCAGCCCCAGGACTATGGAAATAGGTCACAGAGGCATGCCGGGCCCCGCCCGGCCGCGGACACAGCACGAGACCGCGGCCGCTCCCCACAGTCACCCGCCCGCACGTCCCGGGAACCGGGCGTCGAGGCCGGTCGGACAGCGGACCGTCCGGTCCACCGGCCGGTCACGGCGCGCTGATCAGGCGCGTCGACGCGCTCACCTCGGCGCCCAGTCCGGAGCACGCGCCGACGAGCGCGTCGGCGGCGGCCGTCAGTTGCTCGTCGCCGACCGGGGCCAGCGCGTCAAGAATGAAGAGCGCCGCGCACGTCTGCTCGGACAGGCCGGTGCGCCGACCCTGCCGCCAGTTCCACCGCCGGCAGGTCACCCCCGCCCCGTCGCACCAGACGACCTCGCCGGGCTCCGGGTGCTCGATCACCGGTTCACCGTTGGCGGTGGTGTCGAACGGCTCGTCCCCGGTCGCGCGGATCAGGCGGGCAGGGCCCCTGTAGCGGTGGAGATCCTCCCCGCCCAGGGGGATCTGGTGCAGCACCGAGATCGCGTTGTAGATGTCGGTGAGCGCGTTGACCCGCGGCAGTCCCTTCTCCACGCGCCGGGTGAGGGCCTCGAGACTGTTGCGGGTGCGCTGCGGCTTCGCGCCGAAGGCCCGGTACGCCTCCCGCCACGCCGCGATGTGCGCCAGCTCGGCAACCGGCGACTCGGCGAGCAGGGCCCGGGCATGAGCCTCTGCCGCCGCGATGAGCTCGTCGGCTCTGCTGCCGGCCTCAGGGCCCGTCGCGGGGGCGAGGCCGTCGATCACGACCAGCATGGTGCGGTAGTCCGGTCGCAGCTCGAGCACCGCGGGATCCACGGTGCAGGCGGACAGGAACTCGGCGGGACTCGTGGTGCTGGGCATGGCGGACCTCTCTTGTCTCCGGGCGACGGCGGTCATGACCGTTTGCGCTTGGTGGCGCACGAAGCCTAGCCGGAGGGCCCTGCGCGCAGCAGTCGACTCGGCACGCGCACCGGCGCCCGGCGGTCACAGCCAGCCGTTGGTCTCGGCGGTGCGCGCCGCCTCGGTGCGGTTGCGGGCGTGCGTCTTGGCAATCGCGCTGGACAGGTAGTTGCGCACCGTCCCGGCGCCCAGGTGAAGCGCCCCGGCGATATCGTGGGCGTCCGCGCCGCGCGCCGCCAGGCGCAGCACCTCCTGCTCCCGGTCGGTCAGCGGGTTCGGCCCCACGATCACCGTCTCCTGCGCCAGCATCGGGTCGATGACGCGCAGCCCCGCCGCGATCTTCCGGATCGCCTCCGCCAGCTCCCCGGGCGGGGTGTCCTTGACCAGGAACCCCGAGGCGCCGGCCTCCAGGGCGCGGGACAGGTAGCCGGGGCGCCCGAAGGTGGTGACGATGAGACTGCGGCAGCCCGTACCCGAGGCGGTCAGCGCCGCGGTCGTGGCCAGGCCGTCCATGTCCGGCATGTCGATGTCCAGCAGGGCGACGTCGACGGTGCGCTCCCGGGCCAGCGCCAGCGCCTGGCGGCCGGTGCCCGCCTGGGCGACGACGTCGATGTCCGGCTCCAGTCCCAGCAGCGTGGCCAGGGCCCCGCGGACGAGGGCCTGGTCGTCGGCGATGAGGATGCGGATCGGGGTGCTCACAGGGCGACCTCCAGGACGGTGCCCGGACGCTCGGCGGTACCGCCCGGTGCGGGACTGGTCAGGATCAGGGCGCCGCCGGTGGCCTCGACGCGCTCGCGCAGGCCGGTCAGCCCGTTGCCGGGAGGTCGCCCGGCGGTGCCGGCGCCGTCGTCCTCCACGCGCACCCGGCCCGGAGCGAGCTCGACGCTCACACGGGCGGCTCCGGCGTGGCGCAGCACGTTCGTCGTCGCCTCCCGCAGGGCCCAGG
>ERZ773059.1689-NODE-1689-length-10647-cov-2.534649_pt1 | contig 10647 bp, 11 predicted proteins | sample MGYA00580514_ERZ773059 | MGnify/ENA primary metagenome ERZ773059 (study PRJEB29015, sample SAMEA2737981) | human oral metagenome | biome: human oral; feature: human-associated habitat; material: dental | place: China | collected 2056 ...
CAGCAACCACAGAAATTACAGGTGCTTTCTTAGGACAAATCGATGCTTGGCCTACCTATCAAGGTGGCATGGATGGCACAGCAGACAAGTATGGTATTAAAGTCAACATGACCTATTTTGACTCTGGAGCACCAGCAATTGAAACTGTACCAGCACATCAATGGCAAGTCGCAGACCTTGGTTCTACACCATCTTTGATGGGTGTTTTAAGACATGATGTTAAAATCGTTGGGGTAGCTTCAAACGAAGCACCAGCAAATGCGATTGTGGCGCGTGAAGATAACCCAGTCTTTAAGAAAAAAGGTGCAGTTAAAGAATTCCCAGATATCTATGGTGATGCAGAATCAGTTAAGGGTAAAACCTTCCTTTGTACAACTGTTTCAAGTGGTCACTATGCTTTGGCAAAATATCTTGAAGCTCTTGGCTTAAAAGAAAGTGATGTCACTGTTAAAAACCTTGAACAACCACAAGCGATTAAAGCTTTTGAAGGTGGCGAAGGTGACTACCTCGTTCTTTGGACGCCTTTCCTCTATGAAGCCTTTGAAAAGGGTTGGAAAGAAGTTGCTAATGGTAGCCAAGTAGGGGCATACTGCTTAATGCTCTATCTCGCTGACCCTGAATATGCTAAAACGGGTGAAGATGGTATTGCACGTTTCTTAGCAATGAACAGTGTCTTCCAAGACAAATACAACAAAGAAGCAGATACTTTAGTGGCTGATATTACTGATTTCTTCGTTAGCTTTGCAGGTCTTAAGATGACTGAAAAAGATGTTAAATTAGATATCGATACCCACAAAATCTACAATGTGAGCGAACAACTTGAAATGCTTAAGAGTGGCGAGCTTGAAAAAATGCTTGAAGATAATGCATCATTCTTTGTAGCTCAAAATAAATTTAGTGAAGATGAATTGAAAACCCTCAAAGAAAAACACTTTAATATTGATCCTAAGTTCCTTGAAGCGGCTCAAAAAGTACAGCCAACGGCGTAGTAAATTGACAAGAGGGTAGGCTTAATGGCTTGCCCTCTTATCGTTTGGCTTTCTGAAATGGAGTGATAATATGTCATCAAAAAATATTATGCGAAAAGAACGCAGTACTACCTTTTATACAACAATTTCTGTGATAACTTTAATTGTGTTCTTTGGCGTTTGGGAAATGATACCTCGTTTGGGTATTGTGCCTCCATCTATGCTTGCACCACCAAGTGATGTTGTGTTACGTTTTATTGATAAGCTTTCTAATCCTAACCCTGACAATGCTATTTTGTGGGTTCACGTATGGGTGAGTTTAAAAGAAGCCTTGATTGGCTACTTGCTTGCTTTAGCGATTGGTATTCCTGTAGGGCTTGCGATGGGTTGGTTTAAAGTCTTTGAAGGACTTGTACGTCCAGTTTTTGAAATTATTCGTCCTATCCCTTCTCCAGCATGGATTCCACTTTGTATCATCTGGCTTGGTATAGGACTGGCAAGTAAGGTCTTTATCATCTTTGCCGGGGCGCTCGTACCATGTGTTATTAACTCTTATTCTGGGGTTGCCATGACAAATCCAACCTATATCCGTATGGCAAAGACTTATGGGGCTAGTGACTGGCAGATTTTTAAAGATATTTGTATCCCATCTGCCCTACCAATGGTATTTGGTGGACTTCAAGTGGCACTAGCAGCAGCTTGGACCTGTCTTGTTGCAGCAGAACTCGTTGGGGCTGACGCAGGGCTTGGTTACTTGATTACGATGGGTAGACGTATGATGTTACCTGATCTCATCATCCTTGGGATGGTTATGGTTGCTTTAACCGGGGTAGCTGTAACGATTATCATCGCTTATGTTGAACGTCAGCTCGTCAAAGGCATGAAGAAGTAGGGGGGAAGGATAATGGCAGAATTTGCAATTGCGGAGAAGAAAAATCAGAGTCCGTTTATAAAATTTATCACCAATCAAAGAGTTTTAAACGTTTTGTCTATTCTTATCTTCCTTGGTGTATGGGATTTACTCTGTATCACAGGGATTTCAACACAGATGCCTAGACCTCATGAAGTATTTTATGAATTCTTTGATTTATTTGTCACACCACTTGCAGGTAAGACAATGGGTCAACACATCTTGATTTCTTTTAGACGTGTTATGATTGCTTTTGGTATTGCGGCATTGGTTGGTATTCCTACAGGGGTGCTTATGGGCTTCAACAAAACAGCTCATGCAATTATTAGACCAATTTTTGAATTCTTTAAACCAATGCCACCGATTGCTTGGATTTCACTTTCTATTCTTTGGTTTGGGATTAGTGAAACTTCTAAAGTTTTCATTATCTTAATTGGGGCAATCGTACCTTGTATCATTAACTCTTATAATGGGATTCGACTCGTGGATTCAGAGCTTTACGATTGTATCAGAAACTTAGGTGGGAATTATTGGCAAGAACACTTCCAAGTGACTTTCCCAGCATCTTTACCAGCAATTTTTGCAGGTCTTCAAGTTTCTCTAAGTTCTGCATGGACTTGCGTGGTTGCAGCAGAACTTGTTGGGGCACGTGAGGGCGTAGGCTTTGTTATCAACCAAGGTGGTAACATTGGTAATATCGCCATGGTTATTGCCGGTATTGCGGTTATCTGTTTAACGGCATTTTTGAGTGCACTTGCACTAACTTATATAGAAAAGGGGTTATGTCCATGGAAACGAAAAATCTAGAAAAAGTTATTGAATGTAAGGGCATTTCCAAAGACTATGCTGATAAAAAAGTGTTAACCACAATGGATTTTGAGGCATATGAAAATGAGTTTGTCGTTATCTTAGGTCCTGGACAGTCCGGTAAAACTACCCTTTTGAGATTAATCGCAGGCTTTGAAGCACCAACAAAAGGTACTGTTACAGTTAATAACAAGCAAGTGCGTGGTCCGGGGGAACACGTAGGCTATGTTTTCCAACGTTATATGCTCTTTCCATGGCAAACTGTTATGGGCAATGTCTGCATGGGGCCAAAATTGCATGGCATGAAAAAAGCAGAAAGACAAAAAGAAGCACAAAAATACATTGACCTTGTAGGTTTAAGTGGTTTTGAAAAACATTACCCTGTACAACTTTCCGGTGGGATGAAACAGCGTGTAGGGATAGCAAGAGCTTATGTCAATAAGCCAAAACTTCTTCTCTTAGATGAACCATTTGGACAACTAGATGCACAGACTAGAACCCTTATGGAAGCAGAGATTGAGCGTATTTGGCAAGAAGAAAAGCGTACTATCTTATTTGTAACGAGTAACGTTGATGAAGCAGTGTATCTCGCTGACCGTATCATTGTACTTGATGGTAAATTGCCTAGCCATTTGAGTAAAATCTACAAAATTGATTTACCACGACCAAGAGATATGACCAGTAGAGAATTCTTGGAACTTCGTCAAAAGATTACCGATGAAATGTCATTAGTACTCTAATCAAATTGAAAAGAGGCAAAAAAATGCCATTATTTGGGATGATAAATAATATCAGTTCAGAAAGTTTTCTTTATGTGATTGCTTGTATTGGACTTTTGGGCAGTGGCTTTTGGTTAACAAGGACACTAGTGTTCAGTTTAGCAAAAATTCTCACTAAAGAAGAATAAAAAAATTAAATTCACTACACTTAAAAAAGCCTTGAGGGATAGATGACCCTCAAGGCTTTTTGATTGGTAAAGTGTTAAAATAAATTTGGCAATAGTTCGTGAAGCTTAGAAGGGGTATCAGTATAAAAAAAATGAGCACTTAAAAGCTTCAGTAAAAATATTGAGGTGAATACCATGCAAAAGGTGAGGGTACCACCATAATAAGTAGACATAAATTTTCTTAGTTTGCCCTTAGTGGCTTGCCAAAGTATAATAAGTGAACTAAGGAGATAGGTATATAAGATAGCTAAAAAAATCAGTTGAGTGAAATGTAGCTTAGAGAGGGGAAAAAACTTAGGTAGAAAAGGCTTTAAAGGTAAGAGAAAAGGAATCAAGCTGGCTGAAAATTCAGGGTGCGTGGCATTTAGAGCATAAAAAAGTAGCGTGATGGAAAAGAAAATGGCAATAAGGGAATAGATGTATTTCATAAGTCCTCCAAATGAATCGTGATAGCAAAAGGATAAAAGTTTTTAGCCTGAAGTGTCAAGTCACTAAGCTACCTTGACTAGGGTATATAATGTTAGGCGATGGATTAGAACACCATAAGAGAAAGGGGAAGAAAGATGGCCAAGGATAAGGATATTGCTGTCCTAGAAAAAATGGCACGTATTTATTGTAAAGGACAACATCATACAAAGAAGGGGCTTTGTCCAGAGTGTCAGGAAGTACTCGATTATGCTGTGGCAAGACGAGAAAAATGTCGATATGGGGATAATAAGCCTTTTTGTGCCCATTGCCAAAGTAAGTGTTACAAGCCCAGTATTCAAGAAGAAGTGAAAAAAATCATGCGTTATGCAGGACCACGCTCCATTTTTTATGTTCCGCATTTGGTCATTTTGCATGCCATAGAAGGTATTAAGCATAAAAAGAAAGCAAAAAAATAAGTGCACATGAGGTGCCTTATTTTTTTGTCTTAAGACCTTGCCAAAACAAGGATATAGTGATATATTTATCTCATAAAGATACAAATACATCACTATACTAGGAGGGTCTAAAAATGAAAAAGCGTAGACAAAAATCTCAGTATGTCGGTTTTTTTGGTTTCTTAGGGTTTCTATCGCTAAGGTATTTCTTTACCCATGATGTGACAGACTTGTACTCTATCATGTATTTTGCCTTCTTTGCTTATTTCTTGGTTGGCCGCTTAAATCTTAGTCTTAGAGATGAGGCTTATCTGGAAAATGAACGCAAGGCAGGTAAGTTTATGGGACTTTTGGCAGTGTTTGCTCTGGCGATCATTCATATGATAGGCATCTTTTTCCCGACTGTTGACTTACTTCTTTTGGTGGATTTGGCCTTTGTTGTCATTTTGTTAGGCTATGCGATTAAGCTGTATTGTCTGGAGCAAGTCTAATGGAGGTTTTTATCTGTCATATCAAGCGCTACCGTGTTGCTAAGGATTTGACTCAAGAAGCTTTAGCAGAGCGTGTAGGGGTGAGACGAGAAACCATTATGAGACTAGAAAAGGGGAAGTATAACCCTTCTTTGAAGCTAGGAATGGCAATTTCTAAGGTGCTAGAAGAATCTGTGGAGACGCTATTTGAATTTAGGGAAATAGACGACTAAGGGCGCTTGGTTAATTTTTGACAAAGACAGCAAGCCAAAGAACATAGTGGGAGACTGCACTGACACGATGTTTTTGATGAGGTGGGAGATAGAGACTCTCACCTTTTTTTAATGTCAGGCACTTTTTTTCACTAAAGCTAAGCTCTGCTTCTCCCTCAAGAATCAGTACCCATTCACCATCTTCTTGGTCATAATAAAAGTTTTTTGGGGAGGTTTGTCCTCTAGTGACAATGCGTTCGATTTTGACTTGGGTATTTTCAAAGAAGGTTGTAAAGTCTTCCTCAAGATGGCCAAGTTTTGTGGTATCAAAAAAATTGGTAGTCATGGTATCCTTTCTTTCTTGGTGATTGGTTGATGAAGTGGATAGAGCTTAGTAGAAATGTTTAGTTTTGTGGGGCGATTTTCTCTAAAAAAGGTTTGATAAAGGCCAAAAGATTTTATATACTAAATGCGAAATAATACTATCTATTTTTTTAAGGAGGTCAGTGCATGAGCACAAAAAAACCATTTAAACTGGGCTTAGTACCAAAGCTTTTAATCGGTTTGGCACTTGGTTTAGTGATTGGCTTAGTTGTGCCTGAGGTTGTCATTCGTGTTTTGGTGACTTTTTCTGGCGCATTTTCTACCTATCTAGGTTTCATTATTCCTTTGATGATTGTAAGCTTTGTCACTGCTGGGATTGCCCATTTAAGTGCTGGTGGTGCTGGTAGGGTTTTGGGCGCAACGGTGATGGCCACTGGCACCAAAATTGGTGCTGCAACCGACATCAACGGCAAGTTTACGTTAACAAACGTGCCTAATTCTGCCCGTAGCGTGGTGGTATCGTATGTGGGAATGAAATCGCAAACGGTGACCATCAAGCCCGAAATGAACATCTATCTCGAACCCGATGCCCGTTCGTTAGACGAGGTTGTGGTGCAGGTGGCCTATGGTTCGGCCAAAAAGTCCACGCTTACTGGTGCCGTGTCGCAGGTGGGCACCGAGCATATTGAGTTGCGCCCCATATCAAGTGTTACCTCTGCATTGGAGGGAACAACGTCGGGCGTGCAGATAAACAGCACATACGGCCAACCTGGCAGTAACCCCGCTGTGCGCATTCGTGGTTTCGGAACCGTGAACGGCAGTGCTGCTCCGCTGTATGTGTTGGATGGCGTACCCTTTTCGGGCGACATCTTCGAACTAAACCCTGCCGACATTGAGAGCATGACGGTGTTGAAGGATGCCGCATCGAGTGCGCTCTATGGCAATCGTGCATCTAACGGCGTGATACTTATCACCACCAAAAAAGGCAAAAGCAACAAGTTGTCTGTTAACCTCCGCGTTAGTCAGGGCACATATACGCGCGGCATTCCCGAATACAAGTTGCTCAACCCGCGTGAGTTTATGGAAGTGAGTTGGCTAAACCTGCGCAACTCGCGTATGACCGATAAGAAGGCATCTGCTGCCGAGGCTGGCGAGTATGCCTCGAAAAACCTCATTGCCGATGCGTTGTACCTCAACATCTTTAATAAGGCCAACGATGCTCTGTTCGACGCTGACGGAAAGCTGGTGGCCGATGCACAAATCCTGCCTGGATATGCCGGCGACCTCGACTGGTACGATGCCACCATACGCCGAGGCGCACGTCAAGAGTACAGCCTTAGCGCCAATGCCGCCAACGAGAAGAGCGATTACTATTTCTCGGTGGGCTATCTCAAAGAGAACGGCTACGTCGTAGGCTCCGATTTTAAACGACTCACAGGTCGGGCCAACATGAATTTGCGCCCAAAGAAGTGGTTCACAACTGGGTTTAGCCTCAATGGGTCGTATCAAAAGAGCAACTTGGCCGACAATGGGTCCGAAAGTTTCAAAAATCCCTTCATGTTTAGCCGTACCATTGCGCCCATCTACCCCGTGCATCTGCACAATGCCGACGGCTCGTATCGAACGGATGCGCTGGGCAACTTGCAGTACGACCCAGGTAGCTACACCGACGACAACGGGCAAGTGGTGCTTACCCGAAACCAATTTGGCGACCGCCACGTGGCGTGGGAGAACGAATTGGACAAAGACAGAACCGTGCGCAACACGCTTGAGGCAACGTTCTACACCGATTTTAAGTTCTTAAAGCACTTTACCTTTACCCTTAAAGGGCAAACCAGCATGCGCAACAACGTTAACGACACTTACGACAACCCCACCATTGGTAACGGTAAAGGCAATAACGGACGCGCAACCCAAAAGCTCGACCGATATAGGGAATACAACTTCCAACAACAACTAAACTGGAACCGCGAGTTCGACAAGCATACCGTTAGTGCCTTGCTGGGTCACGAAAACTATTATTGGTATCATAAATACACGCATGGGCGCAAGGCCAACATTAAAGTTCCTGGCCAAGAAAACTTCTCTAACTTCAGTGCCATCACTTCGCTTAGCGGTTACGAAGAAGACTATGCCACGGAAAGCTATTTGGGGCGCGTGCGCTATAACTACGACGACAAGTACACGGCAGAAGTTTCTTTCCGCCGCGATGGTTCTTCGCGTTTTGCACGGGCTGTGCGTTGGGGCAACTTCGGTAGCGTGGGTGCTAGCTGGATGGTGTCGCGCGAGGACTTCATGAAACCCGTGAAATGGGTGAACAGCCTGAAACTTCGTGCCGACTATGGACTTGTTGGTAACGATGCCGGGTCGGGCTTGTACTCGTACCTAACGTTCTACGGAGCCGCCCAAAACAACAACAAGGGCGCATTCTACCTCACCCAGATAGGCAACGACGAGCTGAAATGGGAAACGGGCGCATCCTTTGGCCTTGGCGTAGACGCACGACTGTTCAACAGATGGAACCTCAGCGTTGAGTATTTCAACCGCCGCAACCGCGACTTACTCTTCGATGTGTACATGCCGCAGTCGGCAGGGGCCACCGATTCAGACGAGTCCTTGCCTTCGATAACGCGAAATCTGGGAACAATTGAGAACCAAGGTTTCGAGATAAATACCGATGTAGACATCTATAAGAACAAGAATTGGACGGTGAATTTCGCCACCAACGCCTCGTTCATCAAGAACAAGGTCGTCTCTTTGCCCGAACAAAATAAGGACGGCATACTCTCTGGCGCTTACAAAATCGTGGAGGGCCGCAGCCGTTACGAGTTCTTTACCTATACATTTGTGGGTGTAGACCAACTTACGGGTAACTCGCTCTATAAGATTAACACCGACAACAATTACTATACTCGCGCCGATGGCACCGTGGTTGGCAACACCAGCGGCACAGACATCACCGCTAACGTTACCGAGATAAACGGCCAGTACTTCGTAAACGGCACCACATATGCACAGCGCGAGTTTCATGGCTCGGCCATTCCCAAGATGTACGGCAGCTTTACCACCACGGTGAAGTGGAAGTCGCTGGCCTTCTCTGCCCTTTGCACCTACGCTTTGGGCGGTAAGGTGTACGACAGCACTTACTCGTCGCTGATGTCAACCAGCACTGGCCCGTCTAATTACAGTGCCGACATCCTCAACTCGTGGCGCGAAACTCCCGCGGGGATGACCGCTACCTCGCCCGATCGTATTTGGTATGGTGGCACACCGCAGATAAACAGCAGCAAAAACAAGGACAACAATGCCGTTTCTTCGCGGTGGATAACCAACGGAAACTACTTCGTTGTGAAAAACGTCAACCTGAGTTACCAGCTACCCCAAAAGTGGGTGCGCGCCATCGACCTCGACAACGTGCGCCTAAGTTTCTCTGCCGAGAACCTGCTCTCGCTTTCTTCGCGCCGCGGACTTAATCCGCAGCAGGCTTTTAGCGGCATGCTCGACAACTATGCCGTAACGCCGCGCGTGTTCATCGTGGGCCTCGAAGTTAAGTTCTAGTTCTTTTCCCCCATATAAAAACAATTCGTATGAAAGCTACATTATTATATGTTTACGCCCTTTTAGCAGCACTTACATTGGGTGCATGCAGCGAAAATTACCTCGATACCGAGAGTAACAACGCCGAAAAACGACTGATTCTCTCTAACACAAGCAACATCGCTATGGCTGTTAACGGCCTTAGCAAGATGATGAGTACCCAGTATCTTAAAACGCAGGGAATGAACGGAGAGGGCACAATACTTACCCTATACGGCAATTTTCATGGAAATGATTTCCAAAAATGCGACTTTACGTTATGGTTACAGATGACCAACCTCGACTTCGTTGAAAACTCCACCAGCATATACGACTATTATCCTTGGTATTATTACTACAAGATTTTGGGCAATGCCAATGCCATCATCAGCCATGTTGATGCGGCAACAGGTCCCGACAACGAGAAACGTTTCCTCAAAGCGCAGGCGTTAACATTCCGCGCTTATTGTTTCTTCCGCCTGTCGCAACTCTATTCCAAGCGTTGGGCCGACAGCAACAACGGGGCTAGTAGGGGCGTTGTGCTGCGTTTAGACGAGAGTACGGGCAACATGGCGGTTTCTACATTGGCTGAAACCTATGCGCGCATATATCAAGACCTCGACGATGCCTTAGCACTTTATACCGAATCTAAGCTTAATAGGGACGAAGACGAGAACTATGCCGTAAATGCAGACGTGGCTCATGCCATCTATGCAAGGGCTGCACTGACGCGCGAAGACTGGGCAACGGCAGCCAGCCATGCTGCATCTGCACGCGCCAACTATACGCTGATGAACAACGCCCAATACGTTAACGGTGGTTTTAACGCGCCCAATAAAGAATGGATTTGGAGTGTTTACAGCAATGCACAAGAAACGTTGCATTATTTCCAGTTCTTCGCCTTCCAAGGAAGCAACTCTAATGCAGCAGCTGCGCGTAACTATCCTTGTGCCATCAGCAAAGCGTTGTACGACTCTATCCCTACCACCGATGTGCGCCGCGCCATGTTCCTCAACCCCGACACAATGACGTTTAACACGTCTAGTGGACTTGCAGGTAAGTGGATGACCGCTTATGCAAAGCGCGTTTACAAAAAGAAACTGTACAGCACCAGCCGCATCTATGCCTATATGCAGTTTAAGATGCAGGCCGTAAGTAATCCTGGGGTGGGAGAGATTCCCTTGTTCCGTGCGGCCGAAATGTATCTTACCGAGGCCGAGGCCTATTGTCATCTGGGGAAAGAGGTTGAGGCGCAGGCCTTGCTTGTGGCTCTGAACAAAACTTCGGAACGCGATACGGCCTACACTTGCACCAAGACGGGCGACGAACTGTTGGCCGAAGTGCGCCGCTATCGTCGTATCGAGCTATGGGGCGAGGGTTTCGACTGGTTCGACTATAAGCGTTGGAACTTGCCCATCGTAAGGCGTACGTTTGCCGATGGCGGCAGTTTCCACTCTGCTTTCGCCGTTACCATAAAGGCCAACGAGAAAAACAACTGGACATGGGTTATTCCTAGTCGCGAAACGGATTACAATAAGCTTATCACTTCGAACAAGGAGTGAAAAACGCCT
>ERZ773059.1693-NODE-1693-length-10626-cov-4.463816_pt1 | contig 10626 bp, 9 predicted proteins | sample MGYA00580514_ERZ773059 | MGnify/ENA primary metagenome ERZ773059 (study PRJEB29015, sample SAMEA2737981) | human oral metagenome | biome: human oral; feature: human-associated habitat; material: dental | place: China | collected 2056 ...
TTGCGGTCATCGGAGCGACATCGACGTAGTTGACGTGCTGCCCACTTTCTGCCATGCCGGCACCCATTTGCTTGAGAAGTTGGACGTAGGGGGAGCCTGCGCCGCTTGCTGTCACAATGGTGACCCCTTCGGGGCTTGCGGTGATGGCGCCGATTGCGTCCCGATTCTTATGGTCGGTGTGGCCTGGTCAGTTGTGGTTGACCCCTAAAGAAGGTAGTACTTCCCCACTAGCTTAAATATGACTTTGGTATGCGCTATTTATATTTATAGAAAGCAAATAAAAATCTAAGATTTTGCTTTGTGGGCAAAACCTAGAGCCTAAGGACGGTGTCGATCATGACATACCCCACCTCATACTCACCCATCCCACCCCTCCCGCCTCGAACGCCGCAACAACCGCAGCGCAGCACCGTTGGACGTGTGTTCAAGGCAGCAGTATCCATCATTGCTGTGATCATTGGTGGACTGCTGCTTCTCGCTTCCCTGGGAATACTGGTCATATCTGGTTTCGGGCAAGCATTCGCCATGTTTCTTGTGTCGGCGGGCTTCCTTGTACCCGCTGGTTGGTGGTTTATCTGCGAATACAAAGACATGCAGCGGGCAAAAGAACAGCAGCTCGGTTTCTTTGGTCAAAGTGCGGCTCCCGCGCAGCGCCATTGGAAGGTTGTGGCACCGGCGGCCGTGGTTGCAGCAATCGTGGGAATGGCGCTCGTCGAACCAGCGCCTGACCATGAGGTTGTGGGGACTTCGGTACCTATTCCCGCGACCTCAACGTCTGTGATGACCACCACGACATCAAAGCAGGAAACAACTCGGCCAACCTCAACTACGACAACAACAAAAGTCACATCCGAGGTGGTTGCCCCTGTCTCGGAGCTGGTGCAAGCAAGCCCGGAACCCACGCCTGAACCGGAGACGCCTGAACCCCCAGCTCCGCCGGTCCAGCCTGCCCAGGTGCAGAACCTCGTTGGAACACAGCAGAACAGCGCGGGCGCGTACCCCAACTGCTGCGCGGCCTGGACTGCCGGCGATGCACCTGTGTATGCAGGTTCTCCAGGTTACGGTCCGCATCTCGACCGTGATCACGACGGTATTGGCTGCGAAAAGCGCCCGAAAAACTGCTAGTAGGTGCTTGTTGCAAAGTTTGCTTATCCCCAAGCGCAAAAACACCCCATTTTCCAGCTTGGAGATAAGCAAACTTTACGGTACAAAACCGTGGTCCATGAAAATGCCGCTCAGGATAGATCATGGCGCAGGAAACCCGGCCGGTCCCGCCAACCTCAGCCCCCGAGGGCGTCGATAAGCAGTGGCAGTGCGGTTGCGGCGGTGGATCGCAAGGACACGCTGGCGAGCCGGGTGAGTTCGGTGGCGGCGGGGGAGATTTCCAGGATTGGCGTGCCGAGTTCCGCGGCGATAATCGGCAGTGATGCTGCGGGCTGCACGATGCCGGAGGTGCCCACAATTACCACGAGGTCCGCGTTGATCATTTTTTCCTCGGCGGTGGCCCACTCGCGCGGCGGCAATGCCTCCCCAAACCACACCACACCTGGGCGGATCGGGTTACCGCACAGTGGGCAGTCGGGCGGCGTGAGGCGTTCAACGGGCTCGTCCGGCAGGTCAACGTTGCGGTAGGGGCGCGCGCAGATGGTGCATCGCCACTCGAAAAGGCTGCCATGCAGGTGAGTCACCTCCGGCGACCCCGCGCGTTCATGCAGGTTGTCGATGTTCTGGGTCGTCACATGCACGTCGCTTATCGACGCCCACCGGGCCAACGCCTCATGCCCCGCATTCGGCTGGGCATTGTGGGCCAGGCGGGCGCGCCATAAATACCAGGCCCACATGGGGGCAGGGTCTTTCACCCAGGCGGAAATGGAGGCCATTGCCTGCGGATCAACGTTTTCCCACAGGCCAGTGGTGTCATCGCGGTAGGTTTCCAGGCCACTTTCGGCGCTCATTCCCGCGCCGGTGAACACCTCAACGTGGCGAGCGTTGCGGGCAAGGTTGAGGGCCTGGTCAAGGGAGCGGTTGAAGTCTGCGTTGGGGGTCATGGTGTCGAGGGTAGTTGGGGTTGCAGAATCACAGTAATCGTATATACTCGGTTGTGATAGTCCCCTTCCCAAGCCTCTCAATGAAGCTCAAATGGGTTGGGCCTTATTTTTAGGAGCTTCATGAAACCTTGGCGCTCTTGGGGAGAGCAGCTGCAATTATTTAAAGATCGAGGTTTAATTTTATCCTCAGGGGATGATTGTCTAAAATTTTTAAAACAAGTAGGCTATTATCGCTTTTCTGGATATTGTAGATATTTTCAGAAGTCTCCCGAAGATGGTGTAAATGAATTTATTTCCGGGGTGACTTTTGATCAAATATTTGAAATATATTCCCTTGATCAGAGATTGCATCAGTTTCTGATGGGGCCGATTTCTCAAATAGAGATATTATTGCGCAATCGATATGCCTATATAGTTGCGGAGAAGGGTGGGGCATATGGGGAGTATCTTTGCGATTCCTATTTTTCTGGCGCTGAGTCATCTGAGTCGTTATCGGAAGCGTGCATTCGGGATATTGAACGAAGTAAAGACCGTCATATTCTTAGGTATCGCGATGATTCCGCTTCTGAAAAATATGCCAAACTTCCAGTTTGGTCTGCGGTTGAAGCTTTTTCTTTCGGTACGCTTTCAAAGTGTATTGAGAGGGGTTATCATGGTCAAATGTCTCATCTGATTTGTGAAGATATTGGTCTTGCTAAAAGTGGATTCCCCTCTCGCTTGCGGTCTATTGTTTATTTAAGAAATAGATGTGCTCATTATGGGAGATTGTGGAATCATTGTGTGATTGATGCCGGTGCTGTTCCGCATAATGTGCGTAATAAGGCAAAGCGGCGGTTGGCTATAGGGAATTTTACGCCAAGATCAATTATGGATGTTATTGTTTCGTTGGATGATTTTCTTAAAAAAATGAATATAAGATCAGATTTTCTTGAGCAATTTGAACAATTATTCATGCTGGACAATGATGTCTTTAGGCGGGGGATGATTGATCCTCGGTCTACGAAAGATCGGTATCAACACTAGTGGTTCATTGACTCGCGGTCAGGTAATGTGCCTATTTGGGTCTTATGGGTTTGCCCTGCGTTGTGATGGTTGGGTGGCGGCCATGACTGCGTTAATAAGTTCACTTACCCCGGGTTCTTCGATGGGAAAATGCCCACATTCTTGGAGTAGGGTGCAGCCTGCAGGTTGTGGCATGGTGGCGAGTGTATCCATGCTGAGGTGCGGAGGCGTCCACGCGTCGCATTGTGGGTGCGCGAGGTGGACAGGCACGGTTGGTGGGGTGTGCTGGTAGCGAAGAAATGATGCGAGGAATCCTAGTGGAATCTGTGCTCCTCCACCGAGGGGGTCGCGAGCACATAGTGCCGAAAGTTGTGGATTGCGGCTCATGCGTCTGAAGTTCGCGACCCACCGCATGGGGATCATGATGCGTGCGATGGGGCCGCGAGCGAGTGGTGCCACTAGTCCGGAAAGCACCCCGAAAGGACCAAATGTGGTCATATGCGCTTGGGCTTGCCATGTCCGGGGATTGAGAAGGCACGTGGCTACAACAGCGTGAACACGCCTGGATCGTGCAGCTACCTCGCTGGCAAGCAAGCCGCCGATGCTTGCCCCGACGAGAATGAGTGGACGGTTGTCAGAATGCGCATCAATGTAGTCAACCAGCACATTCACCCAGTCTTGGTAACGAATGTCCTGCCGATGTGGTGTTTTTGTGAGGCCGTAGAGCGGTAAATCAATGGCGGAAACATCGATTTCTTGTGCTGCGATGAGGCTGGCGATAGGCCATAGCGCACCGCTGTGTCCACCTGCACCGTGAATAACGAGGACGCGCGCGTGGGCATCAGCGTTGTGGGTACATGCAACATGCACGTGGTTTCCGCGCCAGGGCCACCACGTGTGCTCTGGCGCCGTTATCTGCGCTCGTAGTTCTGGAGGGTAGAAAGCGCTGTAGGCAGCCCACATGGACCTAACGCTATCAGTCCTCGTGCCCCCTTGTCCCAATACATCATGCTCGCTATTATCACTTCTGCGGCCTGACGTATGAGGGGTGTGCAAGCATTCCAAAAGGTGGCGTGACATTGGCCAAGGGGTCGGTGGTTCAAACCAAATGGTCGGCGGGGTTCGCCTTGAGCTGACTCTGGGGTACACCGACCAGGCATGGTGCGTACCGTAGGGATACGGTGGATAAGCTGGGAAAACATAATACGGCGAAAGCGTACTGCGGCGTGGGTTGAATCTAGACTCATGTTAGTTTTATAAAAATAACATCTACGGCTATGATGATTCTTAGTTTCTCAAACAGAAGGAATCATCAATGTCTACACGACTTTCTATGCGTATGACCTGCGCACTTCTCGCTGGCGTCGCGGCAACTGTTGGCTTTGCAACCCCCGTCGTTGCCCAGTCATCAGACCTCAGCTCCAGCTTCTCAAAGCCCTCCAAGCCTGAGGCTCCCAAGCCCTCGGAAAAACCTGCAGAAAAACCCACGTCTGAAGCCCCCACGCCTCCAGCTCCTGACGCCAACAAACAGTCTGAGGCCGTTTTGGGCAAAGGCTACAAGGCGACAACAAAATGCGAAGGCCGCGATGGCATTTTCAATTTTGAGTTCACTGCACCGGAATCTGCCTTCTACCATGTGGTTCTGCATGACATATACAACCTTCAAGAGCAGCCAATCGCAGTAGTGGACCGCTGGGTAAACGAGGGCGAGAAAGTGACTTTCCGGAAGGAAATTGTGCAGCGCCATCCACTTGTCTTGATCAGTTCCCGAGTGCAACGCAACACCGATGATTATGGGAATTCACCGCTGATCAGCAAAGACTCCGTGAGTATTGGCCCCTGCGTGTACCCGGGCAAAGAGTTCTAATCAGCACGCTTATCGACGCCGCGCGGGGAACACGGCGTCGATAACTCACCGTTAACTCTTTGTTGCGGTAACAAAATAGGTCGCCGACCAAGGGCCGGACCACCACATTTCCCATCCGACTGAACGGGTGTGAGTATCGGTGGCGCCGGCTTCTGTGAGTGCTGGGCCGTATTCTCTGGCTTTAAATGGGTCGGCAATAATGATGTGGCCACCTGGCTTTGCCACGCGATATGCCTCGTGAACTGCCTTTTTGCGGCCTTCAACAGAGTGGATATTGTGAATGGCCAGGCTGGAGACAACCACATCAAAGGAATTGTCGGGGAAGGGGAGAGCTGTCATATCGGCGGTTTCCAATGTGATCCTATCGGCAACTCCCTCGATTTCCGCGTTACGTAGTGTCGCGTCCATGGAGTTTCCTGATTGATCAATGGAACGCCACAGGTCAATGCCAGTTGCTGTGCCATGGGGAATGTGTTGTGCTGCGGCGATGAGGACGGTACCATGGCCGCATCCCATGTCCAAGATCTTTTCGTTTCCTTGAAAAGGAATGTCGTTCAATACGCGGTCCCACACCACGAATTTTCCGCGAAATGTGGCGTGTAAATAGAATCCCGCCTGGATGGCAGATAAGACTGCGCCAATGTAGAACCACGGCGACCATATCAGGCCGCAGATGATGAATATGATGGCCCCGATGCTGAACGCTGCGGGTACGATCGGTCCGTCAATCCCGTAGCTAGCCTTTGCTTTGTGTAGTTGCGCCATTGTTATGCCTGCCTTTTCTAATGTCCTTCATCAGAATGAGTCAGCAGTAGCGCGTAGAGCAATACTTGTTTATCGGTGCAGTCACATTAGGGGGCGATCTCACCGCTCACAATCGTCGTGGTAGCGCCCCCAACCCACACTGCGCCCTCATCGTCAGTGCTAATAGTGACCACCCCGGCGCGGTGAAGATTGCCGCCCTGGGTCACGGTATATGTGCTGGGTGCGGCACCTTCCCGGATTAACCACTGCGCAAGCGAAGCGTTGAGGCTACCGGTAATCGGATCCTCCAACACCCCAACTCCAGGTGCGAAAGCGCGCACCGCAAAAGTATGGGGGCTGCCGGTGGGGTGCGGACCCACAACGCCCACCAGGGCGTCGTTAAGTAGATTGAAATTGGGTTCAAGAGCGGTGACCTGCGCGGCGCTGGCGAGCTGAATACCCGCCCAACCTGGACCGTTGTCCACCCACTGGTGCGCGACAACATCCTTGCGAGTAATGCCCAGCCCTGCAGTGAGGTGATCGAGTTCGGCATCGGACAGCGGGCCGCTGCGGATAGTGTCAGGAGCCTTGAAAAAGTACTGGTCGTTGATTGTGCGGATCTCCACAAGCCCAGCACCGCACTGCTGAATAATGCGATCAGCGGTGTGCTCAGGGTGCTGTTCATGCCACGCGTGTGCCGAACCAAGCGTGGGGTGCCCGGCAAAAGGAATTTCACTATTCGGCGTGAAAATACGCAGTGCGTAGTCGGCCTCAGGCGAGGTAGCGGGCGTAATGAACGTGGTTTCAGACAGGTTTGTCCAGCGCGCAATACGCTGCATCTGCTCGCCGGTTAAACCGTCGGAATCGAGGATAACTGCCACCGGATTTCCCATGAACGGTTCCGTGCTGAAAACGTCTACCTGCGCAAATGCTCGCCTTGTGTTCATGCGGTCATTCTGGCATAAAAACTGGAGGTTGTGTATGAGTTGAGCTATGGGGTCGTTACCAAACACAAGACTTGCCGCGGTGCGTGATGTGGGCGACATTGCCCAGCTTCTGGACGCTTTTAACCGCGAATATGACGAGCCTTCCCCAGGCGTGGAGTTTCTTACTCGTCGTCTTCATGAACTTTTATCCAGTGACCTTGCATATGTGGTTGTGGCCGGTGACCCTATTATCGCGTTTGGTCTGGTTACGCTGCGTCCCGACGTATGGGCAAACAGCCTCATCGCCACATTAGATGAGCTATACACCGTGCCGGAGTGGCGCGATAACGGCCACGGCAGCCATATTTTGGGCCACGTAATCAGTGAGGCAAAGGCTCGTGGTGCGGGTGAGTTAACTATTGGAATTGACGCCCCGGATATCGACGCCCAGCGTTTTTATGCACGGCACGGTTTTCCCATTGGCGATGCCTATATCGCACGCCGGGAATTGTGAAGTACGCTGCTTAGCGACGCCCCGCGCACCGCTCACCTGCGTAAATATAGGTTTGTATTGCTCTGGATGCGTGAAATATTTTTTGATCAATTCTGTTGCGGTGCTACTTATATCAAGGCACAATAATTGCATGCCAGAAAACAAAATAGGTGACGAGCAGAGCAGGATTCTGCGTTGCTGGTGGATGTTCGAGCTCTTTAGCCCGCAGAAGATGCCGAAGTCGAAAGTTGTAGAGAAAAAGAACAAAAAGGCAGCTAAGCAGTATGTTGACATCTTTTACCAAGCCATCGAATGGGGTCATGGGGATGATTTGCCCTGGGATATGAGGTCAGGGCTACGTGTGCCTACGGAATACGAGGGGGAAAAAGAATGGGAACATAGCGTTTACCTCGGTGTTTACTCCCTGGGGGCGACATACCAGTGGCTTCATCGCGTTTTTGAGGATGATGCTGATGCGTATGAAGCACAACCTTCTGAGGAGAGCGCGTGCGCGGCGTTTGTTGTTGACCACCAAGGGCAAGTTGTTCCTGAAACTGCAATATTATCCTCAGCTTTATGGGGAGTTGGTCGCCTCCGCGATCCTGGTCCCCACGATCCCGCATGGTCAGAAGGTTTTGACGACACGGCGGCAAGCTTCACTGCGAGATTCGATGGCATAGCAGAGAAGCTATTGCGTGAAGTTTACCAAAATAGTTTTTCTGCACGGCATGTAGAGCCACGATTGACAATGGGCATATTGCAGCGGTTATGTCGTTTCGCTCAAGAAGTTGCAGGAGTTGACGGGATCAGAGACCTTGCCACCAATCGGATTATGATTGAAAGTAGGCTCGTGAAGAAAAAAGATGATTCACGTAAGGCTAAAGATAAGAAACCGAAATTAGATTTTTTGAATAGTCTTTTCCTCAGGGACCTGAATAAGGTGCGCTATTCGGGTGTGGCTTCAGGCTCGGCATTAGATGAATATCTCACAAGTGAATATGAGCTTCCACGAGACCAACGCATCGATGTGATCGCCCAGCCTGATGTAGTGAAAGAGGGAACAAGAGCGGAGCGTATTCCTCTGGGGCGGTGGCCCGCTAATCCAGCGCATGGACTAGCATTGAGCCAGCAGTTCGCGGTTAATAAAGTACTGACTGAGCTGACTGATAGGCGAGGAATCATGGGGGTTAACGGCCCTCCTGGCACGGGCAAAACCACGATGCTGAGGGATATTCTTGCGGGGAACGTCGTGGAACGTGCATGCAAGCTGGCAGAGTTGGATGATCCCAATGATGCGTTTTTGCCAACTGAGTACGCGATGGAGGCAGGCGGCTACCCTCATAACTTCTATCCGCTCCGTCCAGACCTTACCGGTTTCGAGATGATTGTGGCGTCATCTAACAACAGTGCGGTGCAGAATGTCAGCACTGAAGTGCCGGAATTATCGGCGATTGATAAGCGATGGCAAGGTGAGCGTGGCTATTTCGAAGATTTAGCCTCAAGGGTGCTGTCCGGGGCGTTGAAAAAGGACGACGAGAAGGGCGTCAATGCTAAAGCATGGGGACTTGTTGCTGCGACCTTGGGAAATAGGAAGAAACGCGCGGCTTTCCAATCGATGTTTTGGTTTGATGAAAAGCTCACGAAAGAGCTGAAGAAGCAAAAACGAGAACCTGTTCTCGGGATGTTGGAACGCTTGAAGCGGTGGCGCGATGGTGTGTGGATCCCTAAAACATGGGACGAGGCTCGTCGAGATTTTTCCCAAGCCAAGCAGCGTGTTGAGGCGTTGATAGAAGAGAAAATCGAGGCTCAGCAGCGTCTATCAGAATTGGAGTGGTTAGTAGGTCAGCTATATTCGTGTGAAGCGGTGCACCACCGTGCACAGGAAGAATTTCAACATGCTTATGATCAAGCGGAGGCTTCTCGACTGGAAGCTAGCACGTTGGAAGAGGAACATGCATACGCAGCTAAACAGTATGAACGGCAGCTCGCCCTGAAACCCGGATTCTTTGAAGTACTGTTCAGTCTGGGCAAGGCATCGCGTGTGTGGCGGGAAGAGTCTCGCCCCTTTGCTGTGACTCTGTCGGAAGTGGAGGACAAGCTACGGAGTGCCTCGCAGCGTCGACAAAGCTATGAGGCGGAGGAAAAACGCTTGCGTGATGCGTTGACTGAATTCGAAGAGCGATTGGCGGACGTTCGCAAGAAACATGCTGCGCTGACTGTGTTATGTGATAGGGATAAGGAAAAATGTGGCCCTTCCTACCCAGATGCTGAGTGGGTCGGAGATCAACGCGAACTTCATGCACCTTGGCTGGACGCAGAGCTGGATCACGCACGTTCTGAACTATTCTTCGCAGCGCTTGAGCTGCATCAAGATTTTATCGCGCTGGCAGCGAAAAAGATGCTTGCGGGATTAAACGCAGCCGTGGATGTCATCGCCGGAAAGGTGAGGAATGCTAGTTCAGAAAAAATACTAGCCGCATGGCAGCTGCTGTTCCTAGCAGTCCCGATGGTGTCTACAACATTCGCTTCTGTGGAACGCATGCTGGATAGACTCGGGCCGGAGTCGTTGGGCTGGCTGTTTATTGATGAGGCTGGTCAGGCATCGCCGCAACATGCGGTGGGCGCGATATGGCGTGCACGCCGTGTTGTTGCTGTGGGTGATCCTCTGCAATTGGAACCCGTAGTGACTATGCCCAAGAAAGCGCAATCGGATATTGCTGCCACCTATGGGGTATCGCAAACATGGATCCCGCCCAAGGCATCGGTGCAGACGTTGGCGGACAGGGTGTCGCTGTATGGAACGACCCTCACGCAGGGCGATGAAAATGTGTGGGTGAGCTCACCACTCCGGGTCCACCGGCGTTGCGACGACCCCATGTTCACCCTGTGTAATCAGATTGCCTACAACAACATCATGGTCAATGGCGTGCATCGGGGTTCAGCTGATCTGGATAAGTTCGCCGTCACCGATGATCCGACTATCAAGGTAAGTTGTTGGATTCACGAGCCTGCACCGCAAGCGGGAAGCCATATTCAAGATAATCAGATTGAGCAGGTAAAACGAGAGATCGACTACCTGCAAGAACAAGGCGTACAGGCGCAAGACATTATCGCCATTGCTCCTTTCCGTGATGTTGCGAATGAGCTCTCGAACCTGCCTGATCAGTATGCCAAGTACAAGGGCCTCACAGCTGGCACAATTCATACTGCCCAGGGCCGGGAGGCGGCGGTTGTGCTCCTAGCGCTGAGCGCTGACCCCGAGAAAGACGGCGCAAAGGTATGGGCAGCGGAGAAGGTAAACCTTGTTAATGTCGCGGCGAGCCGCGCTAAACGACGTCTCTACGTCGTAGGCGATAAGGATGCGTGGGCCCAGCATAATTACTTCCGCGAACTCGCGGAGATACTAGAGCCAGAGGACCAGGTGCCCTCTACAACCCAATAATCCCACGCAACTCCCCAGCAATAGCATCGAGCCGTCCGCGTGCTTCCTCCCAGGTGCCCCCTGGGAGGATGACTTCTAGGTAGCATTTGAGTTTCGGTTCGGTG
>ERZ773059.1694-NODE-1694-length-10624-cov-11.739237_pt1 | contig 10624 bp, 11 predicted proteins | sample MGYA00580514_ERZ773059 | MGnify/ENA primary metagenome ERZ773059 (study PRJEB29015, sample SAMEA2737981) | human oral metagenome | biome: human oral; feature: human-associated habitat; material: dental | place: China | collected 2056 ...
GGCGCCGGACCTGCAGCCGGTCCGGCGCCACGGCCCCGGTCGCCGAGATCGGTCGTCAGGGCCCAACCCGCTCCGGCCACGGGGCCGGCGCCGACAGAGCCCCGATGCCCCGGTCGCCGGGAGCCGCGGCCCTTGGCCGGCCATACCGCCCACGGAGGTGCTGTTGTGACGACCCCTGCTCTGCCGCCCCTGCCCGACTGCGGTGCCCGCGTCCTGGCGGTGGGCCTCGACCTCGTCCACGTCCCCGGCGTCGCCGAGCAGCTGGCAGCGCCCGGCACCGTCTTCGACGAGCAGGCCTTCACCGCCCGCGAGCGCCGCGATGCCAGACGCCGCGCTGAGGAGAGCCACTCGCACGAGGCCGAGCACCTGGCCGCCCGCTGGGCCGCCAAGGAGGCCTTCATCAAGGCCTGGTCGACGGCCGTCAACGCGCTCACCGGGCGCGCCCTCCCCCCGATCCTGGCGCTCGAGAAGGTCGGCTGGCGCGACATCGAGGTCGTCACCGACCGCTGGGGGCGGCCCTCGCTGCGTCTTGACGGCGCGATCGCCGACGCGGTTGAGGCGAGCCTCGGGGAAGGGGCGGACCGGTCCGGCCTGTGGCCGGTCTCCCTCACCCATGACGGCGGCTGGGCGGCCGCCGTCGTTCTCGCCCTGACCGACTGAGAGCCCGCCCGCGCACGGCCCGGCGTCGGCGCGTCGCCCCCGCTCGGCAGAATCCTTCCTGTGACCGAGGACTCATTCGACGTAGAATTAGTGCATGAAGAAGCTCATCAATGCCGCCGACGCCGTCGTCACGGACACCCTGGCCGGCATGGCCGCAGCCCACCCGGACGCGCTCCGCGTCGATCTCGGCCGGCGCACCGTCTACCGCGCAACGCCCAAGGACGAGGGCAAGGTCGCCCTCGTCTCCGGCGGCGGCAGCGGGCACGAGCCCCTTCACGGCGGCTTCGTGGGCACCGGCATGCTGGACGCCGCCTGCGCGGGCGAGATCTTCACCTCGCCCGTCCCCGACCAGATCGCCGCCGCCACCACCGCCGTCGACCGGGGGGCCGGCGTCCTCCACATCGTGAAGAACTACACCGGCGACGTCATGAACTTCGAGATGGCCGCCGAGCTCGTCGCCGCCGAGTCCGGGGCCCCGGTCGCCACCGTCGTCACCGCCGACGACGTGGCCGTCGAGGACTCCCTCTACACGGCCGGACGCCGCGGCGTGGGCGTGACCGTCATCGTCGAGAAGATCGCCGGCGCCGCCGCCGAGGAGGGCAGGAGCCTCGCCGAGGTCGCCGCCCTCGCCCAGCGGGTCAGCGAGGGCGGCCGCTCCATGGGCGTGGCCCTGACCTCCTGCACCGTTCCCGCCAACGGCAGGCCGTCCTTCGACCTGCCGGAGGACGAGATGGAGATCGGCATCGGCATCCACGGCGAGCCCGGCCGCCGTCGCGAGAAGGCCGCCTCCGCCCGTGAGATCGCCGGGCGGCTGACCGAGCCGATCCTCGCCGAGCTGCCCGACGGCGGCGGCGGTGGCGGCGTCATCGCCCTCCTCAACGGCATGGGGGCCAGTCCCCTCAGCGAGCTCTACATCATGTACGCCGAGGTCGCCGGGCTGCTGCGGGCGGCCGGAGTCGCCGTCGAGCGCAGCCTGGTCGGCAGCTACATCACGAGCCTGGACATGTCCGGCTGCTCCCTGACCCTCGTGCGCGCCGATGAGGAGATCCTGCGCCTGTGGGACGCCCCGGTGTGCACTCCCGGCCTGCGCTGGGGTCGATGACCATGGCACCGACCGAGCCGAACGAGCTGACCGCGGCGGACCTGGCGGCATGGGTCCGCCGCGCCAGCGACCTGATCGGCGAGCACGCCGACGAGCTCACCGAGCTGGACGCCGCCATCGGCGACGCCGACCACGGAGTCAACATGAATCGGGGCATGAAGTCCGCTGCGTCCGCAGCGACCGCCGCTGCGTCCCCGAGTCCGGTCCCCGGCACTGCGGACGCCGTCCTGAAGAAGGTCGCCACGGCCCTCATCTCCAAGGTCGGCGGCGCCTCGGGCCCCCTGTACGGCACCTTCTTCCTGCGCATGTCCACGGCGGCCGCGGGTCGCGGCGCCCTGGACCTGGACGCGCTCACGGCCGCGATCGAGGCCGGCGTCGGCGGCATCGTGCAGCGGGGCAGGGGCGAGGCGGGGGAGAAGACCATGCTCGACGCCTGGCTGCCGGCCCTGGAGGCCCTGCGCGCCGGCACGAGCCTGCCGACGGCGCTCCGGGCGGCGGCCGCGGCCGCCCACCCCGGTCGGGCGGCCACCGGGCCGATGCTCGCCAGGAAGGGGCGGGCCTCCTACCTCGGGGAGCGCTCCATCGGGCACATCGATCCGGGGGCCTCCTCGACCGCGCTGATCGTGCGCGCCCTCGCGGACGTCGTCGACGGGGCCGCCCTGTGACCGGCCTGGTCCTGGTCTCGCACTCCGCCGAGCTCGCGCGGGCGGCGCTCGGGCTCGCCGCCGGACTCATCCCCGGCCTCGACGTGCGTGTCGAGCTCGCCGCGGGGCTGCCCGACGGCGGCCTGGGCACCGACGCGACCGAGGTCGCCGCCGCCATCGAGAAGGCCGACGACGGCGAGGGCGTCCTCGTGCTGGCCGACCTGGGCAGCGGGATCATGAGCGCGGAGACGGCCCTCGAGCTGCTCGATCCGGGCCTGGGCGCCCGGGCGCGACTGAGCCCGGCGCCGCTCGTCGAGGGTCTCGTCGGCGCCTACGCGGCCGCCGGTATCGGCAAGCCGTTCGACGACGTCGCCGGCGAGGCCGAGGCCGCCACCGAGGCCAAGCGCATCCAGATGGCGCGCTGACCGGCCGTGTCCGCGAGCGGGCGGCCCTGAGGCCCGCGGGCAGCGCCGCCCGGAGAGTGCAGAACGGCTACATCCCCGATGAAGATCAGCTGTACTCAGGGGCGTTTGTAGGCTAAGGTCGGTGGGACCAACGTCCTTATCCAGAGGAGAGCCATGTCTCCTACGACCTTCTCCGCCATCTCGATGATCATCTACTTCATCGGCATGATCATGATCGGCCTCTGGGCGTACGTGCGCACCTCCGACCTCGACGACTACATGCTCGCCGGACGCGGCCTCAACCCCTTCGTGGCGGCCCTGTCCGCAGGAGCCTCGGACATGTCCGGGTGGCTGCTCATGGGGCTGCCCGGCGCCCTGTACGCCTCGGGGCTGGTGGAGTCCTGGATCGCCGTGGGGCTGACGGCGGGGGCCCTGGTCAACTGGCTCGCGGTGGCTCCGCGGCTGCGCAGCTACACCGAGGTGGCCGGCAACTCCATCACCATCCCCAGCTTCCTGGACAACCGCCTGCACGACTCCCGCCGGCTCATGCGCTGGACCAGCGGTCTGATCATCCTGGTGTTCTTCACCTTCTACGTCTCCTCCGGAATGGTTGCCGGGGGCACCTTCTTCGAGTCCTCCTTCGGCATGGACTACCGCCTGGGCATGACCCTGGTCGCGGGCATCACCGTCATGTACACGCTCGTGGGCGGATTCCTGGCGGTCTCCTGGACCGACCTGGTCCAGGGGCTCATGATGGTGGCGGCTCTGGTCGCCGTTCCCGTCGTCGGCATCATTCGCCTCGGCGGCATCGGCGCCGCCATCGACGCCGTCAACGCGGTCGACCCGAGCTACTGGGCGATGGTCGGCGCCTCCACCTCGGTCATCGGCGTCGTCGGCTCGCTGGCCTGGGGGCTGGGCTACTTCGGCCAGCCGCACATCATCGTGCGCTTCATGGCGATCCGCACCCCGCGCGAGGCGGTTCAGGGCGGCGTCATCGGCATCAGCTGGATGCTCTTCGCCGTGCTCGGCGCCATCGGCACCGCCGTGGTCGGGGTGGCCGTGTACCAGCGCGACGAGGGCCGGCTGGCCAACCCCGAGACGGTCTTCATCTCACTGGGCCAGCTCCTCTTCCACCCCCTGGTGGCCGGATTCATGCTGGCCGCGATCCTGGCGGCGATCATGTCCACGGTCTCCTCCCAGCTGCTGGTCACCTCCTCGGCCCTCGTCGAGGATCTCTACCGCATCGTGCGCAGGGAGGAGCTGTCCACCGGCCACCTGGTGATCGCCTCGCGCACGGCCGTGCTCGTCGTCGCGCTGGTGGCCGCCGCCCTGGCCTGGACGCCCAACGACACGATCCTGGCCCTGGTGGCCTTCGCCTGGGCGGGCTTCGGGGCCTCCTTCGGGCCGACCATCCTGCTGTGCCTGTACTGGCGACGGCTGACGGCCGTCGGCGCGGTCACCGGCATGGTGACCGGTGCGGTCGTGGTCGCCATCTGGGGCGCCGTCGACGGCGGTCCCGGCGGGATCCTCGACCTGTACGAGCTCGCCCCGGGCTTCGCGGCCAACCTGCTCGTCGCCTGGGTCGTCTCTCGCACCGGCCGCCCGGACCCCGCGGTCGAGGCCGAGTTCCGGGCCGCCGTCACCGGAGTCCGCTGAGCCTGCTGTGACTCCGAGCGGGCGAGAGGGCCGCGTACTGTGACCCGCCCGTCACCGGTGTGCATTGTCGTACTCATCGACGTCGACTAAGGTCGTTGTCAGAAACGTGCTCCGGGGTCGGTGAAAGTCCGAGCCGGCGGTGATAGTCCGCGACCCGGTTGCGCCGTCCCATCGGGGCGGTGCGGCAGGCTGAGCCGGTGGAACTCCGGCACCGACGGTGAAAGTCCGGATGGGAGGAAGCACGAGGCGCTCGGACCGGGGTGCGCCCCCGGAGGTGTCCGGTCTGCCTGCGCGGGCCGCTCGCAGATCCCGAGCGCCGGAGGGGCGCGAGCCTGCGGTCGCCCACCACCCCGGAGCCCCCGGGGCGCCTGCCCCGGGGCGACCGGAGAGGACACCGCGTGAGTACCGCCATCGCCCAGCGTCCCGCGCCCCGCCTGGCTGAGATGCTGGCCGAGGGCCGGTCGAGCCCCGGCCGGACCGCGTCGCCGCAGCCGGAGCGCCCCGCCGCCCGGCCCCGCCAGGGCCCCGGCCCCGCACTCGCCCTGGGCCTGGTGATCCTGGCCGCCTGGTGGGCCGTGACGCGCGCCGGTCTCATCCTGCCCGTCTTCCTGCCCGGCCCCGCCGACGTCGTCCGCCGCCTGTGGCTGGGCGTGAGCCAGGGAGGCCTGCTCGCCTACGCCCGAGTGACACTGATCGAGGCCGCCCTGGGCTGCCTCGCCGCGGCCGCGCTGTCCCTGCCCCTGGCATGGGCCCTGTTCCACTGGCGCCTGTTCTCCCGGGCCGTGCTTCCCTACGTCGCCGCCTCCCAGGCGGTGCCGGCCATCGCCATCGCCCCGCTGCTGGTCGTGTGGATCGGCTACGGCACCGCGCCGACCGTGATGCTGTGCGTCCTCATGGTCTTCTTCCCGATCACCGTGACCGTCCTGCTCGGCCTGCGCGGCCTGGACACCGACGTCATCGACGCCGCCCGCCTCGACGGGGCCCACGGCGCCTCCATGATCACCCACATGGAGCTGCCCATGGCGCTGCCCGCGATCCTCTCCGGGCTGCGCACCGGCTTCACCCTGTCGATCACCGGCGCGGTCATCGGGGAGATGACCATGGGCGGCAAGGGCCTGGGCATGGTCCTGGCCTCCCAGCGCCAGAGCGTGGACACCACCGGGCTGTTCTCCACCATCGTCGTCCTGTGCATCATGGCGACGACCATCCACTGGTGCCTCCACGAGCTCGAGCGCCGCAGCCGCGTCGTGGACTCCCTGCGCGGGCGCCGGGCGACCTGAGGGCTCGGCCCCGGTCGCCCGTGCACCGACGGCGCACATCATCCCATCAGTCTCAGTTATCGCAGTCACCGCACCCATCGGAAATCCATCGGAAACTCACCGGAACTCATCGGAAAGGCATCGCACATGACCTCCCTGTCCCGCCGCCGCCTGCTGTCCACCGCCTCCCTCGGCGCGCTGACGGGCCTGCTCGCCGCCTGCGGCTCCGGCACCGGCGCCCAGAAGGCGTCCGCCGACGCTGCCGGAGGCCTGGTCATCGGCCTGACCTACACGCCCAACATCCAGTTCGCCCCCTTCTACATGGCGCTGTCCGACGGCCAGTACGCCGCGGACGTCTCCCTGCGCCACCACGGCGAGCAGGAGGGCCAGTTCGACGCCCTCCTGGCCGGCACGGAGCACATCGTGGTCGGCGGTGCGGACGAGGCGGTCGTGGCCGCCTCCAACGGGAACGCCCTGGTCGTCATCGGCGGCTTCTACCAGCGCTACCCCGGCTGCATCATCGTGCCCGAGAGCTCCGACATCACCGACCTGGCCGGCCTCAAGGGCCGAGCCATCGGCACCCCCGGCAGGACGGGGGAGACCTGGTACTCCGTCCTGGTGGCGCTGTCCACGGCCGGGCTCGGCCAGGACGACGTCGACATCCAGGAGATCGGCTACACCCAGCAGGCGGCCCTGGCCTCGGGCAAGGTCGACGCCGTCGCCGGGTACTCCAACAACGACGCCGTCCAACTCGCCCAGAACGGCACCCTCGTGCGGACCCTCGCCATCAGCCAGGACGTGCCGCTGGTGGGCGCCTCCCTGGTCACCACGCCCGACGTCCTGGCCGCCCGCCGCGACGAGCTGGCCGCCGCCGTCACGGCCTCGGCCACGGGCATGACGGCCTTCGTCGACGATCCCGACGCCGCCGTGGAGGCCGCCAAGGAGTACGTGCCCGACCTGGCCGACGCCGCCCAGGCCGCGCACGCCCGCGAGGTCGCGGTGGCCACCGGCGAGCTCATCCGTCCCGCCGCGGACACCGCGGTCGGCTCCCTGGACTCGGACAGGGTCGGCGCAACGATCGACTTCCTCGGCGACCACGGGCTCCTGGGCGACAGGATGCCGCAGGCCTCCGAGGTGTGCGTGCCCCTGGGCCAGTAGGTTCGACGGCGGTGCGCCTCAGGCCCGCCCACCGCCGTCTTCCGCATCCGGCCCTGCGCCGCGGGCCCGCTCGTAGTGGGCGATGCCCATCTGCCGGTGGGCGATGCGGCGCAGCGCCAGGAGCACGGGCTCGTAGACCGCTGTGCCCAGCACCGCGTGCCTGACCGGGTCCCCGCCCTCCCAGAAGATGCGCTCCGCGTCGGCCCGAGCGGTCCGCTGAGCCGCCTCGACGTAGACGGCCACCTGCTCCGGGCTCATCGGCATGCCGATCTCGTCCGCGAAGGACAGGGCGGCGTCAAGATGCCTGACTGCGGGGTGCTCGGCGGCATAGGGAAGTCCGAACTGCTCGAGCACCTCCCGCGCCCTGCCGCTGTCGGGCGCCTCGTGCTGATGGGGCGCGGGGATCGCCTCCGTCGCGAGCTTCATCACCTCCCAGGGCTCCCGCGCCGGCCCGTCCGCCGGCTCATCGATGACGGCCACCACCTCCCGCACCTGCTCGATCGAGGCGCCCAGGACGTGAACCAGGCCGCGGATGAGGCGCAGCCGTTCCAGATGCTCGAGGCCGTAGTCGGACTGACGCGTGTTGACGGGCGTCCCGGCCGGCAGGAGCCCCTCGCGTATGTAGTACTTGATGGTCGGAACCGAGGTCCCCGACTCCCCGGCGAGCTCTGAGATGCGCATGTCCCTCCTGTCACCGCAGCCGCGGTCCGCCCCGCTGCGCCGCACGCCGAGGATACGGGTGCCCCGCGGGCGCCGGCCACCAGCCCCGCCGAGTCCTGTCGGCCGGGTGGCGGCCTGTCGAGCGAAGGCGGAGTTGACATGAGGATAGTGAAAGTATCTAATCAGTGGGTACCGAAACTATCTAGATAGGAGTCCTCCCGTGCCGTCCGCCCGCACGCCCGCCAACACGTCTGCCTGCACGCCCTCCGGTCCCTCAACGTCCCCGGGAGCATCGGAGAGGCAGAGGCCGCCCCGGCGCGCGCCCGCCGCCTGGGTCATCGTCGCCATCGCGCTGCCCACTCTCATGACCTCGCTCGACTCCCTGGTCGTCACCATCGCGCTACCGGTCATTCACCGCGACCTGGGCGCATCGGTCACTGAGCTCCAGTGGTTCGTCAACGCCTACACGCTCACATACGCCGCACTCATCCTGCCGACCGCGGCGCTCGGCGACCGCCTCGGCCGCAACCGGCTGTTCGTCTGGGCGATCGCCCTGTTCACCCTCGCCTCGGCGCTGGCCGCCCTGGCGACGAGCCCGGGAGCGCTGATCGCGGCCCGGACGGCTCAGGGAGCCAGCGGGGCCGCGATCGGGTCCCTGTCCCTGGCTCTCCTGGCGGACTCCGTCCCCAGGCGCCTGCGCGAGCTCGCCATCGGCGTGTGGGGGAGCGTCAACGGCCTGGGGGTGGCGGCCGGCCCGATCGTCGGAGGCGCCGTCGTCCAGGATCTCCACTGGAGCTTCATCTTCTGGATCAACATTCCCGTCGGCGTCCTCTCGCTGGCGCTGGTCGGCTGGAGCCTCGGCGTGAAGGCGTCCGGACGACCGGGTGCGGGCGCCGACCTGCCGGGTCTCGCCGCCGGAGCCGGATTCGTCTTCCCGCTGACCTGGGCACTGGTGGAGGGCGGGAGCCGCGGGTGGACCAGTGCCCCGATCCTGGGGTGCCTGGTCCTCGCCGCGGTCTCGCTGCTGTGCTTCATCCGCCGCGAGCGCCGCGCCCGCAGCGCGTACGTACCGATGCGCCTGTTCGCCAGCCGGCGCTTCAACCTCGTCAATACCGTAGCGGCGCTCTTCTCCGCGGGAATCTTCGGCTCGGTGTTCCTGGTGAGCCAGTACCTCCAGATCGGAATGGGCTTCGGCCCGCTGGAGTCAGGGCTGCGCGCCGCCCCCTGGACCATGGTTCCGATGGCGGTGGCGCCCCTCGCGGGACTGCTGGTCAGGCGCAGGGGCCCGCGCGCGGTGCTGCTCACCGGCATGGTGCTGCAGACGGCGGCGGTGGGGTGCTTCACCCTCCTGGCCGGCCGGGACCACAGCGGCGGCGCCTACAGCGCCTATGTGCTGCCCATGCTCATTGCGGGAGCCGGCATGGGACTGACCTTCTCACCGCTGGCCACCGCGGTCCTGGTGGGAGTCCCGTCGAGCGACCGAGCGGTCGTCTCGGGGATCAACCAGACGGCGCGTCAGCTGGGCACGGCCACGGGCATCGCCCTGTGCACGGCCATCTTCACCGCATTCGGCACGTACGCGCCCGGCAGCAGCTTCACCGCCGGGCTGGTCCCGGCACTGGCCGTGTGCGTCCTGCTGCTGACGGCGTCGACGGGGCTCGTGGTCGCCATGCCCCGCGACGACATGACGGAGCGCGGAGCAGCCTGCTAGAAGTGATTTCGGGCCGGTGGTGGCGGGCGGTGCGCTTGTGACGTCGGGGCGCCCGCCCGCGTCCCGCGTTCCTCTACAGCCGGCAGGCCAGGAGCGAGGTCACAAGGATCGCGCGGGCCCCCGCCTCGTAGAGCTCGTCCATGACCCGGTTCATGTCGGCGCGCGGCACCATGGAGCGCACCGCCACCCAGTCGGGGTTCTGCAGGGGCGAGACCGTGGGCGACTCGAGGCCCGGAGTGAGTGCCGCGGCCAGGTGCAGCTTGCTCACGGGCACGTCGTAGTCCACCAGGACGTAGGAGCGGGCGCGCAGGACGCCCTCCAGGCGGCGCACGAGCGTGGCCAGCCCGGGCGCGTCCCGGTACTGCTCGGTCGTGATGAGTACGGCCTCGCTGGCCAGGATCGGCTCGCCGAAGGTCTCCAGGCCCGCGGCGCGCAGCGTCGTGCCGGTCTCGACCACGTCCGCGATGAGGTCGGCCACCCCCAGCTGGACGGAGGACTCCACCGCCCCGTCGAGGTGCACGGTCTGGGCGTCCACGCCTTGGGCGGCGAGGTAGTCGCGCACGAGCACGTCGTAGGAGGTGGCCACGCGCCGCCCCGCCACGTCGGCGAGCGAGCCCATGGTCCCGGCCGGGGCGGCGAAGCGGAAGGTCGAGCGGGCGAAGCCAAGGGGCAGGTGCTCGACGGCCTCCATCCCGGAGTCGAGCAGCAGGTCGCGCCCCGTGATGCCGGCGTGCACCGTGCCCTGGCCGACGTAGACGGCGATGTCCCGGGGGCGCAGGAAGAACAGCTCGACCTCGTTGGCCTCGTCCAGGAGGACGAGCTCGCGCCCGGTGCGGCGGGTGCGGTACCCGGCCTCGGTGAGCATGGTGGTGGCGGGCTCGGACAGGGAGCCCTTGTTGGGCACGGCGATGCGCAGCACGGTGATCCTTCAGTCGGTCCTTGCGATGGTGAGCGGGGGAGCGGGCTGGGCGCCAGCACCCAGAGGTGTCAGAGGTACCTGTAGACGTCGGCCAGGGTGTAGCCCTTGGCGACCATCATGACCTGGGCGTGGTAGAGCAGCTGGCTGAGCTCCTCGCAGGCCGCCTCGTCGGACTCGTGCTCACAGGCCATCCAGGACTCGGCGGCCTCCTCGACCAGCTTCTTGCCGATGAAGTGGACGCCCCGGTCCAGCTCGGCCACGGTGCCCGAGCCCTCGGGTCGGGCGGCGGCCTTGTCCTGGAGCTCGGCGAACAGGTCCTCAAAGGTCTTCATGGCGCCCAGGGTAGTGCAGGGCGGTGCCGGGGGCGGCAGCGGGCGGGGCACGTCTCACGGGGAGGGCCACCGCCCCGGCGAGCGCGGCGCCCGGGCGCTCAGTCGCGCAGGAGGCCCGC
>ERZ773059.1700-NODE-1700-length-10599-cov-8.666920_pt1 | contig 10599 bp, 6 predicted proteins | sample MGYA00580514_ERZ773059 | MGnify/ENA primary metagenome ERZ773059 (study PRJEB29015, sample SAMEA2737981) | human oral metagenome | biome: human oral; feature: human-associated habitat; material: dental | place: China | collected 2056 ...
CCTGCTCGGGCCAGGGGATGTGGAGGCGGTGCCCGCCCCCGATGACGCGCAGGCCCTTGTTGCGCTGCCAGGTCGATATGTCCACGCCCATGCGGACGAGCTCGCGCACCGCCGATGGTGTGAGCCCGTCACCGCAGACCTTGTCGCGGCCGAGCTCCTGCTTGTCAACCAGGATGACGTCCAGACCGCAGGTGGCCAGATGGTAGGCGGCGGAGGAGCCGGCGGGGCCTGCGCCCACGACGACGACATCGGCTTTCAGGTCGTCGGCTGAGACGGGCCCCTTGGCTGGGGCTGCGTCGCTTGCGGTGCTTGAGTGCGCCATCAGTGCGTGCCTCCTCAACTGCGTGGGACCCGGGCGGCGCACAGCCATGAGGACCATGAGGACGCCGACCGCCTTCAACGACCTCCCGACCAGGGAGAGCCGTCACCGACTCTACCGACGCCGCCCCACCCTCCCGACGCCCTCCGGGCAGGGGCGGGTGCGGACATGTTTTTCGGCGTCATGGCGCTGCAGCGACTTGGGGACGCGCCGTCACGGCCCCGCAGATCAATATCCAATTACAGATGATCAGTGTGACTAATTTGCGCAGCGCAACCTGGGACTCCAGTCCCATGCGGGTCCTATGCGGGTCCTATGCGGGTCCCAGGCGCATCGGCGATGGCGGGTGCCGGGCGACCGCGCCCCGCTCCACCCGTCGAGCCCACCCGGCCCATTGACGTCGTCCCTGAGTCAGTCCTGAGTCGGCCCTGAGCCGTCTGTGAGTCGCCCTCCGCTCCCCGGGGAGTACCGGGGGTCCCCGGGTACCGCGTCCTTGCTGTGATCCCTCGGGGCGCCATAGCGTCGCGGTTATGAGTGCTGTGGCTGCTGCACCACCCCCTGTGTACCTGGGTCGGCCGCCCGAGTTGTGGGAGCGCGCGGGGGCGGCCTACCGGGCTTGGTGGGCGCGTCACCCCGGGCTGGCGCATGGATTGGGCCGATTGGTCTGGGTGTGTTACCTGGTGGCGATTCCTCTGCTCTTACTGGCACTGCTGGTGATTCCCCGGCTGGCGATCGCGATGGTCCCCGGCCTGTTCGCCGCTATGGGTCTGGTGATCATGACGGGGCTCGCGCGCACCCGGACGGTGAGCTGGCGGGCTGTGGGCACGATGTACGGAGTGGGGATCTGGTGCGCCTTCGCGGTGGCCGTGGCCACCGGATGGGTGGGCGAACTGGGAGGACTCTCTCCGCAGGACGACGGCGCCTCCATCGCCTTGGCGGCCTTCGTCGAGGAGCCCGGCAAGCTGATCCCGTTGGCGGTGATGGCCTTGGTGGCGCCGGGGCGCGTGCGGCGCCTCGCCGCGACCGACTGGGCGCTGCTGGGATACGCGGCCGGACTCGGCTTCACGGTGGCGGAGGACTCCGTCCGCCGTCTCCGGGGGCCGGGACTGCTGGAGGCTCTCCTCGGGGAGTCCGGGTTCTCCTACTCCCCGAACCCGTGGACGCTGGGCAGCTACGCGGACTGGGACGGGGCCATAGCGGTGGGCCACCAGGTGCACACGATGATCGTGACCATGGCGGTGGGCCTGGGGATCGCCTTGTGGCGGGTCGGCTCGGTGCGGGCCGGCGCCTCCCTCCGCCCGGTCCGGCGGGTGGCGGCCGTGGTCCTGCCCGTGCTGGCGCTGGCGCAGGCGACCGCCGACCACGCGGGGTGGAACGCCCATGAGTACGCCCCCAGCTGGATGGACGGCGACGCCGAGGGCATCCCGTGGTGGGTCCGTCCACTGTGGCTGGTCGGCGGGCAGGGCAACCTGGCGATCCCGGTCTCGGTGGTGCTGCTCGGGTGCTGCCTGCTGGTGGACGCCTATCGGCGCGGGGGCGCGAGAGTGCGCGGGCTGACCCTGCCGGAGGCCCCCGCGGTGCGCCTGTCGGTGCTGCCTGGCGTTCCCGGCCCCCTGCAGGCGGCGCTGATCGCGGTCATGGCGCTGGCGCAGTTCACCTGGAGCGACCTGGTGGTGGTCTGCTCGGCCTACGGCGACCGCCGCCCGGGCGTGATAGCGGCTATGTGGCAGGGCCGGGCGACCGCGGTCCAGGTGCGCGGGGTGCGGGCCGACGCCATGGGGGCCGTCACCGCGGGCCGCGAGCCGGGGGCACGATAGCGTTTTCGGCTGGGCGCCCTGGCCGTGACGACGGCGGGGCTGCTGTGGATCGTGTACGGGTTGTGGGCGGCCATGAGCATCGGCGGCATGCTGGGCCTGGAAGGCGACAGCACGTTCTTCGCCGGACTTCTCGAGGGGCTGAGCCAGTGGTGGGACGGCCTGGGCTGGCCGGGCCAGGTCTTCATGATCGCTATGGGGGTCCTTCTCATCATGGCGTCCGGGGGTTCCTTCGCCCTGGCCATGGGCGCCACCGGTGTGGCGGCCTGGGGACTGTCGCACGGGCGGGGGCTGGCCGCCCTGCTGCGGGACCCGAGAGGCGCCTTCATGGGTTACGTCACCACCGTCACCCCGGGCCAGCTCTGTCTTGACACGCTGGACTTCCTGCTGACCTTCGTACCCGGCAGCGCGCTCGGGCGAGCGACCCGCTGGGCCTTGGGGGCTCCTGCCTCGGCACTCGCCGAGGCGCGCGCCATAAGAGCCTCCGCCGACTTCGTCGAGCAGCAGATGCACTTCGCCGCCCACGCCCAGGCGCAGGCCGCTACGCGGGCCGCCGAGGGCAGGCTGGAGCAGCTGGCCAGCAGGTACGGGTGCACGACGTCGGATTTCACGCGGGAGAGGGTTGATAAAACGCTCGACCGCCTTCGGGCGTCCGGAGTGAGCAAACGGGAACACGACGAACTGAAAGATCTCGCGAAAGCGGTGTCTAACGGTCGCAGCAGTGTGAGTCGTCTGGCGGAGTACGCCGGCGAGCGGGGTGGGGAGCAGGTGCTGAACCGGGAGGGTCACCACATCCCGGAGGCCTTTCACTCGGTCCGTCCCCCCGCACGCGGCCCGGGTCCGGGCCATGTGGACGGCCTGGCCGTCTCACCCCGCGGGGATGAGGTCGTCATCCCCGAGTACAAGGGCGGTACCTCAACCTACAATCCGCGCAAGACCTACGCTCTTGATGAGCTCGGCGCCCCGCCCGCGGCTCAGGGCACGCCCAACTACGTCATGGACCGCATGCTGCAGGACGAACGCGTTCCCCGATACTTCCGGGACAACCCCGACTTATGGGAATCCGTCAAGAACGGCCGTACCAGCCTGCGCGCAGACGTCTTCGAGACCCCCGGTCCGGGACAGACCAGCAGGGTCCACACCACGGGCTTCTCACCCTCACCGGACTTCATTGCCAAGATGGAGCAGAAGATCGCCGGCCGCTAAACACTCAACCACTCATCAAGCATCCAAGAGAAAGGACTGTCCCATGACTGACTTCCTCGTTCTGCCGGTTCAGGAGGCCGTGGCCTGGCTTCGGGCCTGGACGGACCACTCCTGGCCCATGACGCTCCAGGAGGCCTTCACCATCCGCGACCACCTCGGCTGGAAACCAGCCCCCGACGACGGCCGCTTCTTCACCACCAAACTCGCAACCGACGGCCAGGAAGACGGCAGCATCGATCGCGTCGACGACCACGGCGTCCCAGGCGTCGACTTCCCTCTGTCCTCGCGGGCGCTGCCCCCGCAATGGCCCCAGGCGGCCCCCCTCACTCGAGCCGCCTACCCCCAGTACATCCAAGCCCTGACCACCCTGTGGGGACCGGGCCAAGACAAGGGCGAGCGCGACGGGGTCAAGGAGCACAGGTGGGTCCTGCCCAACCAGGTCTCCGTGGCCATCACCGGACAGGACGGACTGATCAATGCCCACGTCCACTCACCCCACGAAACCCAGGCCTACGAGCTGGAGACCTACTACAAGGAAAAAGGCTACGAATGACCCCCAAGACCAACACACCACACCGCCCCGCACAGCAGGAGGCAACGGTTCTCGTCGTCGTCCGATGCAGTCCGACCAGATCACCCCGCGCACCAGGAGGCGACTCACCCCACCAGTGCTCCGGAGCCGTTGCGTCCTCAGCGAGCGGCGAGTCATGAGTGAGTCCTCCCTCTCTAGATTGAGTGATTCCGGGTCGAGGCGGCGCTGCACGGTGGAGAAAAGGTGGCTCCTGGGGATCTCGGAGGCCCGGAGAGTCGACGAAAGCCCAACAGCGGGCGCAGCGTCGGAGCGCCTGTCCGCGACGCGCCGGAACTTCAACGTACCTTCGTCACGTGAACGTACTTTTCTCCCATCTTTCTGGGGATAGAGCTCAGTAGGATGGGAGAAAAGTACGTTCACGTTGAACATGTTGAAGAGGATCACGTACCGGCCGATATGACGTGCGGGCGGGGACTCGAGGGCAAACGAACCGCGCGGGCGCGCACACGGCGCGACGCGGCACGCGGAGCCGGGATGCGACCGCAGGCTGCCCACGCGACGGCCCCACCTGAGATCATGAGCCCATGATCCGAGCCACGCTTGCCAAGAATCCCCGCGAGGTCGCGGGAATGTTCGATGCCGTCGCATCCCGGTACGACCTGACGAATGACGTCATGAGCCTGTGGCAGGTGCGCGTGTGGCGCGCCGTGACGCGCGCCGCGGTCGCGGCCCGGCCCGGCGCACGGGTGCTCGACCTGGCGGCCGGCACCGGAACCTCCTCCGCGGAGTACGCCGACGACGGCGCCGACGTCGTCGCCTGCGACTTCTCCACCGGCATGGTCGCCGAGGGCAAGCGCCGTCACCCGGACATCGCCTTCGTCGCCGGGGACGCCACGGCGCTGCCCTTCGCCGACGCGAGCTTCGATACGGTCACCATCTCCTACGGACTGCGCAACGTGCAGGACACCGCCGGGGCCCTGCGGGAGATGGCGCGCGTGACGCGCCCGGGCGGGCGCCTCGTCATCGCCGAGTTCTCCACGCCCGTCTGGCGCCCCTTCCGCAGTGCCTACCGCTTCTACCTGGACACGGCCCTATCGACGGCCGCGCGACTCGTGTCCTCCAACGCCGAGGCCTATGACTACCTGGCCGAGTCGATTCTGGCCTGGCCCGACCAGAAGGAGTTGGCCGCGCTCATGCAGCAGGCCGGCTGGCGCGGCGTGGGGTACAAGAACCTGTCGGGCGGAATCGTGGCGGTCCACCGCGCCACCAGACCGGCCGACTCGGCGGAGCGGGAGACCCGGTCGGCGCGCCCTGACGGTGGAGCCCGAGGCCGAGCCGGAGAACGTCGAGATCGGTCGTAATCCGCGCCGAGGTCGGTCCGATGAACCGATCTCGAGCCGGAACTGAACCGATCTCGACGAGCAGAGCAGCTGGCGGCGCCCCGCCGTCGGCCCTCTCTCAGGTGTCCTTGCGCTCGGACAGCGTCACCGGCGTTTGGAGCTCCTCGCCATCGCGGATCACCGTCAGGGTCACCTGATCGTCCGCGGAGTACTGCCTCACGAACCCGGTGAGCGCAGAGCCCTCGCGCGTCGGCTTGCCGTCGATAGCGGTGATGACGTCGCCCTCCTTCAGACCCGCGGCCTCAGCAGGCGAGCCGGACTCCACCGAACCGACCTCGGCGCCCGCACGGGTCACCCCGCCCGCGGTGCCTCCGCCGTTGCCGATGGTGACGCCTATGTAGGCGTGGGTGGCCGCGCCCGTCGAGATGAGCTGATCGGCGACCTTCTTGGCCAGGTTCGACGGGATCGCGAACCCGATGCCGATCGAGCCGGCCTGCTCGGAGGAGGACGACCCCGTCGAGGCGATCGAACTGGTGATGCCGATGACCGTTCCGGTCTCGTCGAAGAGCGGGCCGCCCGAATTACCGGGGTTGATCGCGGCATCGATCTGGATGGCGTTGGTGAACACCTGAGAGCTCTTCTTGTCGTCTGGGGCCAGCCGCCTGTTCGGGTCGCGCTGATTGTTGCCGGAGGAGCCATCGGACGGCTCGCCCTCCTCCTGCGTCGTGACGACGGGTCGGTCAAGAGCCGAGATGATGCCCGTGGTGGCGGTGGAGGACAGCCCCAGCGGATTCCCGATGGCCATGACGTCCTGCCCGGTCACGAGGCCGGCGGAGTCCCCGATCTGGGCCACCGTCAGATCCGAGGGCGGGTTCTCCAGCGCGATGACCGCCAGGTCGGTGGCCGAATCGGTGCCCGTCAGATTCGCGTTGTAGATGCGGCCGTCGGCCAGAGTCACCTGGATTCGGCTGGCCCCGCCGACGACATGGTTGTTGGTGACGATATGCCCGGAGGAGTCGTAGACGACCCCCGAGCCGACCGCCGTGCCCTGCCCCTGCTCCACGGTGATGGAGACGACGGCGTTGGAGACGGCGGCGGTCACGGCCTCCCAATCGGGGGCGGTGCCGGTCGAGGAGACGGTCTGGGTGGTCGAACCGGTGGCGATGGCCGTGGGGGCGGCGGTCGAGGCGGTCATGGGAGAACCCGCGCCGAAGTAGTGAAGGCCCGAGGCCGTACCGGCGCAGGCGAGCAGCGCCACTGCCGCGGAGGTGACGATGACTCCGCCCCACCCCGGGCCACGGCGCCTGTGTCTGTCGTCAGACCCGGCAGAGGCCGCGGAGGCCGGCATCGGAGGCGCCGCGATCGGGTACGACGGCGCCTGATCGCCCGGAGCGCCGCCGGGCATGCCCGGGCCCGCTGCCGGGGCGGAGGAGGATCGTGCGAAGCTGTAGCCCGCCGGAGTCTGCGGCGCCGCGGTGTAGGGCGAGTTGGGCGGGGCCTCGCGGTAGGGCGAGCTGGAGGAGACCCCGCGGTAGGGCGAGTTGGACGAGCCCGCCCGATGATCAGCGGTCGATGAGTCGGACGAGTCGTCTGCGCCCCACTGCGCCCCTGCAGCTCCCCAGGCCCCCGCGGCCTCCCCGGCTCCCGCGCTCGACCTCTCGGGCCCCGGCGCGGAGAAGCGCGAGGTCGTCGGCCCCTCAGTGGCCTCCGCGGCCTCCGCGTCATGCCAGGTTTGCGGGGCCTGCGGGGTCCGCGAGGTCCGCGGTGCCTGCGAGCCGCCGCTTCCCTGCCAGGGCGCAGCGCCAGAGTTCTCGTCGTATGTGCTCATTAGGTCCTCCCTGGGCCGCAGCCCTGTCATCAAACGTAAACGGCTCTCGCCCGACGCTCACCCAACACTGCCGGTCTGAGCCACGACCGACTCCAGTCTGGGACTCTCCTGTGAAGTGCGAGTCTATAGCGTCCATCGTGCATGACGTCAGACGCCTACATCACCGGCTGCACTCCCCATCCGCCCTCGACCCGATTCTCGCCGTCCGGTCATCTGGTCATCGCCCCGATCGCGCGCCTCAGGCGGAGCCGGCCGTGCTCGCCTGCGCACTCACATGCACAACGCTGAGCCCGTGCACCGGCCCGGCCAGCACATCGCGCAGTTCAGTCATGGTGCGCGGCTGATGGACCCGCGCCCCCAGTGCCCGGGCGAGCGCCGCGATATCCGCGCCCTGAGGGGCGGTGAAGTACCTGTCGAACACTGGCGGCGCCGTGACGGCGGGGTACTCCAGAGTCGAGAAAATCGCTCCCCCGGCGTCGTCGATGACGACGACCTGCAGGTCCGGCTCGGTCTCGCCGCGCCCTCGCCCCAGGCTCATGGCGTCGTGGAGGAAGGTGAGGTCCCCGACGACGACCCGCACGCCCGCTCCCCGGTCCTGCGCCAGCGCGACTCCCAGGGCCGTGGCCAGGGTGCCGTCGATGCCCGCCAGGCCCCGGTTGGCGATCGGCGCGGGAGCGCACCCGTTCGCAGGCGGGGCGAGCCGGTCGAGACGGCGGATCGTCATCGACGAGCCGAGCACGAGAGCCGGCGCAGGCACCCCTGCGCCCCGTGCGTTCCCCGAGCCGTAGCAGGACTGGCAGGAGGTGTAGACGGCCAGGACGGCGCCATCGGGGGTCAGCGCCTCGCCCTCCTCGGGCAGGTCCGGGAGCCGGTGCTCGGCCTCGCGCCAGGCGTCCATCCACGACGGCGGCGCCGCCTCCAGGCCCAGAGCCGCGGCGAGCGCGGGGACGTCCCACTTCCGCGACGCGGCGGCCTCAGTTGGCCCAGCCGGCTCAGTTGGCTCAGCGGCCTCAGCAGTTTCAGCGGTCTCGACAGACTCGACAGCGCCGACGGCATGAACAGCTGCCGCGGTACCGGCGACATCGGTCCAGCGCGCTGTACTGGTCAGGACGTCGATGGACGGGTCAGTGCGGGCCAGCAGCGCGGTCACGGACCGGGTGAGGCTGGGATGGCCGAGGACCACGATGCGCTGAGCCCGCCCGCTCAGCTCCGCGCCCTCCGGTGTGCCCAGAAGCTCGGCGTAGTGCACGAGGGCCTGGGGACCGCCGCGCGCCCCGGAGGTGGGCTCGGCCAGAAGCGGCCAGTCCAGGTGCTCGGCGAGCGCGCGGCCCAGACGGCCGAGGTCGTCCGCGGTGTCGCCGACAACGACCAGCCCGCACACGCCATTTCGGGGGCGTCGCGACTCCGACGGCGCACCGTCCGGCGACGCGACGGGGGCGGCCGGAGCGGCTGAGATGGCGGGAGCGGGGGGCGTATCAGCCGATGCCGAGGGTACTAGAGGCGCTGACGGTGCTGGCGGCACTGAGGATGCTGAGAGCGCTGAAGCGGGCCGGGGTGCGGACCGCCCCAACCGCCCCGTGGACAGGCCCGCCAACGGCGGGCGGAAGCGGACATTGACCTGCACGGGCCCGGGGTCCCGACTGAGTCGGCCGCGGGCGGCCTCGACAGCGCGACGGATCTGGCCCCCGATGGCGGGTATCGCGGCGTCGGCGCCGAGGTCGCGCGGAAGATCGGCGGGCAGATCGACGACGGTGCGCACAGCGGCTCCGAACATACGGGTCTGCTCGGTGGTCTGGTTGGCGCCGGTGCCGACGAGCTCGTGGGGGCGGTCGGCGGTGATCAGCAGGAGGGGGATGCCGGCCGCATCGGCTTCGAGGACGGCGGGGTGAAGGCTGGCCACGGCGGTACCGGATGTGGTGATCACGGCGGCCGGAGCGGTGCATCGGCGCCGCATACCGGCGCGGGCCATGCCCAGGGCGACGAATCCGGCGCTGCGCTCGTCCAGAACGACCCGGACGTCGATGAGACCGGCGGCCTCGGCATCGGCCAGAACGGGCACGAACGGAGCGCTGCGGGAGCCGAGGCTCAGGACGACGTGCCGCACACCGGCATCGACCAGGGCCGCGAGGACCGTCTGCGCGGTCAGGAGTGCTGCCGGCGCCGGTTCGCCGTCGGGCGCGGCGCCCCGAGGTTCTTGAGTGGCCGCGCTCACAGCATTCACAGCACTCACAGTGGGATCCCCGCGATGGCGCAGCCGGGGTCGCGCCGTTCGCGCTCACGGCGGGTGCGCAGTGCGCTCACGATGTGTCCGAGCCTCACCTGCCAGCGGGAGGTCAGATCGTCATCGGCGGCGACGCTCGCCAGAAGCCTGCGCGAGACATGGACGGGCCTGACGGGCAGGGCTCCCGAGACGGGCGTGAAGGAGGGAGCGGCGACGTCGCGATCCAGCAGCCGGATGGTGCCGAGCCCGCAGGCGCCGGCGAGCTCGGGCAGCGCGGCGGCCAGCGAGACCCCGGCGCTCAGCCCCACCGAGGTGTCGAGCGCGGAGGAGACGACGGCGGGCATGCCGAGGCTCTGGGCCAGAGTGTAGGCGCGACGCACACCGCCGAGCGGCGCAACTTTGAGGATGGCGACATCGACGGCGCCGCTCCGGGCGACGGCCAGGGGGTCGGTGGACAGGCGGATGGACTCGTCGGCGGCGATGGGGATGTCGATGACGCGGCGCAGGGCGACCAGATCGGCGAGATCGGGGCAGGGCTGCTCGACGTACTGCAGCCCCCCTGCGGCCTTGTCGAGCAGCGGCAGAACCGTGGCGGCGGTCCTCGGATCCCAGGCGCCGTTGGCGTCGATGCGGATGCGGCCTTCGGGCCCGAGTTCATCGCGGACGGCCCCCAGTCGCTGGATATCGGAATCCAGGCTGTCGGAGTCGGACGCGCCTGCGACCTTCACCTTGGCGGTATCGGCCCGGGATCGTCTGACAAGAGTGCGGGCCGCCTCCGATGAGACCTCTGGGATGGTGACGTTGACGGGGACGGAGTGCCGGATCTGGGGCAGTCCGGTGGCGCCCGCCAGGGCCCACTCAAGGCCGGCGGCGAGCCAGGCGGCGGAGTCCTCGAGGCCGTAGTTCCAGAAGGGGGCGACCTCCCCCCAACCGGCGCCGCCGTGGAGCAGAACGCCGTCCCGGCGCGTAATGCCGCGGAATCGCGTGGTCAACTTGATGGTCCACACGACGGCGCGGTCGATACCGGTCAGCAGACCGGAGGAGTCCTGAGCCCTAAGAGCGCGCAGGTCGAGCTCGCCGCGTATGCGGAGCGATGAGTCGAACGACGCGTTCTCGGTGGGCACAGCCTCCAGGATAGCCAGACGAGCGCCGGGCCGTGCCCGCCGTCCGGGTGCCGGTCCCGCTCGCTCTGCGGAACGATCGTCACGACGACGTCGGCCGGCGGAGGAGAGGGGCGAGTGCCCGTGCGGCGGGCGCGTCAGCTCTCCAGGTCGAGACCATGATGGCCTTGATGGTGTGCATGCGGTTCTCGGCCTGGTCGAAGACGATGGAGGCCGGC
>ERZ773059.1706-NODE-1706-length-10559-cov-3.119288_pt1 | contig 10559 bp, 6 predicted proteins | sample MGYA00580514_ERZ773059 | MGnify/ENA primary metagenome ERZ773059 (study PRJEB29015, sample SAMEA2737981) | human oral metagenome | biome: human oral; feature: human-associated habitat; material: dental | place: China | collected 2056 ...
CGGGAAGGGCCGCCCTCAACCATATAGGCGGCAACGGTGAAAGGCGCACCCGCAAAACCGATAAGAGGGGTGGAACCGAGCATGTCGACGGTTGCTGCGACTGCCTCACGAATAGGGTCAAGTGCCGCATCGGTTAGTTCGGGCAGGGCACGCACTTCATCAAGCGTGCGCACGGGATGTTCGAGTACGGGACCGCGACCGGGCACAATATCGACATTCACACCCGCGAGTTTCATGGGGATAACGATATCCGAGAAGAAAATACCGGCATCGACTTTGTGACGGCGCACCGGCTGCACGGTAATCTCGGCGGCAAGTTCGGGTGTCAAACAGGCGTCCAGCATGGGAATTCCCTCGCGCGCCTTGCGATACTCGGGCAGCGAACGCCCCGCCTGGCGCATAAACCAGACCGGACGATGCTCAGATGCGCGCCCGGTGAGCGCCTGCAGCATCGGAGAATCAGCGGTTTGAGCGGCACGCAGCGGGTGGGATGCATCCAGGCGCGACAGCTGCGCCTCGGTCAGCAAATCACGCTGGCGCTGCGCCGGATGCGGCGGGCAGGGGGAACTGGCTGGCGGGCGTGGACATATCCGACGAGGGCGCAGGAGGCATCCGTCATTATTGCAGAGCCGCCCGCGGGCCGGGTGTCGACGCATGCGACAGGGGCGTCATGCCGGTGTCCGTCCGCGGCGTCGTGTCATCTCAGCTGACGGAAAACCCCTCGGGTAAACTGTGCATCCTCTATCGTCTGCCTGGAAAACTCCACTCATGGATTTCTCTGCCTTGCTCGACATCTTTCTGCACCTGGACAAGCACCTGGAAATGGTGGTGCAGAACTACGGCGTCTGGGTCTATGCGCTGATGTTTGCCATCATCTTCATCGAGACGGGGCTGGTGGTGATGCCTTTCCTGCCGGGGGATTCGCTGCTGTTCGTGGCCGGTGCCATCGCGGCTGTGGGCGGGCTGGATCTGCCCTTGCTGATGGGACTGCTGGCTGTGGCCGCCGTGCTGGGCGATGCCGTGAACTACTCCATTGGCCGCTATATCGGCCCGAAGGTGTTCAGCTGGGAAGACAGCCGCTTCTTCAACCGCGAGGCCTTCGACCGCACGCACGCCTTCTATGAGAAGCATGGCGGCATCACCATCATCGTGGCGCGCTTCATGCCCTTCATCCGCACCTTCGCGCCCTTCGTGGCGGGGGTGGCACAGATGACCTATGCGCGCTTCGCGATGTTCAACGTCGTGGGCGGCGTGCTGTGGGTGGTCGGCCTGTCGGGCCTGGGCTATCTCATCGGCAACAACGACTGGGTCAAGGCCCATTTCTCGTGGGTGACGCTGGCGATGATCATCATCCCCGGCCTGCCTGCCGTCTTCGAGGTGGTGCGGCACTACCTCAATCGCCGGAAGCAGAAGACTGCCTGACAGCACGCTGGCCAGCAGCCGCTGGCCCTGTCGGCAGAAAGCGGAAAGGGCGCCTGTGGCGCCCTTTTTCTTTCTCGTCATGCTCAGGTCATGCGAGCCGGCCCACGGGGTGGGCTGGCCCGCTTCCCTTGGGTTTTCCGAGCTGGGGCCATCCGGCTTGCCCCGGTGACCTTCATGCACACGGTCGGCCCCGAGGGGGCCGAGGCAGGTGCAGGCTCAGAACGACCAGTTCGGGTAGTACTTGATTTCCACGCTGCCGGCGTAGACGTTGCTCGACTTGTCGGCATTGGCCCGGTTGTTGTGGCGGAAACGGCTGGACGGCATGAAGACGCCGCCGGCCACTTCCACGCGCCACTGCTTGGTCGGCCGCCAGCCCCAGACGATGTCGATGCCGTTGCCCAGTGCGCGCTTGTTCAGCTGGTCGCCGCGGGGGCGCAGGTTGCTACGGTCGCTCCCGAGGGCACCCACCTTGTCCTGCCGGTAGTGGTGGAACACCAGGTCCAGGGTGCTCTTTTCCATGGGGGCAAAGCCCACGCCGGCGGTCAGCACGTGCAGGTTGGAGAGCTGCGGGTCCAGTGCGACGCCGTAGACCTCGAAGTCCATGATGTTGCCCAGCTTGGCCTTGTTGTTCTGCAGGCCGCTCTGGCGGTGGGCGTTGTCCTTGCCATTGCCGTCGTCGCCGCTGCCCCAGGCATAGCCGAGGGTGGCACGTGGCGCCCACTCGCTCTGTTCGTCCAGGAACCAGGTGGCGCCCAGGTCGATGGCCTCGCCCTGCACGCTGCGGCCGCCTTCATGGCCACTGACCAGACTCACCATGGCCCAGTGCTGCATGCCTTTCTTGGGCATGTTCTGCGAGCCGGCAGCCACATGCGTGAGGCGCTGATCGGTGCGGTCGTTGTTCTGGTGCAGGGCTTTCAGCAGCAGCTGGTGGGTGTCGGAGAGCCGGTAGGTGCCCAGGGCCGCAAGGTAGTCGGTGCCGTCACTGCGCTTCTCGCGACTGCTCAGCAGATCACGGTCCCACTGCCCCACGCGGGCATAGAAGGCAACCACCTGCCAGGGGCCCTGTTCGAGGGTGCCTTCCACACCGTCAAACTCCGTATCGAAGAACCAACCACGGTCATCGGTACGGGAGACGCGGCCCAGGCGCAGACGGGCACCGTATTCCTGAAGTTGTGCCTCGCCGTACAGCTGCTTGACCTTCAGCACGGTGTCGTGATTGGTGTCCCTGCCCGTCTCGCGCTCGGTGGCATCTTCCAGTTCCAGTTCGCCCGCAATCCCCCAGCGCCGGTCGAACTGCCAGCGGCCTGCGAGCCTGGCCTCGGGGGTGATCTCGGTCTTGGTGCGAATGTCGCGGGCAGCCAGCTGGCGGTTGCGCAGGAACTCGGTCTCGAAGGACAGGCGCGAGCGTAGCTGGAGGCCGGGCTCCTGCCATTCGATGGGTTTCTCGGCGTGGGCGCCGGGGACCAGGGCCGTGCTCAGTGCAAGGGCAAGCAGGGAGCGGGCCATGAAGGGGACGGCATGACGAGGCTGTTGTGCCCGCTCGTGTGGTCGGGTCTCGAGAACGGTGGTTCGCATGCGAATATCTCCGAGTCTGGTGAATTGTTGAATGACTTCAGGAAAGAGGCCGGTCCATCTGGCCGTTGCATCCCGCCGGGACGCTGCATTCATGCCAGCAGCGCATCGGCGCGCGGGATTTGTCGTTGTTTCTGTGGTCGATGTCCCTGTTCAGGGGAAGGGTCTCAGGGGCGCAGCTGTGCCTCGCAATATTCCAGGAGTGGCAGGGTGGTGTGGTGCCGGTCGGGGAAGCGGGTCGACAGGTAGATGTGCCGTGCCAGTGCCAGCAGCGTCCAGCCGGTGGGCGTGCGCTCGTTCACCTGGGGCGAGTCCTGCAGGAAGGCCTCAAGCAGCGCGTCCTGGTGTGGTCGTAGGGCATGAATGTCTCCGTGGTGACGCAGTCCGTCCTCCATCAGGTGTGCGATGAAGTTGCCCACGTCCAGTGCGGGATCTCCTTCGCAGAACAGGTCCAGGTCCAGCCAGTACAGATCTTCACCGTCGACCAGCACCTGGTCGGCATAGCAGTCACGGTGGATGCCGGTGGTCGGGTTGGGCAGCAGATGCGCTCCCAGTCGCTGGGTGGCCGGAATGAGGGCCTCGATGCGCCCAGCCCACTGGGGGCGCAGCGCAGCGGCCTCACGCAGGCGCTGATGCAGCATCTGCAACTCATCATCCAGTGTCCAGCGTTTCGTGATCAGGGGGCGGACAGTAACCGACTGAACTGGTGCGCCATGGAGGGGTGAGCTGGCCGTCGCTGCCTGAGAGGGGGGGGATGCTGGATTGCCATGAGGCAGGAACGAGGCTTCCGACGCCTGGAGCAGGTGGGCGCCCGCATGGTGTAGCGCGGCCAGGGCCCGGCCAATGCGTGTGGCCAGCTCCGTGCCGCTGCCGGGGCGCAGCAGCCGCGTGGCCATCACGCCGGGAACCTTGCGCTGCAGCCACAGCTTCTGCTCGGGCAGGATGGCCAGTGCCTCGGGGACGGCCAGCCAGGGCAGGCTGAAGCCGCGTGCATGCAGCGCCTGCTGCACCCGGAAGCCGTGACGGTCAACCCCCTTGAAGCGCAGCTTGCCCAGCAGGACCTGCTCCTGGGCATCGGAGCCCGATGACGGGCGCAGCCGGTACTCCAGCAGGGCCCGGCGGCCGGCCTTGTGGCGCAGCACCTGCACTGGCTGCAGTGTCCAGGCGTCAGGGCGCAGATGCAGGGCATCCAGCAGCAGCGGCTGCATCAGGGCCACGTTGGTCTGGGGCCAGGTGGCGGGATCGTCCGATGATGCCGCGGGCGTTGTGGGAGACCCGGAAGACGTTTCTGAAGCGCTTGTGTGTGCGCTTGTCCGTTCGTTCTTCACGGTGGTGGCGCCCGGCGGGGGGGGCCCACCATGCATGCCGGCTGCCGTGGAATGGTCCTGTAGAGCTTTGGCCTGCACGCTGGTGCGCCCCGCCGATGGTGCGAGGGGCTGCAGCCGGCCGGCCAGATGCTGGGCAACCTGCAGGATCTGCTGCATCAGCGTCGGCCAGTCGGCGCGACGACGGCGAAAGCCCTCGGGCATCATGCGCAGCAGATGGGCCACCGTGTGCCAGCCGGCGCGTTTGCGGTCCTCGAAGGAGAGGATCCGGCCATGGCCTTCCAGCAGGGCCTCGCGTGCAGCCTCCAGCAGCTCCAGACTTTCCTGAACGGGGCGTGAGGTGCTGTCGATGGAGGGCGCAGCGGTGAATGCGGGATGATTCCAGTCCGGTTCGGCCGTGCCGTCATCTGCGGACAGCGGATCCAGCGGGATGACGGGACGGTGGCGCTGCAGGTGCTGCACGACGAGCCGGGCCAGCAGCGAGCCGAAGTCGGCCATCGGGTCGCCCCAGGCGGCGCTGTCCCAGTCGATGATGAGGATCTGGCCCAGGTCGTTGCGCACCAGCTGTTCCAGCGACATGTCGCCGTGGGTGATGCGCGGCTGCCAGATGCCCTGTTGCAGGGCCAGAGTGGTCCGGGCGCACAGGGTACGGACCTCGTCGGCCAGCTCGGGCTGCAGGTAGGCCAGGGTGGTGCAGGCCTGCTGCAGGGCGTCGATGTCGTGCGCGGTGTGACGCTGGACGGGATGCGGGGCGCTGGTCTGATGCAGGTTCGACAGCAGCTGGCCCACGTCGGTCAGCAGGGACAGATCGGCCGCCTCGATGGCAAAGCGGCGTGCCGTCACGGAGGTGGCGGGGTCGGTGACCGACAGCGGATCCGGGGTGATGACAGGTAGTTCGGCGGCGAACAGTCTGTCCAGGCTCTGGCCGGCCAGCCAGGGCAGGACCAGGCAATGCCGGGCCGCATCCACGGCCAGCAGCGGCGTGGACTGGACGGTCTGGGCCAGCTGTGCACCGGCCAGCGTGGCCTCGAAGTCGTGCTCGATGCAGGCGCGCAGAAGGCCGCGGGGCCGGCCGTCCTGCTGCAGCCGCATCACCAGCCGACGTTCGGGCTTGTAGCGCAGCACCTGACCGAACAGGCGGCTGTCGTACAGGGTGGCGGGGGCATCCTGCAGAAGGCCTGTCGTGCCGTGGGGCGCCGGCCAGGGGCGGAAGTCGTCCGGCAGCGAATGATGGCCGGTGAGCATGTCGGGGTCGTGCAGCAGGCTGGCCAGGGCCGTGATGCGTCGGTCATGGACGGCACTGGCCAGCAGCAGGTGCCAGGCAGGCAGCACATGCGCCGAGAATCGGCCGTCGCGGGCACTGCGCTTGAGCAGCCGTCGCGACTGATACGGCCAGGCGGTGCTGTCGCGGGGCAGCACGCGGGCAAAGGCGTGCTGCGAGCGGCCCAGCACATCGAAGACCCGCAGCCCGGCCAGGCAGCCCGTGCCGGGCTTGTAGCGCAGGTAGTCGATGCGGATGCGGGAAATGTCGGCTGCCGGCAGCTGAAGCTGCACCACATCCAGCAGCGCCTGCTCGTCCAGCAGCAGCGACAGGCCGGGCATGTTGGGTTCCTGCCCGAGCAGGGCCTGTTCGGTCTCGATCTTCATGTATCGCTCCCGGTGTCGGCCAGCGCGGCCTTGGCCTGCAGGTCGCCCACGGCCTGACGGTGTATCTGCCACAGGGCTGCGTAGGGGCCGTCGTTCTTCAGCAGCTCTTCGTGGGTGCCGGATTCGGCGATGCCGCCCTGATCCACGTAGACGATGCGGTCGGCCTGCGATGCCAGGTCCAGATCATGGGTGATCATCAGCGCCGTGCGCCTGTCGATGAGGCGGGTGATGGCGTGGCGCACCACGGCCTCGCTGGCACGGTCCAGTCCGGTGGTGGGCTCGTCCAGCACCACGATGGGGCAGCGGCGCAGGGCCAATCGGGCGATGGCCAGACGCTGGCGCTGGCCGCCTGACAGCGTGGCGCCGCGCTCGCCGATGACCGTGTCGTAGCCTTCGGGCAGTGCCGAGATGAAGTCGTGCGCATTGGCCAGCTTCGCGGCCTCAATGATCTCGGCGTCACTGACCTTGCGGCCCGCGGCGCAGGCCAGGTTGTCACGGATGCTGGCGGCAAACATCAGCGCGTCCTGCGGCAGCAGGCCGATCTGGCGACGCACGCTGGCCGTCTTCCATTCGCGGATGTCGTGGCCGTCGATCTCGATGCGGCCTTCCTGCGGATCGTAGAGGCGCAGCAGCAGCACCGACAGCGTGGACTTGCCGATGCCCGAGGGGCCCACGACTGCAACGTGCTCGCCGGCATCGAGCTTCAGGTCCAGCCCCTTGAAGACGGGACGTGCACCGTTATCGTAGGCAAAGTGCAGGTTGCGGAAGGCGAGCTGGCCGCGGAAGGCCGGAGCGGAGCGGGCATCGGGGCGGTCGGCGATGTCGGGCGATTCGTCCAGGATGTCGGAGATGCGTTCGGCCGAGGCCAGCGCCTTGGAGAGGCGTCCGGCGTACTTGGCGTATTCGCGCACCGGGCGCATGGAGTTCTTCAGGTACGAGATGAACACCAGCAGATCGCCAGCCGTGAGCGAGCCGGCGATCACTTGCAGCGCACCCTGCCACAGCACCAGGGCCGTGGCGCAGGCCACCAGCAGGTCGATGGAGCGCTCCAGACCGGCCGAGAGCCGCTTGGTGTTCATGTCGGCGTTGGCGGCCTGGCCGTCATTGCCGCGGAACATGCGCGAGAAGCCTTCTTCCAGCGCCAGCGACTGCACGGTGCGGATGGCCGACATCGATTCGGTTGCCGTGGCGGCCAGCGATCCTTCACGGGTACGCTGACGACGGCTGGCCTCGTGGATGAGCCGGCTGCTGCGCTTGGCCGACAGCCACATCACTGGCAGCGGGATGAGCGAGATCAGCGCCAGCTGCCAGTTCAGCACGAACATCACCCCGAACATGCCCACCAGGATGAAGACGTTGGCCATCATCGGCAGCAGGGCCGAGACCGTCACCTCGCGAAGCTGGCCGACGTCGTTGACCAGGCGCAGCGCCAGGTCGCCGCTGCGCTGACGTTGATGGAAGGCCAGTGACAGGCGCAGCAACCGGTTGTAGAGCACGTTGCGGACCTTGCTGAGCACTTCGTTGCCGATGCGCGCAAAGCCCACGGTGGACAGGAAGCCGGCCAGTGCCCGCAGGGCAGCAAAGGCCACCACCGCCACGGCCGAGATCCAGACGATTTCCATCGTCTCCAGGCTGCCCAGCCACTGGCCCAGCGCCTTGTGGCCGTTCTTCGGGTCGCCCAGCACGTGGTCCACCACGAAGGCCAGCGGCCAGGGTTCGGCCAGCCGCATCAGGGTGCTGAGCAGCAGTGCCCTCAGCGAGCCGGCCAGCAGCGGCCCCTGTCCCTTCATGAAGGGACGGAAGCGTTTCAGGACGCGGCGGATGGGGCTGCCGGTGGGGCGTGTGTCTTTCTGGGGCACGGGAAAAAGGGCTCCTCTTGCGACGGGCTTGAACGTGGGCTATCCGGGGGGCGATCAGATCACGGGGCTGTCCGGCATGGCGGCATCGGCTATGGCCAGAATGCGCGCGGTGACGGCATCCCAGCTGTGCTCGGCCACGATGCGCTGGCGACCGCGGCGACCCATGGACAGGCGCAGCGCCGGATCCTGAACCAGGGTGGCCAGTGCATCGGCAAAGGCGTCCGGATCTCCGGGGGGCACCAGCAGACCGTCGACGTCCTGCAGCACCACGGTGGCCAGGTGGCCCACGCGGGTGGTGACCACCGGCAGTTCGGCAGCCAGGTACTCGTAGATCTTCAGAGGCGAGAAATAGAAGTTGTCCTGGGCCGGGTAGGGCGCCGTGGCAATGTCCATCTGCGCCAGCAGTCCCGGAACCTCATGTGCCTGCACGGCGCCGGTGAAGCGGCAGTGCTGCAGCAGGCCAAGGGCCGTGAGCGACGACTCCATGTCGATGCGGCCGGGGCCGTCACCCACCACCAGCAGCCGGGTCTGCGGGAAGCGCCGGTGCAGGCGTGCGAAGGCCTCCACCAGCAGCGGCAGGCCGTGCCAGGGTTTCAGCGTGCCCAGAAAGCCGATGACGATCGGGGTTTCATTGCTGATGTCGGCATGGCGGGCAGCCCGCAGTTCGGCACAGTCGGCGCTGGTGGATGGATCCACGCCATTGGCGACCACATGCACGCGTCCCTTCGTGCCGGGCCAGGTGTGCAGGTAGTCGGCCACGCCGGGCGAGACGGCCAGAATGGCGCTGGCCTTCGAGAAGGCTGACTGAGCCACGGCACGCGCCTCGTCTTCCAGCACCAGCTGGCGATGGGTGCGCTGCTCCTCGATGAGCGGCGCGTTCACTTCCAGAATGCCCGGGATGCCGTGTTTGCGGGCCCAGCGCATGCCCACGTCGCTCCAGAGCGAGTAGCGCTCGTAGACCATGTCGTAGGGGGCGTGGGCGTCGAGCCGCTCGGCAATGTGGTCCCGTGCCTCCAGGGCAGCATGCGCGCGCTTGGTCGGGTCTCCCTGCGGGATTTCCGGCAGGTGGACGCAGGCGACGTTTTCCAGCCCGGGCGGCACCGGGCCGTCGAAGCGGGTGGCGAACAGCGTGACGCGGTGGCCGGCCTTCAGGGCGGCACGCACCACCGACTGCACGTGGATCGAGGCTCCCTTGGTGCCGAAGACCGGGATGCCGGCATCGGCGCAGACGTAGGCGATGTGTTTCTTCATGGAGACTCCGGAAAGGTTCATTCGGCGGCGCTGGGCTGGTGTGCGGCGTGTCGGGCATCAACAGCCTGGATGCTCTGGGCGAACAGATCGCGCAGGCGGGCCGTGTTGCGATGCACGTCGTACTCGCTCTCGATGAGGGCACGAGCATTGTCGGCCAGCAGGCGAGCCATGGTGGGATTGCCCAGCATCTCGGCAATGGCGTCGGCCAGCGCCTTGGCATCGTTGGGGGGCACGCATAGGCCGGTCTCGTGGTCACGGATCAGCTCGGGGATGCCCACGACCTGCGTGGAGATGCAGGGGGTGCCCAGCGCCATGCCTTCCACCAGGATGGTGGGCAGACCGTCGCGGTCGCCGCCTTCGCTGATGATGGAGGGCGCCACCAGCACGGCGGCCCCTTTCAGGAACGCCGAGACCTCGGTCAGCGGTCGCACGCCCGCCAGCTGCACGCGGTCGGTCAGCTTCAGGTCCTCGATCTGCTTCTGCAGCAGAGGCCGCATCGGACCGTCGCCCACCAGCGTGCAGCGGCAGTCGATGCCCCGGTCGCGCAGCAGGCCAATGGCCTCGATGAGGAACGGGAAGCCCTTCTTCTCGACCAGGCGACCCACGGCCACCACGTGCGAAGGCCGGTTGATGGGCGGATGGTACGGGAACGCCGACAGGTCCAGACCGTTGTAGATGCGGTGGGTGCGATCGGTGGGCGCGCCGAAGTGGGTGCGCAGGTAATCCACGTTGTAGTCCGACACCGTGATGGTGAAGGCGGCATCGCGGATCTTCAGGTCCAGCTGAACCGGCTCTTCGTACTGGTGGTAGATGTCCTTGGCGTGGGCGGTGAAGCTGTAATGGATGCCGGCAAAGGCCGCGGCCAGCCGGGCCACGGTGGCGGCCTGGGTGCCGAAGTGGGCGTGCAGGTGGCGGATGCCCTTGCTCTGCGCCTGCATGGCCAGCAGCACGGCCTGACCGACCGTCACCCAGTCGTGCTCATCGGCCAGGTGAGCCAGGCGGCGGAACTCGGGCAGGGCCTTGCGTGCCTGCACCAGCAGCTGCCAGTACAGCTCGGTGTCATGGAACTGATGGCGGATGCGGTGCACGGGGGCACGCACGCGCGAGATGGCTTCCTGGAAGTGGGTCTCGCTGACCGGGCCCAGTGCAAAGATGTCGACCTGCACGCCGGCCTTTTCCAGCGCCAGGATCTCGTTGACGACGAAGGTTTCCGAAAAGCGCGGATAGCGCTTCAGCACGTAGCCGACGGCAATGGGAGAACGGGGCTCGGACATGGGAGGTTCCTGAAAGAGAGAAGAAGCCGTTGATGAAAGGAATCAGGCCGCAGAAGGCACCAGGGCTGCCGGGCTGGGCGTGACCAGCAGCTGGCCAGCCAGCTCGGCCACGCGCCTCAGCCCGCCAAAGTCCAGCGCCTGCAGGGCGCTGACGGCCGGGGCCGGGTTGGCGGCTTCGGCCAGCCAGGCACCCACGCGGGCCGGATCCA
>ERZ773059.1707-NODE-1707-length-10555-cov-14.799048_pt1 | contig 10555 bp, 9 predicted proteins | sample MGYA00580514_ERZ773059 | MGnify/ENA primary metagenome ERZ773059 (study PRJEB29015, sample SAMEA2737981) | human oral metagenome | biome: human oral; feature: human-associated habitat; material: dental | place: China | collected 2056 ...
GCTCGCCGGGCTCATAACCCGGAGGTCGCAGGTTCGAATCCTGCCCCCGCTACGAAGCGCCATGAGGCAGTGAAAGACTTCGACCCCTGTCACTCAGCAGGGGTCGAAGTCTTTTTGCTGCCCGGAGCCGGGTCTGAGCTCGGACCTCCGACCGGCGCGAACAGCTTACTCATACGCTATGATCATACGTTTTATTTATTTGTCTCAAGTATTTCGGAAGGTTCAGTGTCCTCTTTCTCTGGCGTGAGCATTGTCTCCCCGGGCTTCGTCGCCGGACTCGCCGTCGTCACCCTGAGCGCGCTGACCGTGACGGTCGCCCTCCTGTCCTGGCCGCGCCGCCGCCGTCGGCGCCCCCGGCACAAGCACGTGAGGAGCGTCCCCGCCGCCTCCGCACGGCGCCGGCGCATCCTGCTGGCGGCGCTGCCCGCGGTGCTGATCTGCCAGCTCCTCATGGTCGGGCTCGCGGCGGCGAGGATCAACGCGACGCTGCGGTTCGCCAACACGCTCGGGCAGGTCGCCGAGCTGGCGTCCGGCTCCGTCCGCGGCTCGGGATCCACCGAGCTCGCACCGGTGGCCTCCCCGACGGCGACCGGGGAGGCGGATGACGAGGCCGCCGCGACGCAGACGCCCACACCCGACCCGGCCTACGTCGCCTCCCTGGAGGCGACCACGGAGGGCGGGAACACCTTCAGGACCTCTTTCCACGGCCCCGCCAGCGGCATCACCGACGACGTGTGGTTCTGGACGCCGCGCGGGTACTCCGCCACCGACGGGAAGTCCTACAACGTCCTGACCCTCCTGCACGGCGTGCCGGGCACGGCCGATGGCGTCGTGCCGGGGCTGGAGCTCGGCCGCCAGCTGCAGGCGGCTATCGATGACGGGCGCCTGCCCCCGACGATCGTCGCCATTCCCTCGCTCAACGCCGACGCCGCCCAGCGCTCCGAGCCCGACTGCGCGGACATCGTCGGACACGCCAAGGTCGGGACCTGGATCCAGCAGGACGTGCCCAGGATGATCCGGGCCACCTTCCCCGGGGTGCGCGCCGATCGCCGGGCGTGGGCGCTGGGCGGGGTGTCGTCCGGCGGCTACTGCGCGGTGTGGACCACCGTTGTGCGCTCCGACGTCTATGCGACCGCGGCCTCTCTGTCCGGGTACGACGTCCCCGACGTCGGAGGGCTGGCCTCGCCCGAGCTCCGCGACGCCAATACCCTGAGCGCCCTGGTGGCCCGTCAGCAGCACTCCCCGATCAGCCTGTGGCTCCTGGGGGCCCAGGACGACCCGCTCGCCGCAGGGACGGTCACCGCTCTGCCGGCCGCCGTCGGCAAGGGGGACACCGCCGAGGCGGTCAGGCCCGACGCGGGCGGGCACTCCTGGAGCCTGTGGAAGGACCAGACGTCCGCGTTCCTCACCTGGTGGGGGCGGCGTCCGGGCGTCAACCCGAATGGGGCCGTACCGGCCACTCCCACCCCGACCCCGACGCCCGCGCCGACCTCCGACGGCGCCGCGTCCCAGGCGCCGCCGGCCGTCGAGGCTCCCCCGGCCTCACCGGGGGAGAGCCTCGGGCTGGGCGGCCGTCTGGTGCGCTCCTTCACCCAGATCCGCGGCACGGGCGTCATCACCATGGTCTTCCTGCTGACGCTCGCGACGACGCTCGCCTGTCTCGTCGTTCCGGCTCGGGCGGCTGCGCGCGACGGCGCCGGGGACGGTGAGAACGACATCGAAGCCGCAGAGGCGAGCACCGGCTCCAGCGCCTGGACCGGTGCGGCTCGCGGTTGGGGAGGGACCACAGTCCGTGTGGCCGCCAGGACGCTGCTCCTGATCAGCGCGTGTGCCCTGGCCGCGATCCTGGTCGGTCTGATCGGCAACAGGATCGGCGCCTTCTACCCGACCTGGGGGCTGGCCTGGGCGGACATCGGCCCGGCCCTGTGGTGATCAGCGGTTACAGCGGCGGTGCGTAGGGTCCGCGTGCGGCGATCTCCGTCCAGCGCTGCTTGCTGATACGGGAGGCGAGCAGCGCGGCGATGGCGCAGAAGACCAGGCCGCTTGCGATCCACACGAGCCGGCCGTTCGGGAGGTCCACGCCTGTCACTATCGGCATGAGCCGTCTGCCGAGGTGGAGGCCGCCGTGGATTCCGATGGCGGCCCAGGTGCTGCGCATCATCAGTGCGAGGTAGGCGGCCGCCAGTGCGAATCCGAATGTTTCGACGAGGTAGAGGACATGGTCCAGGGCGTTCTCCTGGCCGCCTTTGGAGAGCAGGTGCGGGATGGTGAAGACGATGGCCGAGATCCACACGGCGCGCTTGGGGTGGTCGGAGAGGCTCTGCAGGAGATAACCGCGCATCACAGCCTCCTCTCCAATGCCTTGGAACACGTAGCAGAACACGATGGTACTGACGACCACGAGCCAAACCGGCTTCATGGCCAACTCACTCCATGCCTCCTCCGGGATCCGGATTCCGCTGCCGAGAAAGAAGAAGACTGCGGTGAGGCCGCCGACGACGGCTACAGAGATCCCGGTTCCGGTCAGCAGGCCGAGCAGCGCGCGGCGATTGAGGGTCAGGCCGGTGACCCGCATGGGCCGGCGGTCCACGTATCGGGTGAGCAGGAAGGTGAACAGTAGGTAGGAGGGAAGAAGAAACGACTGGATGAGAGTGCGCGCCTCTGTACTGAGCAGGGGGTCGCTCGAGTTGTTGGCCGCTTCGTTCAGTGGGCCGATGACATACACCAATGCCATGATCGGATAAGCAGCAGCATGGAATGCGACGAGCGCCAGGAGGGCGCGCCCCCAGCCTGGCAGACGAGGACGGGTCTGTTGCGGTTCCCGGGGCGCCCCGGTTTCGGGCGACCGGGACGCGGGGTACTGCGACCCGCCGGCCTGCGGCTGGGAGTCTGGAATTGGATGTGGCGGAGTGTGTTGGGTCATGCCATGACGCTATGAAGTCTCCTGGAGCGGTCTCGCGTGACCGGGGGCAGGAATCCCGATGCGCACTCATGACTGCGGTCATGGGACGCCGGGGCGCGCACCGGTCTACGGTGAGCGGATGAGCGCTCAGCAGCAGAGAACCAGCAGCCGTTCGGAGGACGCCCTGCCGACAGGCGGCATGCTTCTCCCCCTCCTGCAGCTCCTTGCGTTGGCGTGCATGATGATCCACGGTCTGTACTGCTTCCGTGAAGCGCCATCCACCGGTGTCGCTGTGGCCGTTGCGTACCTCTTTCTGAGCGCGATCTGCGCAGTCGGCGCTCTGTGGATAGTACGGCGGCGGTTGGAGGCCGGTTGGGGACGCGCCGCCTGCTCGGTGACCGTGATGCCTCTCGTGGCTGGATTGTCGATGGTGGGCACCCTTGGCTTCTCCACGCCGGCCCTCATTGTGGCCACCGCGCTGCTGGTCGTCGACATTGGTGTGCGCACGAGCCTGGCCGGCGACGTGCTCGTGTCCGCTGTGCTCCTGCCAGTGTTGCCCCTGGCCGTCGGACTTTCGTGGAAGGAGACTCTGTACGAGGCCTTCACCTTCATGGTCCTCATGTCGGTCGGCACCGCCCTCGGGCTGGTCCTGTCCAGGTACGATGCCGCTCTGGCCGCTCAGCGCCGGGCGATCGCCGAGCGCGACGCGGCCCTGGAGAACGTTCAGCGGGAGGCGGCGCTGGAGAAGGAGCTCATGCTGGCCCAGGAGCGCGAGCGGGCCGCGCACGAGCTGCACGACGGCCTGGGGCACCGGCTGACGCAGATCCGGATGAGCCTGGAGTTTGCGGGCCGCGTGCGCGACTCGGACCCGAGTGCCGCGTGGAGCGAGGTGGCGGTCGCCGAGCGCACGAGCCGCGAGGCGGTGGGCGAGATGCGCACCTGGGTGCGGGCCCTGAGCCCCATGCGCTCCGAGACCGGCCGGGGCGCCGCGGGCCTGGAGGCCGTCGCGGCATCATTCCGCGGGACGGGAGTGGAGGTGAGGGTCCGCGACGAGCTCGGCCCGCACGTGCTCACCGAGCCTGCCGAGCTCCTCATGTACCGCACCGTGCAGGAGGGCCTGACCAACGCCCTCAGGCACTCCCGGGCCCGCACGGTGGACATCCTGGCGGCTGCCGGCAGCGATGGCCTCCTGGTCTCGGTGGCCAACGACATCTCCGCCGAGCGCCGTCAGGCGGTTCCGCGGGCCTTGGTGGGGGAGGAGGGCGGCGCTGCCGCGGGGTTCGGCGTGGGCGGCCTGTCCGAGCGCGCCGCCGAGTTGGAGGGCCTGGTGACAGCGGGAAGGGTCGGCGACTCGTTCCTGCTGACGCTGACTCTTCCGCACTGGCGGGCCAGCGCTCCAGCCGGTCGGGGCGCGTCATGAGCGAGGCGATCCGGGTGCTCGTGGTCGATGACCAGCAGCTCCTGCGCCGCGGCCTGGTCATGCTCTTCGGCACTGTCGACGACGTTGACGTGGTGGCCCAGGCCGCTCACGGGGCCGAGGCCCTGGCGGTGCTGCGCGCCGAGGAGGTCGACGTCGTCCTGGCGGACGCGAAGATGCCGGTGATGGACGGGATCGAGCTCGTGCGGCAGTGCTCCCGGGCGCATCCGGATCTGCCGGTCCTGGTGCTGACCACCTTCGACGAGCCCGATGTCGTCCAGGGGGCGGTCGCCGCTGGAGCGGCCGGATTCCTGCTCAAGGACACCTCGATCGAGTCCCTGGCCGAGGCCGTCCGCGCTGTGGCGCAGGGTGGGCTGGTCATCGACCCGCGCGTGGCCAGACTCGCCCTCGCCGCACCGCAGAACGACAAGACTGAGTCCTCCATGTCTCCCGTGCTGGCGATCCTCACCCCGACCGAGCGCGAGGTTGCGGCGCTGGTGGCCGAGGGGCTGACGAACCAGGAGATCGCCGCTCGCATGGTGCTCGCCGAGGGCACGGTCAAGAATCATGTCTCCGCCCTGCTGCGCAAGCTGCAGGCCACCGACCGCACCGTGCTGGCACTGACCCTGTACAAGGCCTTTCATGCTGACTCCGGCTCGTGAAGGACCGGCTCTCGCGCTGTTAGTGTTCCCCTCGCGCTGCCATGGTGAGGGGAGACGGGGATGAGTGACGAAAGCGCCGAGAGTGTTGAAGGAACGGGGAGTCCTGACAGTCACGACAACCCTGACAACCCTGACAGCCCTGCGGATGCTGGGACGGGCCGCGACTGGTCGGAGCTGAACGGGGCCTACGGGCCGGCCACCGAGGTGCCTGAGGCACTGGCGGGCCTGACCGATCCCGATCTCGCCGATGACGCGATCGATGATCTGTACTCCGTCGTCCTCCACCAGGGCACCCTCTACTCGGCTTCCGGGCCCGCCGTCGTCGAGGTCGCACGCCTGCTCGCCGCGGACCGCTGCGCGAATCCGGCCGGGGCTCTCGGCCTGGTGGCCTACTACGGTCAGTGCGTCACGGAGCATCGCGCTGCCCTGTCATTCCTTCGGGCATACCCGCGTGGTTACCGGAGAGCCGAGGATCGGCTCAGGGAGTTTCAGGCCCGACTCGACGAGGCCACCGATGTCCTGGCCCCACTGCTGGCCGAGCTCGACTCCTTCGACCCGCTCGAGGCCCAGGCCCTCGTCCTCCTCCAGGCCCAGCGCTCCCGACTCGACTCCCGGCGCGCCGCCGCGCTGAGCGTCCTCGCGCGCAGTGCCGCGATGGGCGAATCTGACGGGCTCGAGTCGGCAATCGCCCGGGCCGCCGCCTTCGCCCTGGGCCGCCATGATCTGAGCACCCCCGACACGTCCGAAGCGCGGGCCTGTGCTCTACTCGGACGCGTCGCCGGTCATCGCGCCGATGAGGGGGACGTTCGCGCCCTGGTCGCCGACTGGTCCACGGCGCAGCGCGTCGCCGATGTCTGCCTCAACGAGCTCACGGATGACCTCCCCGACTCCTCGCTGCCGATGTGGCTGGCCATCACTGATCCGCGACTGGCCGCGGCAGTGCTCACCGCCCTGCCCGTCGACGCCGGCGGGGCGAGCGAGGAGGTCATCGACGCCCTCGCCGAGGCGGTCAACAGGTCGCGCGGGGCCACGCCGCCGGCCCTCGCGCGCCTTCTCGAGCTCGCGGAGCGACCTGCTGCGGACCCCGACGTCATGGTAAGCGCCCTGAGGTTCATGCCCCCGCGCCCCGAGGTCCGCGACGCCCTGGCCCGCCTGGCATCGCGCCCCGGCGCGCTGGACCCGAGCCGCCACCGGGGCACGCCGCGCACCGATGCCGCCTACGCCCTCGCCGTCCAGGGCGACGACCGCTGGGCCGCCCTGCTCGCCTCCGCTCTTCAGGCGCAGCCGGATCTGTCCGATCTGCGCCTGAACGACATGACCGGGTTCATCAGGGACTTCGCCGCGACGGACGTCGCGCCCACACCCGAGCTGCTGGACGCCGTTGTCGATTGTCTGACCGACCCCGCTGTCGAGGACGATGCTGTTGAGGCCGTACTCGACCTTATGGCCTGCTGGGCCGGGCGCTGGCCGACCAGTCTTCTCTCCTCCGTGGTCCCCGCTCTGGAGCGGGTGCGTGCGGATCGGCCGCAGGCGACGAGGGCATTGAAGATCCTGGCGTCCTGGGGCAACGGCCCGGCTCCGGTGAGGCGGCCCGGCGCTGCGGTTCAGGAGGCGTGGTCGAAGCGGGGACGGCAACTGGCCGCCGCCCGCCGCTCGGTCGATGCTGGGGGACCGGTGGCGGAGCAGCTGCCGTTGGTTCTCGGCATGATCGAGGGCACCGGTGATGATGTCGATGAGGCTGCCGGCGCCGCGGCCGCTCTGGCGGCGCAGTGGGATCGTGCGGGGCTGCTGAGCTCGGAGGATGCGGCTCGACTGCGGAGTCTGCTCACCGAGGCGGCCCTTCGAGATCCGGCCGAGTCGCCCTCGTGGATAGGCGCCCGTCCGTTTGCGCAGATTGCCGCCGTTCTCGTGGCGATGACCGGGTACTGGCCGGGCACGCCCGATCAGGCGGCCGAGCTCGTCGCGGCGTGCGTGACGAGCGGGCGACCGGGCAATCTGGATGCGGGCCTGGACCTGACCGACTCGCTGGCAACAGCAGGGGAGGTGCAGGTCGGACTTGCCGTCGCGGAGGTCCTGACCCGTCTGCTCGATGCCGATCAGAGGCGTGAGATCAGCGATGCGGGTAACGGCGCAGCCGCGGACGAGAGGACGTGCGACCGCCTGCAAGCACTGGTCGCGCGCCTGCCCGCGGCCGCGGGCCTCTCCTCTCAGCGGGTCACTTGTCGCCCTTGAGGCGATTGACAGCCCCCTCGGCGACTCCCTTGGCGTCCTCGACGACGTCCTTGATCCTGCCCTCGGCCTGCTGAAGCCTGCCCTCGGTCTCGGTCTCCTTGTCGCCGGTGACCTTTCCCGCGGCCTCCTTGGCCTTGCCGGACAGTCTGTCGAAGGTTCCGCTGTCGCTCATGATGACTCCTTTCCGTTACGTGCTTCGAGCATAACATTCACTACCTGGAGTGGTCTGCAGCGTTCTCTGCGTTGTTCTCCAACAGATACATGACCCGTCGGTCGGGCCGGGACGCCTCCTGGTGGGCCCGTCCTCGCCCCCCGCGCGCGCCGAGCGCATAGCCTTGCTCCCATGACAACTGATGCAACGACGCCCGACCGGGCTGCGACGACGCGCACCGAATCCGACTCCATGGGCACCGTCGAGGTCGCCTCCGACCGCTACTGGGGCGCGCAGACGCAGCGCTCCCTGACCAACTTCGACATCGGCCGGGAGACCTTCGTCCTGACCCGCCCGCTCATCAAGGCCCTGGGCGTGCTCAAGAAGTCCGCCGCCCTGGCCAACGCCGAGCTCGGCGAGCTGCCCGACGACATCGCCCGGTACATCGCCTCGGCCGCGGACGAGGTCATCTCCGGTGAGCTGGACTCCCACTTCCCGCTGGTCGTCTTCCAGACCGGCAGCGGAACCCAGTCCAACATGAACGCCAATGAGGTCATCTCCAACCGGGCCATCGAGCTGGCCGGCGGTCAGATGGGCACCAAGTCCCCGGTCCACCCCAACGACCACGTCAACCGTGGCCAGTCCTCCAACGACACCTTCCCGACGGCCATGCACATCGCCGTCGTCGACGAGCTCGCCCGCATGTACCCGCGCGTGCAGCAGCTGCGCAACACCCTGGACGCCAAGGCGGGGGAGTACGACGACGTCGTCATGGTGGGCCGCACCCACCTCCAGGACGCCACCCCGATCCGGCTGGGCCAGGTCATCTCCGGGTGGGTCGCCCAGATCGACCTCGCCCTGGACGGCATCCGCTACGCCGACTCGCGCGCCCGCGAGCTCGCCATCGGCGGCACCGCCGTGGGCACGGGCCTGAACGCCCACCCCAGGTTCGGCGCGCTGGCCGCCAGGAGGATCAGTGAGGAGACTGGCATCGAGTTCACCCAGGCCGACAACCTCTTCGCGGCCCTGGGGGCCCACGACGCCCTGGTCCTGGTCTCCGGCTCCCTGCGCGTGCTGGGCGACGCCCTGATGAAGATCGCCAATGACGTGCGCTGGTACGCCTCCGGACCGCGCAACGGCATCGGCGAGCTCATCATCCCGGAGAACGAGCCCGGCAGCTCGATCATGCCCGGCAAGGTCAACCCGACCCAGTGCGAGGCCATGACCATGGTCGCCACCAAGGTCTTCGGCAACGATGCGACCGTCGGATTCGCCGGCTCCCAGGGCAACTTCCAGCTCAACGTCTTCAAGCCCGTCATGGCCTGGTGCGTGCTGGAGTCCATCCAGCTGCTCGGGGACGCCTGCGTGTCCTTCGACGAGCACTGCGCTTACGGCATCGAGCCCAACCGCGCCAGGATCGAGCACAACCTCGAGACCAACCTCATGCAGGTCACGGCCCTGAACCGTCACATCGGTTACGACAAGGCCTCCAAGATCGCCAAGAACGCCCACCACAAGGGGCTGTCGCTGCGCGAGTCCGCCCTGGAGCTCGGCTTCGTCACCGCCGATGAATTCGACGCCTGGGTGGTGCCTGCCGACATGACCCGGCCCAGCGCTGCCGAGGACTGATCCCGGTAGCGCGGGCGCGGCAGTGCGAGACAACGACGCCGCCTCGGGCCGGGGCACCCGATGTGGCGTCGCGGCTCCTGCGCCGTCGCAGGGCGGCCGGCCGTCGCGGGGCGGCGGATCAGCCGGATCGGAGGAAGAGGCCCTCGCGACCGGCGGCGAGCCTCGAGCCGTTGACCATCAGGAGGATCAGGAGAGCGCTGGTTGCCAGGCCGAACAGCCACGTCGCGGAGTGGTCCAGAATGCCGAGGGCCCCTCTGCCGTCCCAGCCGTGGCTGAAGGGCCCTCTGAAGAAGATGGCGGTTGTCAGTCCCATCATGACTGCCCCGCTCCAGTAGAGGCGCTGCGTCGTGGCCTGGCGCAGGCCCGAGCCGTAACGCCGTTGTGCGGCGAGTGACGGCGCCAGCGCCACGGCGAGAGTCGGCACCTGGTACCAGCCGAAGAGGATCGCCCACATGACCAGCCGCAGCGGGTGGAGCTCGCCTCCGCCGACGCCGATGATCCCGACGGAGCAGTCGACCAGGCCCCCGCCCGCGACCATGAGCAGGAACCGCTTGGTGCCCGGGCCATGGCCTGCGGGTGGCTGAGTGCCGGACCCGGAGCCCGGGAGGCCGGGTCCGGGGAGGGGCTCGGTGCGAGTCATGGGGCTCTCCTCGGTGGGGGCGGCAGTGGAGGCGGTGAGACGGTGCTGTCGTCATCATTCTCACGCCGTATGCGACCGATCGTGATGGGGAGCGCGCCCCGTGCCGGCTGTGCCGGTCCTGTGCCGGCCCCGCCGCGCCTCGGGCCCCGCACTACCGGTCCTGCTCGCTCCGGGCGGGGGCCGGTTAGAATGCACGGAGCCAGCCTGCGCCGCCTGCTCGCGGCAGGCGCCTGAGACCGAGTCCGACTACCGGCACCGCCGCACGAGAGGAGATGCGAGTGCCCCGCATCGACCACGCCGCCATCTGGGTCTCCGACCTCTCCGCTGCACGCGACTTCTACGCCCGCTGGTTCGCCGGACGGCCCAACGGCGAGTACCACAACACCAGGACGGGCCTGCGCACCTTCATCCTCGCCTTCGCCCCCGACGCCTCCGACGGCGCGCCGGGTGCTCCCGGGGGACCCGGCGCGCCCGGCGGGCGCGGCACCCGGCTCGAGCTCATGAGCCGCCCCGACGTCACCGCCCGCCCTGACGCGGAGGCCCTCGGCTGGGCCCACATCTCCTTCGCCCTCCCCGGCCGCGCCGACGTCGACGACCTGGCGGCCCGGGCGCGCGCCGCCGGGGTTCCCGTGGTCGACGGGCCCCGACTCACCGGCGACGGCTACTACGAGGCGGTCCTGCTCGACCCCGAGGGCAACCGCGTCGAGATCGTCGCCGGCGACTACACCGACGAGGTCGCCCTGCGCGCCGACGCATGAGCGGCCGGTGTGCCCGATCCCGCAGGCCGGCGAGGGCGCCTAGTCGTAGAGTTGCGGCATGTGAGCACCTTCTCCGTCACCGGCCCTGTCGCCGGCTCCCCGACCGGGCGCGGCATCCGTCGTGCGCTGCGCCGTCCCCTGGCCGTCGCCGAGGCGGCGCTCGC
>ERZ773059.1714-NODE-1714-length-10519-cov-2.180046_pt1 | contig 10519 bp, 9 predicted proteins | sample MGYA00580514_ERZ773059 | MGnify/ENA primary metagenome ERZ773059 (study PRJEB29015, sample SAMEA2737981) | human oral metagenome | biome: human oral; feature: human-associated habitat; material: dental | place: China | collected 2056 ...
TAAGGATACCAAAAACCTCTTTAAAATTTATATCTCCGAAAATAATAAATTCGTTCTTAGCAAGGGAAGCTTTGACTACTATGCTGTGACAGTTCCAGTAGAATTTTTCTCTGAAAAGACCAGTCCTCAGGGTGGAAAAGTGACGGTAGAAGGGGATTTTGTCACCTTGACTAAAGGGGATATCGTACTAAAGTACAAATTAGGGAGCAATATCGTCAATGCCAATGGCAAGAATATTTCTCTTTTGGGGCGTTGCTATCAGTTGGGTGATACCATTCAAGTCCCCCTACGTTTTACCTTAGAAAGTTTTGGTGGCAGTATTACCGGCTATGAACAAACGTTTTCTTTGCCGAATTTTATGTGGTTTGGTTACCCTAAAGAAGAAATGGAGAGAACTGCTTTTATCTCAATAAATAGAACAAAAGCGGTCAACCCTTACATTCCAAAATTCAGTGATAATTTTGATGGTTTTTTGGAGAACTACACCTCTCCAGATGGAAAATGGCGAACAAAATTATGTCGTTTACATGACTATGACGCTGTCTTTTTGGAAGATGTAGAGCGAGGATTGTTTTATCCGATTATAAACAATATGAGGGCAAAGCTGGGTAGAAGCTGGCTACATGACAACCGATTGCATATCCAGTCTTGCTATGTGCAATATGATCCCACATGGAAACATACCCCTAAAGATATATACATCTACTACATCTATGATCCTGTGCTTAAGGAAATGAAAAAAATCAGTAAAGAAGAATCAAAGAGACTAAAAGAAGAAACAAAGAGACTAGTAACATATGAAACTTCCTCTACACCAAATGAAATTTTAGTACGGATTAAGTAAAAAGCTATCACAACTACATTTAAGAGAAATGATACCTTCTTATAATAAAGAAGTGTCATTTCCTTTTTTGTATCTTGCTTAAAATGACTTATCTAGCTAAAAAATCCTTAAGGATAACTACCTTTTCATGGGATGAATACATACGTTATTGCAATAATGAACGTATCCAACGAAAAACAAAACGGATACCACCTATTAAGTACAGGTTAGCATCCATCTATTCTACTTAACTTGATCATGAATGTGTCTAGGATTTTGGGTACATGTCATTACGCTAGAATTCAGCTAGAGTGCTTTTTATCCATCTATGCCCAAGGGTCTTCTGACTCTGGTAATCTAATATCTGAAAGGCAGAGCATCTCATTGAGAAACCATTGACCTGTAGATGGTTTCTTACGCAGTTTGATTGGTCTTGCACTATCAGCGCCACCACTCTTGACATAGAGGGTTGCCCAATTCTCTTCTACAAAAGAATAGGGCGTCTCTGTCACTGTGATGGTATAAGGGAGTGATGGCTTATAATTATTACTAGGCAAGGCCCCTTCAAAGAATGAAAACGTCTTATAAGTCTTGCCTCTTAGCCTATCCCTTAAAAACTGCTTTGCCATTGGTGTCAGAGGGTCTGGCCCTCTTAAAAAATCTAACATCGTGTGCGTATCTTCAACACTATTTTCATAATTACATAGTACCAGCAAGGAAAGTGCCGCTGTCTTATAAGGTGAATCTAGAGTCGTCTCAGGTAGGGTTTGTAATTCTTCTAAAGTCTTAGGTACAAAAGCAAAAGTAAATTTTTCCATGATAGGCTCCTTTCGTCTCAACGTACTTCTCAACACATTATCATTGTTCTAGATAAATAGCCTAAGGTGCTACACAATCATAAAATCCTTCCTATTAAGACTATTGTAGCATGAGATAGCATATTGATATATAGTAATTATTTCATTTTACTATTTTTTACGAAAGGTAATACTAATCAGCAAAAACTAAACTATCCTCTCTTTCCTCTTAACAAGTTAACGAGAAAATCAGACTGATTTCAACATACTATAGACGCATTCCAGTAGGGTCAATGCCAATACCGCATTAATCACCCGATAATGCTTGGTATAAAATTGTTGGATCAAAAGCCCCATCCCTACCCATAGACTCGTTGCTATCGTGCCGATAGTCGCAATGACAAGTTCAAAAAATAAAAGTGAGGTAAATGAAGGATCAAATTCTACAATGTATCCTGTCAGTGCAGTGATACCAAACAAATAAATTTAGACATTTACAAACTGGAGCATAAAACCCTTTAAAAAAGAAGCTGATTTATCTGTATTTGCTGTAAAAGGTCTACTAATTGCAATATGTATGGCAAGCCATAAAATATAAGCTGCCCCAACATACTTCATCACTGCCATCATATCTGGCACTATAGCATTGAGTCCATAGACAAAAATCGCACATAAGATTTGCACCACATAATAGCCTGCAAAGATACCAAAAAATAGGGGTCTGCCTTTTTGGTAGCCATAATTGGTGATGGTATTGAGTGCTAAAATATTGCCTGGTCCCGGCGTAAAAGAATTAATCACACAATACACCAAAAAATTAATCATTATCGCCGTTGACATCTTAATCCCCTATTTCTCTCTTGCTATAGATTATTTTATCAAAGCAAAAGAAAGTAGTGATAAGACTCTTTTAATATGTTTATCCATAGGTTAAAGCTATCTACGGGGCATATTTTTTTATCGCCTCGATGTAAAGTTTACCTAGCTCACTGAGTTCTTGATTGGCATTTAAAATATAGCCAATGCACATGTACTCATCCTCTTCCAAAGGAATGGCGATAATATTATCACCATTGAGATATTTTGGAAAAATACCACTCGCTATGGTATAGGCATCTAAGCCAAGGAGAAAGTTGACAATCGCACCACGGTCATTGGTACGGATTGCCTTATCTGTAGGAATATGACTAAAAAGTTCCTCTGCATAATAAACAGACTCGTATTCATTTTGTGCAAAATTCAGTCTTGGATAAGCCTCCAAGTCTTTTAGCGAAAGTGATGTTTGCTTTGCTAGAGGATGATCTTTTCGTAAAAAGACATGTGGTTTTGCCACAAATAGCTCTGTAAAAACCAATTGATAATCCTCTAAGACTCGCCTTATGACTGTTTCGTTTTCCTTGGAAAGATAAATGATTCCTAGGTCACAGGTGCGATTTTTGACATCGTCTAAAATCTGATGGGTATTGGTCTCACTATAATAAAACTCATAACGCTTTTACCCAAAACGTTTTAAAACCTCCACAAAAGCATTTTCTGTAAAGCTATAGTGGTGGGTCGATACCCCAAACTTTACCTTCTGTGACAGGGCAGTCACGTATCTATCTTCTAGCAGTTCCATTTGCTGAATCACTTGCCTCGCATAGCCCAAAAATTCCAGACCATCTTTGGTCAAGGTGATCCCTGTTCGACTGCGCAAAAAGATAGCAATACCTGTCTCTTTTTCAATCTCCTTGATGGCATTAGAAAGGCTTGGTTGAGAGATAAAAAGCTGTCTTGCAGCCTCTGTAATGGAACCAGTTTTTGCTACAGTTAAAATATATCGTAATTGTTGAATCGTCATCTTTATAGTCTCCAACTTTTATTGTTCTATTTACTCAAATAATAAAAATTTAAGGTACTTTTATGATTTTGAGCCTATCCTATCATATCACCAGCCCCAAAGACTTAAAAACACCAACCATATAAAAAAGGCTTTTTATCAGGACAAGGCAAGCCCTGACAAAAAGCCTTTTTTATACTTCACTTAAGCCCAATGTCCTACAGTAAGAACTTCTAAAATTTCACCACATTCTGGACAAGGAACCATCTTGTTAATTCTATCACTCGTTTCTTCATACACTACAGATGTATGACCGTTACATTTCAAACACCTGTGGTCATATCGTTCAAATAGCTCATAGTGTTCACGTAGTTCAAAAAATGCGACATATTTACATCCCTTTCCAGAAAATGCTGTTGACCATGGAATGCTTCTATCTTGCTTTGTAGGATCGTAGCCTTCTTTAGGAATATATAACGATAGGTCTGGAACCTCCATAAGATTGCTACAATCATCACACTGTACAACAATATAGTCACAATCTATTGCACCGTCAGGAAATACTTCAAGAAACTCTTTTCCCTGCTCCCCAAATTCCCCTTCTTTCATTTTCTTAATGATTCTTTGATATTCCAAAGGGTAGTGATGCCCACACCCCACTTGTGCCCAAAAATAATATCCACATTTTTTACAATTATATGATAATTCAAATCCCATATTTTACACCACCAATTTTACTTAGAAAGTGCATGTTGTTTCTTCTTAACATGTCTTAAACCACCATTTATCTCAAACGTCTTTCAATCCCAGTATTATTATCATAGGGCATATTTTTCTATCTCTCCAATAAGGAGAATATTCCTCTATACTTCTACTAAAAACATCCTATTTAACTGTAGCCTTTTTATCAACTCAAGCAACTGAAGTTTTTCTTAAAAAATAAAGTCAGGATGCTTGGCAATAAAGTCATCTTTTAAGGCTTTAATGCGCTTTTGGGCTTCTAAATACGTCTTTAAGTCAATTTCACCATCCTCTTTTTGTTCGGATAATGCCCTTTCCTCTGAATTAAGCTTCACCCATTCTAAAAGGGTTGCAAAGCCCAAAGTTTCATTTTTACTGCGTAAGTCCATAAGGTCAAACACATCATTAACATCTAAATCAAACATTTTGCTTTCAAGCGTGATTGGTAAAAAGGCATTTTCGACCTTAGTATGACCAAATTCTTCTGCTAAGCTTTGCCATTCATAGGAAGGTAATAACACAAAACCAAGGGTATCACTTCCTAGACTTTCTACCAACCATCTGATTTCATACTCTGGCTTAATACAATCATTGAAATACTTTATTGTCGTATCCCTGTCCATCACTTCTTGATACGGAATTTGGCAAGCTTTGTCACCTTTTTTAAGAAGGATATCATCACCATAAGGCTGAGCATTATCGAGCATTTGAACCTCTATTGGCTCTTTCATCAAATCATTAAAATACTCGATAAGGTCACTATCGTCTTCTCTCCAATCCACCCATACCACTGCACTGGACTCAAAAAAATCATCCACTGTCATTTGACTACTTAAAAAACTTTTTACTGCATCAAAAATGTCATTCATATCAGTTATCTCCTATAAAGGTCTATCATCAGTTCGCTTGTACCCTTTGCCTCAAAACCATCTACTAAAATCACCCTACCCTAGTATGCCACAGCACCTGCATGGGCGTTGATGGCGTCAATGACTTGGACAATGTTTCTTAAGACTGGCATTTGGTATTCAAAGAGGGTCTGAATTGAGCCATAGGATTTGAATGGCTCTTGTGCCAAATTGGCCTTATCGAGATAGCCATTTTCTACAATGTAATCCACAAGCAATTTGACAAAGGCGATTTGCTTACTATTTAAGCCTTCATCTGACAAAAAGTTAGAAAAGGCACGATTGGCTGCCGCTCTATCTAGGCCAATAATCTCACGTACCAGTCTTGGAATGGCTTTATCCTCATAATCACGCTCATAGTCAGATTTGCTCCCAAGCTTTTCCCACAAAAGCTCCTCCAAAGAAAGCAAATCTTCCTTGGTCAATTTTTCATTGTGGTATAGCTTGGCAATGGCAGTTTCATCAAGGTGGGCTTTCAGATAATGTTCGACTTTTTCTTTATAAGAACGCAAGTCATTCACCTGTAAATTGGCTGTACTGCCCTCTACTGTTGAAAGAATCTCATCATCAAAATTGACATAATACATTTTTCTTTCGTCTTTATCCAAAAAGCGCAACAAGTCTCGCAAAGCCAAGCGAACTTTTTCCAGACCGGATAAGCTCACCTCAGTCCAAAACTCCGGCTCTTGTACCTTTTTGATGATATCAGACTGCGCCAAGACCTGTGGAATATTGGCAACGGCTTCAAGGGCATGGGCTGAAGCCATCACTTGACGAATGTAAATTGCTGATGGAGTAGCGCTCAATTTCCCGACTTGAATTTGAAACATCCACAAATCAAATCGACGTGCCATCTCATCTTCCCTAGCTTCGTCAAAAATCAAAGGCGACAACTTTTCTTGAATCGTTTGACTAGAGACCATGGTCAAAGCCTGCCAATTTTCTCTTTCCTTGTAGGTGTAAACTGTATCCAGTGCCATACGCACCCTAAAATCAAGCTCGCTCAACTTCTCAATCCGACCATGCAACTCATCAACCAGTTGCTTGCGATAATTTTGAGCAAATTCATCTTCTTGGTAGCCCAAAGCTTGCAACTCACGAATCAAGTCCACTTTAATATTAAATAATCTCTGGCTAAGAGGTAAAATCAAGCGTCCTTGCCCTTCTTGAGGGTCAGCTCGAAAATACTCAAAGTTATCCCCATAGTCAAATACTAAAAAGTTTTCTTTGTCTTGATTTGGCCCAAATAAATCTTTGCAAAGCCGTGTCCCTCGTCCAATCATCTGCCAAAACTTAATCTTTGAGCGTACCTTTTTGAAAAAGACCAAATTCACCACTTCCGGCACATCAATCCCTGTGTCCAACATATCGACAGAGATAGCAATCTGTGGCAACTTATCCTTTGTTTTAAAATCTTCTATCAAGGATTGATAGTACTTGATACTATAGTCAATCACCTGGGCATAGCCACTACCCTTCTGGGGATAACGTTCATTGAAAATCGTTCTGATGTACTCTGCATGACGATGATTTTTGGCAAAGATAATCGTCTTGCCTATCTCATCACCGGAGGCTGTCTGAATCCCCTTATTCATCAATTCATCTAGGACAATTTCTACTGTACTCTGATTGAAAATACTGGCATTAAAGTTGCTACCGTCAATATCTTTTTCCATACTGTCATCTTCAAACTGACTGTCAAAGTACTCCTTTTCAGCTTGTGACAAGTCATCATAATGCAAGCCATCTGTTGGTAACTTCAACTTGGTCTCAATAGAATGATAAGAAACGAGATACTTGTCCTTGACAGCCTGATCTAAATCATAAGCATAGGTTGGTACCCCATTTTCCAGCTTAAAGAAATCATAGGTATTTTTATCCAAGTCCTGGCGAGGGGTTGCCGTCAAGCCCACAATGCGTGCATCAAAATAGTCAAAAATCGCCTTGTACTTTTGATAAATTGAACGATGGGACTCATCAATAATAATCAAATCAAAATGCCCCACTGTGAAAGGACGTTGGCTAAGCTCTTCTTGCCCATTGATGGCACCGAGCATGGTCGGATAGGTTGAAAATACCATCCGACTAGACCTCGCACTCGCCTTATCCTCCAAAAAGTTAGAGACAGACATATCCGGCAATAATTTTCTAAAAGCGTCATAAGCTTGCTTGACCAAAGACGTCCTATCGGCTAAGAAAAGGACATTTTTGACCCAATTATGGCGTGATAGGATGTCCACCAAGGACACAGCTGTACGTGTCTTGCCAGACCCTGTCGCCATAACCAAAAGTGCCTGTCTACGATTGGCTGAAAAGGTCTCACAAACACGTGCAATGGCTTCTTTTTGATAATATCGACTGGAAATTTCATCCTTAATCTTACTTGAAATATCTTGTAGTGGTTTTTGCAAGTGACGCCTATCCATCATCAGTTGCAATTCATCTTGAGAATAAAATCCTGCCACTTGACGACGACCACTATCATCAACGATATAATGCTTTAGTCCATTGGTAAAAAAACAAATCGGACGATAGCCAAAGACCTTTTCAATCACATCAGCATATTGTTTGACCTGTACTTCTCCCACTTCCGGATTGATAGAAGCTTTTTTTGCCTCAACTACTGCCAGTATCTTTCCGTTTTGACCATAAAGGACATAATCACAATAGCCTTTACCTGAAATAGTCTCCAAACCTTGGACAGGAAACTCCACCAGACAATTTTTGCCAAATTCCCAACCTGCCAAGCGCAAGTCAATATCAATAAAGAGTTGGCGTGTCTCTGCTTCTGACAAGTGGTCAACACTAAAAGTAACTTCTTGACGTTGGGCGGCTGTCTCACGCTTTTCTTGGTACACTTTTTGTACTTCTAGAGACTGGCTTGCCATTTGTTCATGAAAATCAAGGGTAACAGGTAGGCTTTCTTTTAAAGCTACAATGGCTTGCTCTGTTTCTCGAACCTTAATCGCCTTTGCCAATGGCAACAAGGCTTCGTCAAAACTTCGCTCAACAAAATCATTGCCATAACAATAGTCGATAAAATTGGCAAACTGATAGAGATGATGGAGGGCTAAAACAGCTTCTCTCTCCTTAATCTCACCACCATGGGCAGCATGATTGCCCCAGCGAATTAATAAGACCAGCTGATTATGTAACTCAGGATCAAGGATGTCCTTAAAAGCCTCATCCCAGACCAAAGAGGAAAGGGTCGCACGATAAGGTGCCTCCAAATAAGAATCATGACTATAAACCCAATGGACAGCTTGTTCCAGTGCACGACGTGACATAAAAGCTGTCGCAACGGTTGAGGTTGCGATCATATTTTCGGCATCAACACAGGCCTTTGAAAATGACGCATAGGCTTCATTTTTTAGAAGAAAATCAAAATTTCCCATTTTTCTTTCTCACTTTTCATAAAAAGATAGCTTTATTATACTGAATTTTAATAATTTTCTCCATAATTTTAGCACCATTTGACCAGCCAATTGTGATTTGTCTACTTCTGCTACAAAGTCTGCAAATTGGTTTTGCTGTTTAATATCTGGTACTAGAATAGGCAATTCCTTAACAATTTTGCTATTGAGATTATTCACCACACCACCAACTGCCATCGTCTTAAATATAGTATATACCACTGGAAGTCCCAAATAGGTCTGTAAATATACTGCATCAAATATCATGGTATCAAAATGTAAAACAAGCCAACCATCATGAATACAGCCATCAATTTTGACTATATATGGATGTCCAAAACTCATAGAATTAGAAAGAATCAAGTCACCAGCTTTTACCATTCTAGACTTCTTGACACCTTCAGGAATAATTTTTTCAGCGGTTGTACTTATATATCTTGTGCCATCAGTATCACCGATTTTTATCCAGTTAATTCCATCATTCGAATCCGTAATAAATTCTGCAATAGGTCGTGGTGAACCTCCACGTTCTACAGTACAAACTTCACCAAGAAATTTCGTGGGAATCAACTTCGGATTATTTTGAGGGTCTCCAAACATCTCGTAAAATCGGGAGAAGCTAAATTTTTAGGAAATAAATTTTTGGTGGGAGTGCTTGACGTTGCTTTGGTTGACCATAGCATAGGCTAGGGTTGTGTCTATCTTGGCATGACCAAGGAGCTTTTGGACTTGTTCGATTGGCATGCCTTTATCAATCGCCTTGGTTGCTAAAGTTCTTCTAAACTTATGTGGGTGAACCTTGCTGATGCCCAGCTTCTGCCCCAATTTTCTCAAGCGAATTTCCACACCGGCAATACCTAGTCTTTTGGTGTTTTTAAATAAGGTCACAAAGAGGGCAGGGTGATTATCTACTCTGCTATTAAGATAATTTTTCAAGTGAATCTTGGTGCGAGCATCAAAGTATACAGGTCGCTCCTTTTTGCCCTTGCCAAAGACAATGCACTCACGATTTTCAAAATCAATATCCGAACGATTGAGTTGCACCAGCTCCCCTACACGCATGCCTGTCGATGCTAAAAGGTCGATGATTGCCAAATCTCGCAAATTCTCACAGTTATCTCTCATGATTTCTAAATTTTCATCGGTATAGGTTTCTTTGACGGTCTGCTCGGTTTTGATTTTTTTGATACGACGAATTGGATTTTTAATAATGTACTCTTCTTGTTCCAACCAAGCAAAAAAAGAAGACAGGATACGTCTAATATTATCTAAATTTGCCTTGCTACAGCCTGTCTCTGCTTGATAACGTGCCAGATAACTACGCAAATCATCTGTTGAAAGTTGGATAATCGTACCTGTCATAGCACCAAATAAATTTTCAACTGTTCTTTGATAGTAACACAGTGTCTTAAGACTACAGCCCTCAACTTGTTTAGCAGTGATAAAAAGCTGTAGTAGCTCATGATTGGTGTGCTTTTGCTTGACATTGCCCTCTACCAAATGACGCTCCAAACTTTCTTGCAATGCCAATAATTGCTCATTGTTTAAGTAGGTCAACATTTCTTGCATAATAGCTGTGATTTTTGTTTTCATGTCGTTTCCCTTTCTATACTAAAAAAACAACCTAGCAATCTAGGTTGTTTTGCTTTAATAATTCTAATTTTTTTCTATCGTTTTAGCCAAAATAGACTTGCATCAGTGATTTTTTTAAAGTTTCCAATTCCTCTAGGGACTTTTTGATTGCCAATTGTGATTTGTCTACTTGTTTTGTAAACTTTTCAAATTCAATCTGTTTTTCCATAGGTGGGATGATAAAGCTCAATTGGCAAAGTATTTTCATAGTCAGATACTTTGTCAATCCACCTAAGGATTGTTGCTGTAAATAAATCAATTTATCTTCAAGCTGATACTGAAATAGTTTATATGACCACTCTTGCTTCAACCCTAATACATAAGTTTCAGCCCCTTCTACTTGTGTTTCGTGGGCGTTGCAGTGTATTGATACGAATACATCTGCT
>ERZ773059.1715-NODE-1715-length-10512-cov-3.113130_pt1 | contig 10512 bp, 8 predicted proteins | sample MGYA00580514_ERZ773059 | MGnify/ENA primary metagenome ERZ773059 (study PRJEB29015, sample SAMEA2737981) | human oral metagenome | biome: human oral; feature: human-associated habitat; material: dental | place: China | collected 2056 ...
GATAAGCGGCGCATTGTATAGAGGGCGGTGGCGGCAGGCAAGGATTTTATGCCCCTCTGCTGCCGCGACGCATGAATTTTTTTACTTTTTTTTTACATACACCGTTTACGCTCTGTTTCCGTTTCGCAACAAGTTCTATTTGTGAAATCAAGCGTATGTTTAAAGCCAATCAGAAACGTTTTCACTTGCTGCCGTTCGCATCTTTCAGGCTGCCTGAAACGGCAATAATCCGCGCACAGCCTTCTTCAATCAGAAAACGCACGTCCGCCCCGCCAACGGCCATCGCATATTCGCGCCCGGGGGTATCTTGGTAGGCCGGGCGCGGGTCTTGGGCGATGCTCTGCTCGACAAGCAGCCTGAAAGATTCCTCCAGCCTGTCGGCGCCGCTTTCAGGCTGCCACTCGACCCGCAGCTGCGGCGGGGCTTCGGCAGCAAAGCCGGCGGCGGCATCGGGGCGGGCTTCGACAAAAGGAATATAGGGTTTGACATCGACCACCGGCGTGCCGTCGAGCAGATCGGCGCCGCTGCATTCGAGAAACACCCGCCCGTTTTCGCAGCCGACAGTTTCGAGTTTCAGCAGCGACAAACCCAAATGGTTCGGCCGGTGCGGGCTGCGGCTGGCGAATACGCCCACTTTTTTGCGGCCGCCCAAACGCGGCGGCCGCACCATCTGCGCCCAGCCTTCGGCCAGCGCGTCGTGAAAGACAAACTGCACCCAGATATAGCCGAAACCTTCCAACCCACGCACGCTGTCGGCGCCAAACTGCGGCGCAAATTCGATGCGGCAGCGCGCGGCAGGCACCAGATGCGGCTGGCGCGGGATGCCGAATTTCTGGGTATAGGGGGAACGGACGGTGGCGATGGCTTCGATGGTGTAGGACATGGCTTATAAAGATTAAAGATTCGGCAAGGCAAAACGGCACGGATTTTCGCTTTTCAGGCTGCCTGAAAGCCCACAGAACCGGCAAAACCGGCCGGCGGATTATTTTCAGCCTGCCTGTACTCATCGTGAAGCGGCAAAGCAGCCTGAAAGCCGGAACTTGCCATAAAATTGCCGCTTTGTCGCCGAATTTATCGGAAAATATCGATATTTCCTATACGGAAAAGGCCGGCGCATAGTAGAATCCCTTTGCTCCGATGCGCCCGCAGCGTTTGTCCGCTGCCCGACCGGCGTTGAAGAGCTTCCCATCTTTATAGGAAAAGATTATGAAACGTTTGAAATTCTTACCTGCAATCACCGCTTCCGCCCTGGCTCTGATGGCCGCCGGCGCCCAAGCCGGCATGGTTTCCGACGCACACGGCAACGTGGGTTACGACACCGCCGCAGAATGCGACGCCGCCGTCCACAACGGCACCGCCCGCTTCTACCAGTCTGCCACCCACAAAAAACCGCTGCTGCGCAAAGGCGAGCGCAAAGTGGCCACAGCCACCATCCGCGATCTCGGCCCGCAATACGCGCTGGGTGCATGCGATATGGGCGTAGGCCACAAATTCGGCCGCGACGGCGTAGCCCGCGCGCTGCAGGGCAAATACGTACCCTACAGCCCCGATATGCCGGTAAACGTGTACTCCGACGCCAGCGGCCGTGCCGTGCGCGTAAGCATGCAGCAATGCGACAACCGTTTCTCTGACAACGCACCGCGCCCCGTTGCCCCGATGGAACGCCAGCCCGAGCCGGTAGTGGCGCCCGAACCGCAACCGGTAGTCGAGCCGGCACCCGAACCCGCTCCCGAGCCTAAGGCTTCCAGCGGCATCCGTCCCTATGTGTTCGGCACTCTGGGCGCGCTACAGGACGGCTACAAATACGAAGAGCCGGGTTACACCGAAAGCGAAAGCAACACCCGCGCGGCCGGCCAGATCGGTGCCGGTGTCCAGTTCAACAACCTGCTGGGCGCCGAGCTTTACTACCAAGGCGGCGACAAGCACCGTTTTGACGACGGTGACGGCGGCAAAAACAAAGTGCAAAACCACACTTACGGCGGCCGTGTAACCGTTGGTGGCGATATCGGTGAAAAATTCCGCCTGTTCGGTAAAGCCGGTGTGGCCGGTGTCAAACACAAGCTCAAAGATACCGACGGCAACTCTTACAGCTTCAAAACCAAAGCCCGTCCGACTTTGGGTATCGGCGGCCTGTACAAATTCACCGAAAACCTCGGTCTGCGTGCCGACTACGACTACTACTTCCGCAAAAAAGAGCGTGAAGAAAACGGTGAGAAGTTCACTTGGAAAGGCAACCACTACGTTGGTGCCGGTGTCCAATACACCTTCTAAACCGCCATCGGTTTAATGCCGTCAAAGGCAGCCTGAAACTTTCAGGCTGCTTTTTTTGTTTGCATCGGCACGGCATCCAATACTTTCAGGCTGCCTTCAATCAAATCCCGCCCAGCGCCACATATTTGGTTTCCAGATATTCATCCAGCCCGTATTTCGAGCCTTCGCGGCCGAGACCGGACTGCTTGACCCCGCCGAAGGGGGCGGCGGCGTTGGAGATGATGCCGGTGTTCACGCCCACCATGCCGCAGCCGATTGAGTGGTTTCGCACTCTGATATGTATCAACTCAAATCGCCCGCAAACCGAGGCGCAACGCTTCGCGCGGCTTGAGGCCGAAGCCCGCACCGCCTATCAGGCCGCCGCACAGGCCGCCATCAATGCCGCCGCCCGGGCCGTACAGGCACAGCAGGCGGCACAGGCCGCCGTCGGCACGGCACAGGAGGCCGCCGCCAAAGCCGCGCAGGAAGCGGAAAAGGCATCGTCCGCCGCCAAGCGCGAGGCGCAAAAAACCGAAGAGGCGTGGGTTAAAGCCTTCGAGAAAACAGGCGGCAGTGCGGAGGAGCTGGCCAAAATCAAACAGCCGCTGCGCGATGCCGGCATCGTGGCGGACGAAACGGCGGCCAAAGTCGGCAACATCGGCGGCGAGGCGCAGAAAGCCGCGCAGGCGGTGGAGGCCGCGTTCGCCAAAATCGGCGTGGACGTGGGGCAGGTAACGGACGGCATCGGCCAAAAGGCACGGCAGGCGTTCAAAGACTTTCAGACGGCCTCCGACGAGGCGAAAAAGGCCGGCATCGAACATTCCGCCCTGATACGCGCGGGTTTCGAGCAGATGATGGCCAAACTCGAAAGCCGTCAGGAATTTTCCGCCTTCGAGCGGCAGCTGAAGCAGAGCGGCGACGCGGCCGCCCTGACGCGCGAACAGATGAAGCGTTTGAACGACGCGGCGAAAAACGGCGCGGGGGAAGCCAAAACCGCCTACGACAAGCTGGCCGCAAGCATCAAAACCGCCGCTTCTGCCGCCGATTTGCAGCGTGCGGCCGCACAAGCCAAGGAAGCGTTTAAAAACGGCATCATCACCGCCGCCCAATACGACCAGGCCGTCGCACAGGTCAAGGTACGGACGGACGAACTGGCCGCTGCAGCCGCCACCGTCGGGCAGCAGGCCGAAACGGGCTACGCGCAGGCATCGCAGGCCGCCGAACGATACGGCCAAACGGTCAGGCAGGCCGCCGACGGCCACAAAGAGGTCGGACATGCGGCGCAGGCATCCGCCCAAACGGCGGGCGACGCGTGGGGCAAGATGACCGTCAACGTCCACGACTACCTGAGCATGACGCGCGAACAAATCCGAGCGATGGGCGACGCGATGAAAACCCTCACCCCCTTGGGCAGCATCGGCACGGCGGGAATCAACGGCGGCTTTAAAGAGTGGGCGGCACGGGTTAAAACCTTCAAAGACGGCGTCAGGGAGGCGGAGGCGGCAACCGAGGCACTCAACCGCGCCGTATCGGACGGTACCGTCAACATGGAGATGATTAACCGTGCCACCGCCGCCGCCACCTTGCAATTCGGGCGGCTGGACGATGCCACGTTGGACAAACTCAATGCCGCCGTTGCCGCCGCCCGCGACAAAATGGCCGCCCTCAAAGACGAAGCTGCCGATACCGTGGCCCAACTGCAAACCGAGCTGGCCCGGTTGCGCGGCGACGGCGAACAGGCCAGGCGGCTGGAAGAAGAGCGCAAACTGCGCGAGTTGAACGTGAAGCTGTCCGAAGCCGAAGCGCAGGGCAACAGCGAGGCCGCCGCCCGATACCGGCAGGCCGTCTCCCTGCAGCGGCAGATTTACCGCGAACGCGCCGAGCAGGAAGAACAGGCCGAAAAGGCGCGGGCGGAAAACCCGCAGGCCGGCCTTGCCGCCGCCTTCGAGGCCGCGCCGCCGCAAATCGGCATCCCGCTGTCCGACCTGCAACGCCTGATTGCCGCGCGGGACAAACAGGTAGCCGCCGCCGAAAGCGTGATTGCGGGACTGGAGGCGGCATTCAGGCGCACGGTGTGAAAAGCGCAAAAAAGGCCGTCTGAAAACAAACTTTCAGACGGCCTTTTTTTATCAAATCAAAGCTCAAACAATTTTCCTGAAAATAAACAGCGGCGTAATACCGTACTCATTAAGACGTCGCCCCATAAGCGTACGCAAATGCAGGAACGCAGTAAAATAAGTAGTATCCATATCCGTCATATACTCAAAAGCCTTTTGGTCCAAATCCTCATTATCGTTTGGCAGGGCATCCAAAATTGCCACTACATGCCACTCGCCCGGAATCGTAACATCATGTTTCAAAGCAAGAGCCGAAGTATTGGGCAGCATATCATCATGTTTAACTGCGCACCAAACCGACTTCTCATCATCAAAAACACGGATTTGCAAAAATTTCGGCAACGCTTCCATCATAGAAGCCACATTTTTTATTTCCGCTTCTTTTTCACGGCGTTTGCGCTTGTGGGCGTCCGTAGAATTGGGCATGGCTGCCAACTCGATTTCCATCGATGGCTTGACCATGCTGTTCATTAAAGACAAATCGACAATCTGCATCCTACCCGAAAACAGCACAATCTGCCCCGTTTTCGCCTGTCCGACATCATCCTGAATCAAGCCGCGCAAATTCAACTCGCGCAAAACACTCAACGGCATATTCTTAGACGTATCAAAACTGTTTTGCCGCGAAGACTTGATATTGCTGCCACTTTCAAAACTTCCGCCCAAGCCCGGCAGGCCGCCCTTGAAATTTTGCTTGTTCTGATCTTCGGAACTGTGCGTAACCACACTCTGCGTCAGCAAGCCGTCCTCATCCAACTGCGCATTATAAAACGCCAATACATCATGATTGATGTAGATAAAATCATACAGGCAGTTTTCCCTTGCTTCTTGCCGTTCCATTATGGATTTCCTTTTCAATCAAAGCCTTTTTCCGCTCAAATTCAGCCTTGTTGCGGGCAGCGGCGGCAATGCCTTCCGCAATGGCTCTTTTCTCCTGCTCGCCCACCTTATCGCCGAAATACGCCAAAGCAGCCTTATATAGTGATTTCTTAAACATAATTTCCTCCTTGCGGAGTATTTCCAATCAAACAATTCCAGTTTACTTGGTTTTATACCCTCAAACAACCGGAATCCGACATCTGAAACGGGGAAACCCGTCTCGGGCGGCCTTGCTGCATTCCTTCCGCCTGCGGCCGAACCCGCCCGACCCTACCATATCGGCATCGACCGTTACCCTATACACCGCATCATGAGCGACCAAGACTGGCGGCTGCGCCGCAAAGACAACCGCGCCGAAATCACCCTGCCGCAGGATATGCGCTGGACCGATGAGTTTGACTGGACGAAAACCGCCCAGGCCGAACCGCAGCGCACCTTGTCGGGCGGCCTCGTCATCCAACAGGGGATAAAGCAGAACGGCCGCCCGGTCACGTTGGCGGGCGATTGGGCATCCTGACCGCCGCGCTTTTGCACGACATCGGCAAAACCCTGACCGGCCTAACCGTAGAGCTCTTCGAGCATGCCGAAGATGCACAGGGCAGTCCGTGGCTGCCCGATGCAGGCAATATGGCGCAGAACGGCGGCCGCTGGTACCGCGTATCCTTTCCCGAACACAAAGCCCCCTACGCCCTGCATGCCGAACTGGCCTGGACGTTTTTTGCCGCTATTGTTCCCGCCTCGGTGCGCCGCTGGCTGGCTTCCGGTGACCCGAGCCTGCTGCCTGCGCTGAGGCAGTATCTGAGCGGGCAGCACGAAGGCAGTCCGTTTGCCGACATCATCCGCAAGGCCGACATGGCCTCCACCGCCCGCGACCTGAAAAGCGGCTCCCGCCAGCGTTTCGCCACCGCCAGACGCACGCCGCTGATTGAAACCGTGATGGAAACCCTGGTCGAAATGCTCGCCGAGCGCGGCCGCTGGTTCAGCGTCGCATCCTCTGCCGGCGGCGACCTGTTCCGGCAGGGCGGCACGGTGTACATGGTGTCCAAACACGTCCCCGACCGCATCCGCGAGTTTCTGAAACAGACCAAACATCCCGCCGCACCGTCTTTTCCGTCCGACAACCAGCGCGTATTCGACACCCTGCTGGAATACGGCGCGGTGCTTCCCAATCCCGCAGACGAACGCCGTGCCGTTACCGCCGTCGATATCGCTTTTACGCGCAGCGACGGCGAAACGCGCGCCCAGCGTTTCACCATGCTGGCCTTCAAACTGGAAACCCTGTACCCCGACGGAAACTATCCTGCTGAGTTTGCAGGCAGCCTGAACGTCAGCAGCGACCAAAGTCCCGCCCAACATCAGGGCAGCAGCGACACCGAAAAACAGGAAACTGGGGCAGAAAATACCTTGCAGTCGGCGGAATCCGTTATTCCCGCCGACATCCCGCCCCCGCCGCGCAAGCGTTGGGACACTGAGACAGAAAACCATATAGGAAACGAAACTGAGGCAGCGTCGGAACTTCAGACACGATTTATGGCTACTGCTGTCGACTTGTCTGAATACCGCGAAACGCCAAGGCAGCCTGAAAACATACAGAGGCCGTCTGAAAATACACAAAAACCGTCTGAAAACACACCCAAAAGGCAGCCTGAAAAGCAGGAAACTGGGGCAGCAAACCGCTCTTCTCCCAAACCGAAAAAATCACAAGCTAACAGCGCGGCCGGTCTGAAAGTGCTGCAAAAGCTGTTTGAAGACGGTGCGGACAGCCTGCCGCAGCAGCAGGATGCCGCCGCCGGACTGGCCGAAATACAGGCGGAACGCACCGCCAAAGCACCGCGCTCGCCGCGTCCGGTCAAGGTACAGAACCCCGATGCCGCCGCACCGCCGCCATTTGTTGTGGAAGAAGTGGACGGGCAGCCTGAAAGACCGTCTGAACACGCTGCAAGGCAGCTTGAAACGGCGCAGGTACTGTCTGAAACACCACCCGACAAGCAGCCTGAAAACGCACAAAGGCCGTCTGAAAACAGCACGGACGGTACGGCTGCCGCCGATGCATTTGAAGATGTCCGCCTGCGCCAACAGCAGGATGGCCGCCATTTCTGGATGTGGCTGGCTGCCGGTCTGGCCGACGGCAGCATTACCGTCAATCAAAGCGGTGCACCGGTACATTTCGTATCGCAGGGTATGCTGTTGGTCTCTCCCGCCATCTTTCGCGACTACGCAGGCGGCGTGTTCAATAAAAACGACGAAAACTGCCCGGGCGTACGGGCGCAGCGCGGTTTTGTCGGTCTGAAACTGCACAAACGCAGCAAGCGCACCGCGTTGTTCAACGTTGAAACCGCCAAGGGCAGCAGAAAGCGGCTGTTCTACTGCTATCTGATTCCCGAAGAAAACCTGCACCACATCATCCGCGCCGACAGCCGCCCGCCGAACAATCCCGACATCACCATCGCCGAAGGCGACCTGCTCGACGCGGGTCTAGCTTCGGACACTGCAAAGGAGGCCTGATATGGGCATTACCATCCGTCCGCCGGAAAACGTCTACCGCAAACCGCACGAACTGGTTTCGTCGGTTTCCTACCTGTCGGCGGCACTGGGCACGGTATTCCTGCCCGTACCGCCCGCCGCCGTCGCATTAAGCGCGCCGGTACTGCTGGCACTGTCCGCCCTACGCACCAAACAGGGTTTACGTATCCGCCGCTACCGCCGCAACCTGAGCCGGCTGTCGTTCTACGCCATGACGCCGGCACAGATACCGGTATCGGACAAGGCGCTGTTTCTCGGCAAAGGCTTCAAATGGACGCAGACCCACACCCAGCGTCTTTTGATGGCAAGGCTGCCTGAAAACGAAAAACTGCTCGAACCGGGGCGGCTGTACCGTTGGGCAAGGCAGAAAGAAATCAATACCGAAGGCCAATCGTGGCTGACCCGCCGCACTGCGGCACAGGCATGGTGGAACCCTGTTGCACCGCTGCCGCCGGTGGGTGGAAAACCCGAGCTGCACGGCGTGGAGCCTTACGAATCGGATATCTGGTTTCCGTTGGGCGAGCGGGTCGGCCATACCATCGTGCTGGGCACGACCCGTGTCGGCAAAACCCGCTTGGCTGAGATTCTGATCAACCAAGACATTATGCGCGGCGATACGGTCATTACCTTCGACCCGAAAGGCGATGCCGATCTGATGCTGGCCATGTATGCCGCCGCCCGCAAAGCCGGACGGCCGTTTTACATGTTCCATCTCGGGTTCCCCGAACAGTCCTGCCGCTACAACCCGATCGGCGACTTTACCCGCATCACGGAAGTGGCCACCCGTATCGCCAACAACCTGCCCGACGAAGGGCAGTCGGCAGCCTTCCGTGATTTTGTTTGGCGATTTGTCAATGTGCTGGGCAAGATGATGGAAGCCCTGTCGATCAAACCGAGCTACATCCTGATTTACCGCTGTGCGGTCAATGTCGACGATTTGGCGGCACAGTATTTCGTGTCGGTGCTGGATAAGGAATGCCCGGGATGGGCGGAAGAGTTTGAAGATTTCGAACTGTCGAAAGCAGAAGCGCAACAGGTCAGCAAGACCGGGCGCAGTATGGAAGCGGTAAAACTGTCGCAGTTTCTCAAACGCAAAAAACTGAACAATGCCCTGAGTGATGCGGTAGCCGGTATTTTGGGCAACGAACGCAGCTATTTTGAAAAGCTGGTCAGCTCGCTGTATCCGCTGTTGGAAAAACTGACCAGCGGCAAAGTGGTCGAACTGATCAGCCCCGATTTTGAAAATCTGGACGACACCCGCCCGATTATGGACTGGCGCAAAGTGATGGAGCAGAATGCAGTAGTGTATGTCGGACTCGATGCGCTGACTGACGCCGAAGTGGCGGCTGCCGTCGGCAACGCAATGTTCGCCGATCTTACGTCGCTGGCCGGACAGATTTACAAACACGGCCACGGCTACGGCCAGTCCGGCACCACCGGTAAACGCAAAGTCGCCATCCATGCCGACGAGTTCAACGAACTGATCGGCAACGAATTCATCCCCATGCTCAACAAAGCCGGCGGCGCGGGCTACCAAGTTACCGCCTACACCCAGACCTGGTCGGACGTGGAAGCCAAAATCGGCTCCAAAGCCAAGGCCGAACAGATGGGCGGCAACTTCAACACCATGATCATGCTGCGCGTCAAACTTGAATCCACCGCCCAAATGCTAACCTCCCAACTTCCCGACGTGCGTGTGGTAACCGGCACGCTGGTTTCCGGCGCGGGCGACATCGCCAGCCCCGAAGGCTACGAAGATTTTACCAGCAGCAATGAAGACCGTCTGAGCAGTGAAACCGTGCCGACACTGATGCCGGCCGACCTGACCTCGCTGCCCAAAGGCCAGGCTTTCGCCCTTTTGGAAGGCGGCAACCTGTATAAGTTACGCCTGCCGCTGCCCTTACCTGATCCGGACAGCGACGCACCCGACGATCTCGTCAAAATGGCGGAACGGATGCGGGAAACCGTCCGCCTGAGCCGCAAACCGGAAAACGACGAAGAAGAACTGTTTGTCGAAGGACGGCGATATGGCTAAGAAACCCCAACAGGACTTCATGGCCGAATCCTTACTGCTGCGCTTTCTGAGCGCACCGGTCAGATGGCTGAAAATCCTCTGCTTGGCGGTACTGATCTTGTTCGGCAGCTCAATCCTGCTGCAAAGTTACTTCCACCAAAACGACCTGTTGGAACAGGAGCTGACGGCTACCGTCCGTATGGGCAGCCGCAGCCTGTGGCAGCAGTGGGCGCAGCCGGACGGTAGAAACACCGAAAGCAGCGGAACCGGCTTTAACCTGACTGTCAGCCGCACTGTCTATCAGGCACTTTCTACCGTTCTTTACGACTGGATTCCGATCAACTACCTGCTGTCGGCAGAAGCGGACGATCCCGGCTATACCGCCAAAGAACGCTTTCTCGAACCCAACCGTCGCCATCTCGAGCGCTTTGACCAAGCCTTGCGTATCATCTCGCTGAGATTGGGCAACGCCGTATTTTTCGCCATGTTCGCCCTCTATCTGGCCGTTCCCGCGCTGACCGACGGCTTTATCCAACGGCGTATCCGCCAGGAAAACGCCTCGCGCGAAAGCGCGGGCATCTACCATCGGGCAAAATACTGGCGAACCGGCATCTTGTCCGCCGGTCTCCTAGCCTATCTGTCATGGCCGATCGCGACTTCTCCCTTATGGCTGATGCTGCCTGTCGGCGTACTAGAAGCCATGATTTACCTACAAGCGAAGTTTTTGAA
>ERZ773059.1716-NODE-1716-length-10511-cov-3.417559_pt1 | contig 10511 bp, 9 predicted proteins | sample MGYA00580514_ERZ773059 | MGnify/ENA primary metagenome ERZ773059 (study PRJEB29015, sample SAMEA2737981) | human oral metagenome | biome: human oral; feature: human-associated habitat; material: dental | place: China | collected 2056 ...
CGCCTTCGACGATTTCGGAACGCGCGCCGATGAAGCAGTTGTCTTCGATGATGGTTGGCGCGGCTTGCAGCGGTTCGAGGACGCCACCGATGCCGACGCCGCCGGAGAGGTGCACATTTTTGCCGATTTGCGCGCAGGAGCCGACGGTGACCCAGGTATCGACCATCGTGCCTTCATCCACGTAGGCACCGATGTTGACGTAAGACGGCATGAGGACAACGCCTTTGCCCAAGTAGCTGCCGCGTCGGGCGACGGCGGGCGGGACGACGCGCACGCCTTCGGCCTGGAAGCGGGCGGCGTCGTGGTGGGCAAAGCGGCTTTCCACTTTGTCGAAGTAGCGGGTGTAGCCGTGGTCAACGGGGACGTTGTCATAGACGCGGAAGGAGAGCAGTACGGCTTTTTTCAGCCATTCGTTCACCTGCCAGCCCCCCGCCGGCAACGGCTCGGCGACGCGCAGTTCGCCACGTTGCAGGGCGTCCAGCACTTCGTTGATGGCGGCAAGCAGGGCAGGTTCGGCGTTTGCCGGGGTGATGTCGGCGCGGCGCTCGAAGGCGGCCTCAATGGTGTGTTGCAGGGTCATACGGTTCCTTGTTTATGCGGTGGGAAAAACGGGCATTATAGTCACATCCCCCGTCCTTGCGGGCGTTCGGGTATGCCGTTCTGCATATACGGCAGGCGGCGCTTTCGTTTATGATGCTGCACCGTTTTGTTGAGGTGCCTATGTACAATTTATTTCAGCGTTCCGCCCATTCCAGTGAGGATGCCAATTCCTGGGAGCGTCTCTTCGGCAAGTTGATGACGCCGATTGAGGCGTTCACCCGCAACACATCCGCCAGCGGGATTTTGCTGATTGTTTGCACGCTCGCCGCGTTGTTAATCGCCAATTCGCCTTGGGGCGAAGCTTATCAGCATTTGCTGCATACGCCGCTGGCCGTGAGTTTCGCCGGGCATACGCTGGAAATGCCGCTGCATCATTGGGTGAATGATGGCCTGATGACATTGTTCTTTTTCCTGGTCGGCCTGGAAATCAAGCACGAGATAATGGTCGGTGAGCTGTCCTCGCCCAGTCAGGCAGCACTGCCGATTATCGCTGCCTTCGGGGGAATGGTCGCCCCTGCGCTGGTGTATAGCGCTATTAATTGGGGCGGGCCGGGAATGCAGGGTTGGGGCATTCCGATGGCCACCGACATCGCCTTTGCCATTGCAGTGCTGATTTTGCTCGGCAAGCGGGCGCCGCCCGGGCTGGTGACGATTCTGGTCGCGCTTGCCATCGCCGATGACCTTGGCGCGGTGGTGGTGATAGCACTCTTTTATACAGCCGAGATTCATGTCGCGCCGCTGCTTGCCGCTTTTGCCTGTTTTGTCCTGCAACTGGCAATGAATCGTTTCGGCATTCGCAAATTGTGGCCGTTTTTGCTGGTGGCGATAGTAATGTGGGTGCTGATGCTGTATTCCGGCGTGCATGCGACGATTGCCGGGGTGCTGGGCGCACTCGCGACGCCGGTGCGCCGTCTGTACAACCCGGAAGAGTTCAGCCGTGAGGCGCGCAAGTTATTGGATAAGTTTGATATTTACCGCCTGCGCGAGCATGATTTTCTTGAATCGGAAAAACTGGTCGGTGTGCTGCATACGCTGCACAACGGCATCAATCAGGCGCAGGCTCCGTTGCAACGTTTCGAGCACGCGCTGCATGATCCGGTGTATTTCGTGATTATTCCGCTGTTTGCCTTTTTTAATGCCGGGGTGACGATTAATGCCGCCTCTCTCGCCAATCTGGTTTCGCATCCGGTTTCGTTGGGTGTTGCAGCGGGGCTGGTGATTGGCAAGTTTATCGGTGTATTTTCTGCTGTATGGCTGAGTGTGCGTCTCGGCATCGGTTGCCTGCCGCAGGGAGTGAATTTCCGTCATATTTGCGGCATGGGTCTTCTGGCAGGCATTGGCTTCACCATGTCCATTTTCATTTCCGAACTGGCGTTCAAGGGCGAGGATTTGCTGCTGAATAATGCTAAAATTGCCATTCTTGTAGCATCTATCATCGCGAGCCTGGCGGGTTACGCCTGGCTTCGCCTGTGCAGTAACGGAGACAATCATTCATGAGCGGGACAAGGCGGAAATATTTCGGCACGGATGGCGTGCGCGGTAAGGTCGGGGTGCCCCCGATGACGCCGGATTTCGTCATGCACCTCGGCTGGGCCATCGGCAAGATGCTGAGCGATAACGGTTTCGCTGGCGACAAGGTCATTATCGGCAAGGACACCCGTATTTCCTGCTATATGCTGGAAAACGCTATTGCCGCCGGTCTTTCAGCGGCAGGTATGGATGCGCACCTGCTCGGCGTGATGCCGACTCCGGGCATCGCTTATTTCACCCGCACTTTTCACGCCGCCGCCGGTATCGTTGTCAGCGCCTCGCATAACGTGTACAGCGACAACGGCATCAAGGTCTTCGCGCGTGGCGGTATCAAATTGCCCGATGAAGCTGAACAGGAAATCGAGCGCTATCTGGAAAAACCGATGAAGGTGGTGGAGTCGGCGCAGCTCGGCAAGCTGTACCGTATTCCCGAAGCGCGTGGACGCTACATCGAATTCTGCAAAAACGCAGTCGTACTTGGGCTGCCGTTTGAAAAACTGAAAATTGTGGTGGACTGCGCCAACGGTGCCACCTATCCCATCGCCCCGGAAGTATTCCGCGAGCTGGGCGCACAAGTCATTGTCATGAATGCCGAGCCGAACGGTTGCAACATCAATGCAGGCGCAGGTTCTACCGCGCCAGAATCCTTGCAGCGACGGGTGCGTGACGAACAGGCCGATGCCGGTATCGCTTTTGACGGTGATGGTGATCGCGTGGTGATGGTCGATCGTAACGGTCGGCTGCGCGATGGCGACGCCATTCTCTACATCATTGCCAAGTACCGCGCCTTCAAAGGCGAGCAACTCAACAATATCGTTGGCACGAAAATGACCAACCTCGGGCTGGAACGGGCGCTGAATCGTATGGGGATCGTCTTGCACCGTACCGATGTTGGCGACCGCTACGTGCTGGAATGTATGCAGGAAATTCGGGCGCGCGTCGGCGGGGAAAATTCCGGACATATTATTTGTCTTGACCGCAATTCGACTGGCGACGGCATTATTGCCGCCCTGCAAGTCCTGGCTGCGATGCTGGAAATGGAAGAGCCGCTGCACGAGTTGGTGAAAGACCTGCACATGGCGACACAGGTGATGAAGAACGTTGAAGTTGCCGATAAAACTATTGTGAACAGTCCTGCCGTGCAGCAAGCCCTGCAACAGGCAACAGAAAAACTGGGAGATGCCGGGCGCATTCTGCTTCGTCCGTCCGGTACAGAACCAAAAATCCGCGTCATGGCGGAAGGTAGCGACGAAGCACGACTGCACGCCATCGTTGAAGAACTGGCAGCAGTCATATCTCGGGAGGATTAATCATGCGAAAACCTATCGCAGCAGCAAACTGGAAAATGAACGGCGATTTTGCCTTGGTCGAAGCCTTTGCCAAACATGCCTGGCCGCAAGGTAACGTTGAAAAAATCTTTGGCCTGCCCGCTATCTATCTCGCCAAAGCTCATGAGATGGGATTGGCGGAATTGGCTGGTGAAGACGTCAGCGCTCACGCATCTGGTGCACATACTGGCGAAATTTCAGCGACTATGCTGAAAGAAGCGGGTGCGAGTTACGCCATTATCGGCCATTCAGAACGTCGCACCGATCACGGTGAAACAGAAACACTGCTGATTGAAAAATGGAAACAGCTTAAAGCCCAGGGACTGAAAGTCATTTATTGCATCGGCGAGTCCCTGCAAGAATACGAAGCTGGGCAATGCGATAGCGCCCTTTTGCGCCAACTCAATCCGGTACTGGATGCAGGACTGGTGGACGCCGATACCGTTATCGCTTACGAACCCGTTTGGGCGATTGGTACCGGTAAAGCAGCGACCGCCGCTTACGCGCAACAAGTCCACGCCAAAATCCGTGCCTTGTTGAGCGAACGTTCGGCAGCCGTTGCCGACAAAGTTCGTATCCTCTACGGCGGCTCCGTCAAACCTGACAACGCTGCTGAACTGTTTGCCGGTGCAGACATAGACGGTTTCCTTGTTGGCGGAGCATCCCTGCAAGCGGATGTCTTCGATAAAATCGTAGGAGCCATGGTATGACCTTGCAGCTGGTACAGATCATTTTCCTGCTGGCATGTTTGGCTCTTTGTGCGCTCATCCTGCTGCAACAATCCAAAAGTGGCGGCGGTATGGGCGCACTGGGTGGCGGTGGCGCATCCAGTACCGTATTTGGTGCACGCGGCGCCGGCACCTTCCTTTATAAAACCACGCGATTTCTTGCCGTCGTATTTTTCGTGGGTGCATTGCTTTTGGGTTACCTGCAAAACCGCGAAGTACACCGTGATAACAGCATCCTGAACCAGAAAACCGTGGCCCAGGAAGCAGAAAAGAGTGAAGCAGCGCTTGACATTCCAGCCGCTGGTGTGGATAATCCGCCGCCTGCTTCGAATACCGACGTTCCGACACCTGCCAAGTAATCACAAGGCGAAAAAGGAACGATAAAAACCGCCGACGTGGTGAAATTGGTAGACACGCTATCTTGAGGGGGTAGTGGCGAAAGCCTTGCGAGTTCGAGTCTCGCCGTCGGCACCAATAAAAATAAAGACGTAGTCTGAGGTAAGGTATTGTTAGCATGATATCCATTAAGAAAGGTTTAGACCTTCCCATCCCCGGTGCCATCAGTAGCACCAATATTCACGACATCGTCCCCACACATAACGTAGCTATTATTGGTGAAGACTATCAAGGTCTGAAACCGACAATGCTGATCGCCGAAGGCGATAAAGTTGTTTTGGGACAGCCCCTTTTCGAAGATAAGAAAAACCCGGGAGTGCTGATTTGCGCGCCTATTTCCGGTACAGTCGAAAAAATTGCGCGTGGTGAAAAACGTCGTTTGTTGTCCGTCGTTATCCGCCCCGAAGAGGGTGAGGCCGTGGTCTTTGAAGCCTTTGGTGACGATGCAGCCAAAAAACTCTCCCGTGAAGAAATCGTCAAGCACTTGGTTGCTTGCGGCTTATGGGCATCCTTCCGTACCCGACCATTCAGCAAAATTCCGGCAATTGATAGTGTGCCGCATTCCATTTTTGTAAACGCGATGGATAGTAATCCGTTGGCGATTGATCCCGCGCTTGCCATGCAGGGGCGTGATGCCGATTTGCTGACAGGTCTCGCTATCATGCAGGCACTTTCTGGCGGACAAGTGCACCTTTGTCGTCGTCGCGAAACCTCTATGCCAACGCACTATCTCAACCGTTTGGAAATTCATGATTTTGCCGGCCCGCATCCTGCCGGTCTGGTTGGCACCCATATTCATTTTATTGATCCGGTTGGTGCAGGCAAAACCGTGTGGCATCTTGGCGTACAAGACCTGCTTGCCATTGGTAAATTCTTCCGTAGTGGCATTCTTGATATGCAACGATTAGTCGCGGTTGGTGGTCCTGGAGTGAAGAAACCGTATATTGCCCGTGCCATACGAGGTACAGCAATGATGGACTTGCTTGCAGATAACCTGCATGACGGCGAACAGCGTGTCATATCTGGATCGGCTTTGTCTGGACGTCAAATCCATGACGATACTGCCTACCTGGGCGCTTATGATCAGCAAGTTACCGTTTTACCAGAAGGGCGCGAATCCTATTTCCTTGGCTTCTTGAGACCCGGTTTCGGCTGGTTCTCACGCACTAACGCCTATATCGGGAAATTCCTGAAAAGTCCGATGCAGTTCAACACTTCCTTGCGCGGTTCTCCTCGTCCTATCGTACCTATCGGTGTGTACGAAGAAGTTATGCCGCTTGATATCTTGCCGACTCTGCTTGTGAAAGCACTGATTGTGAAAGATACCGATACCGCAATCAATTTGGGCGCACTAGAACTGGACGAAGAAGATTTAGCTCTCATGTCTTTCGTCTGCCCCGGCAAACACGATTTCGGCGCAATTCTGCGTGAGAATCTCACCCTGATAGAGCAGGAAGGCTGATTATGGCGAAACAACATTTCTTTGAAAAAATTGCACCGTTGTTTGAAAAAGACGGAAAGTTTGAAAAACTCTTTCCGCTCTACGAAGCGACAGCAACTTTTGTATATTCCCCCCGTTTTGTCACGGCTCGTCCGTCGCATGTGCGCGATGTGATAGATCTGAAACGGGTGATGATCCTCGTTTGGTTCGCCGTATTTCCGGCGATGCTTGCCGGCTGGTATTTTGTTGGTGCACAGGCGGCGCACGCGCAAGGTATTGCTGACCCTGGTCTATTGGCGAATCTGTGGTTCGGAGCGAAGCTACACCTGCCGATCTACATTGTTACCTTTGCCGTCGGGATTGCATGGGAAGTCCTCTTCTGTATCGTGCGTAAGCATGAAGTTAGTGAAGGCTTTTTCGTCACATCCATCCTTTTTTCCCTCACTCTGCCGCCGACCATTCCGCTTTGGCAAGTTGCCATCGGTATATCTTTTGGCGTAGTGCTGGGCAAAGAAGTGTTTGGAGGTACCGGGCGCAATTTTGTTAACCCCGCGCTCGCTGCTCGTGCTTTCCTCTATTTCGCCTATCCAGCACAAATATCCGGTGATCGTGTCTGGGTTGCCGTAGATGGCTATTCTGGTGCTACCGCTCTTAGCCGAGCAGCAGAAGGTGGCATGGATGCAGTACGCAGCCAGTTAAGCTGGTGGGATGCTTTCATTGGCAATATGCCGGGCTCAATCGGGGAAGTATCGACTCTCGCTATCCTTATCGGCGGCGCGATCGTCCTCTTTGCTGGCGTCGCTTCATGGCGTATCGTCGTTGGCGTCTTTGCTGGTGCGACCGTCACATCACTGATGTTCAACATCATTGGCAGCGAAACCAACCATATGTTTGCCATGCCGTTTTGGTGGCATTTTGTCCTCGGTGGCTTTGCCTTTGGTACCTTCTTTATGGCAACGGATCCGGTCACAGCATCGGTTACCAATACCGGACGTTATATTTTCGGCGCGCTGGTTGGTGTAATGACCATCCTTATCCGCGTGGTCAACCCCGCCTTCCCGGAAGGTATCATGCTGGCCATCCTGTTCTCCAATATGTTTGCTCACGTCATTGATTATTGCGTGATGCGGGTAAATACCAAACGCCGTCAGGAGAGAACTCATGTCTGAGAAAAAACAATCTGCTTTGGGCATCCTTAAATTCGCCACCATTGTCTGCTTGTTCTGCTCGCTGTTTGTCTCTACTGCCGCCGTATCGCTGCGCGGCTTCCAAAAACAGAATGCGGAAAACGAGAAAAAGGTCAATATCTTGCGTGCTGCTGGCTTGGCTGGTGCGGAAGAACGCCTTTCAACGAAACAAATTAACGAAAAATTTGCACAAATCATTCCGTTGGTCATTGACCTGAAAACTGGCGAACCAGCACGGGATAAAAACCCGCTGACCTACAATATGTACAGCGCGGCGCAAAGCGATAATGAGGGACATGCTCTTACTGACGATCCAGCAGGCATCAAGCGCATTGCCAAAGAAGGGCTGGCTTATGTCGTTGCTGATGGGGATCAGATTTCCCGCTTGGTTCTGCCGATCCAAGGCTACGGACTGTGGTCTACCATGTACGGTTTTACCGCCTTGTCATTTAAAGACCAACAGCCGACGCTGACAGGTATTACTTTCTACCAGCATGCAGAAACTCCAGGGCTAGGCGCGCGTATCACTGAGCCTGAATGGCAGGAAAAATGGGCGAATATTGTCCCTTACGACGACAACGGCAACCCGCATATTGATTTGGTAAAAGTCCGCAGCAACGAAGCAAAGAACCAGGTTGATGCCATTGCTGGTGCTACCCTGACCAGTAATGGTGTCGAACACATGATGAACTTCTGGCTGGGCGAACAAGGCTACAAACCGCTGGTTGACCATATCAGAAATGGTGAAATCACCCTCGCCAACTTGCGTGACGCTTCACAAGCCGCAATCGGGCAAAAAACGGAGCAATAAATCATGAGCGACAAATCTTACAACTACAAAGAAATCCTGCTATCACCGATCTTTGCCAACAACCCGATCGGTCTGCAAGTCCTTGGCATCTGTTCAGCGCTGGCGGTTACCGGCAGCATGAAAACTGCCTTCCTGATGAGCATTGGCCTGACTTTTGTGACGGCATTTTCCAACCTGTTCATCAGCATGATCCGCAACAACATCCCAAGCAGTATCCGCATCATTGTGCAGATGGCGGTTGCGGCTTCGGCAGTTATCGTAGTTGACCAGCTACTGAAAGCCTTTGCCTTCGAACTGTCCAAACAGCTTTCGGTATACGTCAGCCTCATCCTGACCAACTGTATCGTCATGGGCCGACTGGAAGCCTACGCCATGTCCAATCCTCCTATGCCGAGCTTCCTTGATGGTCTCGGTAACGGTTTGGGATACAGCGCCATGCTGCTCACTGTCGGTACCATCCGTGAAATCTTCGGCAAAGGCACCTGGTTTGATCTCACCATCCTGCCTTCTGGCGCGGATGGTTGGTATGTTCCGAACGGACTGATGGTGCTACCGCCGAGCGCCTTCTTCGTCATCGGTCTTCTCATCTGGGCGCTGCGCACCTGGAAACCCGAACAGAATGAAGTGCGTGATTATACTGAAGCCAAAGCCGCCAAGCCGATTCTCATCGGCGGCACCGGACATTAAGGAGCACGGACATGGAACACTATCTGAGCCTGTTCATCAAATCCATCTTCATCGAGAACATGGCACTGTCCTTCTTCTTGGGCATGTGTACCTTTCTCGCTGTGTCGAAAAAAATTACCACCGCCGCCGGTCTCGGCACCGCTGTTATCGTCGTGCAAGCCCTGACCGTACCGCTGAACAACCTGCTCTATACCTATCTGCTGAAAGAAAACGCTATCTTCTGGCAAATGTTGGGTGTAGAAGTGGATATCAGCTTCCTTGGTCTCATCGCCTACATTGGCGTGATCGCAGCGGTCGTGCAAATCCTGGAAATGTTCCTCGACAAGTACGTCCCCTCGCTCTACTCGGCGCTGGGTATTTTCCTGCCGCTCATCACCGTAAACTGCGCTATCCTTGCCGGCTCGCTTTTCATGGTCGAACGCAACTACACCTTCGGTGAATCCGTCGTATATGGCGTTGGTAGCGGCAGTGGCTGGGCTCTGGCGATTATCGCAATGGCGGGTATCCGCGAAAAAATGCGCTATGCCGATGTGCCCAAAGGCCTGGAAGGACTGGGCATCACCTTTATCACAGCCGGTCTGATGGCGCTGGGCTTCATGTCCTTCTCGGGCGTACAACTATAAAGGGGGGCAAACATGGAAATATTCTACGGCGTACTCATCTTCACCGGCCTTATCATCATCCTGTCCGCCATCATCCTGCTGGCGCGCAAATACCTCGTGCCGCAAGGTAACGTCAAAATACTTGTTAATGGTGAACGCGAACTGGACGTACCAATGGGCGGCAAACTGCTCAACGTTCTGGCGGATAACAAAATCTACGTCTCATCCGCTTGTGGCGGCGGCGGTAGCTGCGGCCAATGCGTCGTCAAAGTACACGAAGGCGGTGGCGAAATCCTGCCGGTTGAGCTTAACCACATCAGCAAGCGCGAAGCACGCGAGGGCGAACGCCTGTCCTGCCAAGTTGCGGTAAAGAGCAACATGAAAGTCGAAGTGGACGAATCCGTCTTTGGCGTCAAAAAATGGGAATGCACCGTCATCTCCAACGACAACAAAGCGACCTTCATCAAAGAACTCAAACTCAAGATCCCGGAAGGTGAAGTTGTGCCTTTCCGTGCGGGCGGCTACATCCAGATTGAGTGCCCAGCCTACGACATCAAATACAGCGACTTTGATATCGCTCCGGAATACCGCGACGACTGGGAAAAATACGGCCTGTTCAAACTTGAAGCGCATAACGCGCATCCGACCATGCGCGCCTACTCAATGGCCAACTACCCGGACGAGAAAGGCATCATCATGCTCAACGTCCGTATTGCCACCCCGCCGCCGAAAGTCCCCGAAGCCAAGCCAGGCATCATGTCCAGCTACATCTTCAACCTTAAACCCGGCGACAAAGTTACCATTTCCGGCCCCTTCGGCGAATTCTTCGCCAAAGACACCGATGCGGAAATGGTCTTCATCGGCGGTGGTGCGGGTATGGCGCCGATGCGTTCGCACATCTTCGACCAGCTCAAGCGCCTGCATAGCAAACGGAAAATTACCTTCTGGTACGGTGCGCGCTCCAAGCGGGAAATCTTCTACCAGGAAGACTTCGATGCCCTCGCTAAAGAGTTCCCGAACTTCACTTGGCACGTTGCGCTTTCCGATGCCTTGCCGGAAGACAACTGGACAGGCTATACCGGCTTCATTCACAACGTCGTGTATGAAAACCACCTGAAAAACCACCCTGCGCCGGAAGACTGCGAATACTACATGTGCGGCCCGCCGATGATGACCAAATCCGTCATCGACATGCTGCATA